>Ga0123354_10000176_pt1 | contig 53249 bp, 60 predicted proteins | sample TergutLab28metaG_2_FD_97872 | JGI IMG/M metagenome (GOLD analysis project Ga0123354, IMG submission 97872) | Labiotermes labralis P4 segment gut microbial communities from Petit-Saut dam, French Guiana - Lab288 P4 | ecosystem: Host-associated > Arthropoda: Insects > Digestive system > Gut ... | reverse complement strand
TCTCTTGTAAGAGGCCTTACCAAATCCGGAGGACGCAACCATGTCGGTAAAATGACCATGCGTTACCTCGGAGGCGGACACAAGAGAAAGTACAGAGTAATTGACTTCAAAAGAGAGAAGGACGGTGTTCCGGCAACAGTAAAAACAATCGAATACGACCCGAATCGTTCGGCTCGCATCGCTTTGCTCTTTTATGCTGACGGAGAAAAACGTTACATTCTTGCACCAAACGGATTGCAAGTAGGTCAAAAATTAATGTCAGGCGCTGACGCAGCTCCCGAAATCGGAAACTGTTTGCCATTGGCAAATATTCCGCTCGGAACAGTAGTTCACAACTTGGAATTACGTCCCGGACAAGGAGCCGCTTTAGTTCGTTCGGCTGGTACATTTGCACAATTGACTTCGAGAGAAGGAAAATATGCAATTGTCAAATTACCTTCTGGTGAGACTAGAATGATACTTTGTACTTGTAAGGCAACTGTAGGAACCGTAGGAAACTCCGACCACGCACTCGAACGCTCCGGTAAAGCCGGTCGCTCACGCTGGTTAGGTCGTCGCCCACGCACCCGCGCAGTAGTAATGAACCCTGTAGACCACCCAATGGGCGGTGGAGAAGGAAGAGCTTCAGGAGGTCATCCACGCTCTCGTAAAGGCTTGTTAGCTAAAGGCTACAAAACAAGAGCTCCTAAAAAGGCTTCAAGTAAGTACATTATAGAAAAAAGGAAAAAGTAATTTGATTAAAAGATAAAATTATGAGTCGTTCACTAAAAAAAGGACCATACATCAACGTAAAGCTCGAAAAGAAAGTGCTCGCAATGAACGAAGGCGGTAAAAAATCCGTCATCAAAACATGGGCAAGAGCTTCGATGATATCACCTGACTTTGTAGGACATACAATAGCAGTCCACAACGGAAACAAATTTATTCCTGTGTACATTACTGAGAACATGGTGGGTCATAAACTTGGCGAGTTCTCTTTGACGCGTACCTTCAGAGGTCACGCAGGCAACAAGAAAAAATAATCCGTGTATAACAAGAAATTAAAAAAGTTCAAATAAAAATGGGTGCAAGAAAACAAAAATCAGCAGAAGCAAGAAAAGAAGCCTTAAAGTCTCTTTACTTCGCTAAGTTGAATGATGTCCCTACCTCGCCGCGAAAAATGCGTCTGCTTGCAGATATGATACGCGGAATGGAAGCATACAGAGCCCTCAGCGTATTGAAGTTTTCCACAAAAGAAGCTTCCATCCGCCTGGAAAAACTCCTACGCTCTGCTATCGCCAACTGGGAACAGAAGAATGAAAGAAAAGCCGACAATGGAGAGTTATTCGTAAGCGCAGTTTACGTTGATTCCGCACGTATGCTCAAAAGATTACGTCCGGCTCCACAAGGAAGAGGTTACAGAATACGCAAACGCTCTAACCACGTTACCTTGTTCGTCGACAGTAAAAACAAACAAGAAGTAGAAGTAGCAGATAGTACAAATTCAAACGATAACCAAAATTAATTGCTAGATGGGACAGAAAGTAAATCCGATAAGTAACCGTTTAGGGATCATCAAAGGTTGGGATTCCAATTGGTATGGTGGAAAGAATTACGGCGATACTATCTTGGAAGATGCAAAAATCAGAAAATATCTGAATGCCCGTCTTGCAAAAGCAAGTGTTTCAAGAATTGTTATCGAACGTACGCTCAAACTTGTCACAATCACCGTATGCACAGCCCGTCCGGGTATCATCATTGGAAAAGGCGGACAAGAGGTTGACAAGCTAAAAGAAGAATTGAAGAAAATTACCGACAAAGAAGTCCAAATCAACATCTTTGAGGTAAAAAGACCCGAACTCGACGCTGTGATCGTTGCTAACAACATCGCCCGTCAGGTAGAAGGTAAAATCGCTTACCGTCGCGCAGTAAAGATGGCTATCGCCTCAACGATGCGCATGGGAGCGGAGGGAATAAAAGTTCAGGTATCAGGTCGTCTGAACGGAGCCGAAATGGCGCGTTCGGAAATGTATAAAGAAGGAAGAACCCCTTTGCATACTTTCAGGTCAGATATTGACTACGCTCTCGGAGAAGCCCTGACAAAGGTGGGCTTGATTGGAATTAAAGTCTGGATTTGCCGTGGCGAAATCTATGGTAAAAAAGACCTCGCACCGTCTTTCGTATCTTCCGGTAAAGAAGGAGGAGGATCAAGAGGAGGTGACAGAAACAATCAAGGAGACCGCCCTGACAGAAGAGACAGAAACGACAAGGGCTTCAAAAAGAAAAGAAAATAACTGTTTAACGAATTTGAATTGAAGGAAGAAAATGTTACAACCTAAGAAAACAAAGTTCAGAAGACAGCAGAAGGGGCGTATGAAAGGCGTCGCTCAAAGAGGTAATCAACTCGCGTTTGGCTCATTCGGTATAAAATCATTGGAGTCAAAATGGATTACAGGTCAGCAAATCGAAGCTGCCCGTATTGCCGTGACACGCTATATGCAAAGACAAGGGCAAATCTGGATCAGAATATTCCCAGATAAGCCGATTACCAAGAAACCTGCTGAAGTACGTATGGGTAAAGGAAAAGGAGCTCCCGAAGGATTCGTTGCTCCCGTTACTCCCGGAAGAATAATAATAGAAGCGGAAGGTGTTCCCTTTGACGTAGCCAAAGAAGCATTACGTCTCGCCGCTCAAAAACTCCCGGTTACAACTAAATTTGTTGTTAGACGAGATTATGACGCTCAAAATCAAAATGTGTAATTTATGAAAACAGCAGAAATAAAAGAATTGACAGTTGCCGAAATCGAAGAAAGATTGGCAGTAGAGAGCGATAACTTATCACGGTTGAAGTTGAATCACGCTATTTCACCGTTGGATAATCCTTCTCAGATTAAAGTTATTCGTAGAGGAATTGCACGAATGATGACCGAGTTGCGTCGTAGAGAATTGAATGAAACAATAACCAATTGAGCTTGATAAAGATGAGAAATTTAAGAAAAGAAAGACAAGGGGTTGTTTTCAGCAACAAAATGGATAAAACCATTACCGTTGCCATAAAATGGAAAGAAAAACACCCTATTTATCAAAAATTCGTTAGCAAAACGAAGAAATATCATGCTCACGACGAGAAAAACGATTGTAACATCGGCGACACCGTAAAAATTATGGAGACCCGTCCGTTGAGCAAATTAAAGAGATGGAGATTAGTAGAAATAATCGAAAGAGCGAAGTAATATGATACAGCAAGAGTCCAGATTAATTATAGCCGACAATAGCGGTGGAAAGGAAGCCTTGTGCATCCGCGTGCTCGGAGGAACCGGTAAACGTTACGCTTCCGTAGGAGATATTATCGTGGTAACGGTAAAAAATACAATCCCGTCAAGTGAACTCAAGAAGGGAACCGTTACCAAGGCGGTAATTGTACGTACCAAGAAAGAGATTAGACGCCAAGACGGCTCTTACATCCGTTTTGATGACAACGCCTGTGTTCTGTTGAATGCAGCAGGAGAAATGAGAGCAAGCCGTATTTTCGGTCCCGTAGCTCGTGAGCTTCGCGCTACCAATATGAAGATTGTTTCATTAGCTCCCGAAGTACTTTAATACGTAAAAATTTAGAGTAATGAGTAAATTACATATCAAAAAGGGCGATACCGTTTACGTTAACTCCGGTGTAGACAAAACCAAAACCGGACGTGTGTTGAAAGTTCTTGTAAAAGAAAAACGCGCCGTTGTAGAAGGTATCAACATGGTATCAAAGAGTACCAAACCCACTTCAAAAAGTCCGCAAGGAGGAATTATAAAGAAAGAAGCGCCGGTCAATATCTCCAAATTAAACCCGCTTGACCCGAAAACAGGAAAACCAACCCGTATCGGTCGCAGGTTAAATGAAGAAGGCAGATTGGTGCGTTACGCAAAAAAATCAGGGGAGGAAATTAAATAATGAATACAGCCGGTCTTAAAAAAGAATACCAAGAGCGCATCGTTCCGAGCCTCACAAAGGAATTTGGCTACAAATCCGTAATGGAAGTTCCCGTTCTTGAGAAAATCGTTCTCAATCAGGGATTAGGACAAGCCACAGCAGACAAGAAAATCATCGAAGTCGCTATCAACGAGCTGACCGCCATTGCCGGACAAAAAGCAGTTGCCACAGTCTCCAAAAAAGACATCTCCAACTTCAAATTGCGTAAGAAAATGCCGATTGGTGTTCGCGTAACACTACGCAGAGAGAAAATGTACGAATTTCTTGAAAGATTTGTACGCGTAGCCCTCCCTCGTATCCGCGACTTCAAAGGAATCGAATCGAAATTGGACGGAATGGGCAACTATACCATGGGAATTGACGAACAAATCATTTTTCCTGAAATAAATATCGATTCCATATCGAAATTATTGGGAATGAATATTACCTTTGTGACCTCTGCGAAAACAGATGAAGAAGGTTACGCATTATTGAAAGAATTTGGATTACCTTTTAAAAACATTAAAAGATAAGAGATGGCAAAAGAATCAATGAAAGCCCGCGAAGTAAGAAGGGCAAAGCTTTGCGCCAAATATGCGGAAAAAAGGAAGGCACTCAAAGCTGAAGGCGATTACGAAGCTTTGCAGTCACTGCCTAAAAATGCTTCACCCGTGCGTTTGCATAACCGTTGCAAAATGACCGGAAGACCAAAGGGCTATATGCGTCAATTTGGTATTTCACGTATTCAATTCCGTGAAATGGCATCCGCAGGTTTAATCCCAGGCGTAAAGAAGGCAAGTTGGTAGAAAAGCCCCCTAAATCCCCCTCAGGGGGACGACTTAAGAGAGCGCTGAGCGAAGTGCGGGCTGGTAAGTAGAGTAGTGAGTAAAGAATGAAAATATCTCCAAAAGTCCCCCTGAGGGGGATTTAGGGGGCTTTTTAAATATTGTCTCGGTAGTCGAGATCAATTTAATTTATTATTATGACAGATCCAATAGCAGATTATCTAACAAGAATGAGGAACGCCATCATGGCTAAACACCGCGTGTTGGAAGTTCCCGCTTCAAATTTGAAGAAAGAAATCACCAAGATATTGCTCGACAAAGGCTATATCTTGAACTACAAATTTGTAGAAGATGGACCTCAAGGAACTATCAAGATAGCCTTGAAGTACGATCCCGTTAATAAAGTTAACGCGATCAAAAAGCTGGGTAGAATTTCTACCCCCGGCTTACGTAAATACGTTGGTTATAAAGAGATGCCAAAAATTTTGAACGGATTGGGCATTGCCATTGTGTCAACATCTAAGGGAGTAATGACGGATAAGGAAGCTCGCGAACTGAAAGTGGGCGGCGAAGTGTTGTGTTTTATCTATTAACAGGAGGAATTGTAAATGTCAAGAATAGGAAAATTACCCATTAGTATTCCGGCTGGAGTTACAGTTTCGATGAAAGACAACGTTGTCACAGTGAAAGGTCCCAAAGGCGAACTTTTCCAAGACATCAACCCGGCTATTACAGTTGAAATCAAAGATGGAGAAATTACAGTAACCAGACCGGATGATGAAGGTCCTAACCGTTCGATGCACGGTTTGTACCGTTCGTTGATCAACAACATGGTTATCGGAGTTTCTGAAGGATACACAAAAAAATTAGAGTTAGTAGGTGTAGGATACCGTGTTTCCAACCAAGACCAAGTACTCGAATTTTCGCTTGGTTTCACCCACAACATCTTTATGCAATTACCAAAAGAAATCAAGGTCGAAACAAAGAGCGAACGTAACCAAAACCCTTTGGTCATCCTCGAAAGCTGTGACAAACAGCTGATCGGTCAAGTATGCGCAAAGATTCGTTCTTTCCGCAAACCTGAGCCATACAAAGGAAAAGGTATCAAGTTCGTAGGAGAACAAATTCGTAGAAAAGCCGGTAAGTCGGCAGGTGCTAAGTAATTTACGTAAATCGGTATTATTATGATTGATAAAATTCAAAGAAGACTCAAAATAAAGAAAGGCATACGCGGAAAAATTTCCGGTTCGGCTCAAAGACCCCGTATGACCATTTTCAGAAGCAACAAGCAGATCTATGTTCAATTGGTCGACGATTTGACGGGAAAAACGCTGGCAGCAGCATCCTCCCTGAAGCTGGAAGAAAAAGGAGCAAAGAAGGAATTAGCCGCAAAAGTAGGCGAAGTTGTTGCAAAAAAAGCCCAAGAGGCTGGTATCACAGAAGTAGTATTTGACCGTAATGGTTATCTATATCACGGGAGAATCAAAGAATTGGCAGACGCTGCTCGTAAAGGCGGACTTAAATTTTAAGAATTATGGCTGGAGAAAATAATAAAGTAAAGACAACCAACGACTTGGAATTGAAAGATAGATTAGTAGCTATCAATCGTGTGACGAAAGTGACAAAAGGAGGTCGTACATTTAGTTTTGCAGCTATAGTAGTTGTAGGAAATGAAGACGGAATCGTAGGATGGGGCTTGGGAAAAGCCGGCGAAGTAACCGCGGCAATTGCCAAAGGTGTGGAAGCCGCTAAGAAAAACCTCGTTAAAGTTCCCGTATTAAAAGGAACTGTTCCTCACGAGCAAATCGCCAGATTCGGAGGCGCTGAAGTATTTTTGAAACCCGCTTCTCAGGGAACGGGAGTAAAAGCAGGGGGCGCTATGCGTGCCGTATTGGAAAGCGCCGGTGTAACAGACGTGTTGGCAAAATCGAAAGGTTCGTCCAACCCTCACAACCTCGTGAAAGCTACAATCGTGGCGTTGAGCGAAATGAGAGACGCCTACACCGTAGCACAAAACCGCGGCGTATCAATGGAAAAAGTGTTTAAAGGATAATTGGAGGAGATATGGCTACAATAAAAATCAAACAAGTAAGAAGTAAAATCAAATGCCCTAAAAACCAAAAGTTGACATTAGAGGCATTAGGATTGAGAAAACTAAACTCGGTTGTGGAACATGAAGCTACTCCTCAAATTCTGGGAATGGTAGAAGTCGTTAAACACCTCGTTAGCGTTGAAAAATAATTAATAATCTAAAAATTAATAATTAAAGATATGGATTTGAGTAATTTAAAACCGGCGGCGGGGTCAACCAAAACCAGAAAGAGAATCGGACGTGGTTCGGGATCAGGTATGGGCGGAACTTCCACAAGAGGTCACAAAGGGGCAAAATCCCGTTCCGGATATTCAAAGAAAATTGGTTTTGAAGGAGGGCAGATGCCGTTGCAACGCCGCATCCCGAAATTCGGATTCAAAAATGTAAACAGAGTAGAATACAAAGCGATCAATATTAATACACTTCAACAAATTGTAGATGCAAAAAATGTAGACACAATTGACATGAACGTATTGGCAGAAGCAGGATTTATCTCAGGAAAAGACCGTGTCAAGATCTTGGGTAATGGTTCAATCTCTGCAAAATTGACAGTATCTGCTCACGCATTTTCTAAATCAGCAATAGCAGCTATCGAAGCTGCAGGTGGAAACATCGTAAAATTATAACAGCATGAAAGCAGTTGAAACAATTAAAAATATCTGGAAAATCGAGGACTTAAGGACTCGTATTGGAATTACCCTTTTATTTGTTTTGGTATACCGTTTCGGTTCATTTATCGTACTTCCCGGCATTGACCCGAGAGCGTTAAGTACCCTGAGCGACCAGACAAGTACAGGATTGATGGCTCTCTTGGATATGTTCTCCGGAGGGGCGTTTTCCAATGCTTCCATTTTTGCGTTAGGGATTATGCCCTACATCTCGGCTTCGATTGTGATCCAGTTGTTGTCGATTGCAGTTCCTGCTTTCCAGAAATTGCAAAAAGAGGGCGAAAGCGGAAGAAAAAAAATCACGCAATACACACGCTACCTCACGGTGTTTATTTTGTTATTCCAAGGTCCTTCCTATTTGGTAAACCTGAAAATACAAATATCACAAGCTGTTCAGACAGCAGCCCAAAGAGGCGAGTTTCTGGCAGACATGTCGGGGGACTTTTGGTTTATTGCTTCTTCCGTTATTTTGTTGTGTGCAGGAAGTATGTTCGTAATGTGGTTAGGAGAACGTATTACCGACAAAGGCATTGGAAACGGTATTTCATTCATCATTATGGTGGGTATTATCGCCCGTTTCCCAAGCGCTGTAATACAGGAATTTACATTCTCGCTTACCGATCCGGCAGGAGGAGGATTGATCAAATTCATCATAACGATTATTGTCTTGCTGGTTGTTATTGCAGGCGCTATTATGTTGGTGCAGGGTGTCCGTAAGGTTCCTGTACAATACGCAAAAAGAGTGGTTGGAGGCAAACAGTATGGAGGCGTTCGCCAGTACATTCCGTTGAAGGTAAATGCAGCGGGCGTTATGCCGATCATCTTTGCCCAGGCACTCATGTTTATTCCGTTGGCGGTTGCGCCGATGTTTACGCAAGGAGAACAACCCGGTCCGGTATTGATGGCATTCATGGACAATCATGGATTTTGGTACAGTCTGGTCTTTGCCGCATTGATTATAGCGTTTACCTATTTCTACACCGCTATCACAATCAACCCTACCCAAATGGCAGAGGATATGAAACGTAACGGCGGATTTATTCCGGGAATCAAACCGGGGAAACCGACAGCAGAATATTTAGACATAATTATGTCACGCATAACGTTCCCCGGCTCTATATTTTTGGCAATCATAGCAGTGTTACCTTCCACCGCCAACTTTTTCGGAGTAAGTATACACTTTGCCCAATTCTTTGGAGGAACATCCTTGTTGATTCTCGTAGGAGTTGTATTGGACACACTACAACAAGTAGAAAGTCACTTATTGATGCGTCATTACGACGGTCTGTTGAAATCCGGACGAATCAAAGGACGTACGGGAGCATAGTAGAATGATATACTTAAAGACGGATGAAGAGGTTGAGTTGATGCGGATCAGCAATCTGATTGTCTCTCGCACATTGGCTGAAGTAGCGAAAAATATCAAGCCAGGTGTTACAACGTTACAGTTAGACAAGATCGCAGAAACTTTTATCAGGAACAACGGAGCTGTTCCAACCTTTCTGGGTTACGAAGGATTTCCGAACTCCCTCTGTATATCGGTGAATGATCAGGTGGTGCACGGAATACCCTCCGACTACGAACTAAAAGAAGGAGACATTGTTTCGGTTGATTGCGGAGCAGAAAAAGGCGGTTTTCACGGCGATTCATGCTACACGTTCTGTGTAGGAGAAGTAAGCGAAGAAGTCAAAAAACTGCTCAGAACCACGAAAGAGGCTTTATACGAAGGTATAAAGAATGCGGTAGAAGGAAAAAGAGTAGGCGACATCAGCCATGCAGTCCAAACCTATTGCGAAAACAGAGGATACTCTGTTGTCCGTAAAATGGTAGGACACGGTATCGGACGGGAAATGCACGAAGACCCGGAAGTCCCTAACTTCGGTAAAAGAGGCAACGGACCCAAATTAAAGTCGGGAATGGCGATTGCCATTGAACCGATGATAAACATGGGAAAACATGACATCTACATCGAAAAGGACGGTTGGACGGCAAGAACCCAAGACCACAAACCTTCGGCGCATTTTGAACATACGGTCGTTATTCGAAAAGGTCAGGCAGATATATTGTCTACTTTTGAATATATAGAACAAATAATAGGAAACGCAATTTAAAGGCATTATGGCTAAACAGTCTGCTATCGAACAAGATGGTATAATAGTGGAAGCATTGTCAAATGCAATGTTTCGGGTTGAATTGGAAAATGGACATGAGATCACCGCTCATATCTCCGGTAAGATGCGTATGCACTACATTAAAATTTTGCCGGGAGATAAAGTAAGGGTTGAAATGTCGCCTTACGATCTGACCAAAGGACGAATTGCTTTTAGGTATAAATAAATAAAAAATTACATATATGAAAGTAAGAGCATCATTGAAAAAACGTACTCCCGAATGTAAAATCGTGAGGAGAAAAGGACGTTTGTACATTATTAATAAGAAAAATCCGAAGTATAAACAACGTCAAGGATAATTTTAGTACTTTTGCAAAAAATTAATTTATGGCAATAAGAATAGTCGGGGTAGATTTACCGCAAAACAAAAGAGGCGAAATAGGTTTGACATACATCTACGGTATTGGTCGTAGCAATGCAAACAAAATATTAGCAGAAGCAGGTGTCGACAGAGACATCAAAGTGAAAGACTGGACAGACGATCAGGCTGCCAAGATTCGTGAAATCATCGGCGCATCCTACAAAGTAGAAGGAGATCTCCGTTCGGAAGTTCAACTCAACATTAAACGATTAATGGATATCGGTTGTTATAGAGGTATTCGTCACCGTCTCGGTTTACCGTCTCGCGGACAAAGCACCAAGAATAACGCACGTACCCGTAAAGGAAGAAAGAAAACCGTTGCTAACAAGAAAAAAGCAACTAAGTAATTAATTTATAAATAATCATGGCAAAGAAAGCAGTAGCAACAAAAAAAAGAGTAGTAAAAGTTGACGCAAACGGACAACTGCATGTACACTCTTCTTTTAACAACATCATTGTTACGTTGGCAAACTCCGAAGGACAGGTTATCTCTTGGTCTTCTGCCGGAAAAATGGGCTTCAGAGGTTCCAAAAAGAACACTCCGTATGCAGCTCAAATGGCGGCTCAGGATTGCTCAAAAATAGCGTATGATCTTGGTTTGAGAAAAGTAAAAGCGTATGTAAGAGGTCCCGGAAATGGTCGTGAATCAGCTATCAGAACCATACACGGAGCTGGTATCGAAGTCACGGAAATCATAGACGTAACACCACTACCACACAATGGTTGCCGACCACCTAAAAGACGTAGAGTATAATAATTTTACAAAAGTTTAAAAATGGCAAGATATATAGGTCCAAAAACAAGAATTGCACGTAAGTTCGGTGAAGCCATATTCGGTCCGGATAAAACTCTGTCGAAAAGAAATTTTCCTCCGGGACAACACGGAGTTAACAGAAGAAAGAAGACTTCGGAATACGGCATCCAGTTAAGCGAAAAGCAAAAGGCAAAATACACTTACGGTGTATTGGAAAGACAATTCCGTAACTTGTTCGAAAAAGCATCCCGTACCAAAGGTATCAAGGGTGAAGTATTGCTACAATTATTAGAATCGCGTCTTGACAACGTTGTGTACCGGTTGGGAATCGCTCCGACTCGTTCGGCTGCCCGTCAATTGGTTTCACACAAACACATTGTAGTAGACGGAAAAGTAGTAAACATCCCTTCATACACCCTGAAACCGGGGCAAGTAGTAGGCGTTCGCGAAAAATCGAAGTCACTGGAAGTTGTCAGTGAAGCATTATCCGGATTCAACCACAGTAAATACCCATGGTTGGAATGGGATAGCGCAACCATGTCGGGCAAATACCTTCATATTCCTGAAAGAGCCGACATCCCTGAAAATATCAAAGAACAACTGATCGTCGAATTATACTCTAAATAATAGATCTATGGCTATATTAGCATTTCAAAAACCCGATAAAGTCATCATGTTGGATGCGGACGAATTTCAAGGAAAGTTTGAATTTCGCCCTTTAGAACCCGGTTATGGAATCACTGTCGGAAACGCGTTGAGACGTATTCTACTCTCTTCTTTGGAAGGTTTTGCAATAACCGCCATAAAGATAGACGGGATAGATCACGAATTTGCGTCCATTCCCGGAGTAATCGAGGATGTAACCAACATTATACTGAACTTGAAACAAGTACGTTTCAAGCAAAAAATAGAAGAGGTAGAAAACGAAAAGGTTACAATGATCGTCGCGGGAACAGAGGTGTTCAAAGCCGGAGATTTTTCAAAGAGCTTGTCCGGATTTGAAGTTTTAAACCCGGATCTTACAATTTGCCGTTTAGATCACAATGCAAGTTTCCAAATGGAAATATCCATTGGAAAAGGGCGTGGATATGTTCCGGCAGAAGAGAATAAAAACCCGAACTCGGAAATAGGCGTAATCCCTATTGATTCGATCTATACTCCGATCAGGAACGTAAAATATGCCGTAGAGAACTACCGTGTGGAACAAAAGACCGACTACGAAAAGCTGGTTCTTGAGATTCAGACAGACGGTTCTATCCACCCGAAAGAAGCGTTGAAGGAAGCTGCAAAAATTCTTATCTATCACTTCATGCTGTTTTCCGATGAAAAAATTACATTGGATGCTACTGATGGTGACGGAAATGAAGAGTTTGACGAAGAAGTACTGCACATGCGCCAGTTGCTGAAAACAAAATTGATCGATATGGACTTGTCCGTTCGCGCACTCAATTGTTTGAAAGCAGCCGATGTCGAAACGTTGGGCGAATTGGTAGTATTTAACAAGAACGACCTGCTCAAATTCAGGAACTTCGGTAAAAAATCGTTGACCGAATTAGATCAGTTGTTAGATAACCTGAGTCTTTCATTCGGTATGGATATCTCAAAGTATAAATTAGAAAAAGAGTAATATAAAAATGAGACACAATAAGAAATTCAACCACTTAGGAAGAAAAAGCGCCCACAGAGATGCGATGCTTTCCAACATGGCTTGTTCGTTGATCATGCACAAACGCATTAACACAACAACCGCCAAGGCAAAAGCATTGAAAAAATATGTTGAGCCGTTGTTAACAAAAGCAAAAGAAGATTCGACACACTCCCGCAGAATGGTGTTCACCGAATTGCAAAGCAAGGAAGCGGTAACCGAACTGTTCAGAGAGGTAGCTCAAAAAATTGCAAACCGTCCGGGAGGATACACCCGTATCATCCGCACAGGTTTCCGTGTAGGCGACGCCGCAGAAATGTGTTTTATCGAATTGGTAGATTACAACGAAAACATGTTGAAACAAAAGACTACCAAGAAGAGCACAAGAACACGCCGTTCCGGCAAGAAAAAAGAGGCTGCTGCTGAAGTTGCAGCGGCTCCGGCAGCGGAAGCAGAAGTTCCGGTTGCAGAATAAAGAAAATCAGTTGATTTTATATAAAAGAGGGTGTACGAAAGTCATCCTCTTTTTGTATTTATTGTGATTATTGTATAATTTGACCAATGTTTTCAGAAAATGTTGTAACTTTGTATTAATCTTTAAACATAAGAATTATGACACGAATAACATTAAAAAACAGTATAAACAATGTGCAGTTGAATATATTGATGGAGCTTTTCAATTCGTGGAATGTGAATGCAGAAATAACGGATGAAAAAACTCCTGAAAATAAAAGTTTCTCTCAACTTTTTTCAAAAACTCGCGGTATGTGGCAAGATTATGATATTGATGGAACTAAACTGCGCAATGCGGCATGGGGCATAAATGAATAAAAGCTGTATGATACTTGTTGATACGAACATATTTATTGAGTATTACAAAAACAATCCTGCGATTTGTAAAATATTAGACAACATTGACACTCGGGAAATAGCGGTTAGTGATGTTGTATGCGCCGAATTGTATTTTGGTGCAAGAAACAAACAGGAATTAGCCGATATTGTTGCTGACATGAAAAAACTGACTGTACTGACAATTTTTCCACAAATTTCTAAATTTGCGGTAGATTTAGTCAAGCAATATTGTTTGTCGCACAAATTAAAATTACCCGATGCACAAATTGCAGCAACAGCGATTTTTCACAATGCCGAACTTTTTACACTTAATAAAAAAGATTTTGCATATATTCCAAATTTGAAATTATACGAACATTAACATTTATCCATGACAAAATACAAACGCATCCTATTGAAACTCAGCGGCGAATCGCTAATGGGAGAAAAACAGCACGGAATTGACGAAAAACGCCTGCAGGAATATGCCGAGCAAATTAAGGAAATCGCCGAACTGGGCGTCCAAATAGGAATTGTCATCGGAGGTGGTAATATCTTTCGCGGATTAAGCGGAACGTCCAAAGGATTTGACCGTGTCAAAGGCGATCAAATGGGCATGTTGGCGACAGTTATCAATAGCTTGGCGTTAAATTCCGCCTTACAAAGTCTTGGCGTAAAATCGCGTGTACTGACGGCTATCCGCATGGAGCCAATCGGAGAATTTTACAGCAAAACAAAAGCCATTGAAACATTGGAAAAAGGCGAAGTCGCCATTTTCTCAGCAGGAACAGGCAACCCGTTCTTTACAACCGACACCGGCTCCTCTTTGCGCGGAATTGAAATCGAAGCCGACGTAATGCTGAAAGGCACCCGCGTAGACGGCATTTACACCGCCGACCCGGAAAAAGACCCGACTGCCGTAAAATTTGACGAAATCACTTATGACGAAATCTATAACCGCGGACTGAAAGTAATGGATCTGACAGCTACCGCAATGTGCAAGGAAAATAACCTTCCGGTTGTTGTTTTCGATATGGATACTCCGGGAAATTTGAAGAAAGTAATCGCAGGAGAGAAGATTGGGACGTATGTGCATAACTAATGTCATATTAACGCTGATACAACACTAATTTTTTGTATTTTTCCAATCTTTTTCATACCTTCGTTTCGTGAGAAACATTATAAATTGCAATTATCATGAAGAGAAAAATAATTTTTACATTGTCCGTTGTCTTTTTAACCTGTATTTCCGGTTATGCCGCTCTTTACATCAATGAAGTGAATTCTACCGGCAAATGGATTGAGATTTATAATTCCGGAGACGATATGGTTGATGTAAACGGATACACCATTATCCGGAATAATAACGACGGCGCTGTGGGTGAATCAACAATACAAGAAGTAGCGCTCATACCGTCCAAAGGATTTCTGGTATTGTACCAAGGCGGCGCTGTTGCGCCTCCCATTTATGGCGCGATTGGTTGTTTGACTCACGGAATATCGTCCGACAAGTTTATGAACGCCATATTAAAAGATGACCGGGGAGTCGTCGTGAATACTTTTGACATCGGCAACCCTCAAACGGTAACCGTGAGCGGAGGAAAATCATGGGCGAGAGCAACCGACGGCGCTGCGAGTATTGTCGCCTTAGACCCGACGCCGGGAGAATCAAATACCTCCTCACCGTCATTTTCTGATTTGAAAATATACATCAACGAAGTAAATTCTACCGGCAAATGGATTGAAATTTATAATGACGAAGCGTATACCGTTAATATAGAAAGATATACTGTTACCCGGTATAACAATGACGGCGCTGCGGGTATAGCCGCAATACCGTTGGGAACGAGAATTGAATCCAAAGGATTTTTGGTATTGTATCAAAGTGGTGAAGGGTCGCCTGTTAACGGAGCGATTGAATGTTTGCCCTATGGAATATCGACCGACAAGTTTATGAGCGCGACATTAAGAGATGACGAGAACCGCATAGTTAATACCTTTAGTATCGGCAATCCTCAAACGGTACCGGTGAGCGGAGGAAAATCATGGGCGAGAGCAACCGACGGCGCTACGAATATTGCAGCCTTAGACCCGACGCCAAGGATGTCGAATACAGCCTCACTGCTTCCTTCCGATTTGAAAATATACATCAATGAAGTAAATTCTAACGGCAAATGGATTGAAATTTATAATGACGAAGCGTATACTGTTAATGTAGAAGGATATACTGTTGCCCGGTATAACAATGACGACGTTGCGGGTATAGTCACAATACCGCCGGGAACGAGAATTGCATCCAAGAAATTTTTGGTACTGTATCAAAATGGTGAAGAATCTCCCGTTAACGGAGCGATTGGATGTTTGTCTTATGGAATATCGACCGACAAGTTTATGAGCGTGATATTAAGAGACGACGATTACCGAATAGTTGATATCTTTAATATCGGCGATCCTCAAACGGTAATAGTGAGTGGCGGCAGGTCATGGGCAAGGGAACCCGACGGCGCTGCCAAAATCGCAGCTTTAGCCCCGACACCCGGCTTACGGAATGACGGACTGACTAATTTAATTTCGGGAGAGCCGGACAATGTCCTGGCATATATTCACGCAGGAACGCTGATGTTGCCTGAAAAAACATCTTGTGTTCAACTTTACAGTGTTTCCGGAATGCTTGTTTTGAGCCGGGATGTAACTACAACTTCCGTAGATTTGACAAATCTTCCTAAAGGTTTCTATCTGGTCAAGTTGACAATTTCCGGTGTATCGTATACTCAGAAAATCGTTTTATATTAAGTTTATATGTCTCAAGGTTAGATTCCTCACTCCGCTTCGCTTCGTTCGGAATGACGGACGTTTCTAGTGTGCGAAGGAGCAGGGAATAGCGGTTTTGCCGCTATTCCCTGCTCCCTCAACCTCGACAAGATGCGATGTCATCCCGAACGAAACGAAGTGGAGTGAGGGATCTCCTGCAATTAGTAACGAGGCAAGGAATTCAACTTTAACTAAACGACATTGAACTTTATTCTACTTTTTAATCTTATTAGAATTGTTTTATAAAATAATAACCTTACTTTTGTAATACGTTTGTAACGCATATTACAAAATAGATGGTTTATCTGTAATTTATAAAAGTCATGAGAAAGTTTCTCTGCGTATTTTCTTCCATTATATGGATTTTTGTATTTTCTTCTTGCAATAAAAATGAAGGCTTGGGAGGTTCCTCCTCTATCGAGGGATATATCTACAGCATTGTGCATCAAAGCGATAATTTTTCCTTCACTGCCGATACGATCCCTGCTGTCGGGGAAAGAGTTTATATTATATATAGTGGCAACGAAGATGATCCTGTGGCAAGTAAAGATATACGTACCAATCTGAATGGAATGTACCACTTCGAATACTTGCGAAAAGGCAATTACATCGTGTATGCCCTTTCCGAATATCCCGAGCAACTGAATAAACAAAAAGTAGCAGAAATACAGCATGTTAAAGTAGGCTCTGGAACGGCAAAAGTCGATCCGATTTACATTCACAGCGGAAAAGGATACGGGCTTTCTATGATTAAAGGTAGAGTGATGGCTCAATATTACAACAGGTCGTCAATAAAAGTAGGAGATACGATTCCTGCTGTTGAACAAAGAGTTTACCTGAAACGCGCCGGAGATGTAACTCATTGCGATGACGCACGCGTAGGCGATCAAGGCGTTTTTATTTTCAACAAGGTTACTCCCGGAGAATATGAAGTATATACAACATACGAAGAAATCGGTGTCAGAAACAGAATACTTCCGACTCCATCCCAAAAAGTCGAAGTTATAGAGCCGCACAGGATCTATGAACTTCCGGAAACTTTTCTTGTCTCAATAAACATAAATCCCTAATTTTATTTCATCATGAAAAATTTGTTTTTCCTCTTTATACTGTTGCTATGCGGCTTACATTCGGAATATGTATCCGGTCAGGAAAAAAAACAGACTTACGAAGCGCCGCCTACTACCCTTGAAGAAAGGAGGGAAAGAAGGCAAAACCGGGTCATAAAAGAATGGAACACCGAAGGAAAACGGAAATGGATGGACCGCTTAACGGTTTGGGATCCCGAAGGACGTAAGATTGAGGATATAGAGTATGCCTCTTACGGACAAAAAGAACGGGTAGTTTCGGAATATGGAGATGACCATAAGTGTCTCAGAGAAATTGTTTACAACGACAAAAATAAAGTGATCAGAATCCGTAAATTTGAATACAATCCCGACGGCTCGAAAAAAATTCAATACAATTATTTGCCAAACGGAAAATTGTTTTCGGTAAAAATATTCGAATATTCATACAGGTAAACCCGGCAAAAAGGTTAAAAAGGAATGGGGGATAAGGTAGATTCCATATTGGCGAGGATGGCTCCGATAACGCTGTCGCAAATGAAGGATATTCGTTTAATGGACAGATTGGATTTTAAATTCATAGCGCCGGTATCCCTTCTTCCCGATTTGTTGGAAGAGATGGAATCGGACTTTATGGTGCAAGAGACCAACAACCAACGGATTGCTTCTTATGCTACCCAATATTTTGATACATCCGACATGGGCTTTTTTGTGATGCATCAAAATGGGAAATTAAACCGCCAAAAAATCAGGATTCGCTCATACATCGATTCCAATATTGCTTTTTTGGAGGTGAAAAATAAGAGCAACAAAGGGCGTACAAAAAAAATCCGAATTCCTTTTGACTCTGAACGTGTTGATTCGGTGGAAGATTTGAATGAAAAAAAGGAGTTTCTCGCAACTCATTCCATCTTTGATGTAAATGCGTTGGCTCCTGTGCTGGAAAATTCATTCCGGCGTATTACTTTGGCAAACAACAACAAAACGGAACGAATCACGATTGATACGAATCTTTCCTTTTTCAATTCCAAGACATATAGAAAAGAAGATTTGAATCCTTTCATGGTTTTGGAATTGAAGCAAGACGGTTGGACACATTCTCATTTCCGCGACATTCTTGCCAAGCTGAATATCAAGCCAAGCTCGTTCAGTAAATATTGTACCGGAATTGTATTGACGGATTCCGAAGTCAAGTATAACCGTTTCAAAAAGAGATTAATTCGATTAAATAAACTATTAAATCAATAAAAAATGCCTCAACACTTACCCGAATACGATCCGACCATTGCTGCCGAATTTGGAGTAGAAGGTTTAACCACCGGTCCAACACTTATGGGAGCGCCATTATTTGATGAACTCAATTTTTGGATGTTGCTCTTCCGGTTCTGCTTTAACTTACTCATTTGCTGGATAATCATTCAATTCTTTTATTATAAAAAAAGTAACAGGAAAGATTACTATTTCACTTTTATGCTTTTCACAGTGACGGTGTTCCTGTTGATTTTCTTATTGGACAATGTATCCATGCAAATCGGGTTTGCATTGGGATTGTTTGCCATTTTCGGAATCATCCGCTACCGAACGGAAACGGTTCCTATCCGGGAAATGACCTATTTATTCGTAGTAATCGGCATTTCCGTTATTAATGGCTTGGCTACAAGCACCAGTTATGCCGAATTGGTACTGACCAATGTGCTATTTATCATTGTTGTCTGGGCGTTGGAAAGCAACAGGTTATTAAAGCATACTTCATGTAAGATTATTCTTTATGAGAAAATAAAACTTATCAAGCCCGAAAAGTCCGAAGAACTGCTTGCCGACCTGAGAGAACGTACTGGATTGGATATTACAAAACTCGAAATCGGGCATATTGATTTCCTTCGTGATGTCGCTTATATTAAAGTGTATTATAATTCCGATTCAAACGAAATTAACACGATTGATACGATCACTCGTTTCAGGTAAAAAATTCAGAAGACGTGTCAAAATATTCGGTATTCATTGTCTTATTGTTCATTTCGTTCTCCCTGTTGGGACAGGAGCGCGAGACTGATTTGGGAGCTATATTTACCGTCCGGTTAAATAAAGACCTGAACAGGCATTTTGGGCTTTCTTTCGAGCAGGAAGTTCGCTTATTGACCAATAATACCGGATTTGACCGCTCAATGAGCAGCCTCGGAGTAGATTATACAATTGTCAAAGGATTAAAAGCCGGTGTTTTTTACAATTATATGTATTTGTATAACAGCAATTTCCTCTACGAAAGCCGGCATCGCTACTATGCAAATCTTTCTTATAAATATGGAGTAAACAGAAAACTTACCTTGGCATGGCGTACTCGTTTTCAGGGGACATGTCGCGATGAAAGCCGGGGAGAGTATAAAATTAACCCGAAATATATCCTCCGGAACAAACTGGAAGCCGAATACAACATTTTAGGCACCCGCTGGAAACCCTACCTTTCTGCTGAAGCTGCAAACACATTAAACGATCCCCTTGGAAACGAAATTTACAAATTGCGCTTCCAAGGAGGAACAAGCTGGAGATGGGACAGGACAACTTACCTTGAGTTTTATTTAAGAACCGACGAATACTTGACAGGGCAAGATCCTCGAGTGATTTCTATCGGTGTCGGCTATAAAAAGAACTTTTAGAGTTTTTCCGGTAAGCCGAGATTCCTCATTCCACTTCGTTCCATTCGGAATGACGGACATTTATAAAGAAGAGAGGGAGGAAGAGAGTGGTGGCTTTGCCGCCGCTCTCTTCCTCCCTTAACATATCCATCAGTTGCGCTGTCATTCCGACCGAAGGGAGGAATCTCCCACAAACCGAGCCGTCATTGGTAACGTAACGAAGTGAGGAATCTATATTATCGTTAACTCAACTTTCTCGCACCATCCTTAATAACGACATCGTAAACCAACGGTTCTTTGCCGTATTCCATCTTATATGCTTCTTTTGCTTTCTTCAAAAATGAATCATATAATTCCGCTTTTACCAGATTGATCGTACATCCGCCGAAGCCGCCGCCCATAACGCGCGAACCGGTAACACCACATGCCTTTGCCATCGTGTTCAGATAATCCAATTCCGGGCAACTGACGGTATATTTTTTGCTCAATCCTTCGTGAGTTTCATACATTTTTTTGCCGGCAGTCTCATAATCACCTTTTTCCATGGCTGCACATGCGTCGAGCAATCGTTGTATCTCTTCAATTACAAATTCCGCACGCATGTAATCAACAGGGTTTACTTCGGATTCTACCTCTTTCAGCATCTCCAAGTTGGCATCCCTCAACAGTTTTACTTCGGGATGTCTTTTAGCAATAGCGGCAACAACTCTTTCGCATGATAAACGGCGTTTGTTGTATTCTCCGCCTGCCGCCAAGTTGTGTTCAACGCATGTGTTCAGAAGCACCACTTTGTATCCTACCGGATTGAAAGGAACGTATTCGAATTCCAACGAACGGCAATCCATACGCATTAAATAGCCCTCTTTTCCGTGACAGGAGGCAAATTGATCCATAATTCCGCATTTGATACCAACATAGTTGTGTTCGGTGGCTTGTCCCATCAACGCAATTTCCATCCGGCTGAAACCAAGATTATACTGGTCGTTTAATGCAAATCCGAAACAACTTTCCAGTGCGGCAGAAGAAGACATTCCTGCTCCAAGCGGAACATCTCCGGCAAATACAGTATCAAAACCTTTCACCGGCTTCCCTTTTTTTGCCATCTCACGGCATACACCGAAAATATAACAAGCCCATTGTTGTGCCGGCTTGTCGGCTTCTTCCAGACCAAATTCGCACGATTCGTTCAAATCCAACGCAAAGGCGCGAACTTTATCCGTACCATTCGGCTTGATTTCGCAATACATGGCTTTATCAATAGCTCCCGGAAGAACAAATCCTCCGTTATAGTCCGTATGCTCGCCAATAATATTAATGCGACCGGGAGAAGTATAAACCGCACCTTCTGTCCCGTATAATGTTTTAAATTTTTCTTTGATTTTTGAAATGTCCATGATTTATAAAATTAAGAATGAAGAATTAAGAATGAAGAATTTGGCGATTCCTATTCTTCATTCTTAATTCTTCATTCATCATTATTATTCAGCTTTATTCACATTTTTGCTACCAATAAGCGCATAATACAGCATATAAGCCAACCCTGCAAAAATTACCCAATAGCTTGTCAGATAAGTGGTAGCGTCAGCAACCATTGCCTGTATCCAAGGAAGGATTCCTCCACCGCATACCATTACCATAAATAGACCTGATGCTACAGCCATATATTTACCCAATCCGGCTACAGCCAAATTGTATATTCCGCCCCACATGATAGACGTACACAAACCGATTAGCACAAGGAACATAGCATTAATAGGCACTTCGGCTAATCCGAAAAAGAGACCGCCAAGTTCATTTGTTTGTAATACCGGCAACGAAACCACTACTGATGAAGGTGAGAATATAGCCAATGCCGTTAAAATCAACCCTACCATAGATAAGCTGGCGAGCATCGTTTTAGCTGACACTTTAGCTGCTATACCGGCGCCGACCAAACGTCCGACAAGCATCAGAAACCAATAGGTTCCGGCAACGAAACCGGCTGTTGTTGCACCGACCGCAGAGTCCGAAAGCCAGAAAAACATTGTTCCCGGTACTCCAACTTCTACGCCGACATAGACAAAGATAGCGAAAGTTCCCAATACGAAGTGACGGAATTTCAAAGCGCCCGATATTAGACTTCCAATAGGTTCGGAAGAACTTTCGATACCCGGCTCAGGAATGGAGACAATCCATAAAGCAATGAAGGCAAGGGCAAAGACTCCCATGGCGATGTAAAGAATAGGGAATACGTTTGCGATTTGAGCTTTAGCAGCATTTCCGATCAAAATTCCGACAAATGCAGGCGTTAAAGTTCCCAAAACGGAATTGAACGAAGCGCCAATCTGTATATATTGGTTGCCTTTGTTACCGCCGCCGCCTAAGTTGTTGAGCATCGGGTTAACCACCGTATTGAGCAGACACATGGAGAAACCTGCTACAAAAGCTCCGAGAAGATAGATTGCAAAAGCAAATTCATTGCTTGCATGTCCGGAAAGGAACTGAATAAAAACTCCGACAAACCCGAAAGCAATAGCGATCAGAGCAGTCTTCTTATACCCCATTTTTTGCAGCAGCAAACCGCCGGGAACACCCATAACGGCGTATGCAATAAAGTTAGCCATGTTTCCTAACATACCCATGGCGTTGGAAACACCGAATGTGTTTTTCAGTACTACGCCCATAGGCGCTGCCAAGTTTGTTACAAATGCAATCATACCGAAAAGCAAAATCATCATAATAATGGCAACTATGTTGCCTTGTTGTTTTTCTTGTGCCATAAAAACTATTTTTAAAGTATTTGTTAAATGATTAGTTATATATTAAAGCCAAATTATTTCGCTTCCCAAGCCAATGCCGAAGCTCCAAGAACAGCAGCATCCGAATCTTTCATCTCGGAAAACAAAATTTTCATTCTGTTCCTAAAAATAGGCAACAGGTTCTCTTCCATTGCCTTACGTAACGGAATCAGTAGAAGATCTCCCGCCTTAGCTAATCCTCCGAATAATACGATTGCTTCAGGAGTGCTGAATTTGATGAAATCGGCAAACGCCTCTCCCAATATTTGTCCGGTAAAGGCATACACATCTTTTGCGATCTGGTCTCCCTGAGCAGCGGCTTCGGATACATCTTTCGAAGTAATTTGATCAAGAGGCAGCTTGCGCAAAAGAGAATCCTCGTTTTTCCTGTTTTCCAGAAACTCCCGTGCGGTTCTTGCTACTCCTGTTGCAGAAGCATAAGTTTCCAGACAACCGTTGAGCCCGCAACCGCAAGGACGTCCGCCTCGACGTATGATTGTATGACCAAGCTCTCCGGCAAAGCCGTCGTACCCGTAAATCAACTGTCCGTTGGCGACAATGCCGCTGCCTACTCCGGTTCCCAACGTAATCATAATAAAATCTTTCATGCCGCGTGCTGCTCCGTAAGTCATCTCGCCTATGGCTGCGGCATTCGCATCATTGGTTAATGCAACCGGAACGCCAAATTTTTCCGAAAGGATTTTGGCAAAAGGGATAATCCCTTTCCATGGAAGATTCGGCGCTTCTTCGATATTGCCGCTGTAGAAATTAGCATTGGGGGCTCCCACGCCTATTCCTTTTATTGACTCAATGCCGCCATTTTCGCTTATCAACTTGGAAAGCTCCGTAGAAAGTTCTTCCAAATATTTTTCAAACTGTTGGTGCTTTTGTGTTTTAATAGAACTGGTAGCGAGAATATTACCACGTGCATCTACTATCCCGAAAACAGTATTTGTACCGCCAATATCTATCCCCACTACATGAGGTTTTAATTCTGTTGTCATAATTATTTTAAGTTATTAAGTTTGATTTTTGTGTTATTCATGCTTAATGTTGACTTTAGTCGTTAGTCAATACGAAAGAAGTTTTAAAAAATCCTTCATTATTTGTAAACTTGAGATCGGAAACATTTGAAAATGTTTCCGAGACAAATTTATAATAATTTTATGAAAATGCAAGTCGGAATAGAAAAAATAAAAAATATTTATCCTCAAAAACATCCCAAGGACGCTGCTGCCCTAATCCGAAGGATTGAATATGAATAACCCCCAATGAAGCGAAGTGATTGGGGGTTAAAAGATGTCTCCAAAGCTACAACCCGCAGGGTTGAATATCTAATATAAATAACTCATTATAAATAGTTCAACCCTCCGGGTTGTGGAGAGATGGATATTCCGCTTACTGCTCACTTCCAAACCCCCAATCGCTTCGCTTCATTGGGGGTTATTCATATTCAATCCTTCGGATTTGGTTTACAGCTTCTTGGGGGTATTTTTGCGGATAAGCATTAAAAAGTGATGAGTGATAAAATTGCTTTTCACCACTCATCACTTTATTTATCACAATTTAATTCAAAAAATTAAACCGTTATCTGGTTCTCGTTCCGCTGCTTGTAGAAGAATTGCTGCTGTTAGAACGGGTATTTTGATTGCTCTGAGAATTGTTGCTGTTGCTACTTGGCGTAGAACTGCGGGTTGTTGAACTGTTTGTGTTTGAAGGCTGCGTAGCGCTACGAGTGGTTGAACTGTTCGTGTTCGCAGGTTGTGTTGTGCTGCGAGTTGTTGAGCTATTCGTGTTTGAAGGCTGTGTAGTGCTGCGAGTTGTCGAGCTGTTTGTGTTTGCAGGTTGTGTTGTACTACGAGTTGTTGAACTGTTCGTGTTCGAAGGTTGTGTAGCGCTACGGGTTGTCGAGCTGTTCGAAGAGCTTTGTGTAGCTTCTGTCTGAGTATTGCTGCTGCGTCCGTAGGTGTCAGATGAATTTCTCAAAGAGCTGTTCGTGTTGTCCGTAGAACTGCGTGTGGACGAACTGGAAGAACTCCCCCTCGTATTTTGATTCGCCGGCTGGGTTGATGAGCGCGTAGAAGAGCTGCTTGCATCATTCCTGCTGGAAGAAACGCGGGTATTCTCGACAGAACTGCTGCTGAATGATCTTTCGGTGTATTGCGGACGGTGGTCGTAACTATAAACGTACCCTCGTGAGCTTGTTTGCGCTGGACGGGCATAATAGACCCTTCTTCCGTAATAATCGTAACGGTTGTCATAATATCCGTAGTTGACTTGATATCCTCTCGGAGCCCAGCCCGAATTTATCCAGACATAGCCTGCATTTGCTCCTCTGTAATCCCAATAGCCCGGAAGCCAAACAGCGTCGGAATAAGGCGCTCTTGCCCAATAGCCGTTTACCCAGCTATAGTTTCCCGAATAATAATTCCATTGCCAGTATCCGTCTACCCATATATAACTCGCACCGGGCTGGCGAATGCTTCCAGGTCCGGTGGTTATTACTACGGCAGGAGGTGCGACCGGAATGGTGGTTATGACTACTGTCGTGGTCGGTGGCGGAGGCGCGTCGGTATAGACTACAGCTGCGGTATAACAAGAGTAGTTTGCTACTATGATACCGGCGGCGATTATTGCTTTTATTAAGTTTTTCATACGTTAAAAAATTAAGTGTTGTTCGTTTTATGTTATTAGACGGTGTAAATATAGAAAAGTTTAATTGATAATACGAAAATTTCGCCACTTTTCGATCAATTTTTGCATATCCTCAGGCAATTCCGAGTCGAAGTGCATGAATTCTCCGGTGCGGGGATGAGTGAATCCGAGCGTTTTAGCATGCAATGCCTGTCTCGGACAAAGTTCAAAACAGTTGTTTATAAATTGTTTATACTTGGCAAAAGTAGTTCCCCGCAGAATTTCATGACCTCCGTAACGCTCGTCGTTAAACAACGTGTGCCCGATGTGTTTCGCATGTACCCGTATCTGGTGCGTGCGACCCGTTTCCAGCCGGCATTCGATCAGTGTGACATAACCGAACCGTTCCAGTACTTTGTAATGCGTTACGGCATGTTTTGCATTCGGGTTTTGCCCTTCGGGGAAAACGGTAAAAAGCATCCTGTCGCGCGGGTCGCGGGCAATATCTCCGGTGATCGTTCCTTCGTTCTTTTCAACATTGCCCCAAACCAGGGCGTTGTAAGTCCGCTGGGTGGTTTTGTCGAAAAATTGTTTTCCCAGATTTGTCTTGGCATCTTCGTTTTTGGCGATGATAAGAAGTCCGGAGGTATCTTTGTCGATACGGTGTACAAGACCAAGCCGCGGGTCGGAAATGTTAAAACCGGGAGAATCTTTCAAATGCCAAGCCAAGGCATTGAGCAAGGTTCCCCGGAAATTTCCGAAACCCGGATGAACGACCATTCCCGGATTTTTATTGACCAATATAAGGTCGCTGTCTTCGTAAACGATATGAATGGGAATATCTTCGGGAATGATCTCAAAGTCGGAAGGAGGGTAGGAGAGCATGATCGAAATTACATCATGCGGCTTTACGCGGTAATTGGATTTTACCGGTTTCCCGTTTACAAGGATGCAATTGGCGTCTGCCGCATCCTGTATCCGGTTGCGCGAAATCTGCGACATGCAGTTGACCAAGTATTTATCGATACGTATGAGGCTCTGCCCCTTGTCTACGGTGAAACGAAAATGCTCGTGAAATTGTCCGTCGTTTCCCAGTTCGACCTCTTCCTGGTCATTTTCCATTTCACCAGGTAGCAGATTTTCTCTTTCCGTTAGTCCCATAGTTCTTCTTCCGTTGCATCTTCCTCTATTGTCTCTTCAGGCATTTCAAGCAATGTTTTATCTTTTGTAAGAAACAGATTGATCGATTGTCCCAAGGATACTTCCGTGCCGGTTACCGGTTCTTGCCTGTAAACGAAATACAGTTCTTTCTCTTTTTCATTTTTCGGGGGATCATCATACAGGGTTGCACCAATATTCAGGGAAAAAGAGTTCGCTTTGGCAATTGCCTGTTCCAAGGTCAATTCCCTGAAACTCACTAATTTTGTTGTTTCATTGGATAAGCCTTTTCCTACCATCAGGGTAATGGATGCGCCCTCTGTAATTCTTGCTCCGGGAGCGGCAATGCGGTTTTCATATTTTACATTCTGAATTAAGTCTTTATATTCGGACGGAACGTATTCATAGCTGCCGACTTTTAATCCCAAGGAAGTGATGATCGCTTCAGCCTGACGAAGCGAAACGTCGCGCAAATCGGGCAAAACGACTTGTCGCGGCGAACGGGCATTGATGATCAGGTATATTTTCCGCTCTTCTTTTACGCGGGCGCCGGCTTCCGGGTTTTGTTCCATAATTGTTCCGGCTTTTTCTCCTTTAACAAAGATTGAATCAATGATTTCGTATCCCAGTTTTTTAGAGGTTAATATTTTTTCAGTCTCTTCCTCATCCAACCCCCGAAGGTCGGGGACAAAAATTTCTTTTCCGTGATTCGTATAACTATCCAGCCAGCGAAGCGTTCCGAAAAAGAGACCTATTAGCAGAAGAATTACGGCAGAAATACTGATAAGAAAGGGATTCGTAAGAATTTTCTTTAAGTTCTTATTCATGGGAATAAATTTTACATTTAGTGAATACAAAGGTATTAAAAAATTGCGAGTTGCGGATATTTTTTTATGAATATCAAATCAAACAAAAAATCTCTGTTCAGCATATAAATAATGAAACGCACGCGCTCTTGTCCCGATTTGAAACAAAATCCGTTAAGTTTTACCCCCGATTTGAAACAAAATAAGGCAAATTATACCCCCGATTTGAAACAAAATAGTATCTTTGCAAAAAATAGTAAGGGCTATGTTTGAAAGAAATATCATTACGGAGTTAAAAAAATGGTCAGCGAAATCAAATCGCAAACCGTTGATATTAAGAGGTTCTCGTCAAGTTGGAAAAACTACGCTTGTGGATAATTTTTCGCGGAACTTTGATAATTATCTCTATTTAAATTTTGAAAAAAATCCGAGCGCGATCACTTTGTTTGAAAAAGAACAGGAAGTTGACAACCTTATGGCAGATATTTTTCTTTTTTGCAACAAGGAAAACAAGCCGGGCAAAACACTTTTGTTTATTGATGAAATTCAAAATTCGGAAACGGCAATTATGAAACTTCGTTATTTTTACGAGGCGAAATTGCCCGATTTGCATGTAATTGCAGCAGGTTCGCTGTTAGAAACAATGTTGAATAAAAGCATTTCGTTTCCTGTCGGGCGGGTAGAATATTTAGCTGTCCGTCCTTGCGTTTTCAGCGAATTTTTGCGGGCTACGGGCGAGATACAACTCGAAAAGGCATTGCTTGACCGCCGGATACCCGAAGCATTGCACGGCAAAACAATGAACCTGTTTAATACCTTTACGTTCATTGGCGGTATGCCCGAAGTAGTTGCCGATTATGCTGCAAATAAGAACCTTGTTGGCTTGAATAGCATCTATGAAAGTTTGCTGACAAGTTATCGCGATGATGTCGAAAAATATGCTCGAAACGAAACGATGAGTCAAACCATTCGTTACATTTTGCAGTCGGGATGGAAATGTGCCGCAGAACGTATTACATTGGGCGGTTTTGCCGGTTCTTCTTATAAATCGCGTGAAATGAGCGAGGCGTTTCGTACATTGGAAAAAACCTTTGTTTTGGAACTTTGCCACCCAACAACCGATTGCCTTGTGCCGATAGCAAAAGACCTGAAACGCTCACCGAAATTGTTGTGGCTTGATTGCGGCTTGGTAAATTATGCTGCAAATGTGCAAAAAGAGGTGTTTGGGGCAGCCGATATTTTAGATGCATGGCGAGGAAAGATTGCCGAGCAGATTGTGGCGCAGGAACTACTTGCCTTGGACAGTCGCGTCTCAAATCAGCGGAATTTTTGGGTGCGAAATAAAAAAGATTCCGATGCGGAAGTGGATTTTGTTTTACAGCAAGACAGCAAAGTTATTCCCATAGAGGTGAAATCGGGGCATAATGCCAAACTCAAATCCTTGCACTTGTTTATGGATGAAGCGCCGCACGATATTGCCGTAAGAGTTTGGTCGCAACCGTTTTTCATTGACGAGGTTACGACACAAAAAGGCAAAAAGTTCAGATTAATCAACTTGCCGTTTTATTATGTGGGCGTACTTGAAGAAGTATTGAAAGAATATGAAGCGTGTTGAAGATTCCCTGTTTGGCTAAAAAAAAGAGGCAAAGATTTCTTTCATCTTTACCTCTTTTCTCTTATACCGAAATATATATTACTTTCTTAAATTCGGCTCGTCGGATACGGTAAGTTTTTTTCTTCCGTGGGCTCTGCGGGATGCCAATACTCTGCGACCGTTAGGAGTCTCCATTTTGGAACGGAATCCGTGCTTGTTTTTTCTCTTTCTGTTTGATGGTTGGAATGTTCTTTTCATTGCCGTATATATTTAATTTTATTGTTTTCTTTCCAAATTGGGCTGCAAAGATAACTATATTTTGTAAAAAAACAAAAATGTGATAAAAGTTTTCAACGTTAAACCCTGTAAAAGTTTTAGTCTTGCTATTGACGTTAAAAAGTTGTATCATTGCAAGGTGAAATTCTTTAGTTAGAACCTCTCCCCCAGCCCCTCTCCACAGGAGAGGGGTGACTAAATAAGAAGAGTATGCTAACTAAGCTAACAATGAGATATGCTCCCCTCCCCTCTCCTGTGGAGAGGGGTTGGGGGAGAGGTCTTAACTAAGATATGCTTTTTAAAAGAAATTTTTAGATATATGCAAAAACCGCCTTATTTGAAGCCCGGAGACAAGGTTGCTATTGTGTCGCCTTCCGGAGCGGTAGATCAACGATACATCGACGGCGCTGTCGAGACATTAGCTTCATGGCAATTGAATCCCGTTGTCGGTCAATATGCAAGAGGATCGGTCGGGCGGTTCGCGGGGACGGATGAACAGCGTTTGCTTGATTTGCAATGCGCGTTGGACGATCCTTCCGTTCGTGCCGTTCTTTGCAGTCGCGGGGGGTACGGCTTGATGCGGATAATTGACAAAGTAAATTTTGACGCATTTGTTCAGCATCCGAAGTGGCTTATCGGATTCAGCGATATTACGATTTTACATGCAGCGGCGATTCATCGTGAAATACAGTCGATTCATTCCGTTATGGCAAAAGGGATGACGGAAAACGACCCGCAGGCTGATCCTGTAATGATTTTGCGCGAAATGCTGTTTGGGAACCCCCCCGATTCTTATCTCTTGTCTCCCGATGCGTTGAATCGCTCCGGCAAGTCGGAAGGGATATTGATTGGCGGTAATCTTTCGGTTTTATACGGGCTTAGGGGAACCGGACTGGATATTCAGCCAGAGGGGAAAATCCTGTTTATAGAAGATCTCTCCGAAAAGCCTTACCATATAGATCGTATGATGCAAAATTTCAAGTCGGGAGGAATCCTGTCGCAGCTTTCGGGCTTATTGGTAGGTCGTTTTACGGAAATAGAAGAGGATGTTTCCTTTGGAAAAACTTTGAAAGAGATTATATGGTCGGCGGTAGAAGAGTATGATTATCCGGTTGCCTTTCATTTTCCGGTGGGGCATGTCGACTATAATGTGCCGGTTATTCATGGGGCGAAAGTGGGAATGACCGTGTCGGAAGATGGGGGAGAGGTAAAATATTTAATTTAGAAAAACAAAGAATAAAGCAAAAAGATGTATCAAAAACCCGTCATTGCGGGCTTGACCCGCAACCCCCAGATAGCCAGCGGTGCTGTTTTAGGGGGTTGCGGGTCAAGCCCGCAATGACGTCCTTTTGAGATAGCGCCGTTTTTTGTTTTATTTTTTAGCCTTCCCCGCCGTTTTCTTTTTCGCCGGCTTTGCTTCCTTTCCTTCCTGCGACTTGATCAATTCCAGCGCATCTTTTAATTCCAATGCTTTTGGGTCTTTCGTTTTTGGAATTTTATAATTGGAGCCTTTGTAAGCAATGTAGGGACCGAATCTGCCGTTGCAAATTTCCAGTTCCGGCTCTTCGGCAAAGGTTTTGATGATGCGGTTCTTTTCTTGCAGGCGTTTGTCTTCGATCAATTCGATTGCCCGTTCCTCGGTGACGGTCATCGGGTCATCCTCTTTTTTCAGGGATACGAATTGGTTGTTGTGACGGATGTATGCGCCGAAACGACCGATGCCTACAGTTAGTTTCGCCCCTTCATATTCACCGATTTCACGCGGGAGCTTGAACAGGTTCATTACCTCGTCGAAAGTGACGGTCTCCAAGGATTGGTCTTTTCGTAGAGAGGCAAAGCGCGGTTTTTCCTCGTCCTCGACCGAGCCGATCTGAGCCACGGGACCGAAACGTCCTATTTTTACAAATACAGGTTTTCCGCTTACAGGGTCTGTTCCGACTTGGCGTTCTCCTACTTTACGTTCCGAATGCAGTATTGTATCTTCTACTTTAGGATGAAATTCCTTGTAGAAAGAGTCGAGTGTATCCGTCCATTTGATCTTCCCTTCGGCTACTTCGTCAAATTCTTTTTCGACATCCGCCGTAAAGTTGTAATCCAAGATGTTCGGAAAATACTCTATCAGAAAATCATTTACGATCATTCCTATGTCTGTAGGAAAGAGCTTTGCCTTTTCCGTTCCGATTGTCTCCGTTTTGACTTCATCCGTAAAATTTCCGTTTTGGATCATCAAAACGTTGTAAGAGCGGCTCACGCCCTCTTTGTCTCCTTTTTCGACATAGCCTCTATTTTGAATGGTAGAGATAGTCGGCGCGTAGGTCGAAGGGCGTCCTATGCCAAGCTCTTCCAGTTTGCGGACAAGGCTGGCTTCGGCATAGCGCGGCGGACGCTGGGTGAAGCGCTCGGTTGCCGAGATACATTCCAGGTTTTCCAGCTTGTCGTTTGCTTTTAGAGGAGGAAGCAGAGAGGTTTTTTCCTGTTCTGCATCATCGTCGGTAGATTCCTTGTAGACTTTAAGGAATCCGTCGAACTTAAGGACTTCGCCTTCGGCGATGAATTTCAGTTTCTCGCCCGATATGTCGATTGTGATTGTAGTGCGTTCCAGTTCGGCGTCTGCCATTTGGGAAGCGATTGTACGTTTCCATATCAGCTCGTACAGGCGTTTCTCTTGTGCGTCTCCCTCTATTTGAGGGTGATTCATATAGGTAGGACGGATTGCTTCGTGCGCTTCCTGGGCGCCTTTCGATTTGGTTTGGTAACGGCGTGTTTGTGCGTAACGCTCGCCTGCCATATCCAGTATTTCTTTGCGCGATGTATTGATAGCCAGATCGGACAGATTGACCGAGTCGGTACGCATATAAGTGATCTTTCCCGATTCGTACAACTTCTGGGCGATCAACATGGTCTGGGAAACCGAGTAGCCCAATTTCCGGGCGGCTTCCTGTTGCAACGTGGAAGTGGTAAACGGCGGAGCCGGCGACTTCTTGAACGGCTTGGTTACGACATCTTCGACAGTGAATACGGCATTTTTGCATGTAAGAAGAAAATTTTTGGCTTCTTCCTTTGTTTTGAGCCGGCTCTGCAATTCGGCACACAATTCTACCTTTTTACCCTCTTTGTCTTCTACGATAAAAATAGCGATTACACGGTAGGAAGCTTCCGAAACGAATTTCCGTATTTCGCGCTCCCTGTCCACAATCAGGCGGACAGCAACCGATTGTACGCGACCGGCAGAAAGGGCGGGCTTTACTTTTCTCCATAAAACCGGCGAGAGTTCAAAACCTACAATGCGGTCTAATACGCGTCTTGCCTGTTGAGCGTTGACAAGGTTCGCATCTATATCTCTTGGGTTTTGGATGGCTTTCAGGATAGCGTCCTTGGTAATTTCGTGGAAAACGATACGGCGAGTGTTTGCCTTATTTAACCCCAACACTTCGTATAAGTGCCATGCAATAGCCTCTCCTTCGCGGTCTTCATCAGACGCCAGCCAAATCATTTCCGACTCTTTTGCCTGTTTTTTTAGTTCGTTAACGACCTTAACCTTATCGGCTGGTATTTCGTAATCCGGCTTGAAATTATCTTCGATGTCTACCCCACTATCTTTTTTCTTTAAATCGCGAATATGCCCGAAACTGGACATTACGGTATAATCTTTTCCTAAAAATTTTTCAATTGTTTTCGCCTTTGCAGGAGACTCTACTATAACTAAATTTTTTTGCATAGACCTTGTTGTTGCGTGTCAAAATTTCCTAAACGGCTGCAAAGTAACAAAATATAGTTTGTTTTTTCAAAAAAACATTCTATTTTTATCTGCAAAATAAATAAATTATTATGTCGATACAGAGTCTTATATATATTTTCGCATCATCCTTTGCTGCTCTGTTTCCTATCATGAACCCCATTGGCAGTGGTTTTATAATCAATAGCTTTATCAAAGAGCTGGATGACAATCAACGAAAATTGGCGATAAAAAAAATTATTATCAATTGCCTGTTAGTTGGTATAGGAAGTTTAGCCATCGGTCATTTTATCCTGTTGATTTTTGGGCTTGCCATACCGGTGATACAGATTGGCGGCGGAATTATTATTTGCAAAACCGGAATGGAGTGGCTGTCCAACTCTTCGTCCGACACCGATGATAAACAAAAAACAATCAACAAAATCAGTATGGCTGAAATAGAGCAGAAACTGTTTTATCCGATCTCATTTCCCATTATTATTGGAGCCGGAAGCATCTCTGTTATCTTCACACTGACGGCAAATGTAACGGTAAAGGGAAACCTGCTTTACACCGGTATCAATTATTCGGTTATCGCTCTCGTGATTGTCGCTTTACTCGCCATACTTTATGTTTTTCTCCAGCAAGGACGCAGAATCATGAAAAAGCTGGGAGAAACAGGCAATTTAATTATAAACAAGCTGATTGCCTTTATTACTTTTTGCATAGGCATACAGATTATTGTTACGGGTATATCGAAGGTTTTCCATATATCGGTTTTATAATCAAGAAATTTGCATAAAACGAAATTATATATTACCTTGCTCCGGTTTTTGACAAAATAATTAAATATATGAAGAAAATAGCTATCACATTATCGCTTATCTTTTCGCTCTTTTGCGTGAATTTATTTTCACAGGAACGCGAACGTGCTTTTGAGATGAATAGCCGCCTGGGAATGGGGATAAATCTTGGTAATATGTTTGAAGCCCCTTCGATAGGCGCATGGGGAATAGAGCCCGATAGCGATTATTTCGGGGAGATTAAAAGCAAAGGCTTTGCTTCTATCCGTCTTCCGGCAAGATGGTCGGCACACGCAGAGGAAGCATTTCCTTATACGATAGATAAGGAATTTATGGATACGATCAAATGGGCGGTTGATTTAGCGCTCGAAAATGAGTTGCCAATAGTAATAAATATTCATCATTATGAAGAGATGATGGGTGAGCCTGCGGCGCATAAGGAGCGGTTTCTGGCTTTTTGGGATCAGATTTCAACTCAATTTCAACATTACAACGACAGCTTGTATTTTGAAATATTTAATGAGCCGAATGATAAATTTACCCCAGCTCTTTGGAATGAGTATCTGGTAGAAGGTCTCGCAAAAATCAGAGAGAAAAATCCTGACCGCATGGTTATCATAGGCACAGCCGAGTATGGGGGAATAGGCGGATTGGCTGAATTGCAATTACCCGACGATCCGAATATAATCTTGACGGTACATTATTATAATCCGTTTGATTTTACTCATCAGGGAGCGGAATGGTCAGGAATGGGGAATGTGAAGGACGTAACATGGGATAGTACTACCATTCAAATCAATGCGATAAAAAATGACATGAATATAATCAAGCAATATTCCGAACTGCATAATGTTCCGGTTTATATCGGCGAATTTGGCGCAATAGAAAATGCGGATGATGCTTCGAGAGCCAGATGGATGGGGCATTTGCAGCATGTTTTTAAAGAGTACGGATTTAGCGGCGCCTATTGGGAGTATTGCAGCGGATTTGGCATATATGATCCTGTATTGAATTGTTACCGTACCGGAATGTTGCGTGCGCTAACCGGTTTTGAAGGAGCGTGTGATGATTGCAGCATGTATGATGGGGTTATTGTGAAAAACAGCACATTTGACAAAAGCATACAGCCGTGGTTTTTTAATCCTTCCAATGGAGCGGAGGCAAAAATAGGAGTTGTAGAGGGTGAAGCCCGGATAGAAATAATCAGTAGAGGTACTCAAGGTTGGCATATCCAGTTTTTGTACAGTTCTTTTCCTTTGATACAGGGAAATACTTATACATTGACTTTTGATGCCTACGCTTCTTCGCCGACAACAATTGCAGCTATGATAAACAGGGATGGCGGGAGTTATGAGCTTGCCCATAATGCCAGTTACCTCAATGCGAATTTGACGACTGAAAAAAAGACCTTTTCTTTTACATTTACATACGAAAGGGCAAAGATGGATAAAGCAAGAATCGCCTTTGATTGCGGTCTGGCTAATGCTCAGTATATTTATTTTGACAATGTCTATCTTTATGAAGAAACACCGTCTTCGATTACGAACACCACCTCGTCAAAATGTATGGTCAAAGCCGGAGGGAATATCTTTGCTGTTGAGGGTAATTCGATAGAAGCTATAACAATTTACAACGTTTCGGGACGAATATGCTACCGGAAAACATATCCGCGCGTTGGTTCTGTTGAAATAGGAGAGGGTTATCTTCCTTCGGATATCAGTTTTATACAGGTACGGACGGATGTGGGAAGTACGGTGGTGAAGAGTCTTAAGAGGAAATAGAAGTCTGAACCAGGATTTTCATAAGATTTACAAGATGGTCTTAATCTTGATAATCTTGTAAATCTTATGAAAATCCTGGTTCAAGACTACGGACGAGCCGAAAAATACCGTGGTGAAGAATCTTTAAAGAAAATAGAAAAAATGAACGGTAAAATAACCATTTTCCAAAGAAAGCCGATCCCCGATCTCTTGGCAGAGTCGAGTCAAGAAGGGAATCATACATTAAAGAGGACATTAGGTCCCTATAAACTGATTGCCTTAGGATTGGGCGCAATTATCGGAGCCGGATTGTTTTCCATTACCGGTATTGCGGCGGGGAATTTTGCGGGACCTGCTATTACCATTTCCTTTTTGGTGGCGGCGGTTGGTTGCTGTTTTGCCGGTTTGTGTTATGCCGAGTTTGCCTCCATGCTGCCGGTGGCGGGAAGCGCCTACACCTACTCGTATGCCACGATGGGCGAGTTTATCGCGTGGGTTATCGGCTGGGATCTGGTGTTGGAATATTCGGTCGCCTCCTCCATGGTCAGTATCAGTTGGAGCCGCTACATGGTTAAGTTGCTGGAGGGTTTTGATATTCATATCCCGCCCGAACTTACCCTTTGCCCTTGGGAAGGCGGCATTGTCAACTTGCCCGCAGCTTTGATTGTTATTCTGATGAGCCTGTTGTTGCTTAGGGGAACAGAAGGCAGTTCGCGGGTCAATGCCGTTATTGTAGCGTTGAAAGTCGCTGTAGTATTGATTTTCATTTTTCTGGGGTGGAAATTTATCAATACCGATAATTACATTCCCTATATTCCTGAAAATACAGGGACGTGGGGAGAATTCGGCTTCAGCGGGATTATTCGCGCCGCCGCGCTGGTCTTCTTTGCCTACATCGGTTTCGATGCGGTGAGTACAGCGGCGCAGGAGACGAAAAATCCGCAGCGGAATATGCCGATAGGTATTTTAGGCTCCTTAATTATTTGTGTAATACTCTACATCCTTTTTGCCCACGTGATGACGGGTGTAGTCAATTATACCGCTTTTCAGGGACATGACGGGATTGCGCCGGTAGCCGTTGCGATCGACCACATTGGAACTACTTTGCCCGACGGAACGCTTCAACCCTCTTATCCGTGGCTGAACAAGGCGATTATTCTTGCTATTCTTGCCGGCTATTCGTCGGTCATCATGGTCATGCTGATGGGGCAAAGCCGTGTTTTCTATTCCGTCAGCCGCGACGGGTTGTTGCCGAAAATCTTTTCCGACGTACATCCGAAATACCGAACGCCTTATAAAAGCAATTTGCTTTTTATGGTAATGATCAGTATTTGCGCCATGTTTATTCCGGCAAACGTAGCGGGTGAGTTAACCAGTATCGGCACGCTTCTGGCGTTTATCATCGTGTCGGCTGGGATATTGGTGATGCGGAAAAAGATGCCGGATGTTCCCCGCGCATTCAGAACTCCGGGAGTGCCTTATGTGCCTCTTCTCGGTATCGCTGTTTGTCTTTTTATGATGGTGTATTTGCCGTTTGATACATGGATACGTTTGATACTCTGGATGTTAATAGGACACAATATTTATGTTTTTTACGGTTCGAAGCATAGTAAATTGGGCGCTAAGAAAGACCGCGGCATGTTATACATCATTGGGTTGGGTATTTCGATGCTGCTTTTGGCGTTTGTGCTTGTTCATCAGGCGCAGATTGGCTGGGATGAGGGAGTTGGATTTAGCGCAGGGTTGTTATTGGTGGCGTTGGTTCATGTTGTGGTTTATGGGATTCGTATTTTAAGGAATGTAAAGAACGTAAGCGAACAATAGTGTTATCCTCTGCTGTTCATGCTGATTTTGTCCGGAATGATCACATTTATTGCCTCTTTTATTTCTTCTTCATTAATGTGATCCTCCGTTTTTTCTGTTTCAAATATTTGTACAGGGGCGTCTGTTTTGCCTGAAAAAAGGAATTCCGATTCGGCTTTGGCTTTGTTTTTAGTGGCTTCTTCTTTCTGATAATTTAGAGAATTTGCTTTCATAATTTTTGTATTAAAAAAAAATGGCGCTATATACTTCAAACATATAAATAATATTTCTGTTCAATATTTAAACGCCTTAAAGTAGATTTTACATCTCAAATTTGCATTTTACAATAAAAAACGTGAACTTTGTTTTAATATAAATTGATTTATTTCATATTATGCAAAGAAAACGACTGTCGATAAGCGGCTTATTAATTCTCTTGTTTTTCTTTTTTTCTTTCACTTTCACTGGTTGTGGGGAGGATAAGGATTTCAAACCGGAAGATCCGAAAAATGGACAAAAAGAAAAACCAAAAGATCCGGAAAATCCAAAAGAACCAGAGGATCCGGAAGAACCGGAAATTCCGGAATTTTCCGCTCTGGTTACGGTAAATCCATCGCCTGAGGCAGTAAATGTCTATAATTTTTTAAAGGAAAATTTCGGTAAAAACATAATCTCCGGAACGATGGCAAACGTTAGCTGGAACACCAACGAAGCCCAATGGGTTAATAAGCACACGGGCGCTTATCCGGCATTGAACTGCTTTGACTACATTCATTTGCATGCTTCGCCGGCGAGCTGGATAAATTACAGTAACATTTCTGTAGTGGAAGATTGGTGGGAGGCAAACGGTCTGGTATCCATTATGTGGCATTGGAATGTCCCGGTCAACGAAGGGAGCAGAACCTATGCTTTCTACACTTCCGGCACCACTTTTGACATTATCAAAGCCGTTCAAGCCGGAACGTATGAAAATGGAATTGTTATAGCTGATCTTGAAAAAACGGCAAACTATCTCTTGTTGTTAAAACAGAAAAATATTCCCATCCTCTGGCGACCGCTACACGAAGCGGCGGGACGCTGGTTCTGGTGGGGAGCCAAAGGAGCGGAACCCCTCAAAGCCTTGTGGCAGTTGATGTTCGAAACGTTTGAAGCGAAAGGACTCAACAACCTCATCTGGGTTTGGACAAGCGAGATAAACGATGCAGCGTGGTATCCGGGCGACCAGTATGTGGACATCATCGGGCGCGATCTTTATAACGACAGGAATGGCACAAAAGCAAAAAGCAATTACACTTCGCTGAAAAATAACTATCCCGGTAAACTAATCGCCTTGAGCGAATGCGGCGATGTAGCTTTGGTTTCCAACCAATGGAAAGCTGGCGCGACCTGGTCGTGGTTCATGCCGTGGTATGATTACAGCAGGACAGTATCCGTCACAGGTACAGACTTTGATCAAACGGCACACGAACATGCCAACATTAATTTCTGGACAAACGCTTTCGCCGACCCGCTGGTAATCACGCGCGATAAAATGCCGAATTTGAAATAATATCATGGGGTTATATCAAAAGCCCGCAATGACGAAACGCTTTTTAGGACTTTTGAGACAACCTCATGCTGTAAAATGTCATGGCTTCGCCATTTAAAGGGTATTCTTGCAAATAAGCATAATTTATTTATACAGTAATCATGAAAATCAGACACATTTATTTTATAGGTTTATGGATTGCCTGCTGTTTAATCGCCTCTTGTGCGCAATCTGTTCGGGAAGACACAACTCCGGTAGTGACGGACTTTTACTCCAATGTATGGAAATTCTATGCCGGAGAAGGCGACAGCTTGTGGACAAGCGTTAGTTACGATGACTCGGCATGGACGGAAGTGACCACCGGCAAAACATTGAAGGAACAGGGTGTCAAGTTGGAAAACGGTTTCGGTTGGTATCGCAAAACAATCACCCTCTCCGACAGTCTCATGGCAGACATCGACCGCAAAGAAGCGGCAGTGTTGCATTTGGGACGCATTTCGGCTGTCGACGAGGTTTATTTCAATGGGACGCTGATCGGCAAAACGAGCGATTTCCCGCCCAACTATAAGGGACATGACCACAGTGAACGGAATTATTTCATTCCTCGCGAAGTGATAAACCCAACCGGAGATAACCTGATTGCCGTTAAATTTCACGAAGGTTGGTCGCCCGACGGCGGTTTTTTTGCAGGAGCCGCGCTCTCCCTCTCCTCCGCCGGAACAAACGACAAATTGGCGCTAACAGTAGCGGTAGCCGATTGCGACTACATTTTCCTTGCACCCGAAGCGGTGAAAATCATCGTAAACATTGAGAACAAAAATCGCTGGTCGGTAACAGGCAATCTCATCGTAACACTCGAAACCGACGATTACCAATCGGTGAAAGCCGACTCGGAGGTGATTGAAATAGCGGGGAAAGCGATCCATTCCGGCACATTCGGCTTGGACAATCCTGTACCCGGATTTTACCGGTATACGGTACAATTCAAGCGGAATTCGGCGGTAGTTTATGAGAAAAAGTTTATCATTGGATACGAACCTGAAAAAATCAGTTCGCCTATCGATGCCAAGGAGGACCTTAGGGAATTTTGGGACAACAACCTGAAAGAGTTAGCCAAGGTGAAACCCAATTACAAACTGACGCTCGTACCCGAATATTCGCAGGTGGATTACGAAATTTATCTGGTAGAGATGCGTTCCTTCGGCAACGAATTGATTCGAGGCTATTATGGCAAACCGAAGCGAGAGGGAAAACATCCGGTGATTGTGGAATATATGGGCTATGGTTCGGGAGCTTATCCACCAACGCAGTGGTGGGATGGTTTTGCTCACTTCATCCTTTCCATTCGCGGACAAGCGTTGAATCAGCCTGAAAACCGTTTCGGCAAGTGGTTGATTTACGGCTTGGAAAGCAAAGAAGATTATTATTATCGCGGCGCATTCCTGGACGTCATACGGGCATTGGACTTTGTAAGCAGCCGTCCGGAGATAGATGTGGAAAAGATTGCTGTGAGCGGGGGCAGCCAGGGCGGCGCCCTCTCATTTGTCGCGGCAGCGCTCGACAAGCGGGTGAAAGTGGCTGCGCCTACCATTCCTTTTCTTTCCGACTTTCGCGACTATTTCCGCTTAAACCAATGGATGAGAGATGATTTTGGATCTTATGTACGGAGCAAAATGGCAGGTAAAGATATGACTTCAGCCGATTCTCAGCAATATCTCGAAGCACAATGGGAAGCTGTTTACGACCTGCTCACTTACTTTGACATAAAAAACCTTGCCCCATGGATTGAATGTCCGCTCATCATGGGTATCGGTGTGCAGGATGACGTTTGTCCGCCGCATATTAACTTTGCCGCCTACAATCAGGTTAAATCCGAAAAACGGTGGATGGCTTGTCCCGATTGCGGACATAGTACAAATGGAGAGTATTATGATGAGGCGGGGAGGTTTATCAGGGAGAAATTGGGGGTGGAATAAAAGATAAATTCGCATGAAAACAAGATTATTTATCTTATTGGCAGCTTTATCATTTTTAGCAGCAACACTAATCGCCCAAGAAAAGACAACACTTGTTATTCCCGAAGGCGGCGTATTGATTAATGGCGTAGTATGGGCAACTTGTAATGTGGCTGCTCCCGGCACATTCGCTGCCAGCCCCGAAGATGCGGGTATGTTTTACCAATGGAATCGTAAGATTGGTTGGAGCACTACCGACCCAATGGTAAATTCTGATGATGGTACTACATGGGATAACACCCTCCCTGCCGGTACTACATGGGAGAAATCCAACGACCCCAGCCCTTCCGGTTGGCGCGTACCTACTACCGAAGAACAGAGAAAGCTTCTCGATACGGATAAAGTTACCTCCGAATGGGTTATCCACAACGGTGTAACTGGTAGAAAATTTACCGACAATATTTCCGGCGCTTCTATATTTTTGCCCGCCGTTGGCTTTCGCCTCGACAACGACGGCACGTTCTACAACGTAGGCTCGGGCGGAAACTATTGGAGTAGTATGCAGTACGGTAACAGCTACGCGTACAGCATGTTTTTCCGTAGTGGCGGCGCGTACGGGGATTGGAGCAACCGTGGCAACGCGTTTAGCGTGCGTCCGGTCGTAAAATAACATTCAAATTTTATGTATTCATCCCACCACAGCAGCTAATCACCTGTCCGCTCACGTATGAAGACATGTCGGAAGCTAAAAACGCAGCTACATTTGCCACATCTTCTGGAGTGCCGCCGCGACGTAGCGGAATTCTTTCCGCCCACTCTTTGCGAACTTCTTCGGAAAGGTTGGCTGTCATTTCGGTAATGATAAATCCGGGGGCAATGGCATTGGAGCGAATATTGCGCGAACCCAGTTCTTTTGCTATGGACTTCGTTAAACCGATCATACCGGCTTTGGAGGCTGAATAATTGGCTTGCCCGCCATTTCCCGAAACGCCCACGACCGAGCTCATGTTTATAATGCTTCCGCTTTTTTGCTTCATCATAACAGGCGTACAGGCATGAATAAAATTGAACGCCGATTTTAAATTCACATTAATTACAGCATCCCATTGGGCTTCGCTCATACGCATCATTAAGCCGTCTTTGGTTATGCCTGCATTGTTGACCAAAATATCAATACAGCCGAAATCCTTCATTATTTCTTCAACCACTTGATGCGTCTCTTCAAAATTGGCAGCATTCGATGCATATCCTTTCGCTTTGACGCCCAACGCTTTCAACTCACTTTCAAGTGCTTTGGCATTTTCATCAATATTCAAATCCGTAAAAGCAATATTTGCTCCTTCTTGGGCATATTTCAACGCGATAGCTTTTCCAATACCACGTGCAGCTCCTGTGATAAGCGCCGTTTTACCTTCTAATAATTTCATATCAATATCTTAATTAAATTTAAATTGGCAGCAAAGGTAATGCTTTTTTTCAAAATCTATTTTGAGGGGGTGAATAAAAATAAAAATGATGTTGTACCCGTGGTAGAGACGTTGCGTGCAACGTCTCTACTACAAGGCGCGCAACGTTTGGTATTTCTATCTTACCAGCAAGAAACGGAATCCGACACCGAAATTGATATTTGTCGTCGGGTATCCCTGCGAGACTTTTGGCTCGGTTCGCGTCCGGTCGTAGAAGAGGCGGATGTTAAGGCTTTCGTTGAATACATACTCGGCAGATAATTTGATAATGAATGAGTTTAATCCGCTGCTCAACTGCGCAAATTCCTCTGAAATCTTGCAAATAAATGCATCGGTTGTTTTCCAGGAGACATCTGCCCGGATATTCAAGTCATTTTTCACTTTCTTCTGTTTGTTATCATTCAGGCGAATCATCATACCGAAATCGTCGATGCGGTATCCGGCTCCGATGAGGCGTTCGTTGCTGTACGATTCTATCACCTGATCGCCCTGAATGCCCAACTGCATATTTCGGGATTTGCGGTACTCTGTCTTCAACATTAAGCTGTTTTTAAAGCTTGTTTCTATTCCTATCAATGGCATAAACCTTTCATTAATACTGACGATTCCGCCACTGGAACCGGAGGAACCATAACCAGAGCCATAAGAACTGGAGCTAGAGCTGGAACCGGAACCATAATTAGAACCGTAAGAAGCGCTGCTTCCGATATAATATCGAGAGGAGACCATGTCGACCATGCCGTCCATTCCGGGAACGTATCCGTAGTAATCGCCCTCATTCAACCTGTCCCAATTGGAAAGGGAGGCAAACGGGAGATCATACGTACACTCGTAGCGGTGATTCAGGACAACAGACTTGAAATACCGCTTGATAAAGTCCAGACGGGATAAGCCGTCGTAAGAAATCTTCCAGTTCGGCAAAATAGTCAAAATGTTCGGCATAATATTCATATTGACTTTTTTGGCATCTATACCCATATAAGCGGCGTAGAATGCCGGAACCATAACATCGGATGAATTCGGGTTCAACATCCTGCCATTCATCAGATCCGAATTTCTGCTTCCAATTTGTTGAGTAAGCCTTGTCGCAATTGTTTGCCTGTTGTTCAAGAATTCGTTAAAGAGCTGCGAATCTACTTTTGGATCCACTTTCGGTTTTTTAAAAGCTGTCTTGATAGCAATGGTCGTTTTGGAATAAGTGCCGGAGAACCTCTCCCTGCCGGAAATCCTGTAATTTTCGTCAATATTATTCTTCATCCAGCCGGCATTCAGGTCTATTTTGAGACCTGGCATAGGTTCTACCAGCGATTTAGCCTGAAGGTCTCGCTTACGGGTTCGTATAGCAGGCGATAACATGGTTGTCGAGTTTGCATCCACCCATCCGTAATCTCTTATTTTATCCCAATAATCATCCGTATTAAAAAATCCGAACGTAAAATCGTATCCGGGAGCAGAATAGATATTATCCTGTCCCATGAATCCGCTTCCCGGCAAGTAGCCTTGTAACTCCAGTATATCGCCGTACCTGTAATTGACGCTTATGTTACGCACCATCATCAACCCTCTGGCTGTAATTTCCATTATGTCGTCAGACAGCTTACGCTCTTTTACAATAGAGGTAATGCTCACCGTCAGACCTGAGACATCCTCTTTCGGCTGGAGGTTAATGGTATTCATATCCACCGTCGAATATTTCACCGGATAATCATTTCCGTCTTTGTCCTTTATGGAGACAGTCAGCTTATTGGTATTCAACCGGTGATTAACCTTGTATGGCGTGTTTTTTTTCAGGCTGATATTTTTCCGGTCATACGTTTTCGGCTTATCCGGCTCTTTTTTCTTTGTGGTATTCGTATTTCGCCCGGAGTATTTCCTGTTCACCTCTTTCAAGTAAGGAGATCTGTTGTAGAGTGTTTCGAAATTCATCCTTCCATCGATTGTATACAAGCGGGTGCTTGCTGCGAAATTGCCCGATGTAGAGAGCGGATCGCCCAACGTAAACTCGGCACCTTTGTCCCAAGTATAATCCGCAGAGTACTGGGCATTTGCCGTGACCCAATCCAAATATGGAAGTTTATTGATAGGAACGGCGTATGATATTGTAAACTGCTGCCGGTAGTTTACCGGAATACCGAAACGCCAGATGCTCGCCTTAACGGTGTCTACCCACTTGTCATACCAGTCTTTCTTGTCTATATCTTCCAAGTATCTCTTGTTGATCGGAATATTCCTGAAGATATCGCTGCCGTCTTCTTCATCCGTCCGAATAATTTCCGGAATAAGCGAGTTCATATAAGTAGAAAGGGAGAGTCTTAGGCTCCGGGTCAGGTTGAACTTGATATCGGATGTCCTGTCCCAAGTCCAATCCTTATCGTACGTCATAAACGGGAATGTCTCATCCCGTTCAAAAGGCATATTATAACTTCTTATTTGCCGCTCGTTGTAATAACGGTTCATGGATGTCCCGAAAGCGACTTGGGTCGGCAAATAGTAGAAATTAAAATCCCGGACCAATTTATTGTATTCTGTCTGCTTCATTCGGCGGAAAGGTTCAATCGGCTTCGGATTCAACGAATAGACGTAATTAAACGCTCCCTTGTAAGTTTGCCGCTTGTCGTATTCGACTTCGGGACTGGTATTGTATATTTCACTGTATCCGACACTGAAAGAGAAGTTCGCCGGATCATAAGGCATCGGGTTTTTACTTGTAATGCCAACCCGCACATTGGACAATGCGAGACTCTTATACGTTGTTTGGTCGTATGAAAGATTTCGGATGGAATCCTGCTTATGCTTCCTGGTTCCATTCTCATCACTTACCTGATTATCCAATACCTGATCCAACTTCAAGTCGGTATTCAACGGGTCGTAATCGGGTTTGGAAATTTGCTTTGAGTAGGTATAGGTAAACGGCATGTTCACCCGCGCTTTTTCAGGGAAAAATTTTCCAAGCTGCACCGCAGTAGAGAGGTTGTATTCGTAGTAGTTATCCAGGCGCCGTTCGTCGACATTCTGCTCAATTCCTCCGAAACCTGCGGTTTCCGTTCTTCCGCCCAGGTTCAGAGCGCCCAAATCCGAAAATACGATGCCGAGGTTAGCCAAAGCTCCCCAACCGCCCTTTTCGTTGAAACCTGCCATTCGCATCTCGTTTACCCAGATTTCAGCCGAATGCGTGACGTTATCCTGATTCCTGATGCCAATCATCATAGAGGTAACTTCTCCTATCGAAGGATTACCGATAATGCAAACAAGATTTCTGCCGTGCATTCCGGAGTATCTCTCGTTAAAACGCGCTTGTCCCGCCGCTTTTTTTCTGTCTCTTTCCAACTTAAGATCGGTCAGTATGCTAAAAGGGAAGTCGAACGAATTTTGAGAGGGCCATATTTCGTAAGGATCTTTGGTATCTCTGGCGCTTTCGGGCGTTATGGTCAAAGGAATTTGATATTCGTAATAATTCTGTGTAAAATCCGATCCCAGCCTGATAAATATGTAGAGACGGTTATCCGGAATAGGCATCCTGTCTATCATTTTCTCCGCGTGAACGAACATTTTAAAGCGTTCGTAACGGCGCATGTCTATGTTTGTCAATTTGTAAACGGCGCGGGCATCCTGCGATTCCAGACTGTCTATGCGAATAAGCATGGACTGTTCGTTCTCTTGGCGCAATTGTGGTTGGGATGTATCGGTTACGCGCGAAATTCCGGGAGGTAATACGTATGGTATCGGAAATTTTTTGCCGTCATTTTCAATATTAACCGCAGATATGTCGATCTTTCCGGTACCACTGACAACTACTTTAGGGTCATTTATCAGGTGTTCATTCCTTTCGAATACTCTCCATTCGGTACGAACCAGTTCCATTGAGCCAAAACGTAAATGTGTCTTGTCTTCAAATCCGGTCAGGTACATACGAATGAAACGAATGGAACGGAAATCGGAAATTCCACCTTCGGAACGTTTTCTCTGAGTTTTCACCGGAATTTTAAATTGATACCATGTAATCGTTTCGGTGTTTCCGTTTTTAAGAGTTACCCTAGCTTCGACTTTATTGGCAATAAAATTGTTCTCCCATTCTGCAGTTTCAAATTTGCTCTTGTCGATATGGACAGTATATTCGAAATATTTCTCTTTTTCGTTCAATGTGCGGTCATTATTCAGATCCTCTGTATTCGGATAGTTGCCCGAAGTAGAAGGGTAGTCGCTGGACGAGGGGGTTGAATTGCCTTCCAATCCGTTATAATACTTGTAACGATCCAGAATAGAAAGTTGCATCTGGTCATAATCTGATCCTCTATAATGGTGGAAATTATCTCCTGCCGGGTCGTTCAACGGTGAAAATATCTGCGAGTTATATCTTCTGCGGGTATCATCGTTTATTTTTTCATTAATTGCGTTGAAATATTTTCCGTAAGAAAGATCAAATTTAAACTCTTGTTCTGTAGATAATCCGTCCAACCCGACATCTTGCTTAGCAATAGAATTCATTTCAAAGGTATTAGTAATAGCCTGAATTCTGGGAACACGTCCCCAGACAGTTGTGTCTACCGCCGTCTGGTCGTCTATCGGTAATCCGTTTTCGAAAGAGATACGCCCGTCTTTCAATACATCCTCGGATACATCTCCAAGGTTGAAAACCAATTGCCCTGAGACATTCTCATTAATACCGGGTTGTACAAACGGGTCCATCAACCAAAATTCAATGTACTCTACATTCGATTTTTCAAAATCGCTGTTGTCTATTTTGCGCATGATGCCTCCCCACCTGCTTGCAGGATCTTGCAGATACCCGTCTGCGCCCATTTTATCCACATCTAAGTTGTAGGGACCTCTTTCTCTCGGGTAATAGGCTAAGCTCAATGTTTGCAGTGTAACGGTCTGGTCATACATTGCTTCTCTATTCTGGAATATCTCCCGCTCTTTTACCTCCCTGACGAAATGACTGGACAGTTGCTCGTTGTCATTCCGGAGGTGGCTTGGAGTGTTTCTGTCGGGACGGGTAAATATCTGGTCGATATAATACCAAGCCAAATGCGCCCGGTTCAATCCGTGTCCTATGTTGAACAAATCTTCTCCCGACAATCCTCCTCCTCCTGTCTCCCGTGATTTCCCCCAAAAGTTATCGTTCTCACGGATAAACTGTTTTGTGCCCGAACTGATTTTCGGCACACTTGCCAGCGCCCATGAAGTAGGGTGCATGATATTAATGGACGAACGGGTCCCCTCGAAGTCGTCAATATAAGCTACTCCCTGCTCATCCTGGTTTATCACGCTCGGATGCCCCGGTATCAACTGGGCTACTTCGCCGGAAAAGGCGAATGACGAAGGGGCGGTGGCGTCAATCAGCGGGATCTTGTCGACCATGCTTGTCAACCATTGCCAATCCGTCTTGTACGATCCGTTCAATCCCCAAATCGTATTAGCCATCGGTTCATTTCCGATCCCGACTTTCTGGGTAAGCGGCTTCTCGGAAAGGTGCAAAAGAGTGCCTCCCAGCGAGAATTTGTCGGAAAAGGCGTACTCTACGTTTGTCCCGACAAGCGACTTCCGCTGCATGCTGAAAAACGACTGGCTTTCGAGCGTGACGCTGACAGGGGAATTGGATTCCAACGCCACTTCGTCGATGATACGGACTATTCCCATATTATAATCGACTGTAAATCCTTCGTTTTCAATCAATTGCCGTCCTCCTGCCGTTACTCTGACAGAGCCTCGCGGCACGTTTGTCGCTCCCAGTCGAATCTCTGATCCCGAAGAAGAGCGGTATTCTCCCGTAAGGATAAATTTATTTTTTTCGGCAAACTGCTTGGCAACCGTGAGCGTCGTGTCGTACAGTTCGGGATATGTGAACTTTGCAGCCTTAAGCGAATCCCTTTGATAGCCGTTCTTCAATCCGGTGTCGAAAGGTCTTGTGGAAGGGAATACAATGCGTCCGTTGCTGGCATAGACCGTATATCCTTCCAAGAAATCGAAATAGCCGTCGGGAGCGGCTTGACGCCGCTTGTTCAGGCGGTCTAAGTTCAAAACTCGAAGCAAAATCGTTTTATTTACAGACGGGATATAAGGCAAATAGGCTGCCACCGTATCATTTTGAAAATAATACATGACATCCAACCTGAATTTTTCTTCCTGTATGTTGTATGATCCCAGCGAATAGACGTTCTTCATGTAAAGATTCCACAGCCTCTTATTGCTTGGAGAGGCTTCAGTACCTTTCAGCAACTTCACATAGAGGATATTTATGCTGTCTCTGGGATCTGTTGTAAGTTCTCCCACTTTGTATATTCCTTGTTCTCCTACTTTTTCATATTCATAAGCCACAGCCAATACTTCCTTCGGATCGAGCGCCGTCCGGAGCGAGATGTATCCCAACTGCCTGTTCACGGTATATTCCGAAGGGTGCAGTAAACGGGCGTCCTTCAATTTTTCATAATCCGTACCATCTTCCATTTTCCTGTACGGGAAATTATCGAGTGTGCTTTTCGATGATTCAAAATTACGAAGGGCAGGCACATTCAGGAGTTCTCTATACAACGGGTCTACCGTGTTGGTTTTGGATGCTCCCAAATCGGTGAATGCGATAATATTTCGGCTTTGCTTTTCGTAAGATGAAGTGTTTGTAATCCACACTTCTATATTGCCGATGACAATTCCCGATCCCGGCTCCGGCAATGTTTTTGCCCATCCGTCGTAATTTTCGTAAAAGTCGGTGGAGAGAAAATAGTGCCTGTTTTCGTCGTAATCGGCTGCCGATATTCTAAACTCGGTAGTCTGTGCGCCTTGCGTGGTGATTGTTTTTCTTTCCGATTCCTGTTGGGAAGCAATTGCCGACACTTTCAGCTTGCCGAACTGCAAATCGGTGCGTATACCGAAAAGCGCCGTACTTCCCGTAATCAGCGAACTGGAGAGGGGCAGACTTACATTTCCGGCTTCTATTCTCTTGATGATATCATCTTCTTTTCCTTCGTATGAAAGCTTGATTAGTTTCTGGTCGAAATCGAAGGTCGCTTCGGTATTGTAATTCATGGTGAAACTGACTCTTTCTCCCACTTTGGCGTTGGCGCTCAATTGAATTTTGGTATCGAAATCGAAGATGGTGTTTTTTCGGTTACGTTCGGGAATGGTCGGATTTTCCCTTTTTGAAATTTTAAATCCAAATGTAAGGTCTACGGAACCTTGTGTTTTAAGTTGTACGCCGCCGGCGCCGAAGATTTTATCTGCGGTCGCGCCTAATCCGACATGGATATTACTAAGCGAAAATTGATCGTTTCCGTCTGCATTTGATTTGTTTTTTTCCGACCAGTAGGAGTTCATGGATTGCTGCATGGAATAATCCCTGTATTCGCTCTCGTTCAGGACAAAAGGAGTGGCGATATCCATATCTCCTACCTTAGTCCTGAAGATGTATAATCCGGTATAGGGATCATATTCTATGCTGGAGTTGATGTTTGAGGGGTCTTGCAAATCGGCGGGCGACCGGTATTGCAGGTCTTCGTAAGTTACGGCTTCGGTTTTGTTCAAGGGGTAACGCAATGCGGAATTGTCGCCGGAGGCTGTTCCTGTTCCCGCCGGCGGAGTGGTCTCGGAAGGAGTGGTCTTAGAAGGAGTGGTTTCAGAAGATGGAGTATTCACAATACCGTCTTGTTGCACTTCCTGTGCAAAAGATACGGCAGTGTAAGTGGAAAAAAGAACGATTCCGCTTAATATCGTGCATAAGAATATTATTTGTTTTAACCCTTTTTTCAAGACAGGAAATTTTTAAAAAGATTACATCCTTTTCAAAGCCTCTTTGATTATTTTCTCCAACGACAATCCCGGCGATTCGGCGATAATTTTTTCTACCACCTTAGCTGATGCCGCAGGATTAAATCCTAACATCACCAATGCCGACAGCGCTTCTTCCCTATTTGTATTGACTTTTCCGAAAACAGTATAATCCGAATTTTTCCGCACTTTATCTTTTAAATCAATAATCACCCTTTGAGCGGTTTTCAAGCCTATTCCTTTGACTCCTTTCAACTGGTTGACATTATCGGATGCGATTATATTTTCCAATTCGGGAACAGAAAAGGAAGATAAAATCATTCTGGCTGTGTTTGGACCAATACCGGAAACAGAAATTAACAAAGCGTAAAGCTGCCGTTCTTCTTTGTCCGTGAATCCGTACAGGGTGTATGCATCTTCCCTGATCGCCTCATGTATATACAATATAGCCGTTTCTTTTCCTTCTAACGAGGCGTATGTATTAAGCGATATATGAATAAAATATCCTATCTGGTTTGTTTCCAATACCACATACGTCGGAGTCAGTTCGGAAATACTACCTTTAATATATTCCAGCATGGTGTATGATAGCTAATTATCAAATTTTAAATTTCCCTATAATAACGGTAAAAAAAAGAAAAGTGTATGCAGTATTTGTTAAAATATGTCGTCTACTCGAAATTAAACGACAAAATGAATAAACGGGAAGTAAGCTTGCTTATCGCGCCTGTATACTTCAAATCCGAAAAGTTTTCTATTTCGGGACGGTCGCGCTCCAATATGTCTCCAAATCCGAGATACATCTTCAATTCGGGAGCTAATTTAAAATAGGGTAAATAAAAATCGAAACCTACGCCAAATTCAATGCCGTAGTCCATTTGCTTCAACATGATCACATTTTCCCGTTGACGCCCTAAATCCAGCGTTGAACTGACTCCGCCGAGCAGATAAGGGCGATGATTTATGTAACGTTGTCCTCTGAATTTCAAAAGCAACGGGAAATTAATTAAATTTGACTTCACGACCACATCTTTCGTATTGCTTCTGTTTTGGTCGATAAAGGTCAATGTCCGGTCTCCAAACAATAAAACAGGGGTAAAACGAAGGTTCAGGTATTCAAAAATGCGTAAATCGGTAATCATTCCTACGGTAAAACCCGGTGAGAGGGAGGTTTGTTCCGCATACCAGATTCGACCGTCGTTATCGACAATTCCTGAGTGTGTTATATTAAAATCCATCGCATTGAATCCCAAAATGAATCCGAAGTGATAGCGCTTCTGATCAACATGCATCAGATTTTGGACTCTTCCGTAATTTCCCTGTGAAAATACCTGTGTAACAAGACACAACAATAATATGGCAAAAACGACCTTTTTCAACTCCTTTTATTTTATATTCTTACTTATAACGCCTTTAATCGCATTTTATTTTTTTAAGAGAAAAAATAATGTGGAGCAGTAGTCTTGAACAAGTTGTTAAGCAAGGCTAACGCATTAAAAAACCTTATTTTTACCTTATTTTTCTGACAAAACAACCTCAGTAGCAATGATATACGCACCACACATAACCTAATTACCTCATTTTAACGAAAAAAATGAGGTAATTAGGTTGGTTCTATTTGTTTCATTTTCAGCTACTGAGGTTGTTTTGTCAGAAAAATAAGGTAAAAATAAGGTTTTTTAATGCGTTGCTCCTGAGTTGTTAACCAAGAATTTCTTTAGTTCCGTTATTGTTGCTAAATTTGCGTCCGCATTGAGCATTGTTTTTTACCGATACAAAGTATTTTATATATGAATTACATTTTCGAAAAGGAATTTGAAGTGCGCGATTATGAATGCGACCTGCAAGGAATCGTAAACAACGCGATTTACCAAAGTTACATGGAGCACACCCGCCACCAATTTATCAAAACAATAGGACTTGATTTTGCGGAATTGCACGCCAAAGGCATCGACGCCGTAATAGCGAGAGTCGAAATTGCGTATAAACGGTCGTTGAGAAGCGGGGATAGGTTTGTGTGTAAATTAGCTGTAAGAAAAGAGGGGCTGCGGTATGTTTTTCTTCAAGATATTTATCGCATACCTGATATGGTGCTTTGCACGAGAGGGAAAATAGATTCGGTCAATGTTATAAACGGACGGCTGGGGGAGTCGAGGGAGATTGATGAGGCTTTTGCGGAGGTGGTGATGCGACCGTAGAGACGCGGCGCGCCACGTCTCTACATACCAAAATCCGGAAAATATAGAAAAAAATATGAATTTCTTTTTTTTTCTACATTTCCCGGATTTCTCTTTTTATCCTGTTTATCCAAGCATGCTCAACAATATCCCCGCTGCCACTGCCGAGCCGATAACGCCTGCCACATTCGGCGCCATAGCGTGCATCAATAAGTGGTTGGACGGGTCTTCGTGGAGACCTTGCTCTTGAGCTACACGCGCTGAGTCGGGTACTGCCGAAACGCCTGCTGCGCCAATCAACGGGTTTATCTTGTTTTCGTCTTTTAAGAACAGGTTCATAATTTTAGCAAACGTCACGCCGCTTGCAGTTGCAATGACAAATGATAATGCTCCTAACCCAAAAATCATCATCGATTTGTCGGTCAGGAAACGGTCGGCTTGGGTAGAAGCGCCTACGGTCAACCCCAACAATATGGTAACAAAATTGATCAATGCATGACGCGCTGTATCGGCAAGCCGCTCGGTAACGCCCGATTCTTTTAATAAGTTGCCAAAGAACAACATGCCTAACAATGGTAATGCGCTTGGCGCAATAAATGTCGTTAATAACAACCCTACAATAGGAAACGCTATTTTTTCTGGTTTCGAAACGGCGCGCGGCGGTTTCATTCGTATAAGGCGTTCTTTGCGGGTAGTGAGCAGTTGCATAACAGGCGGTTGAATAAGTGGTACTAATGCCATATAGGAATAAGCTGCTATGGCGATTGCGCCAATCAGGTCAGGAGCTAAACGCGATGACAGGAATATTGCTGTCGGACCGTCGGCACCGCCAATAATACCGATTGCGCCCGATTCTGCCGGCGTGAACCCTAACCAATATGCGCCCATAAAAGTTAAGAAAATACCGATTTGTGCGGCTGCTCCCAACAAGATCAGTTTAGGATTGGAAATTAATGACGAAAAATCGGTCATCGCTCCAATTCCTAAGAAGATGAGCGGCGGATACCAGCCTTGCAAAACGCCCGAATAAAGTATATTCAAGACAGAGCCTTGTTCGTAAATGCCTATTTGATAGCCTGTTACAAACGGGATATTCCCGACTAAAATACCGAATCCGATAGGCACTAGCAAGAGCGGTTCCCAATGTTTGATAATACCAAGCAAAATAAAAATAATGCCAATGATTATCATGAATAAGAATTTCAATTCAAAGTTGGCTATGCCTGTGTTCGCCCAAAATTTGCTTAAAATGGATTGGTTGCTACTTTGTAAAGTATCATC
>Ga0123354_10000175_pt1 | contig 53253 bp, 37 predicted proteins | sample TergutLab28metaG_2_FD_97872 | JGI IMG/M metagenome (GOLD analysis project Ga0123354, IMG submission 97872) | Labiotermes labralis P4 segment gut microbial communities from Petit-Saut dam, French Guiana - Lab288 P4 | ecosystem: Host-associated > Arthropoda: Insects > Digestive system > Gut ... | reverse complement strand
CTTTAACGGCTTTTACAGCGCTCTTTTTAACCGCCGTTTCTTTTTTCGGTTTTGACGGCAAAGCAGACGCCTTTTTCTTTGCGGCGCTTTCCTTATCGGAATCTTTTGTTATTTTGGTTGTTTTATTTGCCATAGGTCCCTTCCTCCGAGCTGCATTTAAGCTTTTTTCTTTTTTGCCGCTTCTATAATTTTTTCAGCCGTTTTAGGACCAATTCCCGGAAGCGTCGTCAAATCATCTACGGTAAGCTGCGTAAGTCTTTCTATATCCGAAAAACCTGCCTGTACAAGTATTGCTATAGTTTTTTCGCCGATACCTTCAAGCTGTTCCAAAGCTTCCGTCTGTTTTTCGGCTCTTTCTTCGCTTTCGAGTTTTTTCTGGCCTTCGGATTTAACATCTATATGCCACCCGGTAAGTTTAGCGGCAAGTCTTACATTATGACCGTTCTTGCCAATTGCAAGAGAAAGCATATCATCGGCAACCATAACTTCCGCTTTTTTATCTTCTTCCGAAAGCAAAATCACCGATACAACTTTAGCCGGAGAAAGCGCTCCAGCAATATATTTCGCCGGGTCTATTGAAAAAGGAACCAAGTCTATTCTTTCACCCCTAAGCTCATCAATAATAGGTTTTACCCGCGCGCCTTTAATGCCTACGCACGCGCCCACAGGATCAACTTTGGGATTACGCGACAACACAGCGACTTTTGTTCTCATTCCGGGTTCGCGGACAACATTAACTATCTCGACAACTTTTTCGTATATTTCGGGAACTTCAAGTTCAAAAAGCCTTTTTACAAGTTCCGTGCTTGCACGGGACAAAACCGTTCCGGGTCCTTTTGAATTTTTTTCAACCTTTGTTATCACCGCTCTTATATGCTGGCCGACATTAAATTTTTCTTTAAACACCTGCTCGCTTGCCGGAAGAATAGCTTCGGTTTTTCCCAAATCAACGATTATATTTTTGTTAGCTATGCGGTAAATAACGCCGTTTATAATCTGCCCGACTTTTTCTTTCATTTCTTCATATAACGAATCTCTTTCGGATTCTCTTATTTTTTGCACGATAACCTGTTTCGCGGTCTGCGCGGCAATACGCGAAAAATCCTGCGTATCCAAAGGAATTCTTACTTCCGCACCTACTTCGCTGGACTGACCTAATTTTTTTGCTTCCTGAACGCTTATTTCCAAAAGAGGATTAACAACGTCTTTAGTAACAATTTTTATAACGCTCGCACCCATCTCGCCCGTATCTGTATCTACTTTCGCCTCTACGTTAACATTCTTGCCGACGTGTTTTTTATAGGCAGATACCAAAGCGTTTTCTATTACCGCCAGAATATCCTCTTTTCTGATTTTTTTGTCTTTCTCTATCTGCTCAAGAGCCATCAAAAGTTCACTCTTTTCCGACATGGCATTTCCCCCTTATATATCAGCTTCTAAATTTGCTTTTTTTATTTCTGTTATCTCTATTTCAACTTCACCTTTTGTCACGTCATTAATTATTACTTTTCCGTCATTACAGGAGCAAATTTCTCCTAAAAAATTCTTTTGGTTATTTATAGGATTAAAAGTCCTTACTTTTATTTTACTTCCGGCAAACCGTTTAAAATCTTTTTCGGTTTTTAAAACCCTGTCAATCCCGGGAGACGAAACTTCCAAAACGTAAGAATCCTTCAATATGTCGCTTTCATCTAAAGAAGCTTCAAAAGCGCGGCTTGCCTGAGCGCAGTCATCCATATTAACGCCGTTTTCTTTATCTATAAAAATTCTTAAAACCCAATCGCCGGCTTCTTTTAAATACTGAACGTCAACCAGTTCCATATTTTCATTTTCCGCAACAGGACTTAGAATATTTTCTATTTCTTTTATTTTGCTTTGAGTATCAGCCATTTTATATTCCCTCAAAAATAAAAGACGGCTAATTATCAGCCGCCTTCTCTGTTTCAGATTATACAAAGTTTTGTAAATTATTACAACCAAAAATAGGTAAGAGAAATTCTGTGCGTAATACCCAAATTCCCAAAAGGAACAAAAGCATAATTCACTATAAACGATCTATACCCTAAGCCAAATCCCGCAGTAAGCCCAGTTACGCCTTCGGCATCTGACGTTGTGTTATATCCGCCTCGGAATGCTGCAGAAACATACTCGCTCAAAGGCAATGAATATTCAGCCCCTAAAGCGCAATACGCTTTTCCGGCAAACGGAACGCCTATATCCATTGCCGCCAGCAAATGTTCGTTAAACTGATACGCTCCGCCAAGCCGGATTGTTCCCGGCAGTTTTTCGCTTTCCTGATCGTATTTTACTCCGCTTCCTATATTTGATATTGTCAAACCTGACAAAAATTTGCCGTCAAACATTTTCGGCGCGCTTATACCTAAATCAAAAGCAAATGCCGTCGCTTCAGCTTCAAGTTTAGACCGTATTATTTTTCCGCTTATGCCTATGCCAAAACCGCTGATATCCACGGAATATCCGGCAGCCACAGCAACGTCATAAGGATTTACGCTGCCGACATCATTGCCTGACATATCGAACATCTCTACTTTTCCGTAAGAAAAATATTGCAGCGATACGCCTAACGCGCTTTTCTCATTTATCTGATAGCCGAAAGACGCATAATCGTAACTGCTTCCTTCAAGATACGCCGAATGCATAAAATCAAAACTGTTCTTTCCTTTTTTGACCATTAACCCGGGATTCCAATACATTGCAGTTGAATCATTGGCAAATGCTGTTCCCGCCGCACCCATTGCTATATATCTTGCACCCGCGGGCATTTGTAAAAACGGCAACGCAGTTGTCCCTTCAGACGCGTATAATACCGCGACTGATAGCAACATCATTATGAAAACTAATAATAAAAGCTTTGCCTTCGTTTTCATTTTCTTTTCCCGTTTAAGACGTTCCTTCATAATTCGTAATTGCCGTTTTATTATCTCTGTATCATTATCTTTATAGTTTTTTTATCGCCGCCGCTGTACTCCACATAACCTATATACACTCCGCTTGAAACCCTGTCTCCGCTTTCATTTCTTGTATCCCATTGTACTGGCGGAGCGCCTGCGGCTATTTTTAATGTTTTAACTTTCTTACCTAAATATGTATATATTGTTATTGTTGCGTCTTTTGACGATAAATTCTCAAAATTCACAAATCCGTTATTCCGTACCGGATTAGGGTAAAATTTAAATACTGTCGAAACAGACATTGGGCTCGGTATTTTGGCAAGTATGGCAAATACCGATAAATGGTCTGTTTTAGCGCTCACTGACTTATCAGCAGGATCAATCTCCGAATCTAACGGAATCCATTTATTGCTTACATCATCGTATCTGGCTATGACAAGAGCATTTTCATCTATACTGCCCAAACTTTCAATAGTATATGGTATTTTTAATAACAAAGGTATTGACGGCTGATTACCCTGAGCTTCTACTTTCACGCCGATTCCGGTATGAGTAAACCCTGAATTTTTATCGGGCATAACAAAATTGGTTTCCTGAGTTATGGTTACAGTGACACCTCCGGGGAAAGTTCCTTCCGAAACAAAAACCGAAGCGTTTTTCGTAACACCGTTAAAAGCCATTATTACTCCAAGCTCATTATACGGCGAATGATTTGCGTTATAAGTAACAGCACTCAGGTATTCGTATCCGGTTGCCAACGATACAGCACAGACATTCCAAGTTCCGGTATCCACGGCAGTAATATCAAAAGAACAAATAATTTTATCGCTCGCAAAAGAAGAAATTGAAGGAGTAATTTCTTCCCCGTCGCTTTCTCTTTTAAGTTTTATTATGGTATCGCCAAGTAAAAAATTTGAACCATTCACAGTCATTTCTACTAGAGTTGAAAATTCAAATTCTTTGTATGAAAAAGATGTTATGGCAGGAGCTTGATATACAATAACCGCATTAGGAATTGTTACTAAATCCCCCTCAGAATTAAGCGCAGTCAAATTAAATGTTTCCTGAACGCTGAGATTAGGAATATCAAAAACAATGTTTGCTGACTCCGGTGAATGAACGGTAAAAGTCGAAGCATTTATAACCTCGGATTGATTTTCAAGCCTTAAACCTGCCAGATTATCAAACTGCTTGCCCGTAATACCGGCACTAAATTGCGTTCCTTCTATTGCGACTGTCTTATCTATTCCGGTAAGTAATATATTCTCCTCTATTGAAAACGCTTCGGTTTTTGTTACGCGTTCGGAAACATATCCGTAATTTTCTAAAATAATGTCCCAGTTTCCTGTCCGGCTGTTTGAAGGTATATTAAAAAAGGCATTTATCTGTCCTGATGATACATATACCGTCGAACTTGCCGTAATAGACTGATTTTCAAAAATAAGCTTTGCAACTGAACTGTCAATAAAATTATCCCCGTAAATTGATATTTCAACGCTTTTGCCGAACTTTGAAACAGCCGGACTTATGGAATTTATACTGCCTGCCACACCGTAGCCTACCATGAACGTCATAGTTTTCCCGGTAACGGATATTCGTGTAATAGGAAAATCGGCGCTTTTACCGGAATAACTCTTACTGTTAGGATTTGTCGTATCGGTAAAATTGGTATTATTACCCGCGCGGAAATAATGGCTGTCTTTGCCTCTGTTCCTTTTCATCGCCAAATCATTTGAACCGTCAGCTTCTTTAAGACCGACCATATACTGTCTGCGGTTAGCATTACTCGACACGCTTTCATCAATATGCCATATTAATATTCCTCTGTTGCTTCCAGGCAAACCCGCGTCAAAGCCTGTATCTTGGCGGTTTTCCATTAAAAAATACTCTTTTGTGGCAAAAGTCGCGCCGCTGAATTTATAAAAAGAGTTTTTGTCAGATGCCGCTGTATTAATAACATAAGCCCCTTCTGAACTCAATTCGGTTACATTTATAAAACCCGCCTCATTTTTACTCCATGCGCAAAAATGGGATGGCACATTTCCTAAAGCTCCGAAACCATTCCAGTTTCCGCTTCCCATAACACAATAATTACCTACTCCTTCACCCATATCGGTTATGTCATATAAATCAGGAAGCCCCAGCATAGCATGTCCCAGCTCGTGACAAGCTACTCCTATTGTTGTAATCTGCGGAACACCTTTACCGTTTCCTCTCAATTCGGGAATAGTAGCATATACCGAAAATCTCTTGTTATCCCAAGTGCGGAAATTATTTACCGACCATTTATGAGACCACATAGAATCCCCGCCGGCTTCCAGCCCTGCTCCGGCATGGACAACAGTAATAAAACTTTCTTCAAACCCGGAAAAATCAAAACGGGCTTCATCAAGCGCCGTAAGAGCATCCGTTACCATTTCTCTGGCATTTTCATAGCCGGTCGAGCCTTTGTAATATTCGTTAGTTTTACTCAAATGAACAACTTCCGTAACAACAGTTTCAAGAATCAATGTGCCGTATGATACTTCTTCAAAATAGTCTTTAACAGAACCATGAGCTTCGTGTTTTGAATACTTTTCCTGATTAAATAAATCTTCAAATTCTTTTTTAGGGTTAGTAATCGCAAAAGGCTTGTCCGCAAAAGCAACAAGTATTACAAGATGCTTGTATGTTACGGCGGAAGGCGCTCCGGTTAAGACAATACCGGAACTGCCGGATATACCGATTTGCGCGCCTGACGCGGCAATACCCGAATTTCCCGACAAAACAGAAAACTGCGGATGATTCTTTCTTAAATCGTCTGCCGCATGCATTGTCATTCTTCTTTCATCGGCTGTTGTTTGGAAATTTCTTTTTTTGAGGTGTTTTGGAATTCCAAGGGTTTGGGGAGAAGTCTTATTTCCTACTCTGTGTTTTGTTTTTTGTAAATTTCCGTCTTTGTCCTGCTCTGCGTAAAACCATTCTCTTGTATTCCGGTCTTTTATTACGGTGTACCCCTGCTTGTCTTCCGTCCAGTTATAAAACTCGTCACCCTGCATTTTTAACGTTATTCTTTCGCCGTCCGGCTGTTCTGTTTCAAAAAACTCCGGACTTGCCGGTACTGCCAGGGAAATCCCCGCAAAGCATATTAATACAAACATTGGCAATAGTATTCTTTTCATTAAGGGCTTCATGATACTATATTATACTCCGCCTATGGATTTTGTCAACCTATTTTTCAGACGATTTTTTAGAGGGTTAAAAATGACTTAATGTTTCCGGAAAGAATTTTCTGCTTGTTTTCCTGCGATATATCTAAAGATTTTATAGAATTCACATCGTTTTTAGGGTATTCCAAAGGGAAATCCGACCCGTAAAATATCTTGTCAAAGCCGTGTTTTTCAAAAAGACGCGTAAGAAGCTCTTTTTTCATCTTTAAACTGTCGGAAGTGTCAAAGTATATATTTTTGCCTGCAAGTTTTTCCAAAACCTCATCCCACATTAAAAAACCGCCCATATGAGCGCCTATTATTTTAAGTTCGGGAAATTTTTTCATAACATTAAGAATTCTGTCCGGAGACGAACGGACTTCTCCCGGGGAACTTAATTCCACGCCGCAGTGAAAAAGCACCGGAATTTGAAGTTTTTGAAGCTCTTCATACATCGGAAACGCTTTTTCATCATCAACAAAAAACAGCTGGAATTCCGATTGAAGCTTTATTCCGCAGGCATTATCTTTAATTCGCTTCAGCTCTTCTTTGTACCCGTCAAAATACGGATGCATAGCCGCAAACGGAATTATTCTTGTATCTTTTAACGAAAAAAGCCAATTATTTATAGGAACAACCTGATCTGGGCGGGATGCTACCGAAGCAACAACGCTTTTTGAAATGCCGGCTTTGTCCATATGCTTAAAAAGGTTGCTGACAATCGGCAAATCTATCATAGTCCGGCTGAAAGCCTTCTGCAAATGCTCTTTGGCTTTTTCGGCGACTTTATCCGGATAGACATGAGTATGAGAATCTATTATTTCCATTTTAACTTCAGAAAATGAGATGATGAGAGGTTGAGAAGCGGAGCAATGACTTTGTCTTTGTTTTTACTCAACTTCCCAACATCACACCTTCTCAACTTCTGCCTTTTATTTTTGTAAAAGCATTATCGCGCTTGCAAGGTAAATATCATCCGCATTGCAGCCGCGGCTTAAATCGCTTACCGGCAAAGCCAAACCCTGAACCAAAGGTCCTATTGCCTGAAAACCGCCAAATCTTTCCGCCATTTTATAGCCTATATTTCCGGCATTCAAATCAGGAAATATAAAAATATTGGCATTTCCCGCAACCTTAGAGCCCGGAGCTTTTTTCTTTCCGATTTCAGGCAAAACCGCAGCGTCAAACTGCATTTCACCGTCAACATTTATTCCCTTTTGCCCTTCATAATATTTCTGCGTTAAAGCCGTAGCCTCTATAATTTTGTCCAATGTTTCGTTCTTCGCGCTGCCTTTTGTCGAAAATGACAAAAATGCCGCGTTTGCTTCCCTGCCGGGAAAAAGTTTTTGGAAATTTCCTACAGTAGCAACAGCAATATCTTTCAAGCCTGCCGCATCCGGATTAGGATTAACTCCGCAATCGGCAAATAATACCGCTTCTTTTACTATTTTATGGTTTTCGGGAGGAATCATAAGAAAATATGACGACACAAGTTTTATACCCTCAGCCGCGCCCACAACATGTATCCCTGCTCTTAAAACATCGGCTGTATCCGCAACCGCGCCGCACACACAAGCGTCGCATTTCCCGCTTTTTAAATACATCATTGCATAATAAATAGGATTTTTTAAAAGGTTCAGAGCGTCTTCTGGATTCATTCCTTTTTTAGTACGGGCGGCAATAAATGCCTCAATTTTTTTATCGTCAAGAAGAGCCCTGTCAATGTTTATAATTTCAACTCCGCTTAAATCAATACCTGCTGATGCAGCGTTTTTCTTAACTTCCTCAACATTTTCCGCTGGCAAAATTACGCCGCAAACGCCGTCTTTAACAAGCATTTGAGCAGCTTTTAACACCCTTATATCTGAACTTTCGGGAAGTATTACCTTTCCTTTAACTTTTTTGGCAAGTTCTATAATATGCGCTTTGACATTCATGATAATACACTCCTTTAAGTGCCGTGTCATCCCGTTGAAAAACGGGATCCACTTTTGTTACTGTCTTCAAGCAATTCTAAAAACAACATAGATTCCGGATCAAGTCCGGAATGACAAATGAAAGGTTTTAGATTATTGTTCTTTGTACTTTGTTATTTACCTTTATTGTCGGTTTCCCTTATTTCCACACGTCTTATTTTTCCGCTTATCGTTTTAGGCAATTCTTTTACAAATTCTATTATTCTCGGATATTTATAAGGGGCTGTCGTTTTTTTAACGTGATTTTGAAGCTCTGCGACAAGCTCGGGACTTGCGACATATCCCTTGGCAAGAATTACGGTTGCTTTAACTATTGCTCCTCTTTCTTCATCGGGAACGCCGGTAATCGCGCATTCCAAAACGCAGGGATGCTCTATCAACGCGCTTTCCACTTCAAAAGGCCCGATTCTGTAACCCGAACTTTTTATAACGTCATCGCACCTGCCGACAAACCACAAATAGCCGTCTTCATCTTTGTAAGCCATATCGCCGGTATCATATATTCCGCCGCTCCACGCTCTTTTCGTAAGCGCTTCATCTTTATAATATCCGCAAAATAGCCCAACGGGCTTTTCTTTGTCCGTTCTTATTACCAAATGACCTTCCTGACCGGGTTCGCACGAATTATTTTCATCATCAACAATGTCAACATCCCAGCCCGCCGAAGGTTTTCCCATAGATCCGGGTTTTGGAGTCATCCACGGAAAAGTCGCGGCAAAAACTACGGTTTCAGTCTGACCAAAACCTTCTTTTATTTCAAGACCTGTCATTTTTTTAAACTGATGAAATACTTCCGGATTAAGCGGCTCGCCGGCGGTTTCAACATATTTAAGTTTTGATAAATCATATTGAGACAAATCTTCTTTTATTAAATGTCTGTATATTGTCGGCGGAGCGCAAAACGAAGTGACATTATGTTTAGATATCACGGAAATTAACTCTCTAGGATTAAATCTCTCAAAATCATAAGTAAAAAGACACGCGCCGCTTATCCACTGCCCGTATATTTTTCCCCACGACGCTTTTGCCCAGCCTGTATCGGCAACTGTTATATGAACGCTGTCATCATTAAGATTCTGCCAAAACCTTGCGGTAAGAATATGCCCTAACGGATAAGAAAAATTGTGATATACCATTTTTGGCATTCCGGTAGTTCCGGATGTAAAATATAAAAGGAATATATCGTCTTTATTTGTAGCTTCCGCGCCTTTAGGTCTTTCAAAAACATCGGAATGTTTTTCAACTTCTTTTGAATATTCAAGCCAGCCTTCGACGCTGCCGTCAACGGAAACAAGGTGTTTAAGTTCAGGCAAATCTTTTTTTGCCTCATCAACAACATCTGTTATTCTTTTATCAGCCGCCGAAACTATCATTTTAATGCCAGCCGCCGGGACTCTGTATTTCAGGTCTTTTACGGTTAAAAGATGGGTCGCGGGTATAAGAATTGCGCCCATTTTATGAAGCGCTACCGAAACAAACCAATACTCATAACGCCTTTTAAGCATAAGCATAACGGCGTCGCCCTTTTTTATTCCCAAAGACTTAAAAAAGTTTGCAGCGCGCGCGCTTTGTTTTTTCATATCGTCAAAAGTAAAAAGCCTTTCTTCGCCTTTTTCATCGCACCAAATCATCGCTTTTTTATTTGGTTCAGCATCGGCAGTAGCATCAACGATATCAAAACCGAAATTAAAATCGTCCGGAACGTTTATTTTGCAATTCGCGATAAAATCTTCATAAGATTCGTAACTTGATTTAACATATTTATCAACTAACATTGGAACACCTCTTTAATTTATAGCCCCTGCGACTTCGCGCAGGGTGACAACTTGTTACTTCTATACGTTTTTTATTCTCTATTCTCTGTCTTTAAAGAACAACTGCTAAAAATCTCGCCGGCTTATCTCCGACAGCCACAACACAGTGATTATAACCGGAATTAAAATAAACGCTGTCGCCCTGTTCAAGAACATATTCTTTGCCGTCAAAAAAAAGTTTAATGGAACCTTCAAGCACATAGTTAAATTCCTGCCCTGTGTGCGAATAAAAATGTTTCGGCTCATCTTTAGGCGGTTCGGCAACAACATAAAACACTTCAGCTTTTTTATTTATAAAATTGAACGCCAAATCCTGATATTTATATTCTTTTCTTCTTTCAACGCTCAAGCCTTTGCCTTTTTTCACGACATTAATGCGCGACAAATGCGGCTCTCCTCCGGTAATCAACGCAGTAATTTCAACTTTATACTTTGAAGAAATCGCCGAAAGAACACTCAAAGGAATATCGGCTTCGCCTTTCTCGTATTTCACATACGTCGCCTCGTCAAGATTTATGCTTTTTGCAAAACTTTCCGCGGAAAGCTCGGAAATTTCCCTCATAGCTTTAATTCTCATTCCTATCTGCTTCAATGTTTCAGACATATTTCCTCCGGTTTTTGTCATTGCGGGCTCCGACCCGCAATCTATGATTTACAACGAGATTGCGGTTCAGTGACCGCAATGACGACACAGTAAAATTACAAACTTAACTCTATTTTAACAGGGCAATGGTCAGACCCTTGAACATCTTTTAATATACCGGCGCTTTTTAAATTTTTAACTAAGTTTTCAGACACAAAAAAATAATCTATTCTCCAGCCTACGTTTCGTGACCGCGCTGCTGTTTTATAATCCCACCATGTATAATTGTCGGGTTCTTTGTTAAAATGCCTGAAAGTATCGGCAAACCCAGACTTTACCAAAGTATCAAGCTTTTCCCTTTCTATAGGCATAAATCCCGTATTTTTTTCGTTTTCCTTGGGTCTGGCCAAATCTATCGGGAAATGGGCTGTATTATAATCACCGCATATTACAACTTTTTTATTTTTAAACTTTTTTAGATATTCAATAAAATAATCGTAAAAATCCAGTTTGTACTGCAATCTTTCGTCCGATGCGCCACCGTTCGGGAAATAAATATTAAAAAGAACAAAATCCTTAAAATCAAGCCTTAAAATTCTGCCTTCATTGTCAAACTTTTCGTTTTCAATCCCTGCGGTTACGGATTCGGGAACAAGTTTAGACCAAACGCAAACGCCGCTGTAGCCTTTGCGTTCTGCCGATGAACAATAAAAATTATAACCCGCGATTTCTTTAAGTTCTTTCGGAAACTGGCTTTCTTCCGCTTTGGTTTCCTGAAGGCAAACAATGTCAGCGTTTTCTGACTTAAACCAGCCAAGAAAATCCTTTTTATAAACCGCTCTTATTCCGTTAACGTTCCATGAAACTATATTCATAATGATATCTTGTTATTTTACAAAAATTATCTCGGTTTGTTAAATTAAGTTTTTCAGGTGCTTCGCCCTGAACCCGAATTACTTTTTGCACGAGCGCAAAAAGTAATCAAAAACGCCCGCCGCTGACACTCATTCACTCACTTTTTTTAGGCGGCTGTGGAACTCGCTTTGCTCAGACAGTCCTCGCCGACTACCCCTAAAAAATTCTCGTTCATATACGCGTGTATGCGGCACTGCAAAAACAATAAAACACAGCGGAAGCAAAACCAAATCACCCCCGCTGTTAATTGTTATTTGAACTTTGTACTTTGAAATTTGCCGTAATAACTATCCAAAGATTTTCTTAAAAAAACTGTCGTTTTGATACTGTTGGTCTTTCGGGACTTCGCCCATAGCTTTCGCATAATCAAAAAGAGCGCGTTTTTGCGCGTCATTCATGGATTTCGGTATATTTACATTAACTTTTACGTATAAATCGCCTCTGGTATTTGTTCTGCCAAGTTTCGGAAAACCCTGTTCCCTTACCCTTAAAGTTGTAGAAGGCTGCGTGCCGGGCGGGATTTTTACTTTTACATTTCCGTCAACTACGGGCACTTCATATTCCATACCCATTGCTGCTTGTGAAAAAGATACTACTATTTCCGTATATAAATCATCTCCGCTTCTGTTGAAACCTCTTTGGCTTTTCATATGAACAACTACATATAAATCCCCGGCAGGCGCACCGTTTGAACCGGCATTTCCCGAACCGGTAACTTTTAAAGAAGTTCCTTCATCAACACCCGCGGGAATTCTTACTTTTATGGTTTTTCTTGTTTTGACCGCGCCTTCGCCTCTGCATGTTTGGCAGGGATTATCTATTATGCTTCCTTTACCGCGGCATTGCGGACATTCCTGGCTGAACGAAAAGAACCCCTGCGAATACTTTACCTGTCCCGAACCTTTGCATTGCGAACAAGTTTTTGGCTTTGCGCCGTCTTTTGCTCCGCTGCCGTGACAAGTCTGGCAAACTTCTTTTTTTGGCACTTCAATTGAAATTTCAGCGCCTTTCATTGCTTCAAGGTAAGAAACTTCAATATCGTATCTTAAATCATCTCCGCGGCGTTGAGAGGATTTTCTGCCGCCTCTTTCAGCTCCGCCGCCAAAAACGTTATTAAAAATATCTCCGAAAATGTCGCCCATATTGTCGCCATACTGCGCGTAACCGCCGCCGCCAAACGGGTTTCCGCCCCCGAATGGATTTCCGCCGCCTGCGCCGCCCATAGCATCGTGGCCGAAAGTATCGTACTGCTGCTTTTTTTGCGTATCGGACAAAACTTCGTAAGCCTCGTTAATTTCTTTAAATTTTTCTTCGGCTTCTTTATTTCCCGGGTTTTTGTCGGGATGATATTTTAAAGCCAGCTTTCTGTAAGCCGACTTGATTTCGTCCGTAGCCGCAGACTTTTGCACGCCAAGCACTTCATAAAAATCACGTTTTGCCATTTCTGTTTCCTTTCCTTAAGACTTCAATATATTTAAAATAATTTTAATTATGGTTTAATCCAACTGTTCGGAAATTCCGAACAGTTAAAATCCTTCCAACTTGTGCATATTTTACACATATTGGAATGTGCAAAAATTGCACATTGCTTTTTGTATTCAACTATCCGGAAAAACAAGATAGTTCGTATTAAATAAATATGTAAGTTTTTCTTACATACTTTCAGCTATTTCCAAAATGGAAATAGCTGGAAAATTATCATTTCAATTTCTTGTTTTTATCTTTAGGTAAAAAATTGTTTCCGCTTACAACGCTTTTACCAGTTTTTTGCTCTAATTCCAATCTGGCTTTTTTAGCTATTCTTCCGCCTACAATGCCTGCTTTGGCATTATCTTTCATACCGTCGGCTTCTTCGGTTTCCGCAATCTGTCTTGTAGAAAGTTCTGCCAATGCCGTAAAAATTAACTCGGCTTCGCTCATATGGTCGCGTAGATTTTGCGATTTTAGTCCTTTTATATATTTATGCTGCTTAACAGTTAAATCTGTCCACTCTTTGTGTATTATGTCTGTTAATATCGCAAACTCGTCTTTTTCTTTAATACCATGTTCTTTCCAATAGTCGGTAAGTTTATTGCGTGTTTCCTGTCCCATCATACGTTGTTGAATCCATTTTTGGCTTCTTCCGTGTTTCTGCCAATTTTCACGCGCACGGTTTACAGATTTTTCAGGATCTGCTATCTCCTGAATCCTTTCATAACCTACTTTCGCAAGCCAAAGCTTAAATGGTTCAACCTTTGGGCTTGGAATGGATTGAACAAGCCTAAAAAGCTGCTCAGGATCAGCAACATCAGTAGCATAAAACTTGCCATCAGATGACCTTAACTTCAGTTGTCCGATTTTTTCGGACAACTCACTTCCTTCTTCCTTTAATTTGCGTTTAAGGTCGTCCCAATATTTTCTTGGTCTTTGATTACCAGTTAAAGCTTGTATGACATCCACTATCGAAAAATACCACTTTTCCTGCTTTTCGTCATATTGCCTGCGAATGTTAAAATCCTCAAAAACCGATAACGCTAATGACTTTTCGTTCATAAAATCCCCCTATCTAATTTCGATAGGTTATATTTTGGCATACATATGTATTCCGAATCAAATTAACTAAAATTTATATAAAAATCTAGTATTCTTCTGATACTATCTTTGCCGCACTATAAACCAATTCCTGACACGGGCGTTTTTTATAGTATTCTTTTGTTCTTTTTTCAGGGGTCTGACAATTTTCTTTCAGTCCAAGCAGCTCCGCGCAAACTATTGAACCGTTTTCATCTTTAAATTTTTGCGCTGCTTCCTGAATTAAAGAGTATAATTTCTTTTTATGCTCGTGGTTTTTCGGATCGGAATATCCGTACTTCAAACCGATTACCTTAAACATAGCGCTGACAGCTCCGCAAACCTCGCGAAGACCGCCCATTCCCGCGCCAAACGATGACGATATTTTTAAAGCGGTTTCTTTGTCCAAATCCAAATCATCCGCAAAAGCCAAAAGAACAGCCTGCGCACAATTATAACCTTTTAAAAAATTTTCTTTAGCCTGTTCCGCTTTGTTCATAAGATTATTTTTTATTTTTTGCATCAAGTAAAATTTGAGTATATTCTTTTACTTTTTCTTTTGAATAAGACTGCCGTGAATAATCAAAAACAGATTGACCTTTTGCATCTTTCGCATCAATATCTGCACCATAATCAATAAGCGCTTTTACAACAATCGGTTCTATACTTACAGCATTGCTCATTGCATACATTAAAGGAGTTATTTTATTTTCATCGATTGTTATGTTAACATTCGCACCAGCCTTTATTAAAACAATAACGTTTTCAGGTCTTGAACTTCCTATTGCTCTCATCAACGGCGTATATCCGTCTTTATTCTTTTCTTCAATATTTGCTCCTGATTTAATTAAAATTTCCACATTTTCAGGTTTAGTCCAAGAATGCCTTGCGGCAATTAGCAACGGCGTATATCCTATCGCATCTTTAGCATTAACATCAGCGCCTGCATCTATTAATGCTCGTATTACCCTCGGCTCGTTAACACTATATCCTCTTACTGCATACATTAGAGGCGTTGTTTTATCATCGTCATCATATGGTTTATCATAAGCGTCATTGACATTTGCACCAGCTTTTATTAACACAAGAACGTTTTCGGCTCTTGTATTTCTTATTGCTCTCACCAACGACGTATATCCGTCTTTATCCTTTTCCTCAATATTTGCGCCTGATTTAATCAAAATTTCTAAATTTTCAGGCTTAAGCCAAGAATGTCTTGCGGCAATTAGCAACGGTGTATATCCTAGCGCATCTTTAGCATTAACATTAGCGCCTGCATCTATTAATGCTTGTATTACCCTCGGCTCATTAACACTATACTCGCTTACAGCATACATTAAAGGCGTTGTTTTGTCCTCATCATCATAAGGTTTATCATAGGCAGTGTTGACATTCGCGCCGGCTTTTATTAAAGCAAGAACGTTTTCGGTTCTTGTATTTCTTATTGCCATCATCAACGGCGTGTATCCATTTTTGTTTTTAATTTCAGTATTTGCGCCGGCTTCTATTAAAATATTTATTATTTCAGCTCTATTATTTTCACCAGCCGCAATTAATAATACATTGTTGCCATCTTGGTCAATAAGATTTACATTTTTAGGTTTCGCATATTTTATCAACGCTTGAGCATTACCGCTCTTAACTAAACTATAAATTTCTTGATTATCGTCTTTTGCAATTTCAACCTTTTCTTCTTTCGTTTGCTGAGGTACATTTTGTTTTTTGTCTTTATCAAAACAAGCAGTAAAAAATAAACTAATTGATACAGAAAATACTGCACATAACACAATTTTTTTCATAAACTCAAACCTTTCCTTTACAAATTTATGTCACAGGGACGTTGTTTTTGACACAAATTACTTTTGCGTAAAAGAAATATGTTTATTTGCGTCAACTTTAAAAATATAAGTTTTGGTTTCTATCGGCTTAATGCCTTCTTCCCAAGGGCGTAAGTATTCAAAAATCAGTTCTGTTTCGCCTTTATTTATTCCTTTAAAAACAAAAATGAAAGTCCCGCCTCTGCCCATAAGATCAGATTGTTCCGATTCATATTTGCTTGAAACTTCACGTACAATTCCCTCGTTTGTCTGCCTGTAAGTCCAAGAGTAACCTGTTGTCGGATTGCCATCTAAAGAAATCACCGCTTGTTTCACAGAAGGAGCACAAGCTGATATTCCTAAAGTAAAAAATGTAATAAGACTAATAAAAACAAATAGTTTTTTCATGTTTTGTCATTTATTTTTTGTGTCAAAAACAACGTCCCCATGACACATTATTTATTTCTTGTAGTAAAAGCCATTATTAATACTGCAATCCACCCAATAAATGTCCACCCCAAAAATAAATTCAAGAAGAAAATTAAACCTACATCTTTTTTAGCTATAAATGTCGGGAGAAAATAAATCCATAAACCTATTATACCAGCCAGCACTAAAAATAGTATTTCCACTTATTTATCCTTTAGACGCTTTCAAAAACAATGCACCGTGACAATCTTTTCAAAAATGTTTAAAAATTAGATATATTCTAACAACTTATCAATTTCTTCTCATTGATTTATTAATTACAATATCACTGTCTTCTGCTTTATATAATTTTCCGTCTTCATCAACAAAAGACATATTTGCAACTTCATCAAAAATCGATTCTATAAAATCATACGCTTCCTCACAACAATAACCTATACTTTCTTTAAAAGAGTAACCTAATGATAAATATTCTAAATCAAACTCTATTGAAAATATTTCGTTGCTTCTTTTATCTAATCTGAATTTTTCCAGTTTAAAAGGTCTACCTGTATACGAATATATTTCAGAGCTTATTATATTTTCGGTAAAATATTTAATTTCCCTTTTCCAATCTTCAAAATGCTCTTTACCGTAATCATCTTTATAAACTAATTGTTTTTCTTTTATTCTCAACGTTTTAAAATGCCTATATACTAAACCCAGAATACGCTTACCTAGCTTTAGTAGTACGCTAAGTGAAACGGCACATAAGTTTGCGGATTACAAAGCTGTAGTTCAAAGATTGAATCCGTTATAAATCCTTATTTGTTATCGTCCACCACTTCCGCATCCACAACATTATCTCCGCCAGATTGCTGCGCGCCCGCATCACCTTGCGCCTGTCCCTGCGCGCCTGCCTGCTGCTGTTGCTGTGCAGCTTTATAAACAGCTTCGCCGAGTTTTTGGCTGGCTGTAGTCAGTTTTTCTTTTGCGGCTTTTATGGCTGCGGTATCATTTCCTTTCAAAGTTTCTTTTGTCGCGTTCAATTCTTGTTCTACAGCGGCTCTTTCTTCAGCGCTTATTTTATCGCCATGGTCTTTTAAACTTTTTTCTACTGAATAAACCAAATTATCTGCTTCGTTTCTTGCTTCAATTTCTTCTTTCTTCTTTGCATCATCCGAAGCATACTGTTCCGCTTCTTTTACGTATTTATCTATATCGTCTTTTGACAATTTTGTTGATGAACTTATTTTAATTGACTGTTCTTTGCCGGTACCTTTGTCTTTCGCGCTTACGTGTAAAATACCGTTTGCGTCTATGTCAAAAGTAACTTCTATTTGAGGCATACCTCTTGGCGCCGGCGGTATTCCGTCAAGAGTAAATCTGCCAAGCGACAGATTGTCTTTCGCCATAGGTCTTTCGCCCTGCAATACATTGATTTCTACGGCGGGCTGATTGTCAGCAGCTGTTGAGAAAATCTGCGAACGTTTCGCGGGAACCGTTGTGTTTCTGTCTATCAAAGCGGTTCTCACGCCGCCCATAGTTTCTAAACCGAGTGTAAGAGGTGTGACGTCAAGCAACAATATGTCTTTTACGTCTCCGGTCAATACTGCTGCCTGCACCGCGGCTCCAAAGCTTACGCATTCCATAGGGTCTATGCCGCGTTCAACTTTTTTGCCTACGTGATCTTCAACAAATTTCTGAACTATAGGCATTCTTGTAGGTCCGCCGACAAGAATAATTCTTGTAATATCGTTTACTGACAATTTCGCGTCTCTCATGGCATTATCTACTGAAGTTTTGCATCTTTCTACTATAGGTCTTACAAGATTTTCCAAAGTAGCTCTTGTAAATTTCATAGTCAAATGTTTAGGACCCGAAGCGTCAGCCGTAATAAACGGAAGATTTATATCGGTTTCCAATACGTTTGAAAGTTCTATTTTCGCTTTTTCAGCGGCTTCTTTTAAACGCTGAACAGCCATTTTATCGTTACGTAAATCTATACCGTTGGTTTTCTTGAAATCATCGGCAATATAATCTATTAACGCGTTGTCCATATCGGTTCCGCCAAGCTGCGTGTCGCCGGAAGTTGAGAGAACTTCAAAAGTTCCTTCCGCGCCCATTTCCATTATGGTTACGTCAAGCGTACCGCCGCCAAGATCAAATACCAAAATTTTTTGTTCTTTGCCGACTTTGTCGATACCGTATGCAAGCGATGCCGCCGTAGGTTCGTTTACAAGGCGGACAACTTCAAGACCCGCAATCGCGCCGGCGTCTTTTGTGGCTTGTCTTTGGTTATCGTTAAAATACGCGGGAACGGTTATAACCGCTTTGCTGATTGGTACTCCCAAATAAGCTTCTGCGTCTTTTTTAATTTTCTGCAAAACAAAAGCGGAAAGCTGCTGAGGCGTAAAATCTTTACCATTGATGCTATATTTGAAGTCTGTGCCCATTTTTCTTTTGAAAGCCGAAACCGTGCCTTCGGGGTTTGTTACGGCCTGTCTTCTTGCCGGCTCGCCGACCAAAAGCTGACCGTCTTTTGTGAAAGCTACATAAGACGGAAACGCTTTACCGCCAAGTGTTGTGCCTTCTGCGGAAGGAATTAACGTTGTTTTACCGCCTTCCAAAAATGCCGCTGCTGAGTTTGATGTTCCTAAGTCTATACCGATTATTTTACTCATTGTCCTTCTCCTTTTTTCTCTATGCGGCTTGTCTTTTTGGGTTATGCTTCGTTGCGCCGCTCGTCATTTACACTCGCTACGCTAACAACCGGTAAACTTCCTCGCAACGACGCCTTGCTTAACCACAAAAATACTTCGCCTTAAACGGCAACCGCATACTTAATTTATTTTTTAACTACTATTTCGCTTCATATCTCGCAAGACGCAAAGAAAACAACAACAATACTTATCTATCTAGCTATATTAGATAAAAATGCTGAATTGCTATTTTTTATAAATTCTGCATATTTTTCTTTTAAGGTATTAACCAATTTAGCATCTGTTTTTATTTTTGAATTTTCTATAGACTTAATCATTTCTTTTAATGATAATTGCAGACTATAAAAAATATTATTCAAAGTGAAATGTAGTTCTCCAAGTTTTATATTTTTATAGTCGGGGCTCTTATGATGCCATGTTTTAACACTATTTTCAATATTTTGTCGGTAGGAAATCTCTGTTGTATTTTTCGAATAAGATGCGCTAAATTGTATTCCTTTTTTAAAGCATTCACCTATATTGCTATCAAAACCTATATTAACCTTATAAAAGGCCGCGAGAACATCGCAAAAATCACATCCAAATTTAGTTGGCGAAATATTCAACTCACGCATCTGATTAATTGTATTATTTAAGTCCTTTATAAGCGACATATATTGAAAAAAATATTTTTTATTAAGACTTTCTTCATCAAATTTCAATAAGTCTGATTTCTCAATATGTAAGGGCAATTCTGCATTGCTAAAAGTTGGTGCTTGTCCTTTTCTTAAATTATCAAGAATATGGTTATATATCTTTTTAATACACGAAAAAGAATCATCCAATGAAGAAATTATAAGGGACAATGTCTTTTTTTGCTCTTCTTGTGTTTTTCTTCTATCAAAATAAACCCTAAAACTCCAACCTGCTATTAGAGATACAAAAGACCACAATACTGCATTTTTTAAAAGTAAACTCTGCAAAGTTGCTGTTACATTATCATTCATATAAAAACCACTGAAAAAACCCACTAAAAGCAATCCTATACTTATTAATAACGTTATCATCTATAATACCCTCATACAATCTTAGTTGTGAAACTGTATGTAAACCGACGCGTAAGTAAGCGTAAACTTGAAATACTTAGCCTCATTTCTCGCTTTGCTTCTTTGCAACTTTCACTTTCGCGGCTCTTATCAGTTTACCATTCATTTTGTAGCCTTTCTGATATACCTCAAGAATTGAACCGTCTTCAACGTCATCGGTTTCAACCGAATCTAACGCTTCGCATAGATTCGGGTCGAATTTGTCGCACTTTATTTCTTCTACGCCTTCTTCTTTAAGCATTTTTGAAAATTCTTTACTTATCATATCTAAACCGATAATTATATCTTCAACTTTGCCGCCGGTTTTCGCGCTTTTTAAAGCCTGCTGCAAAACGTCGTCCATTGATATTTGTTTTAAAAGAATTTTCTCTTTGCCCCAATCCAAATAATCTCTTTTTTCTTTTTCGCTGCGTCTGCGGTAATTTTCAAAATCCGCCTTTAGCCTTAAAAGCTGGTCATAGTATTCGTCCGCCTGCTTTTTCTTTTCGTCAAAAGACTGCTTTAAAATTTCAAGTTCCGAAATTTTTGTTTCTCTGGCGACTTCGTCGCAATTACATTCTTTTTCGTTATTCTCTTCCAACTTAGCCTCCCTTCTTAAAAAACTCGTTCAAAATTTTTGACACCGCGTTTACAAGCGCCATCATCTTATCGTACTCCATACGTTTCGGACCTATAATCCCTAAAACCCCCAATGCCCTGTCGCCGTCTTTATAAACCGTTGTTACCAGACTTAAATCTTTAAGTTCCGCAAGGCTGTTTTCGGAACCTATTTTTACGTTAATTCCGCTGCTTGAAAAGTCTTCATTAACTATTTGTATAAGCTTTTCTTTGTCTTCGTTAAGTTTTATAAGCGACTTTACCGGCTCAAAATCGCTAAAATCGGGAATTGTTATTGCATTTGAAGTCCCGTCTATATAGATATCGTCTTGAATACCAAAAAGCATATCTCCGATCTGTTGGGCAATTCTGTATATTTCGTCTTCGCTTGTTTTAAAATTTCTTATTTCGCTGACTATTCTGGCGTTTGCTTCTGCAAGAGACACGCCGCGAAGCTTATCGTTTAAAAAGTTTCTTAATCTTGTTAACTGCTGCGGGCGAAGAGAAGCTTCAATTTTTCTGTGTTTGACCATACCCGTATGAGTCAAAAGAACCACTAATATATGGTTGGGCGTTATTTGAAGCAGCTCTATATTATTTATGTCGTTATATTCTGTTTTTGGCGCTAAAACAAAACCGGTATATTGCGAAAGACCTGAAAGAATACGCGAAGTTTCGGACAAAACAGACTCTATTTCCTTGTGTTTGCGCTCATATTCGGCTTTAATTCTTTCTTCTTCCTCAACAGCAAACTTTTGAAGTTTGACCAAGGTGTCAACATAAGCCCTGTAGCCTTTATCAGTAGGAATTCTGCCCGCGGAAGTATGCGGATGGGTCAAAAAGTCCTCTTCTTCAAGCTCCGCCATAAGGTTTCGGACAGTTGCCGGCGAAAGCTTAATGCCGTATTCATCAATTAAAACGTTTGACCCCACGGGTTTTCCGGTTTTAATATAATGATGTATTACAGCGCTTAATATCTTGGCTTTTCTTTCCTTCAATACCTCTACAGCTACCTGACGCATTAACCCCTCACCCTGCCCTTTGGGCACCGGGGTGCTCACATCTCGCACCCGCGGCAAACTCGTCCTCGTGACTGCCGCCCTCTCCCGCAAGGGGCGAGGGAAAAATCTATTTTAGCGCTCTACAATCCTTAGCACTTAAATCTAATGAGTGCTATTTTAACACTAATTAGATTTTTTGTCAAGGTTTTCAAGCGCTTCGCCCTGAACCCGAATTACTTTTTGCACGAGCGCAAAAAGTAATCAAAAATGCCCGCCGCTGACACGCATTCGTTCGCATTTTTTAGGCAGCTGTGGAACTCACGCACATTGTGCGCTCAAACAGTCCTCGCTGACTTCCCCTAAAAAATACTCACTCATAAACGCGTGTATGCGGCAATTTACAACAGTAACTCCTCTCCGGCAAGGATTAAAGAAAAAACTTTTATTCTTTTCACAAATATTTCACTTGCGCAAGCATAATACTTATTATATATTATAGGTGTCCTTAAAAGGAAAATTTATGAGAAATGTATTGAAAATAAAAATCATTTCCTATATTATTTTTATTTGTTTATTGTTAAATGTTTCTCTTTACTCAATAACATTAAACAGTAAGCTTGATTTATCGGCAATGTTTTCCTGCGCCGCAAGTACGTTCTCTTATGCTTATAACCCCATCCAATTAGCGCAAGGATTGCAAGACAATTTAGTAGATTCTCTCTATAAAACTTCAGACAAACAGAATAGCCATAAAAAAGATACAGACAAAAATACCGGCAAAGAAAAAAAGAATGATTTTATAATTACTTCATTTTCCGGTTACCAAACACAAACCATTAAACAGTTTAATAATCCCGTATACGAAACTTTAGCGGCGAAACACCGATGGCGGTTAAACAATCTGCATTTTGATTTTTTAAATAACGATTCGGCATTATTTGTTTTTTATCTTATGATGCTGGCATGGTTTGCCATACTTTTTAGAAAAAGATGGAATAACATATTAAAAAATATATATTTTGTCCAAAAAAACATATAATCCCGCAGTTTGGGATTATATGTTTTTTTATTGGAGACTTTATGAAAAAATTTAATCTAAAAAAATTCATTTCATTATCAGTGGCGGCTGTTTTTCTTTTTTCTTCGCTGACGGCAAATGCCAATGCCGCCATCCCTGCTGCACCCGCGGGAAACACTCTGAATAATTTCAATTTCTCGATTATTCCGATGTCACAGGGAAAAGTAACAAGCCTGACCGATAAACACAGCGACATAGTTGTAATAAACATTCAGGATCTTCACGCTCATTCTGACACGCAAAGAAATATTTCAAAAATTATAGACTCGATGGCTTCGAAATATAATGTTTCCGGAATTTACACTGAAGGCGGTTTCGGCAAAATAGACGTCAGCTGGATAAACCAGATTAAAGACGAAAAGCTCAAAGAAAAAATAATAGAACAGCTTGTAAACAGCGGAGATTTAACGGCAAGCGAATATTATGCCATGACTGTTAAAGACGCTCTTCCGGTAAAAGGTATTGAAGACAAGAAAACACATGCGGAAAATATAAAAAGACTTGCCGACATAGAAAACAACAAAGCGAAATACGAAGAAATTATTGCTAAAGTAAATAAAGAAATCGACATTTTAAACAAACTTTATACAAACGGCAGAAATATACGTTTCAACAGAACTCTCGAAAAATATTCCGAAGGGAAAATAGCTGACGCAAAATTGTATCAGATCCTTGAAAAACATGTAACTGCAATAAGCGAAAATCCGTCAAAATACAACAATATTACCAAAATAAAACTTGATAACTATCCGAATATTAAATTCTATTTAACAATGATAAAAGAGGCGCAAAAAACCGACGATAAAAGAGCGGCGATGGAACTTCAAGCCTTAATCGGAACGCTTAAAAACACTATATCTTACAATCAATATAAGCAGATAATAGACGATACAAATAATTTTCAGGACAGCGAAAAACTAATAGAATTTGTTTCGGCATTTCTAAAAGCAAATCCCGAAGCAGCGTCCAGATACAGAAATCTAAACAAGCTTTCGGCAATAAACGATTTTACAAAAGTATTAAATCCGGTAGATTTACTAAGCGAACAGCGTATATTGATTGAAAAAATAAAATTTGCGCTGGCTTACAATAATACCGAAGCGGAAATATCGTTTATTACGGATTTTAAAAAATATTTTGGAGATTTTCTTACTGCTTCACTCACACAAGATGACTGGATATATGTTAAAGAAAACTTGCATTTCTTTACATCTATATATGCTAAGTACTCAGCTTATAACAATTTAAAAGCTATAGAAGCCGATTTTGCGGAATTAACTAAATACTATGATATCAATACACGCAGAAATGAAATATTTTTATCGCATATATTTGACAAAAATGTTTTAACGCGCGTCAACGAAGCAAAGACGGATACTCCTTCTTCAGCTGCGGAAATTCTCTCTAACGCAAAAGACGTAAAAATAATAATCGCCGGCGGCTACCATAGCGAGGGTTTAAAAGAACTATTATCTGAAAAAGGCATATCTTCTATAGTGATAACTCCAAACGTAACTACCGATATAAGTAAAGCCCACGCAAGATATAAAGAGATGATAATAGCACAGGCAAAATTCCCCTCGGAAGCATTGGCGGCTATATTAGCGTCAAATATTCCGTCGGCAAATCAAACGGCAATGATAATTCAGGCGGCAATAAACGCAGGACTTAATCAGTCTGAGATAGATGACCTTATTAAAAACTCAAATTTTGAAATAACAATAAACGAGAACAATATAATAATTAACGGCGAAGATCATCAAATTTCTAAAAATAACATTACAGAAGTCAAAAATATTTCCGATGTTATAAAAGTTCTAGAAAGCTTGGGTGATATTTTTAACAATTTAGACGTAAAAGTTTTAAAGCAGGTCGGAAGCCTTTTCTTCAATATGGGATTAGGCGAAGCCGGAATAATAGATAAAGCTGAAACAGATGCGGAATATATCTCCGGAATTTCCAGACATGAATTTGACCGTTACCCCGCGTTTATACAAAAGATTTTATACAATCGCCGTATTGTTTCATACGACAAAATGCTTGATATCATAAATTCCGCAATAAAAAAAGACAATACTATTACCGAAGAATGGGAAAAAAATCCTATTTTCGGCTATAAAATACCCGAGTTTAAGAACAGACAAGAAGCTATTGATTTCTATTATAATCAGCTTCCGAAAAACTTTGTGTCTATGGTCGGCGCAATGGATCAGCAATGGTTCGCAAGCGCGGAAAGCCAAGAATCAAGAACCGCAAAAACATTTTACGGTGAAACTTCCGAAGAATATAAAACAGCAAGACTTTTGGATGAACTTTTGGAACAAAAAGGCAGCGCGATTGCTTTGCAGACAATGGAATCCGGAGAATTGGACATTTATATAATCGGGAAAAAAGATTTTCTTCTTGAAGACGGCGGTCCTTATGAAATAGTAAAAAAAGATTATGTAGATGAGCATAACTCAGACTTATCCGGTATTTTAAAAAATAAATTAGGCATAGATACTTCCAACGGCAACAATATTGTTCCTTTAAGAAAAACGACTTATGAAAAACTTATTCCCGTATCTAAATTGTCAGACATTTCTCTCACAGTTGTCAATTCAAACGGAAACCGCCAGGACATTAAAAGCGGTTCATTCCTGCTTATAAAAAAGACTGATGAAAAAGGCAATGTTACAAAATTTCATATCGTCAACAGTGATCCTTCAAGCTTGAAACCTATTAATTATACAGAGGTTGAGGCGACTCCTGTTGACGTTGTGACGGTTGCCGGAAACCAAAAAAATATAGCCGATGAATCCGAACTTTTGGACAGTTATCCGCCGCATGCGACTATAACGCAAAAAATACTGTCAGGTTTAATATTAAGAGCGGACAAAATATTTAAAAACAAAGGAATGAAACTGCCTGTTTTTACTTTTATAAAAAAAGCCCCTCTCTTCGGATACAAAATACCCGCGATAAACACTAAAAAAGATGCGGAAAGTTTTTTCAATTCTCTCCCTAAAGGCATAAGTTCAAGCATAGGGTCCGTGGATAACGCGTTATATATGTCATTTTTGCATGATGACTTCGGAAAAACAGACATAGAAAACTATAAATTTATAAAAGACGGAAAACACGTCGGATATGAAGAATTGGCAGTATTTTCAGGCAAAGACGAACAATGGTTAAGAGACTCTATTTCCGGAGCTAAGGAATTTATTAACAGCAATGATATATATGACGAAAAAACCAAAAACCAATTCGCAAAACAATATAAAGAATTAATAGATTTAGGAGTCCTTTTTCAATTCTTTATAGATTCCGGAAGTGTTATTGCGTTACAAACGGACGCAAAAGACAGACCGGATTTCTATATAATCGGAAAAATCGATTATGACACCGCATACGGCGGAGACGCCGGCAATATCAGTATTAATGAAGTTAATACCGATAACAGAAGCGCCGCTAATGTTTCTCTGCAAGACGCATTGCAAAAAGCATTTAATATTAAAAAAATATTAGATTCTCAAGATATGTCGGCGCCGGTAATTGTCGGGTTAAAGAAAAATATTACCGTAACCGCGCTTCGTGCAAGCGATTTAGGACTTAATATTCAAAGTGAAACCGCGGCAGGAGTCCAGACTAATTTAAACGGCGCTTTTATAGTCATAGATAAAAAATTCAATTGGTATGCCGTTAATGCCGAAGACGGAGAGCTCAGACCCGTACAATACAAACGTCCTGAAGCAGAAACCATTGAACAGAAAGTAAGTAAAACTTTATTCGGTTATGATACGGAAACGGCTAATAAAATTCTTAATGAAATAATATTAAATCATAATTTTACTTTTCCTCATTACAACTCTTTGTCAGTTGACTCTATGATTGCCGCGCCAAATGCCGGTCTTCCGGGAAATATTACCGTAAATAAGGGACTGGACGGCAGTATTTCAATGATATTTACACCTTCCAAAGGTAAATCTGATCCGGGAAATAAGCTGGCTATCGCGCATTCCGGACTTATAGAATACGGAGATAACAGAGACAGAATTTCGACTATTGATGACGCAAATAAAGTTTCGGATTATCTTAAAAACCTATTGGCTGTTATGATGAAAGAAGGCGCGTACCGCCTGTGGAAAAAAGGCGAATACTCCCCTTCGGTTGAAGATAAAAAATATTTTGAACAGCTGGAATCGGATGCAAAAGCAATCTACGAATCAAAAAAAGCCAGAATTGAAGAACTGAGCGGACTTATATCAAATATAAACCCGGACAGCCTTGAAGGCAATCTTAGGCAAAAATATGATGAAGCCCGTATGTTTTATAATAATGCTCAAAAACAACTTCTAGAATATTATAAAGAGCCGTCAGCGCCTGCTTTTGAAGAACTTATGACGGTTAAATTATCAGAAAATGACGTTCACACAAAGATTGACAGTTTGGAAAATCATATTAAACAATTAAAAACTATACTTATTGAAAAAGCGCAACAGCAAGCCAAATCAATTACTGAACAAAAAACAGGAAAACAATTTGACAAAGCTAAATCCGACGGAGTTTTCGGCACAATATTTTTGGCGGAATTTGAAAAATTGCTTATCGAAACAGGTTTATCGAAAGAAATATTGGAAAAAACATTAAAAGAAGTATCGGCAAAAACCGTTCATAGAACTTTTATAATGATTAAACCTGACGGATATGCGTACGAGGACGAAGTTTTAGCCGAGCTGCAAAGCAAGGGATTTAAAATAGTAAAACAAAACGAAGTTACCGCGACTCGTGATTTGTTTAAAGAACATTATGAAGAGCACAAAGGGAAACCTTTCTTAGAAGGTCTTATCTCTTATATGATGGGAGAACTTAACAAAAGAGAAGGCGAAAATTTACATGTTTATATTTTAGAAGGCACAAATGCGATTAACGCAGTACGGGAAGCGCTTGGTCCGACGGATTTTACAAAGGATGTGGAAAAGAAGACTATACGAGGCAAATATGCTACAAGAGATCAAAACACTGGCATAATAATGAACCTTGTCCATGCTTCGGATTTGCCTTCGGCTGTTTTAAAAGAATCCGGGTTATGGGGAGTCAATGCGGCAGAATATTTATCCGACTCATCCGCTATTGACTTGTCTAAAAAATCGCCTTCGGTTGGAAAAGTTGTTAAAACAATTATAACAGGCACTCTTATCTTAATAATGCTGTTATCTGCTACAGCGTGTAATATCACTAATAATAATGATCCGGCTTCAAATCCGACCTCAACGGAACAAACTTATAAAAAACAAAAAATGGCTTTTAAAGATTTTAGCGTGGATGAAAACGGGGCATTAACCGCGATCGACGAAAATGGAAACAGAGTAATATATGTCGCAAAAGGCATTGCCTGGAATGTTCCTAACGACCATAATGGCAATATTTTTGAATTTTATGAGTATTACAAAAAAGGACTTATCGAAAACTTAAACGAACTCGGCATCAACTCTATAAGGACATATCGTCTTCCTATTGCTTATGACGGAACAACTCCCGACTGGGAAAAAACAACTGAGATGTTAAAAGCTTTTAAAGACGCAAAAATCAGCATATCAATAGGTATGAGTGATAGAGATTTTGGTTATAACGGACTCTTGCGGGAATTTATACAAAAATTTGACAGCAAAACAAACCCTGAAAATAATTTAGGCGTTGTCGCAATGTATTTGATAGGCAATGAATTTAATTACCACTTTACAGATACTGCCGGAGGACTTCCCGGAAAATGGTTTTCCAGAAATGAGTGGCTTACATATTTAGAAGACGGCGTCGGTATAGTACGCAGTTTATCATCGACTCCTGTCGGAACTGTTCACGGGGAAGTTCCTTCCGAAGAAGATGCTCAAAAATATGCAGAATTAGAACTTGACGCGGTTTTGCTGAACGTTTATAGACATGGAAGCGATTATAGCGCAATAGAACAAACGAAAAATATTTTTGCGAGAATCGGCGGTAAGATGCCACATATTGGTTTTGGAGAAATCGGCGGAGACCCGAATAATACAGGACTCGCTGAAAGTCATGCTGATATTATTAAGAATCATCCCGAGACAAGCTATTACTATTTTGCGTTAATGCATAAAGATGAGCCAGAAGGAACTTACGGGCTTTTAGATAATAACGGCAATAAAACTCCGGCATTTGGAGTTTTTCAAGAAGTATTTTCTGAAATCCCCGATTCCTTGCCTTACAAATCATTAACATCAGATGCAACACTAGACAAATGGTACAGCAAACTTTTGATAAAACTGTTTGGAGAAAAAGGTTTAAGAATCGTTCAAGTTGCAATCGCGCCCATAGCTGAAAGAAACATTCTGAAAAATATTTTTGATTTGTGGGAGATTAATGAAAGCAAAGCATTATCCGAAAAGCAGAAGTTTTTTGAAGAACACTCAGGATATAATGAATCTACTGCTGCCCGTTATGAGGCAGGGTTTCAAAAGATTATGCAGTCTGCCGGAAAGGCTTATATGCGGTTTGACAGTATTAAATTTTTACAAAATATTGCAGTAAATATCACATTGATAATAAGTCATGCAGCCTGGAATGCAAAAAACAAAGACAGAGCGTTATCAACGGATACAGATGAAAAGATGAGAAGAAATGAAACAAAAAAAAACATAATTGACAGATTAAGTAAAAATCTTGACGTTATAAGTTTACTTATCGGAAATAACAATTTATTATCTTTGGAAGAAATTATAAAAAGTAATTTAACTGATTCCGAAAAAGAAATTTTAGGTTTGAATCGTTCGCTTCCAAATAGTGAAGAAGATTTTGAGATGGATTTTGAGAAAGCTATGGAAGCATTAAAAATACTTAACGAAATTAAGGAAGCGTTACAAAAACCGGGAAATGTAGAAAACATCAAAAAGTATTGGGAACAGCAGAAAAAAGAAAAATCCGATAAAATAAAAGAGTATCTAAAAGCGATGGATAAAGGCAGAAGTGAAAATGGAGGCTATCAAAAAGGCGCTTTGGTTGATTTGAGAAAAAACGGAAAAGAAGTTATTGTCGTAGGGGATCTGCATGCCAAAATTGATAATCTTAAAAATATATTGGAAACAAAGGACAGTTTCGGAGTAAGCAATAAAGAAAAAATAGAAAAAGGAGATGCCGTTTTAGTCTTTCTCGGAGACGCTGTCCACGATCAAAACAAAGAAAAAGCTGCTCAAATGCATACTTCTTTTGAAATAATGGATTTGATAATGGATTTGAAAATAAAATCTCCTAAAAATGTCTATTATATGCTCGGAAATCACGATATTGAAAAAGATATCGTAAAACATGTACCGCAGGCTATGTTTTACGATATGTTTTTAAAGGCGCTATTTGATGAAAGTACTATAAATGATTATTTCAATGCATTATATCAAAATGGTTTGGTTGCCCTGGGAGATAATTTTATAGCGGCGCATGCCGGTCCTATTGTTAAAGAAAAAAAGACTGAAAAGATGATGGATTATGAAATTGCGGAGTTCCTACAAGGATTAGACCATAATGATCCTATATTTATGCAAATAGTAAAAAATATTAAGATGGAAGGAGATTTTGAAGGTGCTTTACAAAGCTCTGAACTTATAAAAGAATACGTAAATGTCCATGTTGTTAAAAAACTCTCTGATGAAAAAAATCGAAAAATCATAGATAAAATTAAAAAATTAAATCCTGTGTATCAATTAATTTGGAACAGATACTCCGGAGATGCAGAGCTGGCATATACCGGTGAAGATGTGAATGCTTTTTTAAAGGCTTTTAATATGGATCCTGATAATGCCGCACTAATAGTAGGTCATAGTCCTGGTAATATAGACAATGGCGGCTGGCATAAAGAAGTATTTCCAAATCATCACATAGTAGTAGCCGAAAGAGAAAAATTTGGATTTTTACGAATATTATCTGAAGGAAAAAAAGAATTTATTGAAGTTGATAAAAATAATGAACAAATCGTAATAGAAAATGAAGTAAAGGCTGATGTAAAAGAAAATAATAAACAATTAGCTGCGCAATCAGGAAATAAAAGTAATTTAATAGATTTAGTTTTAAATGATCAATCTGTTGTTGCTTTTATTGTTGACGAAATGTATTTTGAAGCTGTTGATCATATCATGGATAAGAATTATCTTCCACATATGAGTAAAAATGAAATTGAGAAATTTGTAAAAGAAGAATTAAGGAACAGTAAAGAAGTACAAGATAGTCTGAAATTTTTAGATTGGGTTGCGGGAAAAGACAGAAAAGGCGGCGAAGGTAAAAAATATTATATATCGGAAGAAGAAAGCACTAATGATAATGGTCCAGAAAAATATTTCGGTTTTTTTAATGATATTGAAAAAATGCAGGAAGAAATAGGAAACAAACATGTTCAATTTGAAGTTCTTAATAGATTTCATTTTATAAATAGAGATATTGTTGAAATAAAATATAGTAATGGTCAAAGATTTTTATTTTATAGATCAGCTTATGGAACAGGGAGTAAAGATCAGGGTATCTGGTATCCTTTTGGCGGTATTACGGGAAGTGAAGGTTTTTTAGGAAACCATCCTAAATATTGGTTAATAAAAAGAAGCGGCATTGAGAATTTTTATGATTTGCCTGTTTTAAAAGAAACTTCTGAAAAACTTGCAGAACAAGAATCAAAAACTACAGAAAAAAATGCTAACAAACAAGTTGAAACAGCAACAGTTAAACCGGATAATACTAAAGCTCTTCTTGATGCTGTTGAAAAACTAAATGAAGGACATAGTAACTTAGGATATAATCCAGCTATGTCGATCTTTGTGAGTATTATAAAAGATATTCTTAGCTATTATAGTGATGATGAGAATAAAAATCAGACTAATCTAGAAAATTTTAGAAAACAACATGAGATAGAAGTAAAACATAATTTAGCAAAAGATACTGATTTCAATGATAGACTATCACTGCTACAAGAAGTAAAACAAAAATTAGATAAAATGGGAATTGATTTACAGTCGCTGTATAATGCTTATAGTCATATAGACGGTAAACGTATTAATTATGGAAATGAATTATATAGAGGAAAAACACCAGCAGAACAGCATGTGTTAGCTCAAGAAATGGCAGTTCAAGTTATTGATGATGTATATAAAGATTTCAATAAACAAGGTCAAACAATCTTAAATATAGCACAATTTATTGTTTCTCTCGAAGGATATTATGATACTAATGCTCTTATAGCCGTATTAGAAAAGGATCTTGAGAATAAAAATATTAATGCTAAATCTATTATCACTATGGAGCAATTAAACAAACTTGGAATAGATGCTAAGGTACTTCTTGATTATTTATATCAAAAGAGATTGACAGAAACAGGAGTTTTTAATGAAAAAGATGCTGCGCTGGAAGCAAGAGGCAGAGAGATTATTAGCAATTATTATAAAAACCATCCTGCTTTAACATCAGATACGACCTTAACAAAATGGTACAGCAGGCTGTTAATTAAGCTCTTCGGAGAAAAAGGTCTGAGAATCGTTCAAGTTGCAATCGCACCCATAGTTGAGAGAAGTATCCTGAAAAATATTTTTGATTTGTGGGAGATTGATGAAAGCAAAGCATTATCCGAAAAGCAGAAGTTTTTTGAAGAACATTCAGGATATAATGAATCTACTGCCGCCCATTATGAGGCAGGTTTTAAAAGAATTATGCAGTCTGCCGGAAAGGCTTATATGAGGTTTGACAGTATTAAATTTTTACAAAATATTGCAGTAAATATCGCCTTGATAATAAGCCATGCTAAATGGAATAAAGATTATGCACATATTGCGCTTACAACAGACAAAAAACAAGAACAATCAGCTAAGCTTCCCTATGATATTATATCCGAAACAACGGACTATCTGCAGACAGAATTAGACAACATAAAGGATGTATATTATGGATTTCTGTATACTCATTATTCAGACGCGGAAAATGAAAAAAATGAAGAAAGAAGAGTAGCTTTAAGGGAACAACTAAGGATAGCGTTTTTTAGGGATACGAAAGCTAAAATATCTGAGAAATATTATGACACATTGGCTTTTATATGGAATTTTCAACAAACAGTCGGTAAAAATTGGTTAGGCGAATGGCTGTTAAAGGATAATGCCGCAGACTTTTTTAACAGATTGGATACAATAGAAAAAAATATAAAAGTTAAGGATGTCTTTAGCAAAACTCCTAAAGTTTTATTATATATTTCGCGTTTTGGAAACATTGATATTAAAAAAATTAATAATAAATATATTGAACTCTTCCTTGATTTGGAACAACACGCAGACGTATTTTTGGGTTTTGGCAAGTATGCGGATAACGATATTTTGGAAAAACTTTATACTTTTAAGCAAAAGAACATTAAAATCACCCAAACTGTTTTTACTCTTGCTCTTTTAGGATTTGATTATGAACAAATAACCAAAATGGGCTATAGATCAATTGATGAAAAATCTCCGGACGGAACCATTAATAGCAAAGATTCTATTATTATTTTTAACAGTTTATCTAAAGAAAAACCCATAAACGCTATTTTAGGAGACGTATTTGTATCCGGCAGATTTCTTCCGATTGATACTGATAAGAAACTAATGGATTTTTCCAGATTAGACAATGGAAGGGTTGATGAAAATGTTATGAAAAAAGTGCGTAATAATTCTCTTGCAGTAATGGATTTCTATTCTTTTGTTGATTCTCGCATGAACAAAGATTTTTTTGACGGAAGAACTCTTGACGGATCAATGCTTTTGGGAATTGAAAAATTTGAAGGCAGGGAGAAAAATTTAGTGTATTCGCCCGGAAATTTTTGGCCGGAATATTTCAATATGTTTAATTGGCATGCTTTTGAAGAAGAATTCGGATACGATCCGCTCAAGTGGTCTTTGCCTTATTATCAGGAAGAATTTCCAAAAGTTATTGATAAAATCGAGAAAAGAGATATGGCAAAATACGGTTACGTTAGACCGTTTGTTTTTTTCTTGCCTTCAAAAAAACTTAAATATGAGAAAAATGCCTATGGCTACTCCGATAGTTTTACGGGAATAGAATTTAGATATTTTTTAGAACATCCTGAAAAAATGAAAAATGTAATTTTTGTAGTCGGAGCGTATGATTTTTTTGATATAGATTCTTCACTAGTATCTGTTTTTGACGGTCTGGGTATGAGTTTTTTATTTGAATTGCTTCAAGACTATAAAAAATATATAGATTATTCTTATAATGACTCCGCTATATCCAGCGATAAGTCCGCAGAAAGTCAATCAGCAAAAGGCTTTAACGAAATGCTTAACGAGTTTAAAGCAACTTTAGCTCTTACTTCCGAAATGAATGATATTTCGGTACGAAAAGCTGATACCAGAAAAGATTTTAATGCCGCTTACTCTTTACTTAGAAATCAATTTGGAGGATATGTATTTGAAAGCATAAGAAATGGGACAAATATGCGCAATAATTATAAAGGCAACGTCTGGGTTGCCGAAAAAGACGGCGTTGTTATATCGGCAATGCTGTTTAAAGACAACGAACTTAGATTTTTTGCGACAGATTCTCAACATAGAGGAAAAGGGGTGGGAGGAATTTTTCTTGACAAAGTAAGAGAAGAATTTAAAAAAGAAGACAAAAATCTGCATTTTCATACTAATGAGGATAGAGTTGCTTTTTATCAAAGACATGGTTATGAAGTTACACAGACAGTAGTGCAAGACGGAAGAAGCCGTTATTACATGGCAGACGCAGATACATTCGGCGCGCTTGATCTTTCTGAAAGCGACATGGTTGATACGGCAGTTTCGGACCAAACCATAGAAAACACAATCAAAGCCGCTATTAATGAAGTTAACAAACTCGTTGTCGGAAAACAAATATCAGAGCAGCAGGCGGTAAAATTTTTAGAATTCATAAATGTATATTTCAATATAAACGCAGTTACTCCGGCAACGGCAATTTTCATGGAAGATTCTGAAAAAGCAAATACTCTAAAAAACATTGAACTTGCCGGTGATACTGCTTTAATTTTAATTAACACTAAAAAATCCGAAGGCACTCCTACCGGATTAAAAGTTGACGGCAAACAGATTTATATGCAAAAAACAGGCAAACATGTTGTATTTTCCGCACAAGGCATTAAAACAGAAGATATAATAAATACATTGCAGGCAAGCGCCATACTAAGTAAGGCAGTGAAAGCTGTTACACAGCTCAAAGGCGAAAACGTAAGCGTTGATTCTATAGTTGTTGATACAATAAACAAAACCGGAAAAGAATTTAACGGAGATATGATAAAAGTAGGTTACGAAGACTTCCAAAATGCCGTAAAAAGCGACATTAATGAATATACAGCGTCTTTAAGAGAAGAAAAAAGGCTAGGACGCGCGGCACAGGCTGAACTGCAATTGATATCTTTGGTAAATTCAGATGAAAAACGCGTTGAAAATGTTATTAAAGACATTGTTAATCAAAATGAAATATCCGCAAAAAGGATTGTTGTGGAAGACAACGGTTACGCGTATAATACTTTACAAGATTTGCTTAAAAACAATAATAAAACCATGTCCGATTTACATAATTTAGGAATAGAGGTTTATATCGCCGGAAGCAGAAGCAACGCCGAATACGCTAAAGAAGGTTTTAGCGGAATTATAAAAGGCGACGCTTTATATGACAGATATACCGGCGAATTTATAAAAATAAGGCAGGCAAAAAACGCGGAAGATTTAAAAATCAGGTTTGACGGATATACAATGATAGAATTGGATACTCTTATAGGAATTTTTGATAACGCAAGAAATAAAATGGGAAATGCGTTTGAATGGCTGTCCGGATTTTTTAATATCAGTTTAGACGGCATTGGAATAAATGAAGCAATAAGAAGAGCGTATAATATGAATTTAGCTAATTTGCCTGAGGCAACAAGAATAATAGATGCTGAAGAAGCAATAAAGAAAATGTCTTTACCCATATTAACAAATCTGAATCTAAATATTACTGATGAAGCCAGAGAAGCTTATAAAAACGCCGTTATAGAAATGATATTGGCAGCCAGTTTTATAAAAAATAAAAAAGGCTTTGTATTGAAAGATGAAAAAATGATACGCACATTAGGCAAAATGCTTGTTTTGCGTGAAAAACTGGCTGCAAAAGCTTCAGACACGGAAATAAGTAAAATTGAAGATACTATTGATAAATTCCAAAGCTTATTAGGACAAAACAGCCTGAAAACCGAAGATATAATAAGGTTTACGGAATTAAATGAACTTACCGGACTTACGGAAGAAGATTTAAAAGGTATTGATGCAGCTAAAGCAAAAGAAAAGAAAGATAATGTCAACACTGTTATAGAGATGATAGACATTTACGGTTTTGCCGCCATTAAAGATTTAAAAGACAAGAAAGATCCTACTAAAGAATATACCATGTCAGGAATGAGAGCTATACTCACCGCAGCGTAAAAATTACATAATAGTAATAAAAAACCGCCGGAGAGTAAATCAACTCCGGCGGTTTTTTATTTTATGAAAAGAAACAATTAATCCAAATATTCCCTTAACGGTTTGCTTCTGGTAGGATGCCTGAGTTTTCTTATGGCTTTGGCTTCTATCTGACGGACTCTTTCTCTTGTCACGCCGAACTTTTTCCCAACTTCTTCCAAAGTACTGGGATAACCTACGCCTATGCCGTAACGCAAACTTATAATTTCCGCTTCTCTGGGCGTTAAAGTGTTTAAAACCTTTTCAAGTTCAAGCTGAAGCCTGTACTGCTGCGCTTTCGCGACAGGGCTCGGGCTATTTTGATCTTCTATAAAATCCTCTAAATGAGAATCTTCTTCTTCCCCTACGGGAGTAGCCAAAGATACCGGCTCCTGCATCATTTTCAATATTTTTCTTATTCTGTCCGTAGAAAGCTTCAAGCCTTTTGAATATTCTTCTATAGTAGGCTCTCTGCCTATATCCTGCTGGTATTTCTTTTTAACTTTAGTAAGTTTAGAAATCAGCTCTTTCATGTGAACCGGAATTCTTATTGTCCTTGCCTGATCCGCAATCGCGCGGTTTATAGACTGTCTTATCCACCAGGTAGCATAAGTTGAAAACTTAAATCCGCGTTTCCATTCGAATTTTTCGACGGCTTTTGAAAGTCCGAGATTTCCTTCCTGTATCAAATCGGAAAGTTCCAAATTACTTACGCCTACGTGTTTCTTGGCTATTGAAACAACTAAACGGAAATTCGCTTCTATGAGTTTCATTTTGTCTCTGTGTATAACTTCTTCAAGTTCTCTTATTTTTCTGTCGGTTTCTATCATTTCTTCAGGCGTTATAACAAAACCTTCTTTCAAATTAGCTTGTTTTACAAGAAGATTTTTTATGTATTCTATTTGCTCTTCCGATTCTTTCACAGGGCATCCGGTATGTTTTTTAAATTCAGCCGCGCTGATTTTTCCGGACTGGTAATTTTTGAAAAGCGTCTGGACTTTATTAAAAGGATTTCTGTATTTTCTTTCAAATCTTCTTAATTCATCTTTAATTTCGTTAAACTTTTGAGCGGTCGTTTTAATTTTGTTTATAAGTCTTTTTATTTTATCCTGGTTTAGATTGAGGCTCGTTATAAAATCAATTATTTCCGTGCGGAGTTCTTTAATTTTCTGCTGGTATTTTTCCCTGTCTTTTTGGGAAATAGATTTAAGCTTTAATTTTGCCTCATATGTATTTATGCTTCTTTCTACCTGGGTAATCTTTTGCACGGCTTTTTTTATTCTTACGCCCATACCTCTAAGCTGCGCGTCGGACTTGCGGCCTCTTGGCATAAGTTCTTTCGGAGTCATTTCCTGCTGGCTGATAAGCGTTTCCCAATTTCTGATTTCTTTAATTATAAGAGGAGATTCCAAAACTATAAATTTAAGTTTTTTCTCGTTTTCTCTTATATTTTTGGCAAGCTCTACTTCAACGGCGCGCTCAAGCAGAGGAACTTTCGCCATTTCGCTTAAATACATTCTCACCGGATTAATTTCTTCGTCTTCTGTCGCGATTTTAACGGACTGCTCGACGGCCTCGCCCGCGCTTTTTCTGGATTTTGCTTCTTTATTGTCAACGACCTTAATTCCTAAATCTTCCAAAGTCACAAAAAAACTGTCAATTTTTTCCGCGACCATAGACTGCTGGGGAATACTTTTGTTTATCTCGTCATAAGTCAGATATCCCTGCTCTTTACCTATGTCGATTAATCCCTGAAACAAATCTTTTTTTGCCATTTTATTTCTCCGAAAACTACAAAAATTTATTTAATGCAAAGCACTCAAGTGTCTTTGTCTGATATCCATTTTAAACGTGGATTCCCGACTAAAACTTTCGGGAATGACAGGATGGAGGTATTTTTATTTCTCCGAACCTTTTAACTTCTTATTTAGTCTGTTAAATTCTAATATTTCATCCTGCTTGGCTTTGCCCGCTTTTATAAGCTCCGTCAATTCTTTGCGTCTCGATTCAAGCCTGCTTTTTTCCACATCTTTAAGAACCGTCTTAAACGCTTCACCAATATTCTTATATTCAATCTGCTTCAATACCAGCGACGAAAACCACTCCGCTTCGTTTTTCGCCAGAGAATTCAAAATATCAGCGTCGTTTAAACCCGTAGCCGCAAGCCCGTAAACTTTAGCGCATTTTGAATCTTTAAAACAATCCGACGGAACCTTAGAAACATATTCTCTGTCCGTCAATATCAAATTCAGCAAGCTTTCTTCAAGCGACGGACTTCGTCCGCTTTCATTAATAACGTCAGCTGCCGCTGTTTTATTGTCGCTTCCGTAGCTTTTTAAATTTGACGCCTGCTTCTTTTTAAACTCTTTCCAGACGGTTTCTTCATTGAGATTAAAATTCTGCGATATTTTTTTAATCCATTCCCCGCGCACTATCGCATTAGAACTTTTCAAAACAAAATCTAAAAGCAAAAAAACTTTTTTCGCTTTCGCTTCGGAAGTATTTCCTTTAACCAAAGATGAAACCCTTTTAATCATAAAACTTTCGGCAGTTTCCGATGTGTCTTCCAAGAGCTTAAGAAATTTATCTTTTCCGTGTTTGTTAAGATATTCATCGGCATCTGTATCTTCAGGCAAAGTCGACACCGAGCATTCAACCGAATCTTCTATCAAAATTTCCAAAGCTCTTTGTGTTGCCGTTCTGCCTGCTTCATCCGAATCAAAAAGAAGTTTTACCGAATCGGCATATCTTGCTATAAGCTTAGCGTGGTTATGCGTAAAAGCCGTTCCAAGAGACGCTACCGCGCCGGTTATCCCGAATTGCTGCGGAATAACAACATCCACATAACCTTCAAGAACTATAATTTTTCTTTCTTTTCTAAGCTCCGGCAATGTCTGAAACAATCCGTAAAGATTGAAAGATTTTGAATAAACCGCCGTTTCCGGAGTATTCAAATATTTCGGCTGCTGCTCCGTTAAAGTTCTTCCGCCGAAAGCGACAACTCTTCCCTGAACGTCAAAAATCGGAAACACAAGCCTTTCCGACATATATTCGTAAAAAGTTCCTCTTTCCGTTTTGGTTATAATACCCGCTTTAGAAAGTATTTCAGTCGTATAGCCTTTTTTCAACGCGGACTGCAAAAGCTGGTTTTTAGGAGCATATCCCAATTGAAACTTTCTAATTGTTTCCGCGGTAATACCGCGTTTTGAAAGATATTCTCTAGCATTTTTGGCGCTTTCGCTTTCCAAAAGATGCCTGTGATAAAACTTTGCCGCGCTTTCTAAAATTTCAAACAGCTTTGCTTTTTCGGAAACTTTTACAACGTCTTCTTTTGTTTCCTGAATTTCTATTCCCGCTTTTTTTGCGAGTTTTTTTACGGACTCGATCCAGGAAAGATTGTCCATCATCATAACAAACTTAAAAACATCGCCGGCAGCGCTGCACCCGAAACATTTGAATATTCCCTTTTCGGGGCTAATCATAAAAGACGGCGTTTTTTCATTATGAAAAGGACAGCAGGCCTGCCAATTTCTGCCTGCCCTTTTTAAATTGGGCAAATACTCTCTGACAACGGATTCTATATTATTCGAGAGTCTGACCCTTTCAATTATATCGTCAGAAATAGCCATAGTTTAAAACCAGTTTGAAGAGTTGAGAGTGAAGAGTGAAGTTAACAAAAATAACCAAAACTTCACCTTCTCTTGATAATATGACTCTCGCCCTTCTATTTTCTACTTCATGTTTTTTACAACTATCTCAACTCTACACTCTTCAATCTTCACTCTGCCGTTCTGCGGAATCTTCTAAATCCCGAGGCTTCTATAAAATCAAGTTTGCCGTGTGCTTTTTCAAGTTTGTCTAAAAGCAAATTCAAACCCAAATTGTCGGAAGCGATATGCCCCGCTAAAACAACATTAAGATTATATTTTTCAGCTTCTTTAACTGCATTCTTGCTTAAATGCATACAAATCAATGTGCCGATTCCTGCGGCAGAAAGTTTTTCAAAAACTTCCACGGGACCTTCCGTTCCGCCTGTCATATCCACAAAAACTTTTCCGCATCTTGAATCATCGCTTCCCAGTAAAATAACCGGAGGAATCGCGACGTCAGCCGAATGTTTATATTCGGGCTGTTTATTTAAAAACGCGGTTATGTCCTTTAAATATCTGGGACTTAACGCGTCTATTTCTCTCTGTAAAAACGATGCGACGTGATTGTCCGCGACTGTATGAGCCGTCATAAGATTTACGTCTAAAAGTTTTGCCGCGTCAAAAACTCTCTCGTTGTTCTGGGGCATTACGCTCCTGTGAACTTCTTTTATGCGCGGCGAAAGAAGTTTTTCGCTTATGTTAATCGGAATTCCCATTTTATTCAAAATATCCGACTGCATAGCTAAAACATTGTGAAACGTAGCGTAAGCGTAACCTTCGGGGTGGTGGGCTATAACTAAATCTATTTTTTTTCCGGAATTTATAAGCTGCTTGGCAAGCAGAATTTCGGGAGTTTCGATATCTATGCCGACCATAACTGTTTTAACTTCCGTTTCTTTGTCGCCGTTTAAAATTCTGGAATCATAATACGGATTTTCAAGGCTTTCAATATCGAATTTTTCTTTTTTCTCTTTAGAAAGCGCGTCGTAATCCTGTTTGCGTTTCAAAAGATCAAGATCAACTTCGTTTATTCCTCTCGGATCTTCTTTTATGCCTTCTCTGACAAACAAATCCTGTATCTGCTTAAGTTTCATAATCCCCCCGAAATGAAAAGAAAACAACGGAGAGTCGTTGATATTAGCGACTCTCCCTCGTTATTTATCTATGTTTTACTTTCCCCATCTGTTGTCTTTAAGCATTTTACGGCGGATTTTTCTCTTAGCTTCGGCAAGTTTTTCTTTTTTCAAAACGCTCGGAGCTTTATAGTACTCGCGTTTTTTTATTTCCTGCATAATTCCGTTTCTTTCGCATTCTCTCTTAAAACGTCTTATCGCTTCTTCAATAGATTCACCTTCGCGAACTTTTACATTAACCAATTTAAACACCGCCTTTCTTCTAAAAGAATTTTTACGACAACTATATTTTATCCCGGAGGCCAGCCGAAAACTCTTCCGGCAAGCAGATGATAGTGTATATGAAATACCGTCTGTCCCGCGTCGGCTCCGCAATTATTTACAATTCTGAAACCGTTTTTTGCTTCGGGAAACTGCCTGGCAATTTCTGAAGCAACAAACTGAATGTGCCCCAAAACATTTTCATCCGATAACGAAACATCACACAAAGCGCCAATATGCTTTTTAGGAATAATGATTATATGAAGCGGCGCCTGCGGATTTATGTCTCTAAATGCAAAAACCTTCTCGTCTTCATAAACTTTCTGAGAAGGGATTGCGCCTTTAGCTATTTTACAAAAAAGACAATTATCCGACATTTCCCTGCCTTTTACAAAACGTATTGAAAATTATACAAGATTTTGAAAAAAAATACAATACCGATTTATAGTTTGCAAACCAATTCTTTAAAAATTCTGCCTCTTTGTTCAAAATTATCAAACTGGTCAAAAGAAGCGCAGGCAGGAGAAAGCAAAACTATATCGCCGCTTTTTACCGTGGCTAAGGCTTTATTTACGGCATTATTTATATTTTGGCAATCATAAAAAGCGGCAGAGCCGCCCAAGTCTTTTTTTATTTTTTCTGAAGCGGAACCTATTAGAAAAACGGCTTTTACCCTTTCTTTTAAAAGGTTTTTCAAAGGCTTGTATGATGAACCTTTATCAAGTCCGCCCATTATAAGCAAAATATTTTTGCCAAAAGACTCTAAAGCGACTCTTGTGGAATCAACATTAGTGGATTTCGAATCATTATAAAAATCCGCTCCTTTGACCTTTTTAACAAATTCTATGCGGTGTTCAACGCCTTTATAATTCGATATGACTTTTTCAATTACCGCGGGTTTGACTCCGGCGCAATAAGACGCCGCGATTGCCGCCATAATATTTTCAATATTATGCATACCGACTATATTTACTTTCGGCTTTAATATAACTTTCTTTTTTCCTAAAGCGATGACAAAAGAACCGTTGTCATAATAAACGCCTTTTTTTAGTTTGTTTTTGCTGAAAAATATAACCTTAGCGGAAGTTTTTGAAGCTATTTTTCTGCAGATTTTATCATCGGCATTAATTACGGCATAATCTTTGGATTTCTGGTTTATAAAAATATTTTCTTTCGCTTTTATGTACTTCGCCATCGTTTTGTGGTGTTCGAGATGATCGGGCGTAATATTTAAAAGAACCGAAATATCGGGTCTAAACTCCGGCATATCTTCAAGCTGATAACTTGAAAGCTCCATGGTTATATATGTGTTTTTTGTGGTTTTTAAAGATTTATCGGCAAGAGGAAAGCCTATATTTCCGGCGACTATGGAATCTTTATGAGCGGCTTTTATAATTTTGGAAGTTAAATCGGTAACCGTTGTTTTTCCGTTTGTTCCGGTTATGGCGATTATTTTTTTATACTTGGAATTATTTAAAGAAAACTCAAGTTCGCTTATTACTTTGATTTTTCTTTTTTTTGCTTTTTTTAAAATAGGAATGTCCGAATGAATGCCGGGGCTTTTAATTATTATGCCGGAATCTAAAATTTTGTCCGTATGTCCGCCAAATTCGGTTTTTACTTTCTTATTAAGTCCGGCTATTTCCCTTTTTTTACCGCTGTCGCTTGCGAAAACGTCATAACCCAATTTAACGGCAAGATTTGCCGCCGCAACACCACTTTTACCGAGACCCAAAACGCCTATTTTTTTTGACATTTAAAATCCTTAAAAAAATAACAAAGTACCTATACAAAGTTGTCATCTCCGAAAGTAGTAATCGGAGATCCATTGTTGCTCACATACCTCGTCGGCTTCGCCGACACTCCTTTATCTTAAAGGAGAATAAAAACTAAATATAAAACGGATTCCCGATAAAAAATTTCGGGAATGACAGACAAAAACAACTGCGCTGGATACTTCGGCAACAATACCGCCTCAGTATGACAAATACGGACTTATCACCTCAATTTGAGGGATGCGAAAGACAGTATCGCAAGAATTATGCCTATAATCCAAAATCTTATGGTTACTTTAGTTTCTGAAATGCCGAGCATTTCGTAATGGTGGTGAAGCGGCGCCATTTTAAATATTCTTTTTTTCGTTTTTTTGTAGTAAGAAACCTGAAGCAGCACCGACATTGCTTCGGCTACAAAAACTCCGCCCAAAATAACAAGTATCAGTTCCTGTTTTATAAAAACCGCGCTCATACCTAAAACTCCGCCCAAAAACAAGCTTCCTGTATCACCCATAAAAACTTCCGCCGGATGCGCGTTATACCACAGAAAACCTAACCCCGAACCTACAACAGCAAACAGAAAAACAGCTATTTCTCCGGAGCCCTGAACCGGAACAATCTTTAAATAATTCGCTATTTGGAAATGTCCCGCAAAATACGCAAACAAAGCCAAAGAAAAAGCCGCTATAACTATATTTCCTATGGCAAGCCCGTCCAATCCGTCCGTTAAGTTTACTGCATTAGAACTGCCGACAACCACAATTATCGTAAACACTATGTAAAAAAACGATAAATTTATAAAAAAACCTTTTAAATACGGAATATTTACAAGAGTCGCAAACTCGGGATTTGACGGAAACACGCTTAAATAAGCGGCAAGGGACGCTGCAAAAACAGTCTGCCCGAATAATTTCGCGCCGGCTGAAAGCCCTTTTGAATTCTTTTTTGTAAGTTTAAGATAATCATCCCAAAAGCCTAAACATCCGAGCCACAAAGTACCGCTTAAAAGCCATATAATAAACCTGCTGTCAAGCCTTGCCCAAAGCAGGCATGAAACAACTATCGACAGCATTATAATCAAACCGCCCATCGTGGGCGTGCCGGTTTTGCATTGATGCGATGAAGGCCCGTCCGTTCTGACAGTCTGTCCGATTTTTAATTCTTTAAGTTTTCTTATTATCCTGGGACCAAGAAGAAAGCATATAAGCAGGCTGGTAAGCACGGCGCCGCCCGCTCTGAAAGTTATATACTGAAAAACATTAAGAGGCGTAAAAATTTCGCTTAACGGATAAAGCAGATGATATAACATTATTTTTTCCTTTTCTCAAGCTGGACAAAAAAGTTTTTACAGACTTCGTCTAAATTCATGCTGCGCGAAGCTTTAAATAAAAATACTGATTTTTTGCCCGCATTAGTCTGCTCAAGAATTTTGAATAACGCATTCGCGTCTTTGGCGTGATAAACCGGAGTTTTGCTTATCGCTTCTTTTGTATAGGCAGTCATATCTCCCATAAGATATACCGACTTTATTCTCTGCGAATTTATAAAATTGCCGAGTTCAAAATGATATTCGTCGGAATTTGGACCAAGCTCAAGCATATCTCCCAAAACAAGATTTATATCGCTGTCTATATAAGCGTCGCAAACGCCCTGAATTGCTTCTCTTACCGACGACGGGTTTGCGTTGTAAGCGTCGTTTATTAAAGTTATGCCGGATTGCGTGGCAAAAGTTTCCATTCTCATAGCAGGCGGAGTAAAAGATTCTATTCCTGCTTTTACGTCGTCCATATTATAACCGAGTCCCAAAGCAGCGCTGGACGCGGCTAAAGCGTTTAATATGTTAAACTTCCCTTTTACAGGCAGCATAATTTCAACGGATGCGGTTCCGTAGTTAAGCGTAAATCTGGGTTTATCCGACCAGAGAGTTACATTGTTGGCATAAACGTCTGCTCCGCCGTAAAGCGCGAAAGTCATAACATTCGGATACATTTTATGCGGAATTTTTTTTAATATTTCATCGTCATTGTTTATGACTACAAAACCGTCTTCGGACACGCTGTCAAACAAGTCGCGCTTTTCTCTGAACACCCCTTGCGGAGACCCGAAAGTTTCAAGATGAGAAAAACCTATATTTGTTACTATCGCAACATCGGGCTGTAAAATATCGGCCAAAATTTTTATTTCTCCGAAAAGCGAAGTCCCTGCTTCAAAAACGCCGTATTTTGTTTCAGAGTCAAGCTCAAAAAGCGAAAGAGGAAGACCTATTCTGTTATTAAAATTTCCTTTATTGGAAACTGTTTTGTTTTTGGTTCTTAAAATCGAGGCAAGCATTTCTTTAGTGGTAGTTTTTCCGTTTGAACCGGTAATGCCGATAACTTTTAAATCTTTAAATCTTTCTCTGTAAGCTTTTGCGAATTCCCCGAGAGCGACAAGAGTATCTTCGACTTTAATTATGGAGGAAAAATTCGGAAAAGGCTTTGCAAAATCAACTTCTTCCCTGGAATAAATTATAGCGTCGGCGCCGCGCTCAATAGCTTCTTTTATAAAATCGTGACCGTCATAATTTCTGCCTTTTATGGCAAAAAAAACCTGTCCTTTTCTGACAGTTCTGGAATCGATAGTAATGTTTTTAACCAAAAGGTTAGGATCGCCTATAAGGAATTTCCCTTTAACTATCTTGATCAAATCTTTAAGATATACCGCTTCCATCAGAAATCAAACTCCTTTTGTTCAATCTGCTTGGGACAATCTCTTTGCTTTTCTTTTAAAGAAATATATTTTTGAGCGACTTCAATATCGTTAAAATGGTATTTCTCATGACCTATAATCTGGTAAGTTTCGTGACCTTTTCCGGCAAGTAAAATTATATCGCCTTTCTCTGCCATCATCACGGCTTCTTTTATCGCGTTATCACGGTCTTCCGCCACTTTATAATTTCTTTTTTCCGCTCTTTTAATGCCGACTTCTATGTCTAAAATTATCTGTTTCGGGTCTTCCGTTCGCGGATTATCGGAAGTTATAAAAACAAAATCGCTCATTTCCGCAGCAGTTTTACCCATCAAAGGTCTTTTTGTACGGTCCCTGTCTCCGCCGCACCCAAAAACAGTTATAAGCCTATTATGCGGTAAATCCTTTAAAGCCGAAAGAACATTTTTCAAAGCGTCATCAGTGTGAGCATAATCGACTATTACTTCAAATTCCGAATTTTTAGAATCAACTCTTTCAAGTCTGCCGGGAGCCTGCGAAGAAGCATTCAATCCTTCAACCGCGTCTTTAAAATCTTTTCCCAGACAAATAACGCAGCCCAAAGCCGTAAGCGCGTTATAAACGTTGTGAAGCCCTATATGCTTTATGCTTACTTTTTCTTTTTGGTTTTTATATACAACGTCAAAATTTGTCCCGCCGCTTTCTATGGAAACATTTTCGGCTTTAAAATCCGACTCTTTTTTTACAGAATACAATTTTATTTCGGCTTCAAGAGGAATTTTTGATAATTTCAAGCCGTAAGCATCATCAGCGTTAATTATAGCAAACTTTTCAAACCTTTTTGACGCCTTTTTCAAACCCTTAAAAAGCATTGATTTTGCTTCAAAATAGCTTTCAAAATCTTTATGAAAATCCAAATGGTCTCTTGTAAGATTCGTAAACGCAGCAATATCAAATTCTATTCCGAAAACCCTGCCAATACTCAACGCGTGCGATGAAACTTCCATGGCAAGATACTTAACTCCCCCATCACGCATCTCTCTCATCATTTTATACAAATCCAAAGACTGCGGCGTAGTATTTTCAGCTTCAATAGTTTTTCCGGCATATCTGTAGCTTACCGTGCCTATAACTCCGCAAGGCTCATTCATTCGCGCAAGTATGCTTTCAATCATATAAGTTATGGTAGTTTTACCGTTTGTGCCGGTAATACCGATAATTTTCAATTCTCTGTCGGGATAATTATAAAACTTCGCAGAAAACAAAGACATATAATGAAAAATATCTTTGACAACAATCTGGGTTACAGGAATTTTTGCATCAAAAGTGTCCGAAACTACCGCAATCGCTCCGTTTTTTACCGCGTCCGAAATATATTTTTTGCCGTCAACAGTATGTCCGGGAAGCGCGAAAAACAAATAGTCTTTGCCGATTTTTCTTGAATCGTAGGCTATTTGCGCAATTTCGATTTCATCGTTGCCGTAAACGACTTCGTTGTCTAATGGTAATATATCTTTAAGTTTCATTTTAACCTTTTTGTCATTGCGAGGAAATGCGAAGCATTGACGCGGCAATCCATTTTACCGCCAACTTGGATTGCTTCTTCCCTTCGGTCATCGCAATGACAGACTTATTATTTAATGTTATATCAAATCCGCGGGCATTATTTCTATACTTATCTGCGTGCCGGCGGAAGATTTATACGCACTGACAAAGCCTGACAATTTCACAATATTTTCCCTGACGCCTTTTATTATTATATGTTTTCTGTAAGTATTATGCATTTTTGATATGTAAGCGGACGCCGGCCCCATAAGCTTAAGCGGCAGTTCATAGCTTTTAATAATTCCGTCAAGATAAGTAAATAATTTCTCGGAATCCTGCGACGCTTTTTCTTCATTTTTGTTTCTTACGGCAATTTTAGCAATATCGCAATACGGAGGATACATCAATTGCTTTCTCAAACCTGCTTCTTCTTTATAAAAAGACATATAATCGTATTTTTGCGCGTGCATAATGGCGTAATGTTCCGGATGAGAAGTCTGAATAATCACATTTCCGCAAATTTCGCCTCTGCCGCAGCGTCCTGCAACCTGGGTAATAAGCTGAAAAGTTCTTTCCGCTGATTTAAAATCAGGCAAATATAAAGATGTGTCTGCGTCAATAACGCATACAAGAGTAACTTTAGGAAAATCAAACCCTTTGGCAATCATTTGCGTACCGAGCAAAATATCATATTCGCCGCTTTTTATTCCGTCATAAGCTTTTTTATAATTTTCAGCAAAAGACGCTGTGTCGCCGTCAAGCCTGAAAAGATTTGCTTTCGGAAACATTCCTTTAATTTCGCCTTCCGCTCTTTGCGTTCCCGATCCGAAAACAGCTATTTCTTTCGTTCCGCAAGTAGAACACGTCACAGGCAGCTTTTTGCCGTGCCCGCAATAATGGCATTTTACGATATCGGGATTTCTGTGATATACCATAGAAATAGAACAATTTGGACATTGATAGACATTTCCGCATTTACGGCACATTATAGACGGAGAATACCCCCTGCGGTTTAGAAAAATTATTATCTGTTCTTTTTTCGCGAGAGTTTGTGAAATCGCGTCTATTGTTTCAGGCAAAAAAAGGCTTCTGCCGAAAATTTTATTTTTTAAAGATAAAACTTTAAATTCGGGAAAACTTTTCCCGTCAATTCTTTCCGGAAGTTCTATAAGTTCCGCATTGTTTTCCAAAGCATTTTTAAAACTTTCCAAAGACGGGGTAGCAGAACCCATAATAACCGCCGCTTTATGATATAAAGCTCTCTGCCAGGCTATTTCTCTTGCGTCATAAGACGGCTTTTGTTCCTGCTTATATGTGTGTTCGTGCTCTTCATCTATAATTATTACGCCTAAATTTTCAAAAGGAGCAAAAATCGCGGAACGCGCGCCAAGCATAACTTTTATTTCACCGCTTTTCGCTTTTAAAAAAAGTTTGTATTTTTCTATATCGCTTATTCCGCTGTGCCAAAGACCGACATTTTCTTCTCCGAACCTTTTTACGACTATCTCCACAAACTGTGCTGTTAAAGAAATTTCAGGTATAAGAAAAATCGCGCTTTTATTAAGGCTTATAGCTTTTTCTATGCAATTTAAATAAACTTCTGTTTTTCCCGAAGCTGTAACGCCGTGAATAAGAAATGTTTTCGGAATATTATTTTCTATGGATTGGTTTATTGAATTTACGGCATATTGCTGGCGAGCGTTTAATATCAAACGCTCATTATGAACAGGCAGCTTATTTTCGTTCTGTAATTCGTAATTCGTAATTCGTAATTTTTTGTTCTGTCTTTTCGGCTGTTTCATTGAAGGAGGTATTACTGCGGAAAGAGCTTCTCCAAAAGAACATACATAATTTTCAGATATATATTTCGCGAGAATCAAAGATTCCTGATTTATTACGGGCTGAGAATCTATAACATCATTTATACTTTTTAATTTAAAAGATTCGTCATTACTTTCAGTAACAGATAAGGCATAGGCAGTTAAAGCACGTTGTCCGAACTGGACTTTTACTCTTTTTCCGACAATATCTTCAGCGCCGGAGTTTTCGGGAGGCAGGTAAGAAAATATTTTATTTAGCGGAACGGGAACAGCAACCTCTAAGACTTTCATATTACGCCTGTTTTCATATAATTCAAAACTTTTTTCATATCATCCCATACGTCTTTTTTTAAACCGGGATTATGCAAAAGTGCTGCAGGATGATACGTAGGCATAACCTTTATACCGTTATATTCTCTGAATTTTCCTCTTACTAAACTTATGGATTCTTCTGTTTTCAAAAGTCCTTTTGTTGACGAATCGCCCAAAGTTACAATTATCTTAGGCTGTACAATTTCAATTTGCTTATCAAGATAAGGTTTACAGGCTTCCATTTCCTCGGGAGTCGGCTTTCTGTCGTTTTTACGCTGTTCAGGATTTGACGGATCTTTCATAGGGTGGCATTTGACGATATTTGCTATATAAACGTCTTCGCGCTTAAATGACGTCCCGCCGATTTTCGCGTACTCATCGCTCATAGCGTCTATAATTTTAGTCAGCTGCTGCCCTGCCCTGCCTATAAACGGCCGCCCTTCGTGGTCTTCATCAAAACCGGGACCTTCTCCGACAAACATAAGTTCGGCGTTAGGTGCGCCTTCGCCAAAAACACAGTTCAAGCGGCTTGCGCCTAAAGGGCATTTTCTGCATTTCGAAGTTTTTTCCCTCAATGACTGCAAAACATCTTTAGGAGATTTTTGTTTTTCTGAAATAATCGCGGGCTTTACAATATCTTCTTTTTTCGCGGTTTCGGAAACAGAAATTTTGCGCATTTCGTCCTCATCCCAATTTGTATATTCTTCAAGCGTTCTTTTTGCCAGTTTTAATATGTCCAAATATTCTGATTGTTTCATCGATAATTTTTCCCGCCGCTGTATTTTTTGAAACTTGATTTAACGAGTTGACGGCAAAACCACCCTGGATTGCCGCGTCGCTACCATTCCTCGCAATGACAGATGGAACTGAAATTAAATGCACCGTCGTTTTATTTGAGCCCAAACTTTGCCTGCCGTTTGCTACTACCAAATCCAGATTTTTATTTTTTAATTTTTTTACGGCATTCGGGATTAAATCATGCGTTTCAAGCGCAAAACCTGCTACAACCTGCTTCTTCTTATTTTTACCGCAATAGGCAATAATGTCAGGATTTTTAATAAGTTTTATAACAGGAAGCGCTGCTTCCTTTTTTATTTTATGATTTTTGTAAGTTTCAGGCCTGAAATCCGCCACTGCGGCGACGCCTATAACAATGTCCGCTTTGTCTAAATTTTCTTTAACCGCTTTAAACATATCCAAAGCGCTTGTAACTTTTATTATTTTTGCTTCCACGGGAGGTTTTACTTCATAACCGCCGGTTATAAAAATGACTTTATGATTTTTCTTTAAAGCGCGGCGGGCAAGTTCCGCTCCCATTTTTCCCGAAGAATCGTTAGATATAAAACGCACGGGATCAATGTATTCTTTCGTATGTCCTGAAGTTATCAAAAAAGTTAAAGGCATATTTTAAAATAATTCCTTTACTATTTCCGCAACTATCGTTTCAACGCTCGCAAGCCTGCCGTCGCCGACATCGCCGCAGGCAAGTTCGCCGGATTCCGGATTAACAAATTTATATCCGTAACCTTTTAAAACGTTTATATTATTTTGAGTAGCTTTATGGCTTAACATATTGCTGTTCATTGACGGACAAATCATTATTTTTGCTTTTGAAGCAAGCACGGAACAAGTAAGCAAATCGTCGGCTCTGCCTGCCGCCAGCCTTGAAATAATATCAGCCGTAGCGGGAACAACCGCTATAATGTCCGCTTTTTTCGCAAGCGATATATGGTCTATTTCCCAATTTTCAGCTTCGCCGAACATTTTCGTATGAACCTTATTTTTAGACAAAGTTTGCAAAGTAAGCGCAGTTATAAACTCCGCGCCGTTTTTTGTAAGAACGCACTCGACGTTAGCGTCAAGTTTCACAAGCGCTCTTATTATGTCGCAGCTTTTATACGCGGCAATGCCTCCGCAAACGCCTAAAACAATGTTTTTGCCTTTTAAGCTTTTCATTATTTCTTCGCTTTTGCCTCTTCAGCTTCGGCTTTATTTTCTCTTGCTTTTATTTTTTTGCGCAGTTCTTCAATTTTTTCAGCTGTCGCTTCCCCGGTAACAACATCATCCAAAGATTTTTTTATAAGTTCGGCCTGCGTAAGTCTTCTATAATCTTCTTCATGTCTTTTTACTTCTATCCAGTCCAACGCGAGTTTTACCAAATCATATTTACCTAATTTTGATACCGATACTGCTTCCGACAACTGAGCGTCTGTTAATGCCATTTCTTTCTCCTATGTTTGTCACTCTGCGCATAGTCACAGGGTCTATAAATTTATAGATTCTGCGAGAGGCAGAGCCTCCGCAGAATGACATATTATTTTTTAATCTTATAATCTAACGACTTTATTATGGTCTGCGCTGCAGCGATTGCTTTGTCTAAAGTATCATTTATTACCAAATACTCATACTTAGGCAGCGATTTAAGCTCTTTTTTAGCGTTTTCAAGGCGTATTTTAATAGTTTCTTTGCTGTCTTTATTTCTTGAAGTAAGGCGTTTTTCCAAAGTTTTTAAATCGGGCGGCATTATAAAAATCATACAAGCCTGCGGATATTGTTTTTTTATCTTAAGTCCGCCCTGAACATCAATATCAAGCAATACATTTAAGCCTTTTTTAAGGGTTTTATTTAAAAAAGATTTTGGCGTACCGTAATAATTTCCGTGAACTTTAGCCCATTCAACAAATTCACCGCTTTTTATCATTTTTTTAAACTTCTTTTCATCAGCAAAAAAGTACTCCGAACCGTTCCGTTCGCCTTCTCTGGGCTTTCTGGTTGTATATGAAATGGAGTATATGGTATTTTTATCGTTTTCTATTATCGCATTGCACACGCTTGTTTTCCCTGCCCCGGAAGGAGCGGAAACAACTATAATATTACCCTGTCTGCCTGTTTTTTTCATAATACTATATTTTATTAAATACGGAAGACAAAAGCAAAAACAAATGTCCGCTGTTAAAATTTGTTATAATACCAAAAATAATTTTATGGAGAAAAAACATGATAACTGAAAATTTTAAAGTAAGATACAGTGAAGTTACCCCTGAAAACTTCGTTCCTGTATGGGTCCTGCAAAATTATGGGCAGCAGGCTGCCGGTATTGATGCGCAAAGCTTCAATTTGGGCTGGGAAGATCTTTCAAAAAGCAAAATAGCATGGATTTTGATGAAAATGAGTTTTAAAATTTTGTGTGACATTAAAGCAATGGACAATATAAAATTAAATACATGGCACGTTTTAAGCGATAAATTAAAAAGCCGCAGAGATTTTGTTTTTTTTGACGAAAACGGCAAAGAAGCGGCAAAAGCCGTAAGCTGGTGGCTTGTTTTTGATCAGGAAAAACGCAGACTAACAAGAACTCCGGCAAGTTTGCTGCTGCCGTATGATAATGTTGAAACAGCAATGGAAGATATCGAAGTATCGCAGCCGTCTTTTGAAGGGCAAACACCGGTAAAAGAGCACGAAGTCATTGCAAGAATTGAAGACACCGACCTAAACGACCATGTAAACAATGTTCATTTCACGGCATGGGCAGTTGAAGGAGTGCCTGAAGACATTCGCAAAACCGCAAGACTTACCGATATAACAATTAATTTTAAAAATGAAGTTAAACCCGGCGAAAAAATTAAAGTTAATACTTACAAAACAGACTCCGGTTTTTGGCATATACTTGTAAGAGAAACCGACAAAAAAGAAATAGCGTCCGCATACAGCGTTTGGAAAACGGCAGATAACAATTAGTCTCAAGTTGTCACCCTGCGCGTAGTCGCAGGGTCTATGAATATTTATAGATTCTGCGACTACGCGCAGAATTGTTCCTTAAAAAGAATATATAATTAAGCGTATAAGGGCGTTGGAAGAACGACGCAGAATAGGGCTAAAAGCCCGCCGTCATCAGGTTCTCCAACGCCAATAGGTAAAAGCTT
>Ga0123354_10000174_pt1 | contig 53356 bp, 36 predicted proteins | sample TergutLab28metaG_2_FD_97872 | JGI IMG/M metagenome (GOLD analysis project Ga0123354, IMG submission 97872) | Labiotermes labralis P4 segment gut microbial communities from Petit-Saut dam, French Guiana - Lab288 P4 | ecosystem: Host-associated > Arthropoda: Insects > Digestive system > Gut ... | reverse complement strand
GTTCAGTCCGTTTTGATTATATGGAGTGATAATATCCGGAATCATATAATAGTCTCTCGCTTCTACCTCTACATTGTTGGATTGTGCGTCCGGACAATAGCCGTTATCGGTCAAAACGTAAAACATGTAGATTCCCGCATCATCCAATGTGTATGCGAAAGTATTGACGGTTGTTTCACCGAGCAGCTTGCCTGTAAAGGCGTCGTACCAGCGGTAAATACCGTGTTCGTCGTTGGTTGGGGTGACTGTCAGTATTGCTTTGTCGCCCATTTGCACTTTGTTTGTGTCGGCTTGCAGGAGCAGGTATATTTTGTTTGTAATATACACAGTCGTGTAGGCGTAAGGCGAATCGCCGCACACCGGATCTATGGCATACGCCCAATAGGTTGATTCGCTGTCTAATGGGATTACATACCTTTTCGAACTCGTTCTGTCCGGTTCTATTGGCGTTCTATCGTCGTCGTACCAAGCTATTTCGGATGGATTTCCGGTTCTTACTTTTGCCGTCAATGTAATCTCCTGCTCTCCGTCCTGGCAAATATATTGATTGTCGGGCTCGAGTATAATCCGGGAAGAGTCTCGTACCGTCAGGTAAAGCGTAGTGATGCTGCTGCAACTGTTAACCCCTTCGGGCAGCGTATCGCGGTACGTGCCTGTCTCGGTGTGGTAAATACCTGCAAACAGCGTACTGTCGCCTATACAAAGCGTTATTGCAAGATTAGAGCGCAAGGTGTCTTTGTCTACGTTGATAAAAACCCAGGCGCTGTCGACGATCAGTCTGGTTCCGTCGCATACGATTTTATATTGCAAGGAATCCCGTTCATCAATATTTCTAAGATGGAACACCAGCAAATCGTCCACAATTTGCGCCGTGTTGCCCTGCGACACCGGATCCGACAAGAGGAAGATTTCCGGTTTATCGCAAGTATAGAAGTCATTGTGCAGCACTGAAATCCGGATGGTTGTATCCCGACAGGAAACGATGGAAATTATGTCGTCAACCGCATTAATACATATATTTTCTACAACAGCGCGGACTACGCGGGTCAATCCGGTGTTGATGTCCCTGATGGTACAATAGTAAACTCCTTCGCACAATCCGGTAGCGACGGCAGTGTTTTGATGCCAAGGGTCGTCCCACTGGTAAGAGAAAGAACCCGTACCGCCGTAAGCCTCCGCACTGGCTGTACCGGTACATTCGCTGTTGGCACGCGTGTTGCAAATGTCGTTGCAATAGCCTATCGTCGACGGCGTAAAGTCGTTGAATGTCCAATCGCCGCCGTCGGGTATCCGTTTCGGAGTGTTTTCTTCCCATATACCGACGCCCACGTCACTGACACGCGATTTGCGATCGGCAGGAAATCCGTTAAGCGAAGCCAAAACACCGGCATACGTTCCTGTTAATTGCGGATTACAAGGATGGCAATCGGAGCAAATATCCTGTCTATCCGCACCCCACCAGATAGCATCTTGCGGAACGCCGTCTCGGTCGTAAAAACCAAACCACCCGCCGGCATTAGGCAACCAGAAACGATTACCGGTATTGTCAAGGCAAAAGCGGTCAAAATAATCCATCAGATTAATTACTACCGTATTACCTCCATTTTCTACCAACCGGGCAGAATCGACTACAATTGCTCTATTTCCTCGAAGGACACAAAATCCCATTGGCGGTATTACCGTCCCTTCGGGCAAAACAAACGCCGCTCCGATGCCGCGCACATTAACGCCGTTGCACAGAGGCGAATCGGACGTAGAATTTGCCATAAAATAACCCGAAATATCTATCTCGTTGCATTTATCCGGATTGTAGAGTTCAACCCATTCGCCTCCTTTTGCTTCGGTCGAATCGCATTGGTAGCCGTAAATAGCGCCGTCATATTTTTCGGGCGTTATCATTGCCTCGTTTATCAGGATAGAAGGTCCTTCGTACCTGCAAGAGTCGTAGTTGCAATCGTTATTTATAGTCGTTGAGACCAAGGTGGAATCAATACAAGGAAGTATCGTTATAAAAATTGTTCCCCCCACGGTCCTTCCGCCTTGCAAATCGACTTCGTACTTGAGCGAATCCCTTGTAATATCCGTTACCCACGGAGAGGAATAAGAGATAATCCCATCCTGCGAAATCGCATCCACTGCGCCGGGTAGTTGCGCCCGTTGGCTCAGTCGGTAAGCCCTGGCGCCGGCATGTGTGACCGGAAAGGTCGCGGAAATTTCGCAATCCGTCATGGTTATCTCATTACAAATGGAAAGATCCGTCGTCCTGTTGTGGTTTAACAGGAGATAATAACCCAGGTAAGGATTCCAAGCGTAAATGGCAGTGGTCGTTGTAAGCGTACTTCCATATCCGCTGTTTATGCTCTGCACTCTATAAGAGATCTTGAGTAGCTCCGTCGAATCGTTTATCATCGTACCGGTAGCGCTGATCCTCAAAAAAGTCGCCATTGGAGAGGAGAGGCTATAAGAAAAATAGGTATTGTTCAATGCGGAACAATTCTGATAATCGCGGCGGGTTATCAATATGTCCTCGACAATGGTATCGCCCACTGCAAAGCACTCTTTATTGAACCGGCTTTCAATTTCAATCCACGGATCCAGTGAAGGAGGATATTGGAAAAAGACCCAAGCCGTATCTACAACAGAACCGCAACTAACAGAGTAACGAACGGAATCCGTCTGTCCCGGATAGTCGTCAACATCAATATCGGGATAATAGATTAAGTTGGTTCCCGACAACGTCAAGCGCGTATAAGGGAAAGGAGCGTCGAGCACCCTTACCTGCGGATTGGTGCAAGGGAGTGTATCGTTAGCAATAACGTTTACTATAAAAGAATACTGGCAAGGAGTAATCTGAACGGTATCGTTGACGGCTTTGATTTTTGGCATATCCACATCCAGATTCAAAACAATCAAACTGTCGCAACCTGCCGCGTTTTTCAGTTCAAGTGTATCGCGTGTCGGTTCCGTCAATGTTTTTCCGTTGAAAATATATGATTCTCCCCACTTTATAGTTGTGTCTATGCGTGTTGTATCGGGATGATATCCGGCATACATATCGCCGTTTTGATTCAACCATGTGGCTTGTTCGAGGAAATTGTTGAACACCTGTTTGCCGTTCGGCATGGTTGTGGCTACGTTGAATTGCTGTCGTGGAATGGTGAGGTCTTTGTTTACGTTTACTACGTCGTATTGAAACTGGTTCCATACCGGACGTGCAGGCGCCCACGCTGCGCCGTTGGACTTGAAAATGTAGACGTTCGACGTACCGTTGCTTGGCGATGCGCTCATGTCGCCGCTTACAAGGATTTCGGCTTGACCGTCGTTGTCAATATCGGCAATGACCGGATATTCGTCTTTGGTTGCCGAAGCTATCGGGATGCTACTCAAATCGTACACCACCGGTCTGCCGCCTTGCAGCGTGTCGTTATGGGTAATGTGGCTCTTGCCGCTGCCGTTGATGATGCGCAGGTTCTTTTCATCACGATAAACGATTTCTTTCAATCCGTCCTGATTGAAATCGAAAAGCGTCATGCTTGTGCGGTACGAAATATCGGTGTGGCTGATTCTCCAAAATTCGGTTAAACTTTTTCCAACAGCGTCGTATTTATAGGCTGCCATTTGCGAGCCGCTGATTAAACCGACAATTTCGGGCAATCCACAGCCGTCAATATCCCCGATAGTCGGGTGAGCGGTAAACGTGGTCGACGGCGCAAGCAATATTTCGTTGGTTTCGGGGCAATAAGCGGCAAGCGCAGTGGCGGTTTTTACTACCACGTCCAACTTTCCGTCGCCGTTCAAATCGACCGCTTGCGACGAGCCTTCCACTTTTGTGCCGCCTACCGTGAGCAACAATTTTACGCCGTTCGGCTTATCTTCCGGTTTAACACTAAAGACCTGATTGCCGCAAAGCAGTTCCAATCCCGGATTGCCGGGCAGCACATCGGCGGCAAACGAAAAGGCGTTAGTAACATCGTGAACCGGACGCAAACCATGATTCTCAGTCGGTGCACTGCCTATTTTTTCCAGCGTGTAAGCGTCAAACACTTGATTGCCGATATAGACTTCAGGATGTCCGTCCTGGTTGAAATCGGCTAATGCCGGCGAACCGGTATTACTGACGGCGCTGCCAAAATTCTCCAAATCTACCGTTTTGAAAGGTTGAACGTCGTTTATATCGTTGTAGATATAGGAGCGTAACTTTTTAGTTCCGTTACTATCCATCGTGAAGAGGTAGATAATTCCCACCGTGTCGGGCGGATTATCGTAGCTCGGTATGCGTGCAATGGCTATTGGAAGGGCGGAGTAACCGAAAGAAGTTCCGTTGGGATTACTGCCCATCGGAAAATTTATTGATCTGTTGACTTGGCTAAAATCGCCGCCTTTGTAAATATGGACACCTGCTCCGTTATTTTTCCAATCGGTACGCACGACAACTATTTCGGGCAATCCGTCGTTGTCCAGATCACCCACAAGAGGCGTAACAATCCAGTCTATTCTGTCGGGCAATATTTCGCTCATGCGTATGCTCCACTCGGAAGCTTCTACGGAGGTGTAACAATCTATTTGGGTTACGTTATCGGGAAAGGTCGGAGGTGTTCTTTTCAACACAAAACTGTCTGTGACGCAACAATTACTATAGCAGGCATCTACATAATACTTGCCATCGGGCAACGACAGATTTTCAAATGTATGGGAAGTGGTGGAAGTCCTTGCATATTCATCAACGGAGAAATCTTCCGAGTACAAGAAAAAGTAGCGTCTTTCACCATCCTCAGGCATATCGATTTCTATCCGCACGCTGTCTGTAGAAGCAATTAAATTGATTATTGCCGGGTATTTTTCTTCTACAATCATATAAACCCAAGCCGTATCTTTTTCTTCATCGCAGGCAATTTCATATTGCAAAGAATCTTTTGCTGCGCCATTAAAACTGTAATTAATGTTGATTGTCCTGTTTAGTGCGGTACCTGCTATACGATACGAAGGAAACGAAGAATACAGCACCTGTATTTCACTGTATCGTGGATCGCAAGTCAGACTGTCGTTATCCAAAACAGCCACAATTACAGTACCCGCTATTCCGGCGCAAGCAATTCTGTGTATTGTATCGTTTTTTGCTTTCATATACGGACTGCCTTTGTAGGGTCTCGCACTAGAACTACACCCATGCGCATCGGAAACCTGTACATGATAAATACCAAATTCGGTTATATTGGAAAAAGCAGGATAAGGAGAAGTTGTCGTCCCGTCCAAGGTGTAGGTAAATGGAGGCGTACCTCCCGATACTTGGAAAAAGAGTTCCGTTTCATCGAAAAAGAGATTTTCTATCACCGGCATCGGATGTTTTTCAATTTCGACATACACCCAGGCTGAGTCTTTCTGTCCGTTTACATCGAGTTCATACTGTATGGAGTCGATGCGGATTGGGGTGACATTATTTTCCGCCATGTTGCTATTTGCCGTATAAACGATGATATCGTTGACAACTGCGGCGGTATTGCCCTGTATGCTCGGAGGCGTAATAATCGTTATAAAAGAATATATGGAAGGGACAACATCATTATCCAAAACAGGAATTTCTATTCTGTCCACTACCCTGTTTGCGCAAGAAGTGGTTTTTACCCTGTCGTCGTTTGCCGACAGCGCGGAAGCCGGCGGGCAGTAAGGGTCAACGTCCACCGTAAGTGTTTCTATTATCGTTTCGCAGGCGTTGCTTATCTCTACACGGAAGGTGGCTTTGGCATTTATCTCAGCAATACCCATCGGAAGTTCCTTGTCTTGTTCGTCATACCAGGTTATTTTCCTTCCGTTGGTATTCAGCCAATCGCCCAATCTTATCTGGTCGCCGGCACATACGGAAAAATCTTTCTTGGTTGCCCAAATACGACTGTCCACCGATAAGGTTACGTTGGCTTCTATGACCTGACCGGCGTTTGAAGCAGGACAAGGAAACTTTGGAATGCCATAAAGCAAGTATGAAGTAGTGGCTTGCGGCGATACGACCGTTTCATTGCCTACCGCCCATTCGACTAAACCATCTACATTATTTGCAAGTTCCAGCGTTTTCAGGTCGATAGATTCTCCCTGACAAATGGCAGTATCCATTACGGCAAGGTCAGCGCCTTCTACCTCTACGCGGAGAGAAAACGGAACGCCATAGACTGTACCGCTGTATGTAGTGGTTTCTTTCGGGCAAAGCATAAATGCGGCTCCTCCTGCCGAATCAAACCAATCTTTTTTTATCCTTTGAAAATATTTTCCATCTACTATTCCTGATTGATAAGCAGTTGCCGGAATGGGTACATGTTGTTGGTTGCAAGGAAGCGGAATTGCTAAATTGCCAAAGTCCAAATTATCCCATATAACTTCCACCCAGTCGCCGCCCGTCGGCGTTGAAAGCACAAAGAAAGTACACTCGCTTTTGCAAATCTTTTTTACAATGGTGGTAGCAGAAGTAGTGGAAAAATTCACACACCACGGTTCTTGCGCTGTCGGAGCACAACCCAAGTTAGCCATTGAAGTGAATTGCAGATATGAGCCGGCTCGTCTTATACGATAATATAATCCGCTTTCCGGCTGGCAGGTTTCAACGCCAATGTCTGTAAAATTTTTGGTTATAAGGCTTCCGTCGGCTGCCAAAAAGGTAATGCTGACATCGTAGAGCATAAACAGTGGCGCATTCTCGTCCCAAGTTATACTAAATATCCGGTAAAAACCACTGATGGGACCATTCCAAGCATTTCCATTCCACCTGGGAATATACTTTCCGGGTAATGTTTTGTTCTCAAAAATTACATCTACAATATCATTTCGTTCGATATTTTCGTAGTTTAATCTAAACTCTCCGATACCTCTTACCTTATAACAATTGTAAATCAATTCTATTTGAGCGTCGCAACCGTAAGTAAGTTGTATATAGCGTTTTTCGGAATAAGTTTTCGTCAATCCGCAACCTTTCATATAGACTTCGACTTGAATGGTAAAGGTATTGTAATAATACTGTTCGCTAAGAGGCGCACCGGCGGTATAAGCGTCGTTGTTGTCCCAGACGATTTCAAACCGGGTTACTCTCATCAGTTCGTTTTCGCCGTTGAGCGGTAGACTTCTTACTCCCAATGCGCCTAAATCGCATACAACGTTTTTTGGAGTTACATAATCGCTGAGTTTGACGTCGGCGCAATAACCATAGGCGTGTCCACGTATAGCTCCGTTGTTCGTATTGGGGATTGTCGATAATTCAAAACCGGAAACATAATTTTTATTCACATTGTTTTCGACAATAGCGTATGACACTTCCGCTTCTGCCAGAAAAGCAGGGCAATTTTTATTGGTAGCCAACAGTTTATAGGTCATCCGGTTGCTGTGGTTCAGGTTGGCGACAGCATCTATCGCGTCGGTGGTGTAGCGTTCGTCGCCCTCCACGTAGAGCCAGAAGAGTCGGTCGTAGTTTTCCGCGCTTACTTTTTCGATGTGTATCGGCTCGCCTTCGCAAAGCGTTTGTTTTCCGCTTGGCGTTATGCTCACAGTAGGCTTCGGATATAAGTAAATGGTCAAATTTTTAGTCAAAACCACCGAAGGATTATCTGTTTCCCTGTACTCCAACGTATAAACCGTCGGCGAAACCGTCGGCAAAACGGTAGTGTTTGCCACCCCCTGCCAACCAATAATCTCCCACCCTACGGGAACAATCACCTCGTCGGTCTGGAAATTGAGCAAGTTGTAGCTATCGCCCTCACAGATAGTGACTTCGTCGTATTTAAACGTCACTTGTGCCATGCTTTTTGCAAAAAACATGATGCCTGCTACGAAACAAAATATGTGGAGGCGAAGGTATCTCATGGCAAATGCTTGAAATTAGTTCCCTATTATTCGGCTAAGATAAATAAAATATTGGAAATAAACAAAAAATGGTTAATTTTTTTTTCTCAACGCTTTACTTATATAAATTCCAATAAAATTTTTCAATTAAACAATCGAAATTTCACAGACAATTAATTATTTATAAATCGCAAATGACTGTAGTTAATAATGGTGTTGTAAATCTATCCCGTTAGGGATTAACTATCACAGTTCCAAATCCACATCCATCAACTCATGCCAAGGCAACCCTTGTTTATTCAATTGCTCCATAAACGGATCTGGGTCAAACTCCTCTACATTGAAAACACCCAGCTTGCGCCATTTTCCGGTAACAAACATCATGGCTCCGATCATAGCCGGAACGCCGGTTGTGTAACTTACGCCCTGTGCGCCCGTTTCTTTGTATGCCTCTTCGTGACTGCAATTGTTATAGATGTAGTAGGTCAATTCTTTGCCGTCTTTTAATCCGCGAATGCGGCAGCCGATAGAGGTTTCGCCGGTATAATTTTCGCCCAAATCGCCCGGATTCGGAAGTACGGCTTTCAAAAACTGGATAGGCACAATCTTTACGCCGTTATAATCAACTTCGTCAATACGCGCCATGCCGATATTCTGGATCACGCGCAAATGAGTGAGGTACTCCTGCCCAAAGGTCATCCAGAAACGGGCGCGTTTGAGTGTCGGGAAGTTTTTTACCAGCGATTCCAGTTCCTCGTGATAAATCACGTAAGACTCTTTTGGTCCGATATTCGGATAGTTCAACGGCTTGTGAATCTCATGCGGGGCTGTTTCTACCCATTTTCCGTTTTCATAATATTTTCCTTTTTGAGTCACTTCACGGATATTGATTTCGGGATTAAAGTTGGTTGCAAATGCTTTTCCGTGATCGCCTGCATTGCAATCTACAATATCCAGGTATTGAATTTCATCAAAATGATGTTTGGCGGCATAAGCCGTAAACACGCTTGTCACGCCCGGATCAAAACCGCAACCCAAAATAGCGGTCAAGCCTGCATTTTTGAATTTATCCTGATACGCCCATTGCCAGCTATACTCAAAATGAGCCTCGTCTTTCGGTTCGTAATTTGCCGTATCCAAATAATGTACGCCACACTCCAGACAAGCGTCCATAATAGTCAAATCCTGATAAGGCAGCGCCACATTTATCACCAATTCGGGTTGGTATTTCTTAAACAGCGCGACCAATTCGGGAACGTTATCGGCATCTACGCTATCGGTTTTAATCTTGACGCCATAACGTTTTTCCACTTCTGCAGCAATAACATCGCATTTCGATTTAGTACGGCTTGCTAATACGATGTCGGTAAAGATTTCCGAATTTTGGGCTACTTTGTGAGCAACGACGGTTCCTACGCCGCCTGCTCCGATGATGAGGATTTTTGACATGATATTTTTAGTTACAAAGTTACGAGTTACAAAGTTAAGACAATTTTGCTAAATGCAAAAAATGATTTTTTTAGATTAGGAAATTTTTTTATAGCCATTTAGCCGTAAAGTTGTTACTTGCATCAAAAATTACTAACTTCGCAACTTTAAAAAAATCAATTTTTATATGACAGAAAGAAAAGTACGAGTACGTTTCGCCCCAAGTCCCACAGGACCGCTTCACATCGGAGGGGTAAGAACCGCCTTATATAACTATTTATTCGCCAAAAAATACAACGGAGATTTTATCCTTCGTATCGAAGACACCGATTCCCAACGCTTTGTACCCGGCGCTGAAGAATACATTGTAGAATCGTTCAACTGGCTGGGAATAAAATTTGACGAAGGAGTTGGAGTAGGAGGGATCCATGCTCCCTACCGGCAAAGCGAACGTAAAGCAATTTACAAAAAATACGTAGACCAGTTGCTGGATGCAGGTTTGGCATACATCGCATTCGACACACCCGAAGAGTTGGAAGCCAAACGTGTTGCCGTTCCTAATTTCCAATACGATGCGCATACCCGCATGGGAGGCGTCAACTCATTGACCCTTTCAAGAGAGGAAGTTGAAAAAAGAATAGCCGGCGGCGAAAAATACGTAGTCCGCGTCAAAATAGAACCCAACGAGGATATTGAAGTAAACGACTTGATTCGCGGTAAAGTAGTAATCAACTCGAACGTACTGGACGACAAAGTGCTGTACAAAGCAGCCGACGAACTCCCTACCTATCACCTCGCTAACATTGTGGACGACCACTTAATGGAAATCTCGCACGTTATCCGCGGAGAAGAGTGGCTGCCTTCCGCTCCGCTGCATGTATTACTGTACCGTTATTTCGGTTGGACGGATACAATGCCTCAGTTCGCCCATTTGCCTTTGCTCCTGAAACCGGAAGGAAACGGAAAACTCAGCAAACGGGATGGCGACCGCCTTGGTTTCCCTGTTTTCCCACTACAATGGAAAGACCCAAAAACGGGCGAAATCTCGAGCGGATACCGCGAAGCCGGATATTTGCCCGAAGCCATGGTTAATTTTTTGGCTCTTTTAGGATGGAACCCCGGCAACGAACAAGAAATTTTTTCCATGGAAGAATTAATAACGCTCTTTGATTTAGACCGTTGCAGTAAAAGCGGAGCAAAATTTGATTATAAAAAAGGTATTTGGTTCAATCATCAATATATCCAACTGAAATCAAATGCCGAAATTGCAGCCCTTTTTATTCCTGTTCTTGAAGAAAAAGGAATAAAAACAAGCGTTGAGAAAGTAGAGAAAATTATTAGCTTAGTCAAAGAAAGAGTTGATTTTGTCAAAGATTTATGGGAACAATCGTCATTCTTCTTCATTGCTCCCGAAACTTATGACGAAAAAACAGTTGCCAAACGCTGGAAGCCGGAAACTCCCGCTCAACTCGCAGAACTTGCCGGAATTTTATCTTCTATAAATGATTTCTCAGCGCATAATACGGAAGAAATTGTCAAAGGTTGGATTGCCGAAAAAGAATATCATTTGGGTAACATCATGAATGCCTTCCGGTTAGCTTTGGTTGGCGAATCCAAAGGACCGCATATATTCGATATTACGGCAGTAATTGGAAAGGAAGAAACCATCAGCCGGTTGGAAAAAGCATTATTGGTGTTGTCTTAAAGTACTTTTGAGACATCATCCATTGGTTAACAGTGAAAATTATGAATATCTCTCAAATTCTTATTTATCCGTTTTATGCCTTCCTTTGGCTGTTGGCATGGCTGCCGTTAGGTGTTTTGTACATTCTTTCCGATCTCCTTTTTGTGCTTGTATATTATGTTGTCCGTTACCGGAGAAAAGTGGTACGCAACAACTTGCAAAACTCCTTTCCGGATAAATCGAAAAAAGAAATTCTCCGTATTGAACGGAGGTTTTACCTGCATTTTTGCGATTACATACTGGAGACGGTTAAATTAATCCACATTTCCCACAAAACGATGCGGAAGCGTTTCGAGTTTAAAAATCTCCATGTCATTGACGATTTTTGCGAAAAGAATCAAAACATCATTCTCTATCTCGGTCATTACGGAAACTGGGAGTGGATTATTTTTGCCAAAGCCGCACAACTGAATCATCACCACGAATACAAAGCCTATTCGATCTATCACCCGCTGAACAACGAGGCTTTCGACCGTCTTATGCTGAAACTGCGCTCGAAATCGGGCAGTGTGCTTGTGCCGCAAAGGAAGGTAATGCGTACCATAGTGGAAATGAAGCAAAACAACGCGCACGGTCTTCTCTGTTTTATTGCCGACCAAAACCCGCGAAAGGACAGTATCGCTTTTTGGATGGAATGGCTTAATCAGGATACAGCGCCTATTGTTGGACCCGAAAAATTGGCAAAACAAACAGGCTATCCGGTAGTTTACCTCGATATGCAGAAAACAAAACGGGGACATTACTCCGTCGAATTTATCATCATGACCGAAGACGCCCGTCCGTTGCCGGAATTTGAACTCACCAAGCAATATATGAGCCTGATGGAAAAAACCATCCTGCGCGACCCTGCCTATTGGCTTTGGACGCACAGGCGGTGGAAACGGAAGCGGGAAAATACGGTATTAAATAAAAATGTGTAAATTTGCGCCACAAAAATATTGCAGTTGATGGAGATAGATTTTGTCATTACGTGGGTGGACATGGACGACCCGAAGTGGAAAAAAGATTTTGCCGGATATTCGGGTAAAACAGACAATGAGAAAAATTCCGTTTCGGAAGCGCGTTTCCGCGATTACGGCTTTTTGAAATACTGGTTTCGGGGGGTGGAAAAATTTGCGCCTTGGGTGCGGAAAATCCATTTCGTTACCTGCGGACAAAAACCCGAATGGCTCGACGAAAACAACCCGAAGCTCAATCTTGTCAATCACGAAGATTATATTCCGAAGCAATTTTTGCCGTGCTATAACTCCGTAGTCATTGAACGATATATACATAAAATTTCCGGTTTATCCGAGCATTTTGTCTATTTCAACGACGATTTTTATATTATAAGTGCGATTGAAAAAGAACGCTTTTTTAAAAATGGGTTGCCTTGCGATATTGCCGCTTTTCAGTACAATCTTGGTTGGTCGCAGTGGTATAAACGGATACAAAATAACATCAATCTCATCAATCAGCATTTTGATAAGAAGGAAGTTATGAGTCGATTTTACGATAAGTGGTATAATAAAATTTACGGAAAAAGAGCCCGGTTAAATTATCTGCTGAAGTTTTATCCGAAATTTATTACCTTGCGAACGCCCCACAACGCACAGCCTTTTTTGAAAAGCACTTTTGAGGAGGTTTGGGCTGCCGCCGGAAAAGAGTTGACCGAAACATCGGCAAACAGATTCCGGGCAACGAGTGATTTTACGCCGGAACTTTTCCGCACGTGGCAAATCTGTAAAGGCAATTTTGAACCCTATAACACCTACAATGACACCAAAATGTTTCCGCTCGTGATAAAGCCGAAGCAGGCGGTTGCGGCAATAAAAAATCAATCATACAAGCTCGTTTGCCTCAACGACAATGTGCATATCCGTAACTATACGCAAGTGATGGAAAACATTGGAAATGCCTTTGAAAGCATTTTGCCGGAGAAATCGAGTTTTGAAATTTAGATAAAAAAATAAATTGAATTCTTTATGAATAAGGCATTGGCAGAAATTATTGCAGGAATGATTCCCAATAAAATGGCGAAAAACAGGTGGCGCGGCATTTTGCGGTACGGACCGGTTAATGCCATAAGGCTCATGCGCCGGTTGAAGCACGACAAAACACAGCCGCAATATTATTTGGCGGTTTGCTCGGTAGTAAAGAACGAGGGACCCTATTTTCGGGAATGGATAGAGTGGCATAGGAATTTAGGTGTCGAAAAATTTTACATATACGATAACGAAAGTTCGGATGATACGAAAGAAATACTTTCGCCATACATTGAGTCCGGATTGGTGGAATATGTTTTTTGGGCGGGAAAGAAACAACAGTTGCCGGTGTATGATGATTGTCTTGACAAGCACAGGTTGGACGCACGTTGGATTGCCGTCATAGATTTGGATGAGTTTATCGTTCCGTTAAAGGATAAAACGATACCCGAATTTTTGAAGCGATTTGAAAATTTTGCGGCAGTAGAGATAAATTGGCTGATATATGGCAGCGGTGGCGCTAAGGAAAAAGAGGCGGGAGGCGTCATGGAAAGATTTAAGCATCATGCTGCTCGGGATCATGTTATGAACAGACTTGTAAAGAGCATCGTCGACCCGCGCCGCGTATTTTCGATGACCGGAGCCCATGAAGCAACTCGTCTGTCAGGTCGCACAGCCGATTCGTATGGTAAGCCGGTAAGCAAGAATTTTCGAGATCGCGAACCACAGCATGACGTTATGCGCATCAACCATTATGCGGTGAAATCATACGAGGAATTTTTGGCAAAACGCGCACGGGGACGAGTGAGGGCGGTTAAAATGTGGAACGACTATTTTGAACGGTATGACCTCAATGATATCGAAGAAGCAGGAGATAAAGGTATATGAAAAACGAATTGAATTTCCATAGAAACATGCTGATTACCGGAGCCGCCGGTTTTATAGGTTTTCATTTGTCAAAAAGGCTGTTAGAGCGCGGAGTGGCAGTGTTGGGTTTTGATAATCTAAACGATTATTATGATGTAAATCTAAAATTAGACCGGTTGGAAATTTTGAAAAAAAACAAAAAATTCACCTTTGTTGAAGGCGATTTGGCAGATAACGAAAGTGTCACAAAGTTATTTGCAGCGTATCGTCCCGAAATAGTAGTGAATTTGGCGGCTCAAGCAGGAGTGCGGCATTCCATTGAGAATCCGAGAGCGTATATGGACAGTAATATTACCGGATTTTTTAATATGCTGGAGGCTTGCCGTAATTATCCGGTTAAGCATCTGTTGTATGCCTCTTCAAGTTCCGTATACGGCAATCAGGAAAAAACGCCCTTCTCGGTAAATGACAATGTGGATAACCCGATTAGCCTATATGCCGCGACAAAAAAAAGCAATGAACTTATGGCTTACGCGTATAGCCACCTTTACGATATTCCGGCTACGGGACTTCGCTTTTTTACCGTGTATGGTCCCTATGGCAGACCGGATATGGCATACTTTAGTTTTACAAAAAAAATCATCAACGGAGAACCGATTAAAATCTTCAACAACGGCGATATGTACCGCGATTTTACTTATATTGACGACATAACGCAATGTATCGAAAATATGCTCTTGTGTCCGCCGAAACGCGAAAATGCCAACCCGCCATATAAATTGTATAATATCGGGAACAATAAGCCTGAACGGCTCATGCATTTCGTCGAAACGTTAGAAAAAATTATCGGCAAAAAAGCCCAAAAAGAATTTTTACCGATGCAGCCCGGAGATGTATATCAGACGTATGCCGATGTGTCGGGTTTAACGGATGATTTTGATTTTAAACCGGATACGACTATTGAAGTGGGATTGCAAAAGTTTGTTGATTGGTATGGAAATTACTATCTCCGGAGAGATATTTAGTTGATCCGCGTTATGTTAATAAAATCACAGCGGAATTTGTTTTTTCCGTTTTTTTTTGTTTCTTTGCAAACGAAAATCCATTCAAAAAAGTGCGAATGGATACTAAACCATATTTTCAGACAAATGAGTAAATGGATAAGACAGGGAACGCTATGATTTATCTATCGAAGGAAATTCCCAATATATCTAAAACAAAGTATTTTGTAGTATTGAAGTTAAAATGACCACACTTAAAATATCCGTAGTAATTCCCGTTTACAACGACGGAAAACACCTTGCACAATGTATTGAAAATATCTTGTGCCAATCGTACAAAAACTTGGAAATCATCGTTGTAAATGATGGTTCTACCGACCAGTCGGCAGAAATTGCCGAAAAATATCCGGTAAAACTTATCAATCAAAAAAATGGTGGAGTTGGTGTTGCACGGAATGTAGGAATGGATTGTGCAACAGGCGACTACATTCATTTTATGGATTCCGATGATTTGATTAATTTGGACTATTATAGCAATATGGTAGATGCAATTATGCTTACCGGCGCCGATATAGCTTGTTGCAGTACGATTAACGAAATTAGAAGGCAATCTCATTTATTTTCGGACAGGCGCTTACTTGTAGAGGCAGACGATAAGTTTCAAGCTACCAATGTGTATGATTGGGGATACTGTTGGCGGTATTTGTTTAAGAAATCGTTTTTAGACGAAATAAAATTGCAATTTAAAACCAGCGGGCTGGAGGATATGCCGTTTTCAATAGAGGCTATATATAAAGCCAATAAAGTTGTAACAGTGCCGGATGCTATTTACTATTACAAAAAACGAATAGGGTCGATAATAACAGCGACAGATAATACCGCTAAGCGCAATCGAAAGAACAACTGGGTTGAGGCAAAAAAATTCAGGAAAGAATTTATGCAGCAACACAATTTGAACATTGCTTCTCCATTGCAAAAATTTCAATACAAGATATTCGGTATTCCGATGATGACAAAAATCATTTACAACAGCAATAAAACAAGATGGTATCTATTCGGAATCTATATATTCCAGCAAAAAAGCATTAATGTATAGCCATTTTGATATGTTATATCAAATGCTTATCCGCAAAAATACCCCTATAAATGTGAAGCCTTTAGCTCCGAGCCAATGCCCTGAAAGGGCATGAGCAATAGAATAGGGCAACGCCCTATTTTGGAAAGGAGCTCTCCGGCTAAGCCCTGAACCAACGGTCAGCGAAGCTAAAGGGTGTAAGCAATTGATGTTAAATGCTTTCGCCCTTTAGCTTCGCTGACCGTTGGTTCAGGGCTTGGTTTATCGCTCGTGCTTGTTTCGATGGGCGTTCATCGCTATTGCTAAAAGGCTTTCAGCCTTAAGTCGATGACATTGGGGTATTTTTGCGGATAAGCGTTTTACAATATCCCGTGCATTTTGCGTCTTGTCTTAAAAATCGGTACTCCGAATAGATTATAAGAGACCTTGCTGCCTCCGCTTCTGACCACTTTTTTCATAACAGGGATATGTCCGAATAAAAGGATTTTATACACGGTTATCGGTTCGTTCACCAGCGATTTCGGCAAGTTGTTTTCTTCCAAAAACTTGGCTCTGAAGGCATACGCCCATTTTTGATGTTTGTTGCGACCTCTGAGAGAGGTTGTTATGGTACCCGGACGGCGAATGTAGCGGTAAAATGTATTTGGATTTATAACGACGCGATTAGCGGCTTTTATAGCCGGAAGCGTAAAAGGCAAATCTTCAAAATATTTTCCGACAGCAAATAGAAGCTCATTTTTTATCAAGAACTCACGACGAAACAAGTAACGCCACACATAGCCATATTTGGCACATTGAAGTTTTTGTATTTTAGCGAGTAAGTCAGCACAAATGATTCGGGTGTCGTATTCGATAGTTACAACGGTGTTTGTCATTTTTACCCCGGCGGCAGCAATATCGGCATCGTACAGCAAAGCATCGTTTACAAGCTCTTCGTAAAAGTTCAAGTCAATATAATCGTCGCTGTCCATAAAATGGATGTATTCGCCGGTTGCAGCTTTGATACCGGTATTCCGGGCGGCAGAAAGTCCTCCGTTCTCTTGAGTGATTATTTTTATTCGTTCGTCAAGTTCGGCATATTTGTTGTAAATAGCGGCGCTATTATCCGGCGAACCGTCATCAACAACAATTATCTCAAGATTTTTGTAGGAGTTAAAAATCACGGATACTAAACACTGTTCCAAGTATTTTTCAACCTTGTAAACAGGAACGATAACGGATACAAGCGGGGTTTCCTCCGCATTTTTCATGTTATTTTTCATTTTCTATTCGTTGCTTAATTACTGGATATTCCTCGAGAATTTTTTCAAGCGCCTCGCGATTCAAATCCATTTTTGATTTAAAGTTGACCGTTTTTAAGGATAATTCTTTGGGTTTTTCAAGCCCGCGCGGCTTATTATACCGCCCAAAGGGAAAGGGGACGATTTTAGTTCCGTTTGCCACAGCCGCAGCCCAAAACCATATATCGTCTGTTGTCGGAGCTATTTTTGTAAATAAGTTGGAATCAAGCATTTCCGATTTCAACGAATGGGGCGGATACAACACGCCGCCAACGCCTGTTTGTATGTTGCAAAATTTGAAATGCAATTTTTTCGTTAAGAAGCTATACCATCTATATTTTTTCCATTTGCGATATGGAGCGTTCATTTTGATCCGTTTGGCACGATTGGCAATGATTGAGTCAGGAATCTGCTTGTGCAGGTCCAGCAAGTCGCGCAGCATATTTTTGTGGTACCAAACATCGTCATCAACCGTTACGATTATGTCGTTGGGAAAATCTTTCAATGCCGGAATCAATTTCCTGTATGAGCGAATATCTTCGTCGTAGTTCCGGACTTCAAACACGGGATTTTTGTCCGACAACTCTTGAAGTTCGCGAGGAATTTCGCTTTCGTTGAATTGCGAAAAAGTAAGATAGAGAACCATTTTATCGGGGCGAACAGTGTTCTCCAAAATTGATTGAACGGCACGCACGGCGTATGGAATTGCTGCCGGAAAAGATGTCATAGATACGATGACCTGCTTTTGCTCTGGTATAAGTTCGTCCAAATTGATATTCATATTATTATGCGTAAATTGTGTTTTTATTTTGTTTCTTCATACTTTCGCTTATTGCCGTAAAAAACACAAGAAACGAGACGAGGCGTATAGTACCGTGCAGTACATAGAGAGGCTCTTCTATCATCATAAACAAAACTACAATGAACATCATCATTTGCAACAAATAACTGCGGTTTCTTATCGCGTAATATGCAATGGCGCCAAGCATAGCTACCAATGCGATCAATCCCCAAATGCCGAATTGTATCATATCGCCAAGAAACTGATTGTGAGAGTAGAATATCGGAGACCCGTATTGCAGATGCGCGGCATCAGGCAATACATCCTTCATTATTTCTGCTTGTTGCTCCAACGCAATTTGTTGCTGGCGAAAGCCTTCGCCCCACCAGAAATTGTCTTGAATATAGCCGACGGCAATACGGCGGTAGCTACTGCGGGTTTCGTCATCGGCAAAGCTCGACACTGTATTGTTCAATATAAACAAACTTGTACCTCCCAGCAGCAAATAAACTGCAAGCTTGATTTTGAAGTACTTGGTTTTTAGCTTTAAATAATAAAATCCGGTAACTACAATAATAAACAGAAGCCCGACAAGTCCAATGCGACTTTCCATCAGCGTCATCACAAAAAAGCAAAGTGCGATATACAAAATCAGTTCAAATTTTGTAATCGTCGGCACAACATCTTTTTTGTGATAAAGATAAAAGCCTGTTATTAATCCGAAAAATAAAACAAGCGAAACAAAACTCGGATGATAGTAATGTGACCATGAAGTAACGAAAAAATAAGCAGGAAAGGATGTAGTGTCCTCTACCCCGAATACTTCTCCCATGATACGTTCGACTATTTTTAACTGTTCTTTCCACCCAACCATTTCTACCGAACATACTGTTTTATCCGTAATCCAGTTGTAAAAATCCACTTCAAGGTACAAAAAGTTGAACCACCAGTACAAAATACATACAGCCAGAAAGATAATGGCTGTTTTGAAAAACAATTCGCCAATGCGGAGCAAAGTTTTTTTCGACAATTGAAAAAAACACACCGACAAGGGTAGCATGTAAAGGCTAAGCGTCCGGTCGGGGAAATGGAATCCTTTCTGCGTACCTATTGTGCCGAAAAACAGCAACAAGGCATACAGTAATATAAAATAAAAAAAACCGGGAGGCGGATAAAACTTTCGAGTATATAAAAAATGCAAGAAGGCTGCACCTCCAAGAAAACCAACGGTATAAAGTCCAACTTGCGCATACAAAAACGAACTTGTTAAAAGAATGGATAAACTAAAGATAATCAGCGTGTTGTTTTTGTAAATATCGTCCCATGAAAACCGGTGGCGCTTCACCTTTTGCCATCCCAGAAGCGCAAAACCTGCAATGAACAGCCCTAATGCGCAAAACCGCATATACACTTCGTTGGCAGGAGTAGCCAAACCAAACAAATGCAGCATGTAAATAATCCCGCCAAGTAAAGCAGTAAAGCTCAGAACAATAACCGGAAAACGAATAACCATATCTCAGATATCTTTAAGTTGCAAAAGTAAAACTTTTAATCCGTAATTAATTGTTTTTAGATAGAATACTTTGCTTTTATGAAAGTAAGAAGCTGTTTGAGTTATTTATGCGAATCAAGCGTTGAATTTTCTTGCCTTTTTAGCCTCGTTAGAGGCGTAATATTGGTAGAAAACAGTTTTTTCCCTCTGTCCTAAGTTCCGTTAGGAACGAAATATGTTTTATATTTCGCCCCTAACGGGGCTTTGGTTGGTTGGGATATTCCCTTCTACCAATATTACGCCTCTAACGAGGCTAAAAAGGCAAGAAAATTCAACGCTTGATTTCAAACAACTTCTAATATTTGAAACAGCATAAAAATCATATATCAATACCGGTACAAATCCGACTTATACGGTCCATCTGCAGGAACCCCGATATATGCTGCCTGTTCGGGAGTCAATTTCGTCAACTTCACGCCTATTTTTTCCAAATGCAAGCGGGCAACTTCTTCGTCCAATTTCTTTGGCAAGCAGTAAACGTCTATCTCATATTTTTTAGAGTTCAATTCTATTTGAGCCAATGTCTGATTGGTAAACGAATTACTCATCACAAAGGAAGGATGTCCCGTAGCACAGCCAAGATTCACCAGACGTCCGTCTGCCAATAAAAGGATAGAATGTCCCTCAGGGAAGAAATACTGGTCTACCTGCGGTTTAATATTCCGATGCTTGATGCCCGGATAATTCTTCAATTTCTCTACCTGAATCTCATTATCAAAATGACCGATATTGCAAACAATCGCATTATTTTTCATTTTTGCGATATGGTCGATACGGATAACATCTACGTTTCCGGTAGTAGTAACATAAATATCCCCTTCCGCAAGCGCATCCTCTACCGTTGTTACTTCAAAACCTTCCATGGCAGCCTGCAAAGCGCAGATAGGATCTATCTCGGTCACTAAAACCCGCGCCCCGTACGACCGCATGGAGTGGGCGCAACCTTTGCCGACGTCTCCGTAACCGCAAACCACAACCACCTTTCCGGCAATCATAATATCGGTTGCACGCTTAATTCCGTCAGCCAACGATTCGCGGCAACCATACAAATTGTCAAATTTGGATTTTGTCACCGAATCATTCACATTAAACGCCGGGAATAATAATTTTCCATCATTTTTCATTTGGTACAGGCGATGTACTCCCGTGGTCGTCTCTTCCGAAACGCCTCTGAGTTCGGGAATCATTTTCGTCCAGAATGAATTATTCGCTTTCAATACCTCTTTCAGCGTATTGTATAGACAAGTTTCATCTTCCGTATGAACTGTTTTGTTTAACACCGATGCATCTTTTTCCGCATCGACTCCCAAATGGATCATCAGTGTGGCGTCGCCTCCGTCATCTACAATCAGGTTTGGACCTTTATTTCCTTCAAAAGCCAATGCCTGCAAGGTACACCACCAGTATTCTTCCAATGTCTCCCCTTTCCATGCAAAAACCGGAACGCCGGCAGCCGCAATCGCTGCCGCAGCATGATCCTGAGTAGAGTAGATGTTACAGCTTGCCCAACGCACCTGCGCGCCCAAGGCAACCAGCGTCTCTATCAAAACAGCCGTTTGAATCGTCATGTGCAACGAACCGGAAATTCTTGCACCTTTCAGAGGTTGTTGTTTTCCGTATTTTTCGCGAAGAGCCATCAGGCCTGGCATTTCCTGTTCTGCCAATTCAATCTCTTTTCTGCCGAATTCAGCCAGAGATATATCTGCCACTTTATATGGCAAGGATGAAAAGCAACTTTCTTTTGTCATTTTTGTTTGTATAAAAATTAGAAGTTGCAAAGATAAGAAATAGTTGCGACATCCAACAATTTAATCAAATTTGAACAAGGCTAAAGCATTAAAAAAACCTCATTTTCACCTTATTTAAACAACAAAACAACCTCAGTAGAAATGATATATGTGCCTCCTCGACCTCATTACCTCATTTTTTTATTCTGAATGCAGATTTTGAAAAATGAGGTAATGAGGTTGGTGTTTGTGGTGATAATTCATTTCTACTGAGGTTGTTTTGTTGTTTAAATAAGGTGAAAATGAGGTTTTTTAAATGTGTTGACCTTGCAAATTTGAAAAGATTTTGTCATAAATAAACCATAATAGTCATTGAATATTCATTTTTATCTATTAATTTTGGTAAATTTAAAAATGAAAATATATGAGAACGACTTTAAGAAACGGTTTTCTATTTGCTTTAATAGCGCTTGTATGTTCTTTTTCTACAAATATTCTTGCTCAGACTCAGACCCAAACAAAAACATCTGCAAAAAAGGTTGAAACTAAGAAAGAGGAAGGTAAAGTTACTTATCTTAACAAGGAAGAGTTTTTGAAAAAGGTGTTTAATTACGAGAAAAGCAACGAATGGAAATACCTTGGGGATAAACCCTGCGTGTTGGACTTTACCGCCAGTTGGTGCGGTCCTTGCCGCCAGATCTCTCCTTGGTTGGATGAATTGGCAGAAGAATTTAAAGGGAAAATTTATATTTACAAAATCGATGTAGATAAGGAAAGAGAGTTGACAGCTAAGTTTGGAGTTAGCGGTATGCCCACGCTGTTTTTTATCCCAATGACCGATCAGCCCCAAGCCAACCGGGGCGGGCTTCCGAAAGATGAAATGAAAAGGGCGATAGAAACAGTCTTGTTAGGAAAAAAATAAAAAACGAAAAGCGCTTCAACCGGGCGCTCAGTAGAAATAATATACATGCCTCCCTTACCTCATTACCTCATTTTCTTATTCTGAATGCAGATTTTGAAAAATGAGGTAATGAGGTTGGTGCTTATTGTGATAATTTATTGATAATGAGATTGTTTTGTTGTTTAAATAAGGTAAAATGAGGTTTTTAAATGTGTTGACCTTGCAAATTTGAAAAGATTTTGTCATAATAAACCCTAATAGCCATTGAATATTCATTTTTATCTATTAATTTTGGCAAATTAAAAATGAAAATATATGAGAACGACTTTAAAAAATGGTTTTCTATTTGCTTTAATAGCGCTTGTATGTTCTTTTTCTACAAATATTCTTGCTCAGACGACCCAGCCTCAAAAAAACACATCTGCCCAAAAGGTTGAAACTAAAAAAGAGGAAGGTAAAGTTATTCATCTGAACAAGGAAGAGTTTTTGAAAAGAGTTTTTAATTTCGAGGCAAGCAAAGAATGGAAATACCTTGGTGATAAACCTTGTGTGTTGGATTTTTATGCCAACTGGTGCGGTCCTTGCCGCATGATCTCTCCTTTTTTGGATGAATTGGCAGAAGAATTCAAAGGGAAAATTTATATTTACAAAATCAACACAGATCAGGAAAGAGAGCTGGCAAGCATGTTTGGAGCCAGTAGTATTCCCCTGCTGGTTTTCATCCCGGTGAATGGTCAGCCCCAAGCCAACCGGGGCGCGCTTCCGAAAGATGAAATAAGAAGGGCGATAGAAACAGTCTTGTTAGGAAAAAAATAAAAAAAGCCCCCTCTAACTCCCCCTCAGGGGGAGTTAGAGGGGGCTCTCAAATTCAATCTTATGAAAGGAATTATTCTCGCAGGCGGAAGCGCCACCCGACTATTCCCGTTGTCGAAGGCAATATCCAAGCAAATAATGCCGGTGTACGACAAACCGATGATTTACTATCCGCTGTCAACATTGATGTTGGCTGGGATACGTGAAATCCTGGTTATATCTACACCGCGTGATTTACCCATGTTTCAGCAATTGCTTGGCAGCGGAGAAGAATTGGGAATGCAATTCTCTTATGTAGTGCAACACAATCCGAACGGATTGGCGCAGGCATTTGTATTGGGAGCTGATTTTCTGGCAGGAGAACCCGGTTGCCTGATTCTGGGCGACAACCTGTTTCATGGGCAAAATTTTTCCGAAATGCTGAAAAGAGCAGCTTCTGTTACGCACGGCGCTACTATTTTCGGTTACTATGTAAAAGACCCGAGAGCTTACGGCGTAGTAGGATTTGACGAAAACAGAAATGTCGTTTCATTGGAAGAAAAACCGGAGAAGCCGAAATCAAACTACGCTGTACCTGGTCTCTATTTTTATGACCACACGGTAACGCGACGAGCGAAAGAGTTGAAACCTTCGGCAAGAAACGAATACGAAATTACCGACTTAAACAAACTCTATTTGGAAGAAGGCTCTCTACACGTGGAGTTATTCGGCAGGGGATTTGCCTGGCTGGATACCGGAAATTGCGATTCGCTGCTCGACGCCGGAAATTTTGTCGAAACAATTCAGAAAAGACAGGGATACTATATCGCCTGCATCGAAGAAATCGCCTGGCGCAACAAGTGGATCGACAGCGAACAGTTGCATAAGCTGGGAAGCGAATTAAAAACAACGCAATACGGGCAATATATTTTATCCTTATTAGAATAACAAAATGAAATATACAGAACAGGCAATACCGGGCGTGTGGGTTATTGAACCGGCTGTTTTTAGCGACAGCCGCGGCTATTTTTTTGAAGCATTCAAAAAAGTAGCGTTTGAGCAGTACGTCGGAAAAGTCGATTTTATTCAGGACAATGAATCCAAATCCTCTTATGGTGTGCTTCGTGGACTGCATTTCCAAAAAGGAGAATTTGCGCAAGCGAAACTTGTCAGAGTGATTAAAGGCGAAGTGCTGGATGTGGCTGTTGATATTCGGAAAAATTCCCCTACATTTGGAAAATACATTGCCGTTGTTCTGAGTGAAGAAAACAAAAAACAATTTTTTATTCCCAGAGGATTCGCGCACGGATTTCTTGTCCTTAGCCCGGAAGCCATTTTTACCTACAAAGTAGATAACATCTACGCGCCTCAGTCGGAAGGAGGAATTATCTATAACGACCCTCAAATAGGAATCGAATGGCAAATACCGGAAGCCGATATCCTCTTGTCGGAAAAAGATAAAAAATTGCCGGAACTCGATTCAATTATTTAATTATGAATATATTAGTAACAGGTGCTAACGGGCAGTTAGGCAATTCCATACGCAAAATAGCAGCAAAGTATCCGTCTTACCGTTTCCTTTTTACGGATATTCCTGAAGTTGATATTACTGATATTGCCCTTTTGGAACAGTTAATCCGGACAAACAATATTCAGGCAATAATTAATTGCGCAGCTTACACGGCGGTCGACAAGGCGGAAACAGACATCGAATTAGCAAAAAAAATAAACGTAGACGGACCTCGCAACTTAGCAACCACCGCTAAAAAAGCAAATATCAAACTGATTCATGTCTCAACCGACTATGTATTCAACGGAAAAAACAATTTGCCTTTAAAAGAAACCGACCCGACCGGCCCAATTGGCGTGTATGGAATGACAAAATTGGAAGGAGAGATCGACGTAAAAGAGAGCGGATGCGATTCATTGATTATCCGCACAGCATGGTTGTACAGCGAATTTGGCGGAAACTTTGTAAAAACAATGTTACGCTTAGGCAAAGAAAAAGAGGAGTTGAGCATTGTTTATGACCAGATTGGAACTCCGACTTATGCTACCGATTTGGCAGTTGCCATACTGGATTTGTTGCAAAAAGATTTTTCAGGGTATACATTATACCACTATTCCAATGAAGGCGTCATCAGTTGGTACGACTTTGCAAAAGCAATATTCGACCTTTCGGGTATCCATATAAAATTGAATGCCATAGAGAGCAGTGAATACCCAACTCCTGCCAAACGTCCTGCATATAGCGTTTTAAGCAAAAAGAAAATAAAGGAAGCGGGTATCCAAGTTCCTTATTGGCGTGATTCGCTTATTGAATGTTTGAAAATTCTTGATTTGAAATAAAATATCAACTTAAATTTTTATATGATGAAGTACATACAATTATTTTTTATTGCAAGTTTTACGTTTTTCCTTCTGACAGGATGTAGTAAAGAAAAGGAAAAGGAAAGAGAAACAACTAACTCATTCTCAGGGACAGTAAGAGAAGCTGGAAGCGCTATTGCCCTTAGTGACGTGAAGGTAGAACTATCACCGTCGTCCGGAAGAAAGATCTCGGAATTAACGGATGATAAGGGGAAATACCTCTTTGAAGCAGTAAAATCGGATAAATATAGTCTATCTTTCACCAAAACCGGATATGAAAATTTCACAGTGGAAATAACGGTAGGAGATGGTAAAGGGGAAAGCATTTCGTCGTACGATGCGGTTTTGAAAAAAATTAAAGAAGAACCAGTTTCCGTAACATTAGACTATTTGGCATTAAGCGATGGATTTTTTTATAATTTCTCAATGTCTTCTAACACAAAAGAGTTTTACTGGCACTGTTTTGAAACGAGCGAACTGCCTCAAAAAGAAGATGATATTATAACCAAAGTATTAGCGGAAGGAATGCTTGTAACTAAGAATCAAATAGTCGAAAAATGGTCTTTTTGGAGTCAAAATTTCGCTGAAAATACTAATTATACTTTTTGCATTATTCCATACGACACTCAAGAAAAAAGAGAAGAATTATATAAAATCCAGCTCACAACAAAATCTTCCGACGACGCGCCGGAGGCTAAAATTAACATTAGAGAAATCTATGATGAAACTGTAATTTATGATATTACAAGAAATTCTTATTGTGGTAAGTATATTGAATGCGGATGGTTTGATATTACTGAAGAATCTGTGTATCTTTCGGATGTATATTGGGCAGGAATTACTTATTTTACAGTAAAAGACAACAATGACTATATACAAAATCAAGACCTTTTTGAGAATGAATGGTCTGATTGGCCTGAAAATAGCCTCAATATGATAGTTACCTTGGGATATGATAAAAGCGGTAATGTGTCCGGGGTTATCAATAAAGAAGTGTTTTCGACAGCTACCAATGAGGTACTGTCACTAAAGAGCAGTACTGCCAACTCCAATAAATCAAGTTGTGCTTCGGTAAATAATAATCGTTATAAAATGCGGCATTTGTCACCAAAGTCTTCTCGTTAAAGTCTTTTTAGCAACAAAGAACATTAGGGAAACACAAAGTTCACTAATTATAAAATAGTTCACTCATGTATCCATTAAAATTTGAGAATATTCTAAAAGAAGTCCTTTGGGGCGGAGAAAAAATATCCGCCTTCAAAGGAATGAATCCCCTCCGGCATAGTATCGGAGAAAGTTGGGAAATATCCACCGTCCCCAACTATGTCTCCATTGTCTCTAACGGAGCATGGAAAGGCTCCCCCTTAACCGAAGTGATTGAAAAGCACAAGGAAAAAATCACAGGAAAAAAAATATACCAAAAATATAAAAACGAACTCCCGCTACTGTTCAAATTTTTGGATACCAAAGACCATTGCAGCGTACAAGTTCATCCCAACGACGAATTGGCTCAAAAACGACACGCCTGCAACGGAAAAACGGAAGTTTGGTACATCGTTGACGCAGCGTCTGATGCGACCTTAATTTCAGGTTTTTCAACCTCTATTTCCGTCGAAGAATATCGAAAACGAATAGAACAAAACACATTAGAAGAGGTCTTAATGTCTCATTCCGCTAAAGCGGGCGATGTCTTTTTTATCCCTGCCGGACGTATCCATGCTGTTGGAAAGGGGCTATTGTTAGTCGAAATACAACAAAGCTCAGACATTACTTACCGAGTATACGATTACGGCAGAAAAGACAAAAACGGAACCGTCAGGGAATTACATGTAGAAGAAGCTATCGAAGCATTAGATTTTTCAGTATTGCCGGAAAATGAACTTAAAATGGAAACAAGCGGCATTCATTCGGAATCTATCGAACTTGCCGATTGTGAATTTTTTCATGTACACCTTTTGACCATAAAAGAAAACGCAACAAAAGATTATCGCCATTTGGACTCTTTTGTCGCTTATATGTGTATTCAAGGTTCTTGCGAACTGATAACCGGAAGCAATGAAAAAACATTATTGAAACAAGGAGAAAGTGTTTTAATTCCGGCTTGCATGGGGGCTTTTGAAATATTGCCGGTTTCGGATGCAGGGGTTAAATTGATAGAAAGTTACTTATAAAATCTTAAGACCTCTCCCCCAACCCCTCTCCACAGGAGAGGGGTGACTAAACAAGAAAGAGATGCTGACTAACTAAGCTAATAATGAGATATGCTCTGCTCCCCTCTCCTGTGGAGAGGGGTTGGGGGAGAGGTTTTAATTTCCCCCTCTTTGCTTCAATATCTCCTCCAATTTCAGCAATTCATCCCGGTATTGGGCAGCCTCGATAAATTCCATTTTTTTCGCTGCCTGTTGCATTGCTTTTCGTGTATTTTCTATCGTTTTTTCCAATTGATGGATGCTCATATATTGAACCACCGGATCGGCGGCAATGCTGATATTTTCCGGTTCGCTGTATGATTTTACTTTATTGACCTCCGTCATTTGTGTATTTCCAAGTATGGATTTTTTCGCCTTGCTGATAGCTTGTGGCACGATGTTATTGGCTTGATTGTATGCCAGTTGCTTCTCCCTTCGTCGGTCGGTTTCGTCAATGGTCTTTTGCATGCTATCCGTGATTTTATCGGCATACATGATAACCAATCCGTTGAGGTTACGGGCTGCTCGTCCTGCTGTCTGCGTAAGGGAGCGATGCGAGCGCAGGAATCCCTCTTTATCGGCGTCCAGAATGGCGACAAGGGATACCTCCGGCAGATCCAGCCCTTCTCTCAGCAGGTTGACGCCCACAAGTACGTCAAACAGTCCGTTTCGCAACTCTTCCATAATTTTAACCCTTTCCAGTGTTTCCACATCGGAGTGGATGTAGTTGCTTCGCACGCCCATTTTTTGCAGGTGAGCCTGCAACTCTTCCGCCATTCTTTTGGTGAGGGTGGTGACAAGCACTCGTTCGTCTTTTTCGGCGCGTTTGTGTATCTCTTCCAACAGGTCGTCTATCTGGTTGAGGCTTGGACGGACTTCAATAACCGGATCGAGCAGCCCCGTCGGGCGGATTACCTGCTCGACAATAATCCCCTCCGATTTTTCCAGCTCGTAATCCGCTGGGGTGGCGCTCACATAAATAGTTTGACCGGAGAAGGCTTCAAATTCATCGAATGTGAGCGGGCGGTTATCTACTGCGGCAGGCAGCCGGAAGCCAAATTCGACCAGATTCTTTTTACGGGAGGAATCTCCTCCATACATGGCTCGTATCTGGGGAACCGTTGCGTGGCTTTCGTCGATGATCGTAAGATAGTCTTTCGGAAAATAATCCAGCAGACAGAAAGGGCGCGATCCGGCAGCTCTGCCGTCGAAATAGCGCGAATAATTTTCGATGCCCGAACAATGTCCGAGTTCGCGTATCATCTCCATATCATAATTTACCCGTTCATAGAGCCTTTTTGCCTCATACACTTTGCCGATCGACTGCATATACGCCACTTGCGTAGTCAGGTCGTCACCTATCTGGATAAGCGCCCGGTTGATTCGCTCTTTAGTGGTTACAAACAGGTTTGCCGGATATATATTTATCTCGTTGAAATCGGTAATTTTTTTTCCGTTTATGGGATCTATGCTTTCAATTTCCTCAATCTCGTCTCCCCAGAAATGAACGCGGATAATGTAATCGGCATAAGCCAGAAATATATCGACAGTATCTCCTTTTACGCGGAAATTACCTCTGTCGAGCGCAATTTCGTTTCGCGAATAAAGGCTTTCGACCAAAGAGCGCAGAAAGGCGTTCCGGCTTATTTTTTGTCCTCTTTTCAGGGGGATCATCGTATTGTAAAAATCTTCCGGATTTCCCATTCCATAGAGGCAGGAAACGGATGATACAACGATCACGTCCTTTCGCCCGGACAAGAGGGAAGAGGTGGTAGCAAGCCGTAGTTTTTCTATTTCATTGTTAATTGAAAGGTCTTTTTCGATATAAGTGTCCGTTGTCGGGATATACGCTTCCGGCTGGTAATAGTCGTAATAGGAAACAAAGTATTCAACGGCGTTTTCTGGAAAAAAACCTTTAAACTCCCCGTAAAGTTGTGCCGCAAGCGTTTTGTTGTGGCTGAGAACCAATGTTGGGCGTTGTACTTCCTGTATGACGTTTGCAATGGTAAATGTCTTTCCGGAACCCGTAACTCCCAGTAAGGTTTGAGCCTGAGTTCCCATTTTCAATCCTTCCGACAACTCTTTTATGGCTTGTGGCTGATCGCCTGTCGGTTGAAATTCGGATGTTATTTTGAAGTTCAAATAAGTTTTAATTCTTTTATAATTTTTGCAATATTGTCGTAGTCTGCGTCATTGTGCAATAAATATAATTGATTTTCGATAGCTATTTGCGCAATAATCATATCTATGGAACTTCTTACGGTAATACCTGCTTTCCTGCAATTCATATACATTAATGCTGCATCTTCATAAGATTTTCTACCATTGAGAAGGTCATAAAATGTCAAATCGTCCAAATACTCTTTCAGTTGCTTGATCATAATCTTCTCTGAACTTTATTTTTCCCCGCAAATCTTTAATGCTTTTCTTTTTTATATCCATTGCATATTTTTTGAAAAGCATTTCAAAATCTGTCATTCCTGTATTTCCGAAAGCGCTGTAATGCATAACATTTTATTTATTCTATTTGTTATTCGTCTCATTAATTCGTCACCCGAAATGGCGCGTTTCAATTCGTTTTCAAAGTCATTTTCTAGAACACCCATCTCTTGCATTGTGACTGCGTTTTGGTTGTCGTATTCAATGGTCATTGTTTCCATAACATTGTTTTTTTATCGTTGTAAAAATAAGGTGTTTTTTTGTCTTATACAATTATTTTTGTGTAAAAATGTTTTTTACAGCTCTCTCTAACTTCAAGTTACTTCGTCAGTAGGATTAATAGCTCATCAAATTTTTTTAATCGGAAAATCGAAGTTTTATCAAAAATTATAAGTTTCTTTGCAGAAAAATTGATTATTTGTTAGATTTAATATAAAATAACTGTTATAGTGATGATTTGGAATGAAACGGCTGAATGTACAAGCCGCGAAGAGATGCGCAAACTTCAAAGCGCTCGCCTACAAAAAGTGGTAACGCGCGTTTATTATAACTGTGAACCTTATCGAAAAAGGATGCAAGAAGTGGGCATTACTCCCAACGATATTCAGAGTATAGACGACATTGTGAAACTGCCTTTTACTTCAAAACAGGATTTACGCGATTATTATCCGTTCGGATTGCTTTCTTCGCCTATGTCTGAAATTGTCCGTGTACATGCTTCTTCGGGAACGACCGGAAAGCCAATCGTTGTAGGTTACACTCGCAACGACCTTGCCATTTGGAATGAAGTAGGCGCCCGTTGCCTGACGGCTTACGGATTAGGAAAAAATGACGTGGTTCAGGTATCTTACGGATACGGGCTTTTCACCGGAGGCTTGGGTGTGCATGGAGCGGTAGAGACCATTGGGGCGATGGCTATCCCCATGTCCAGCGGAAATACCGAAAAACAAATCATGTTGATGCACGATTTGGGAACAAAAGCGTTGGCTTGCACACCTTCTTATGCCCTTTATTTTACGGAAGGATTGGAGAATTCCAACTATTCGAGGGAGCAGCTTCAATTGAAAGTCGGCATTTTCGGTGCTGAGCCGTGGACGGAAGAGATGCGCCGAGAGATAGAAAGCAAATTGGGAATCAAAGCTTACGACATATATGGCTTGACCGAAATTATCGGACCAGGTGTAGGATATGAATGTGCCTGTCAAAACGGGACGCACCTTTGTGAAGATCATTTCTTCCCCGAAATAATCAATCCGGAAACCGGCGAACCGGTTGAACCCGGAGAAGAGGGCGAATTGGTATTTACCACCTTGACAAAAGAGGGAATGCCTTTGATTCGTTTCCGCACAAGGGATCTTACCTGTTTGACGTATGATAAATGCGCATGTGGACGTACTGCCGTTCGTATGAGACGTATTCTCGGACGTAGCGATGACATGTTGATTATCAGGGGTGTGAATATTTTCCCTTCTCAAATTGAGTCTGTGATTTGCGAATTGGAAGAGTTTGAGCCTCACTTCTTTATCACAGTAGATCGCGTCAACAATTCCGACACATTTGAAGTTCAGGTAGAGGTAAAAGAAGCTTTTTACTCCGATGTAATGAGTGAAAGGATAGCCCTGAAGAAGAAGATTGCTGATAAAATTCAAGGTGTTGTCGGTATTAAACCTGATATAAAAATTGAGAGCCCTCGCTCGTTGGAACGTAGCTTGGGAAAAGCGAAACGAGTGCTTGATAAACGAAAATTCAATTAAAAAAAGCCCCCTAAATCCCCCTCAAGGGGGACTTTAAAGACGGGAAAATAATATTCAAATAATTTCAATGCTTCTGTAAGTCCCCCTTGAGGGGGATTTAGGGGGCTTCTTAAAACATAATTCTTATGATAGTAAAACAACTTTCTGTCACGTTAGAAGATAAACCCGGAGTGCTGAACGAGGTTGCGGAAATTCTTGGAAAAGCCGGAATAAATATGACAGCTTTCTGTGTGGTAGACAATGACGGAGCTTTCGGAATGCTTCGCGTTATTGTTTCCGATCCGGAAAAAGCGTTGGATATTTTGAAGCAGAACAAATTTGCTGTTTTGCTTACGGATGTTATTTGCGTGTATACGCCAAATACGCCGGGCGCACTTTCCGCAGTATTGAATATTTTAGCGAAAGAAAACATACAAATTATGTATATGTATGCTTTTGCAGAAAATGCGGGCGCCAATGTGATTATACGTCCTGACAAGCTGAATGCGGCGGTAGATGCTTTGCAAAAGAGCAAAGTGGAGTTGATTGCTGCCAATAAGTTATATGAGTTTTAGAAGCTGTTTGAGTTATTTATATGTATTAAAATTTATTCCCGTTAGGGAATATCGCTCGATAGAAAATGGTGTTTGAAGCCCCCTGCATGCCGTAGGTATGCAACCCAATATATAGGTCGCATACCTAATCGGTATGCGAGACGTTGTGGCATTCTTTTTTCTACCGAGCGATAATCCCTAACGGGATTTTGTTTTAGTTGACATGATATTCAAATAATTATTGCCTTGAAATATTGATAAAGAGATTTAATCACCTCCGTCAGTCGGGAATAATCCAGACAATTTTTAGAAAAAACAATTCTTTTATTAGAAAATAATAATGTATTTATTTGGTTATTTTCTAAAAATATTCTATTTTTGCAAAAGGTTACCTTAAGGTCAAATTTTAAGATAACCTTTTTTATTTAAATGCAAAAAAGTTTGTTTAACTGAAAGAGTTCTATTTATGCAAAAAAGTATTTCTTATTTGCCCAAGAATAAGCAAAAAGACCTTCAGCGGATTGTCCGGTTTATTCTTGAAAGATTGCCGCAGTGTGAGATAATCATCCTTTACGGAAGCTATGCAAGGGATGAATACGTGGATTTTGACGAACGGGTGGAATTTGGTGTTCCCACGCTTTTTCGTAGCGATTATGATATTCTGGTGGTGACGAGCGGTATTCCCGACAGGGATGCAAGCCGGATACTGGATCAGGTAGATGATAAATACTACCAAGATCCGGAAAGGCAAACTCCCGTAGAATTTATTAACGACGATATTAACAAGTTGAATAGCGCCCTTTCCGAAGGACGGTATTTCTACACCCAAATCAAGCGCGAAGGGGTCATATTGTATGACAGTGGCAGGTTTAAGCTTGCCCGTCGGCGCAAGCTCAATTACGAGGAGATCAGGCAGCAGGCGCAGGAATATTTCGATGAAAAATATGAAAGGGGAAATAGTTTTCTGGAAGGCGCTTTGTTTTATAACGGCAGGGAAAACTACGAAATGGCATCTTTTATGCTGCATCAGGCTTGTGAAAATTATTTCTATGCGATATGCCTCTCTCATACATTGAGAAACAGCAAGCAGCATAACCTGGATAAGTTGTTGTCTTACGTAAAGAAGTATTCCGACGATCTGGTGAAGGTCTTCCCGTGCGATACGAAAGAAGAAAAACGGCTTTTCAAATTAATAAGAGCGGCATACGTGGAGGCGCGTTACAATCCTGATTTCCGGGTTGCGGCAAGCGACATTGAAGCATTAATGTATAAAGTGGAGAGATTAGGTAATATTACTAAACATATTTGTGAAGAACGAATAGAACAATATAGAAAACGCACCTCGTAGGGGCGACCCTTGCGGTCGCCTTGATGACCGTAGATAGGGTGATTGTAATAGATAGGGCGACCGCAAGGGTCGCCCCTACGGCTGGCACCACATCAGATGTTATCACACGAAGCAAAATATTCAACAACCTTTTCCGCACAATTCTCCCCATCTATCGCCGAAGAGGTAATTCCCCCCGCATATCCCGCCCCTTCGCCGCAAGGATATAGCCCCGAAACGGATATATGCTGCAACGTCTCCGGATCGCGTGGAATCCGGACAGGAGAGGAGGTGCGCGACTCCACACCCACGATCAACGCATCATTGGTCAGGAACCCCTTCATTTTCTTATCAAAATCCTTAAATCCTTCTCTCAGCCGTTTACTGATAAAATCGGGCATCCAGAAATGCATCGGCGAAGCGATTAACCCCGGAAGATAAGAACTTGGAGGCAGATCGACCGACAGCCGTCCTTTTACAAAGTCCAGCAACCGTTGAGCCGGAGCTATTTGTTCGCCGCCGCCGTTTACGTAAGCGAGATTTTCATAATACTGTTGAAATTTCATTCCGGCAAGCGCTCCGTATTGTGCGTATTCGGTTAAATCTTCGGGACGTATTTCTACCACGATTCCCGAGTTGGCATACTCCGAGTTGCGGTTAGACGAAGACATGCCGTTTACCACCATTTCCTTTTCGAATGTAGAAGCCGGAACAATAAATCCTCCCGGACACATGCAGAAAGAGTAAACGCCGCGTCCTTCAACCTGAGTTGCCAGATTATAAGTAGCCGCAGGCAGGTATTCTCCCCGCTCTTTGGCATGGTATTGTATTTTGTCGATCAGCGCTTGCGGATGTTCGACACGTATTCCCATGGCGAATCCCTTCATTTCAAGAGAAATTCCTTGCTCTTGGAGCATTTCGTAGACATCCCTGGCAGAGTGTCCGGTTGACAGTATGACCGCACAGGCAAGAAACTCTTTTCCGGCGGCTGTTTTTACGCCTCTTACCGATCCGTTTTCAATGAGAAGTCCGGTTACTTTTGTTTCAAAGTGGATTTCACCTCCGTATTGCAGGATTGTGCGGCGCATGTTTTTAATTACCTCCGGCAGTTTGTCCGTTCCGATGTGGGGATGGGCTTCATAGAGGATTTCATCTTGTGCCCCGTGCTGGTGAAAGTTCAGCAAAATTCGAGAACAATCTCCTTTCTTTTTGGAGCGGGTGAATAATTTTCCGTCCGAGAATGTTCCGGCGCCGCCTTCGCCGAAACAGTAATTGGATTCCGTATTCAATCCGTTGTTCCGGTTTAGTTGGGCAATGTCTTTTTTTCGCTCGCTCACCTCTTTTCCCCGTTCAAAAATGACCGGCTTGATTCCCAGCTCAATCAATCTCAACGCAGCAAACAGTCCGGCAGGACCCTCTCCGACGATGATCGCCGGCTTCTTGTTTGTAACATCTTGATAACAAAAAGGATATGCGATGTTTTCTGGTTGTGATTTGTCCGTATAAACATCTACTGTAAGGTTGATTTTGACCTGCACTTTCGACCTTGCGTCAATTGATTTTCGCACAATGCGGATAGAAGATATTCGTTTCGCCGGAACATTAATTTTGCCGGCGATAATTTCTTTTAGCAAATCTTCTAAACAAGCTTGTTTGGGTAGTACAGTTAGTTGTATGTTGTTATAAATCATAATCTTTGATTTGTATGAGAGCGGGCAAAGTTAGTTTAAAATCGTGTATTTTCAAACTCTCCCAAAAAAATCCGATATTTTTTTCAATGTCGTTTAGTTAAGGCTGAAAGCTTTACATCAATAGCGTAGGGCAACGCCCTACGGAGCTGAAAGAGAATGTACTAAGCCCTGAAAGGGCGAAAGCCATACTTTGTTTATGCCCTATCAGGGCGTTTGTCGCCTAAACTAAACGATATTCATTATTTAAGTAAAATATCCAAATAAATAGGAAGATGATCACTAAAACCATTAACAAAAAATGTCCCTAAAAATGAACGCTTGGGTGCATCTCCGGTCTTGTCTTTCTTGAGCAGAAACGGAGCGCGGCAAATGCCGGCTTGTTCTTTGGAAGTGTAGAAGAAAGAACTTTCGTTCAGGAGTTCGCCCGAAACAATAAATTGATCCAGCATCCCCCATTCTCCGTCAAATTTATGACTACCCACTCCCTCCTTTTTTTCAAATTGGGCGTACAGATTATACAGTTTGCCCGGAGTGGCTGTTTTCCATTCGCGGATAGCGTTCAATTCTTGCGCCAGACTGACGTTCGACGGGTAATCGTTGAAGTCGCCCATAATAACGATTTTGCTCTTGTTGTTTACACGAAACAAACTGTCGGTTACCTGTTTCAATGTTTTTGCGGCGATTATCCTGCTTGGCTCCGATTCCAGTTCGCCTCCGTAACGGGAGGGCCAGTGATTGACAAAAACGTGCAGCGTATCTCCGTTTGGTACAATGCCCGACGCAAAAAGGATGTCGCGGGTAGGTCTCTCTAAGACTACCCGTAAGTATTTTTCGCTTATTACGTTGAATTTTTCCGGATGATATATCAATGCAACGTCTACACCCCGCCGGTCAGGAGAGTCCCGGTGCAGAAATTTATAACCGGCATTTTTGAGTTGGGTCTTTTGCAGGAGGTCGTTGACGACTGTGGCGTTTTCTACTTCGCAAAGTCCTATCAATGCCGGTGTTTCCCATTCGCCGGCTGCGGTAATCGCTTTTGAAATATTGTTCAATTTTAGCTTATATTTTCCATAAGTCCATTGGTATTCACCATTTTCTGTAAAAGCGCCGTCATCGGTCAACGGGTCTTTTTCGCAGTCGTATAAATTTTCTACGTTGTAACTTATTATGCGAAATTTTTCTTGGGAAAGTAATAAGGAAGGAGAAAAGAGGTAGGTGAGCAAAAGAAATTTTGCAAAGAATTGAAAAGTGAGAGTTGAAAAGCGAAAGTTTTTCTTCATTTTTACGGAATTAATTTTAGATTTTTCATGTAATAAACAATCACATTATTTTTATTAAAACGTTTATAAGCAAATCCCCACTGTGTTTTACTTTTGCGATCTTTATGTACATATAACAGGCAACTTTCATCTCTTCCCAGTTCTTTATACGGCGATGGTCTATGGATGACTATTCCGCCAAGATTGGAATTAATGGATTGTATCATTAAACTTTTCTTTTCAAAAGCTCTCGTTTGAGAAGTTACCCCTTCATAAATAAGATAATTAACATAATCATCTATAAGAGCATTTACAACGTCACTTATTATGATCATGGATTAGGGATTAATCTTCTTATTGCTTCATCTATATTTTTCGAAAATTGTTCAAGGGTAATGCCATTGCAAGCCTTAACCTCTTCTTCAAAACTCCTTTGTAACCCGTAAGGAGTTGCATCTTCACAAACGACACTGGGAACATTTGTAAGATATTCCAACTCTTGTTCTGTAATGTATAATTCTTCCATTTTTCTAACTATTTAAGTAGATTTAAAACCAAATGTAAAAATACAAAAGTAAGGTGAAATTTTCAAATATTTAATCAACATTTTCCAATAACACATATTCATAAGCTCCAATATCCGGTTTTTTGCCTGACGGACGAATTACCCCGTCTTTGTCTGTGGCGCATTCGGGATACGAGGTAATGATTTCCGGATTCCCGCTTTTTATAGCGGCGGAGGAAGATCCTATATGAAAATCATACGAATCGTCATTCGTGGAGAGGAAATCGGGGTCTTCGTCCCATATTACATTCTCAAAAGCATCCGATTGGAGATTAAATTCGGGCTTGGCGGCGTATTGGCTTGACTGGTACCGGATCAGGCACGAACGGAATTTATAATCGAAATCGCCTGTTACATCGCCATTTCCGTCGAGGTTATCCATTTTTATCTCTTGCTGGAACGATCCGTATAGGATGCAGTTGTTAAATTCGGCTTTCAGGGGAATGACCGGACTTGTTTCGAATTGTACATGATTTGCCAGAATCAGCGCTCCGAATGACCGTGTACCTTTGGGGTGATTGGCAATCGTACTTTGATTGAACAAATATTTTCCACCTTCCAGCAAGACGCAAGTGTAAGCGCCGTTGGAAATGACCGAGTTATAGACATAAACAGTTGCATTTGTAGCCTTGAAAGCGGCTTGTCGGGTGTTGTGTATCTGCGAGTTGGCAAGAACCAGGCGGTAGACGCCGGATTGTATTTCAGCCGAGTCGATCTGAATTCCGAACGTGCCGTTTCTTATCATTGCCCCGTTAATCCGGTTTCCGGTGCTCTCTTTTGTCAGGAGGATGCCTCCCCATTGTCCCGACAATTTGTCGTAAGGCAGCCCGTTGAGCAGGTTATCCGTTCTGTCTCCTCTGAAGATAACGGGGTTCGAGGCGTCTCCTTCCACGTTCAATTTCCCTTTCACTACCATGGTAGCCTTGTTGTGAAAATAGATTTTCGCTCCTGCATCTATCGTTAACGTTATGTCGTTTTCTACAGTTAATGTGTCGTATATGAGGTACGGCTTGTCGTCCGTCCAACGGGTATTTTCCGTGATGGTCGTCTTTCGCAGCGAATGTACATCTTGCCCATACGTCCGGAGCATTACTTTTTGAAGATTGTTGTTGTACTTGAATACCAGCGAATCAAGGATGTATAGAGGCGCATTTTGCCCTAACTCATTAACCATTACCTGTACAAAAATGTAAAGGCTGTCTTTGGAGCGTAGTTCGACGTCGTGAAATGCGGTTCCGCTCCTTCCGTTGACGTTAACCTGAAAGCAGTTATCTTTTGAAAAAAGGGTGATATTTTCGATTCGAATATTTTCGGAGGTATTGTTGTACACCATGATTCTTTTCGTTGGCGTAACGATAGCGGTAAAAATCGTATCAAAAGACAATGTATCTGTTGAAAACGATAATTTGTAAGAGCTGTTGCTTGTAAAATTATCGTCCTTGCAGGAAGAAAATATTCCTGCACAAAGACAAAAGAAAATAGATATCAGAAAAAGATTCTTCATTGAAGATTTTCAATTGTAAAATGTTCTGCATTTTTATAAACTCCGTAATACGCGTATTATTGTTTTGGGAAAAACCTTATTTTCTTAAGGTTCCCTTAGTAGCTTTGAATTTTCTTCTGCACGCCTCCCTTATTCCTTTATTCCCAACCTTTTAATAAGGGAATAAGGGAGGGGCTATGTGTTGTTCAAAGCTACTAAGGGAACTCCATGAAAATAAGGGTTTTAATCATTATCGCTCCGCGAAATTTAGGAAAATAATTGTTATTTCAGTAAAAAGGTTTAATTTTGCACGCTAATTATAGCCGGATTTAAATTGAATTTTTTTACAAGTTCTTTTCCGGCAAATTTGAAAGTAGATGAAGAGAAAATTGTGTCGTTTGATTTTGAAAATAGCCGGCTGGAAAGCCGTTTTAAAAGTTCATATTCCTGATAAATGTGTGTTTTGCGTGGCGCCGCATACGAGCAATTCCGATTTTATGATCGGTAAATTGATCTACTGCGCAATCGGAGGTAAGCGCCCTTCTTTTTTGATTAAAAAAGAGTGGTTTAAGTTTCCGTTCAATCTTATTTTTAAGCGCATTGGCGGTATTCCGGTCGACAGGAGAAGCAAAAATTCGCTGATCGACCAGATTGTAGAATGGTTTGAATCTCATGACCGTTTTCAATTAGCCATTACGCCGGAAGGAACCCGGAAATCCAATCCCGACTGGAAAAGGGGGTTTTATTATATTGCGCAAAAAGCCCATGTCCCGATTTTGCTGACTTACATTGATTACGGGACAAAAACTGCTGGAATCGAGCGGGTTTTTCATCCTACGGGAAATGAGGAGAAGGATATTTATGAGATAAAATCATATTTCAAAAATTTTACAGGAAAAAATCCGGAAGGATTTGCGGTTTGATTTTTGATGGTGGTGTTTTTACCCCGTAGAGACGTTGCGCGCAACGTCTCTACAGAAAGACGCGATTTAACCCATGGAACAAAACAATTTACGCATCGCCATGTTTCAATATTCCATTGTCTGGGAAAATAAGCAGGCAAATCTGGATAAAGTAACCTCTTGGCTGGAAAAGGAAAAATCTCAAGCCGATTTATTGGTATTGCCCGAAATGTTCACCACCGGCTTTAGCATGAAGGCGGAAGAGTTGTCCGAAACGGATGACGGGGAGACTATGAAAGAAGTCAAGCACTGGGCAAAATCTTTTGACATGGCGATTACCGGAACCTTTATTGCCCGGGAAGGCCACCGTTTTTACAACAGAGCTTTTTTCATTACTCCCGGCGGTGAAGTTTTTTTCTACGATAAGCGTCATTTATTTTCTATCGGTTCGGAACATACCGTTTTTTCCGCAGGAGAGGAAAAAGTAATTGTGCCGTATAAAGGCTGGAATATCTGCATGCAGGTGTGTTATGATTTGCGTTTCCCCGTATGGGCAAGGAATGTAGACAATGAGTATGATCTGTTGTTGTACACAGCCAATTGGCCCGCATCCCGCATTTCAAGCTGGAATACGCTCTTGCCTGCCCGGGCGATCGAAAATCAGGCGTATATCTGTGGTGTGAATAGAGTAGGAGAGGACGGGTTGCAGGTGAAGCACAACGGTTATTCCTCCCTCTATGATATGAAGGGAAAGCTCCTTGCCGGATTTGAACCGGAAGAGGAAGGCATGAAAGTGGCGACTCTTTCGTTGAATTTGTTAAAGGAATTTCGTGAAAAATTTCCGGTATGGAAGGATGCCGACCCGTTTAAAATACATTCTAAAAAATAGATGAAAAAAAATTGATTTAAATCAATTTTTTTTGAAAAAAAGTTTGCGTATGTCAAAAATATGTTGCATATTTGTGACGCAAACAAAACAGGTAGATTTTTTCATAGTTAAGGTTTAGATTAAATGGGTTAAGGGAAGTTGTGAAGCTTCCCTTAATTTTTTGTCATCGTACGAACGCGGTGCGCCCCCGTAGAGACGTTGCGCGCAACGTCTCTACATGGACATGCGCAGATCATCGTAAACAATCAATCAAAATCATTTTCATCATCATCATACAAGTTATCCAATTCAAAAGATATACTGTCAAATTCTTTTGTCCAGGCATCCAAAATTTCGTCGGGAATATTTTCCGGGGCGTTATCTATTCTTTTTTGAACCATTTCCAGCTCCTCTTCAAGTTCCGTACGTCTGCTCATAGTTTTTTGTTTTGCGTTAGTAGTGATAATAGAATATGCTTATCCGCAAGAATGCTCCTAAATGGCGAAGCCATGGCATTTTACAACATAGGATGTAAATCCTGTGTCACTTGCGGATAAGCATTAATAGAACGTATTAATAACGTCAAATGTTTGTTTCCCCTATGGAAACGTGGTGTGTTCCCCGTAGAGACGCGGCATGCCACGTCTCTACATGGAATACGCGCAGATTAAAACGGTACCCCATTATCCCTCGAAGTCATAGAAGACGTAAAACTTCCCTCTTTTTCAAAATCATCCTCAGAACTATTAATTTTAGAACCAAGACTAATAGCCCCGCCCGTAGAAGAAGAAAAAGAGCTTTCATAATTTTCCGAAAGATTCTGAAATTTCGCAAGCTCGCTTCTGAACCGGAGCCTGACATCGCCCGTGGCGCCGTTTCGGTGCTTAGCGATGATGATTTCGGCTATCCCCAGAAGGGAGTTTCCTTGCGAATCTTCCGTAATTTTATAATATTCGGGACGGTGGATGAAAAGCACCATGTCGGCATCCTGCTCGATAGCGCCCGATTCGCGTAAATCGGCAAGGTGCGGACGTTTTCCTTCTATTCCCGTGCGTCCTTCCACTCCGCGGTTCAATTGCGACAACGCGATAATAGGAATATCAAGCTCTTTCGCCAACTGTTTTAACGAACGGGAGATCATACTCACCTCCTGTTCGCGGATGTTGAAGCGCATTCCGCCGTTCATCAGTTGAAGGTAGTCGATAATGATACATTTTATGCCATGTTCTTTTACCAGCCGGCGCGCTTTGGTATTTAATTCGAATATCGAAAGACTGGGAGTGTCGTCTATATATAAAGGTATGTCAAAAAGGTTTCGTACTTTATGATGCAACTGTTCCCACTCGTATGGGGCGAGATTACCGTTTTTGATCTTTTCGCCCGATATTTCGCAGGCATTGATCAACAGACGGTTGACCAGCTGGACATTCGACATTTCCAGTGAAAACAGAGCGACCGGCGTTCCGTTGTCTGCCATATTCTTAGCCATGGAGAGGACAAAGGCGGTTTTACCCATAGCCGGACGGGCGGCGACAATAACCAGGTCGGAACGCTGCCAGCCGGAAGTGATCTTGTCCAGATCCCTGAAACCGCTGCTGGTACCGCTTAACCCGTCGGGACGGTTGGCGGCAACCTGAATCAGTTGCAGTGCCTCTTCAATCACCGGATTGATTTGGGTATAATCTTTTTTTACATTTTGTTGGGAGATTTCAAACAACCCTCCTTCTGCTTTTTGCATAAGGTCGTCTATGTCCGTCTTTTCGTCGAACGCCTCGTTTTGAATCTCGGTAGAAAAGCGGATCAGTTCCCGCGCCAGGCTTTTTTGCGCCAAGATCCGGGCGTGGTAGTCGATGTGTACGGAAGAGGTAACCTTTGAGGTCAATTGAGCGATATAATAAGCCCCTCCCGCCTCTTCCAGTTGTCCCTCCTTGCGCAATTGCTCCGTAACAGTGATCATATCTACCGGATCTTGCTTTGACGCAAGGTTAATGATTGCCGAATAGATTATCTGGTGAGCGTCTTTATAAAAAGATTCCGGCTTCAGGTAATCGCAAACAATGCTGTAAGCGTCTTTTTCCAACATAAGCGCTCCCAGAACAGCTTCTTCCAGTTCCGGAGCCTGAGGCGGCAATTTGCCGTACTCATTAATAATAGGACCTCCTGTTTGTGTTTTTTTGGTTCCTTTGGTGTTTTTTTTAATATCCATTGCAAGATTTTTATGCTATGTGGAAGATTTTTGTCTACTAAAATTAATTTCCCCAAAGGTAAAAAATGCCCCTGATATATTTGTCGTTTTCTATTTTTTAAATATTAACAAGGAACCTGTTATAAATTTGTTGAAAAAAAGCATGCAACTTATTATTTTTTGTGTACATTTGTGAAATTATATATGAAATGAAAGTAAGTTTTTAATGATAGGAGATACAATCATGAAAAAAATATTCACCCTTTTCTTATTAAGTGTTGTTTATTCCATACATGCTTTTGCATTTATGTCTAATGGGATTTATTATGACATTGTATCCGAAACAGGAGTGGAGGTCGGTTTCAGGTTTGGCTTCCCTCATACTTCCAGCGACCCAAACACCTATTATTCCGGCGATATAGTTATTCCGGCAACAGTGTATGATGCAGCGACACAAAAAACATACAAAGTAGTCGGTATCGGTGAAACCGCATTTTCATATACTCCGAATCTGACTTCTGTAGTCATTCCGGAAGGTGTTGAATATATTGGCGGCTATGCTTTTAAAGTATCAGCCGTGTCTGCTGTTACGGTTCCTTCAACGGTAAAAGAGATTAAAATTTGTGCATTTGAACAATGCGGCGCTTTGACTGCAATAGCTATTCCTGAAAAGATAGAGTACATTAGATCTCATGCTTTTTATAGATGTACAAATTTGAAATTTTCCGATGACTTGTTGCCTTCTACCTTGAAAGTTCTTGGCGCTTATGCTTTTTATGAATGCAAAGAGTTGACGCAAATTGTTATTCCCGACGGGATAACCGCTATAGAAGATTATACTTTTCAGAATTGCTCCAAGTTGGAATCAGTCACCTTACCCGGTACATTAACCTCCATTGGTATGTCGGCTTTTTCCGGATGTGCCATAACCGATATCGCTATTCCTCGAAAAGTCTCTTCTATTGGACAGGGCGCTTTTGCCAGTAGCGGTTTAACCTCTGTTGAAATTCCCGAAGGAATAACAGCCATTCAAAACAACACTTTCAATGGTTGTAGGGATTTGTCATTTGTTGTTTTGCCTTCCACGCTTGAGACGATCGGACAGTATGCTTTTCAAGCTACCGCCGCTTTACAATCAATCACTATTCCTCATGGAGTTCAAAGTATCGGACAAATGGCTTTTTATCAATCCGGATTGGTGTCGGTGGTGTTGCCTGAGACGGTAGTTACGATTGGAGCATCTGTATTTATACAATGTGCATCTTTGCAATCGGTTGACATTCATGCTCCGGCTGTTTCCATCGGCAATACTGCATTTTACCAATGTTCTTCTTTAAACCACTTCTCATTGGCGGCTCAAGATCCAGGTAATGTCACGCTGGGTTATGGTGTTTTTTCCAGCTCCCCCATTTCAACCGCTACGTTGTGGGTTCCATGCGGGACGAGTAATCTATACCGTACCTCCTCGTCGACCCCGGCAGAGTTGACTGATTTCGGCACCATAACAGACAAGCCAAATTGTGTGACCGTAACCACTTTACCTGCAAATTCGGTCACTCAAACTTCAGCCATTTTGCAAGGCAGCATAAAAAATCCGAATTCGCAAACAATCTCAAGCAAAGGATTCGAATATAAGGAGCTTTCCAGTACCAACGGCTGGGAAGGAAAGCCGGTATCGGGCGATAATTTGACATTCGAATTAAACAATTTAACCCCATATACCTCATATATATATAGAGCATACGTGGTGGTAGGAGGAAATACGATTTACGGTTCCGAGCAAATTTTTAGAACATTGCCTATTCTTCCCGCATTCACCGATCCGGTAGTCACTCTTAACCAAACGGAAGCTGTTCTATCGGGTAGCGTAACCAAAGGATCCGAAACAATCTCAAGCAAAGGATTTGAATACAGAGAAATTTCAGCATCCGACTGGAAAACAGTTTCTGTTACGGGCGAACCACTCACTGCAACCTTAACCGGATTAACAGCATGTACGACATACGAATGCAGGTCGTTTGCCTTAACGCTTGGCGGGAAGTTTTACAGCAATACCGTGACCTTTACGATAATTACTGCGCCGAAGGTAGTCACCTATCCGGCAACAAATATAAAAGTAACCTCCGCTGCTATTTCCGGATCAATCATTCCAAACTCGGAAATAATAGCTCAAGGTTTACAGTACAGAAAGAAAACCGACTCCGGTTGGATTGACGTTGACGGCGGTGTTTTGTCAACCGTCTTAAACGACTTAACCGGAAATACTGCGTATGAATATAAAGCATACGCTACTATCGCATGTGGTACTTTTTACGGCGATACCCTGACCTTTACAACACTTACTGCGCCGACGGTAACCGCCCTTCTGGCAACAGATATAAAAGTAACTTCCGCCGCTATTTCCGGATCGGTAACACCGGGTTCGGAAACAATAACAAGTCAAGGCTTACAGTATAAGAAGGCGTCCGACACCGATTGGATTCCTGTTAACGGCGTTTTGTCGACCGACTTAAGCGGCTTAACCGGAAATACTGTGTATGAATACAGAGTTTTTGCCGTCACTGCAAGCGGTACATTTAATAGTACTGCCTTGACCTTTACGACACTTACCGCGCCGACGATAACAGTCCATGCGGCAACGAATGTGACAGTAACCTCCGCCACTATTTCCGGATCAGTAACTCCGGGTTCGGAAGCAGTAACAAGTCGAGGTTTACAGTACAAAAAACAGTCCGACACCGACTGGATTCCTGTTGACGGCGTTTTGTCAACCGGCTTGAGCGGCTTAACCGGAAATACTACGTATGAATACAGAGTTTTTGCAGTCACTGCAAGTGATATATTTTATAGTACTACCTTGACCTTTACGACAATTATTGCGCCGGTGGTAACCACCTATGCGGCAACGAATGTGAAAGTAACTTCTGCCGCTATTTCGGGATCAGTAACACCGGGTTCGGAAGCAGTAACAAGTCAAGGTTTACAGTACAAAAAGCAGTCCGACACCGATTGGATTCCCGTTAACGGCGTTTTGTCGACCGTCTTAAGCGACTTGACCGGAAGCACTGTGTATGAATACAGAGTTTTTGCCGTCACTGCAAGCGGTACATTTTATGGCGCTACTTTGACTTTTACAACACTTGCCGTTCCGACGGTAACAACTCATGCGGCAACGAATGTGCGAGTAACCTCCGCCGCTGTTTCCGGATCAGTAACACCGGGCTCGGAAGCAGTAACAGGTCAAGGCTTTGAGTACAAAAAGCAGTCCGACACCGATTGGATTACCGTTAACGGCGTTTTGTCGACCGTCTTAAGCGACTTGACCGGAAACACTGTGTATGAATACAGAGTGTTTGCCGTCACAGCAAGCGATACATTTCGTGGTGCTACCTTAACCTTTACAACACTTACCGCTCCGGCGATAACAACCTATGCGGCAACGAATGTGCGAGTAACCTCCGCCACTATTTCCGGATCAGTGACTCCGGCTTCGGAAGCAATAACAAGTCAAGGCTTACAATATAAAAAGGCGTCCGACACCGACTGGATTGCCGCTAATGGCGTTTTGTCGACCGACTTAAGCGGCTTGAGCGGAAACACGGTGTATGAATACATGGTTTTTGCCGCCACTGCAAGCGGAACATTTTACAGCAATGTCCAGACCTTTACGACACATACTGCGCCAACGTTAGAGACAGGTCAGGTAACTGATGTAACCCAGACTTCCGTAACCTTATCAGGATCAGTAACACCGGGTTCGGAAACGGTAACGGATCAAGGCTTTGAGTATAAAAAGCAGTCCGACCAAGACTGGATTGTACTTAGCGGCGCTTTGACACAAGCATTAAGCGGCTTGAGCGGAAACACTCCGTACGAATATAAAGTATATGCCATTACCGTAAGCGGTACTTTTTACGGCGAGTCCCGGACCTTTACGACAGGAATTATTCCGCCGTCGGTGACAACTCTTACGTCAACGAATGTGACAGTAACCTCCGCCACTATTTCGGGATCGGTAATACAGGGTTCGGAAACAATAACAAGTCGAGGCTTACAGTACAAAAAGCAGTCCGATACCGACTGGATTACAGTTAACAGCGTCCTGTCAACCACATTAAACAGCTTGACCGGAAGTACTGTATATGAATACAGAGCCTTTGCCAGTACTGCAAGTGGAACTGTTACCGGCGTTACCCGGACCTTTACAACAGAAACTCTTTCGCCAACGTTGACAACCTATGCGGCAACGAATGTGAGAGTAACCTCCGCCGTTATTTCGGGATCGGTAACACCGGGTTCGGAAACAATAACAAGTCAAGGCTTAGAGTACAAAAAGCAGTCTGACACCGACTGGATTCCTGTTGACGGCGTTTTGTCGACCGGCTTAAGCGACTTGACCGGAAGTACTGTGTATGAATACAGGGTTTTTGCCACTACCGCAAGCAATACTTTTTATGGCAATAAACTGACCTTTACGACACATACTGCACCAACGGTAGTGACCAATTTGCCTACGGATACAAAAGTAACCTCTCTCACTGTTTCCGGTTCGGTAACCAAGGGTACGGAAGATATAACAGATCAAGGTTTTGAGTACAAAAAGACTTCCGAATCCGAAGATTCATGGATCAAGGCTAGCGGCGCTCTGTCGACCACCTTAAGCGACTTGATCGAAAACACGCCGTACCAGTACAAGGCGTACGCCGTTACGGCAAGCGGTATTTTTTACGGCGCTGTCCGAACCGTTTCGACACATGCTGCGCCAGCGGTAACAACCGATCCGGCAATTCTCGTAAAAGTAACCTCCGCCGCTATTTCCGGCTCAGTAATCAAAGGCACGGAAGAGATAACAAGCCAAGGCTTACGATACAAAAAGACGTCTGACTCCAACTGGACTGCCATTGACGGCGTTTTGTCAATCACTTTAAGCGACTTAACCGGAAGTACTGCGTACGAATACCAAGCATACGCCGTTACGGCAAGCGGAACATTTTACGGCTCTATCCTGACCTTTACAACGCTTGTCGCGCCGACGGTAGTAACAGGTTTGGCGACGAATGTAACTCAAACTTCCGCATCCTTATCGGGAACAACGACAGCCGGTTCGGAAACAATAACAAGTCGAGGTTTTGAGTACAAAAAAGAGTCTGAAATCGACTGGACTGTGGTCAACGTTATACCGGCTGCCATAAGCGGCTTGACCGGAGGCATTACGTATCAATATAGAGCGTATGCTGTTACTGCAAGCGGAACATTTTACGGCGCTACCCTGACCTTTACAACGCTTGCCGCTCCAACAATAGTAACCTATCCGGCAACCGATGTGCGAGTAACTTCCGCTGCTATTTCGGGATCGGTAACACCGGGTCCGGAAGCGATAACAGGTCAAGGCTTACAATATAAAAAGGTATCCGAAACCGACTGGATTACCATTAGCGGTGTTTTGTCAATCACTTTAAGCGACTTAACCGGAACTACCGCGTACGAATGCAGAGTGTATGCCGTTACCGCAAGCGGAACATCTTACGGCAATATCGAGACCTTTACAACACATACCGCACCAACGGTATTGACTCATGAGGCGACCGGTACGGATGTAAATGTAACCTCCGCCCTTATTTCGGGATCAATAACCGACGGTACGGAAGCGATAACAAGTCAAGGTTTACAATATAAAAAGGTGTCCGAAACCAACTGGACTGACGTTAGCGGCATTTTGTCAACCACTTTAAGCGACTTAACCGGAACTACTGCGTATGAACACAGAGCATATGCCGTTACTGCAAGCGGAACATTTTACGGCGCTATCAAGACCTTTACGACACATACCGCGCCAATAGTACAAACCCATGAGGCGACCGGTACGGATATAAAAGAAACCTCCGCCTTTGTTTCGGGATCAGTAGCGCAAGGCACGGAAACAATAACATCCAAAGGCTTTGAGTATAAGAAAGAACAGGGTGGAACATGGCAGACAGTATATGCCGCAAGCGCTTTCGAAGCGCAGCTTACGGAGTTGAGTTCAAAAACAACGTATAATTACCGCGCTTTTGTCGTTACGCCAAGCGGAACATATTACGGTCAGGAAAGAACGTTTACTACCGATGAAAGAACAGGATTGAACGAATACCTGACTTCTGCGAAAGGAGTGTCGCTCTATCCGAATCCGGCAACAACAGTTGTCAACCTGCATGCCGAAGGAGTGGACATCAACCGGCTGACGGTAATAATAACAGATATGCAGGGTCGTGTCGTGGCTGAACTGAAAGGCGCGGATGCAACCGTCATTCATCTCGGTCATTATAATAAAGGTGTATACCTTGTCCGGATTTTTGGAGAAAGCCCGTTCTTTGAGCAGGTAGAAAAGTTAATCGTGAGATAGCTTTTCTGCGTTCAAAAAGATTAAAAGTGTTAAAAAATGAAATAGTGTTTAAAAAAACAAAAAAATAATGTTTAATTGTAAGAAAATAATGTTCAATTATAAGAAAAATATATTTACCTTTGTGAATAATTGTGTTTATTCCAAATTGTAAGCTAACAAACTAAAAAATAGATATTAGGAATGATCAAATAAATTAACGATTAAATTAGTAGTTATGGATATACAATTTATGCGGGATGGCAAAAAAGCCACGCGCGTTGTTCCTAATGGGATACGGCGCGTGTTGCTTTTTTGCATTATGTTATTAGGTTCCCTTGCCGTGACGCAAGCAGAGCCTATTGGCGCCGAATTTTTGGGAAAATGGTCTTTCGACCACGCGCTGGCGCAAGAGAAGTCTAATAGTCAAAAGAATTATGTGACACGAACTGTTTCGCTTGAAGAGTTCCGGTTGAAGGTACACTTACTGGATGTGCCGACCGGAGTAGATTTTTTGGATGAATTTGTGGCAAACATTTCACACCCTTCTTGGTCGTTCCCTGTTGTTGCAGTGATGAACGAAGGTAAATTGGAATTCCGGAATTTTAGAGAAAACCCGGAAGAGGATTATGATAAAAAGCCGGATCTATCCGAAATAGATTCATACCCGGCTATACAGCCAGTTTATGACTTGGCATTAAACGACACCCTGATGAGCATGAAAAGTAGTTATACTTACACAAAGAATGGTGAAACTGTTGAAGGAATTCTTACTGTTTTTTATAGAAAATAACTTTAAATACAAAAGATATGAAAAATATTAAATTTTTTACTCTACCGGCAATTCTTTTTTTGTGGCAGGCAATATCTTTCACATTGAATGCCCAGGCTTGTACGCCGACTATCACAAATGTATCAACGACAGTTTCAACCTGTACGGCTAATGGATCTATAACGGCAACAATAGGCGGTTCAAATGTAAATCCTTCTGCGGGTGTACAATACACGCTTAGACGGAGTAATGGAACATTTGAAGTCGGTCCGGCATGGGCGATTTGGGCAGGTAGCGGTAATACAAGAACGCATCCGAATTTGGCGCCCGGTACTTATGATTTGGAAATCAGGGTATTCTGTTCGGACGCAGATTGGTCGACAACCACCGCCTTCAGAGGGGGTATAGTCGTAACAGGTAATTACAATTCAACGTCAGCCGGCTGTGGAACCGTCGTCCACGCGACTTGCGGCAGGGCTAACGGATCAATTCCGGTGACATGGACGAATGGTAAAGCGCCGTTCACTGTTACCTGGACGGGTACGAATGGTGGTTCCTCAGGCAGCACCGGCGGTCTGACAGGGTCTCCTTATACCATACCTAACCTTCCTGCAGGCACTTATACTGTAAGGGTTGTAGATGATTGCAGTTACACCGCCAACGCCTGTAGTGGTACTGTTATCAATAATACGATACCTTCGTCGATAACTCATCCTTATAGCGCTGTTATGGAGCGCGCTTCCGGTTGTAACGTTGTTCGACCATATACCTCAAGTACTATTACTGACCTTCAATATTGTTATTCAACCAGCGCTACTCCTCCTGCTTCCAACAGTAGCTTGTGGATAGCTTGTACGAGTTATCCTACATATACGCTTCCTGCTACCGATTTTAAGACTTTTTGCAGTAGTGGAGGGAGGCTTTATTCTCACGTCAGAAGCACGTGTAATACCGCTCTTGCGCCGGTAACCCGTGAACATACTTTTACTTCGTATGTTTGTCTTAGCGACTATGCAGCCGCTATTTCTGTCGGTACGTGGGTAGGTGGAACTACTTGCGATATTGCAACGACAACAGTCTCAATTACATCCACTTATGGATTGTGCTATCCTGTCACTTGGGCGATTACAGAGAAGGGCGGCGCTCCGGTATCAAATGGAACGTTAGCTACCACCGGAGGAACAATCGCGTCGTCAACTACAAGTTTTACCAGAGACGTCACCTATGTGGTAACATGTACGGATAATAGCGGAATAGCATTTACCAGGGAATTTACTCCTCCGGCGGCAACTGCGAAAACGTATACGGGTACCTTCCTTCCTGCCGCTCCCGGTTATACCTGTACCACATTCGGTACGAGATACTTACGTATAACTCCGAGTCCTTCTTACTTTTATCCGGGTACTACAGTTAGATATCAGAGCGGACCTATGACGCTTGGTATGGGTGCTGTGGGTACTACCATTACGATAACCAGCGCCTCTCAGACCTATCACTACCCTACCACCTCAGGTGTGGGCAGCTCTGCTACCTACATGGATCTGGTTGACGGAACTTATCGTTTTATTGTAACGCCTCCTGCTGGTTGTGGCAGTCCGGAGACAATAGATATTGTTGTAACTGGTCGCGCCAGTACTTACGATCCTAACAATCAAGATTTTACTGTGGACTATGTGGGTCGGACCTGTCAAGGGGTCGGAATTCGAATGAATGGTAGCATAAGACTGAAAGGTGGAGGTACGGCAACTGCTTATTTCCGCATACAAGGTAATACTGTGGATCAGCTGAGTGTTGCTTCGGGAACTGTTGTTAATTTGCCACCGTCAAACACTCCTTATACCGTATCCATGTACCCTTCCTCTTACACATGTCCGATGGTTTCGAAGAGTGTGCCTGTTACGGCTAACGGGTTACGCCTGGATTACGACTCAACTTCCGCATATGCCTGTCAGGAAGCGACAACCGGTAGAATACGGGTTCAAGCCCTTGACGGCGTGGCTCCATTTAGTTACAGGGTGGTCAATGATCCGGAAGATCCGAGTACTCCTTTTGAAGAACAAACCAGCACAACCGGCTTATTCACGAATATTGGCGTTCCCGGAGGTAACTACATTATAACTGTAAGCGATGATTGCGGGTCTAATTTCCCGCTTAAAATTAATATGTTGGACTTGAGTAATATAAACGTTACTTATGCGCCTAATTCCGGTATATTTTGTGAAGGTACCATGGTCCAAATCAACTGCTACTCGCTGGGTATAACTCAGTATGAATGGAGGAGATTGGATGATTTGAGTACGGTTATATCTACCGACCAGAAACCTCGGTTCATTTGCGAGTTTCCGGCGTCTACGGGAGTGTATCAGGTCACTGTACAGCCGGAGGGTTGCGGATTTCCAAAAGTGGATACGCTATCCGTTACGGCAGTACAAGGACCGGTGGAGTTGCCTGCGATACCTAATCCGAACATTTCGCTTTGTATAGGTCCAAGTCCTGTAAATATTGTACAACTTTCAGGAGTAACGGCATCGTCCGGCTGTACATTAAAATATTACCCTAGTCTGGAGGCACAGACAGGAGAAGAAGTCACGCCTCCTACTGCTTTTGTGGCTTCGACTGCCGGTACATATACTTATTATGTAACACAGGTCTTGAATGCGACCGGTTGCGAATCGCCTCGTAAAACAATAGTAGTAACCGTAACGACGGGTACAACACCAGTCGTTTCCGTTACTCCGAACCCTGTTTGTTTAGGAGCTACGGCAACGTTGTCTCCGGCTTCGGGAGGAACCTGGGTAAGCGATAATACGGCAATAGCCACGGTAAGCGGCGCTACGGTAACACCGGTAGCCTCCGGTTCAACAACCTTTACATTTATGGCAGACGGAGGATGTCTCGCTCAAACAACAGCATTGACGGTAAATGTAGGAGTGCAGAAGCCAACAGCAAGCGTTAACTGTAACGTCTCCCCTGCGGGAACAGCCAATATAACCATAACAGCCCCTGTTGGTTCGGAGTATGAGTACTCGCTCAACGGTGGAGCTTACGGATCGTCCCCAACTTTTACAGATCTTCCAAACGACGTGGATCCTTATATAATAAAAGTAAGGAATGCGACAACATTATGCGCAAGCGATACAATTCAGCGAATCGTAGATTGTACTTGTTTGGATTCGTCGGTAGTAATTATCGGAAAACCGGTTTCATCATCAACCTGCCACACGCAGCCGATAACAGCCACTGTTACTTTAACAGGCTCAGCCTCTCAGGTAACGCTCGAATCGGATGGAGACGGAACTATTACGCCGGACACTCCTATAACGACCAAAAACACTCCGGTTACGTTTACCTATACGCCGGATCCAGCCGATGCCAACAAGACAATCAGGATTACCGCCACGACGAATAATCCATTAGGCGCTCCATGTATAATAGACACAGCCAGTTGGGATATTTTCGTTTATCCTATCTTCTCTGCGGGCAGTATCAACACTTCCGGTGTCTCCGTCTGTTCGGACGATAAAGCGATCCGTAACATCGGCAGCGCAACAGATGCCAGCGGCGGATACGGTACAATCACCTATCAGTGGTATAGAAACGGCATAGAAATTTCGAGCACCAACGTCGCATCTTATGACATTCCTGAAGCCGATAGAGTAAATGACGGCACCAACGATGTAGTTATAACCTATACGCGCGGAGCGAAAGACGCCACTTGCGTATCCGATTTT
>Ga0123354_10000173_pt1 | contig 53408 bp, 37 predicted proteins | sample TergutLab28metaG_2_FD_97872 | JGI IMG/M metagenome (GOLD analysis project Ga0123354, IMG submission 97872) | Labiotermes labralis P4 segment gut microbial communities from Petit-Saut dam, French Guiana - Lab288 P4 | ecosystem: Host-associated > Arthropoda: Insects > Digestive system > Gut ... | reverse complement strand
TTTTAGAATTGTGGAGTTATTTTTTTTGTTTATTTTAATATTTTTGTTGTGATTGTGTTTTGTTATGGGGGGGGGGGGGGGACTTACTTTTTTTGTATCTTTCTTGTATTTCTTTGCAGTCCTTTGAATTCTTCACCTTCCTTCAATTCAAAGAACCTGGGCAGGCCAACTTCCTTTTGTTCTTCTGCTTTTCTTCGTTCCATCTCTTCTTGACGCAGCAGACGATGTTGATGCTTCACTTCTTTAGTCCACTGTTGGTCATCATCCGAACTGGAGTCTGATTCAGAGAGGCTTTCGCCACTCTCAGAACCACCCTGGAAGTACTTAACAGTTAACTTCAAACATAAATATATTATAAACAAATCCAATCAAAGGTCTTTCTCTGTAGTCTATCTCCTTTAACACAAAACAGAACGCTTATAATATCTTCATGCTGTCTGTATATGAATCCCAACCTTTCAGCTTTTAAATAACTGACCGTCACAGAATGTAGTATGATTTTACAACATTAAGAGTTCACCTGAACAGCTGGATCTATAGGAAGAGGTTGTAAGGAAGCCAACTGGCTGCACAGCAGGGTAAAGGCCAAGCTTTGGTGTGTAAGTATTTCACATTTCTTTAATTACCAAGTACAATCACAGTAACTGACTGCCACTGACCAACAAAAAGAGATAAATACTGATATATACCATTACTTTAATATCAACAAAGATAAAGTTACCCTAACAAACCAGAATTAGGACACAATGTTATAAAGCAACTGAACCCAAGCCTCTAACACAAGAAACAAAGCACACTTAAAAAAATACTACACGATATTTACATACCTCCACTTCTTCAAACTGTTGGTGTATAAGTTTCTTCTTCAACTCTTTCTTGCGACTCTTGTCAAGTCGAGAGACAACAGGGTTTAGCAGCCTGCATGAAATAAAATACAATGTGTCATTAGCTAAAGAGGTTCATACTGACAGAACATCACTGCTGTCATGTTTCCACCTCATAAATGAACAAACAGTGCAGACAGTAAACAATGCATATATCAACATCAAAATCCATAAGTTTTAATACTGACCTGTATTCTTCTGCATTTTTGTCCACTTCAAAGTCTGGGTTCTCAAACAAAGCCTTGAACCGATCATCCTTCAGTAGATTGGTACCACTTTTATTTTTTTTCTTCTTCTTCTCTTTTTGTTCTTCATCAATCAACTTCAAAGCCAAGTCCTTATTGACTTTTGGTAAAGTCTACAATAGAATGAAGTGCAACTTTTGTAAGGAACTGCATATTCCCTTCATGTGTTACAATGATAATGGAGGTAATAATCAACTAAGAGTACAAAATCTGTCTGGACACTCCAGTCTGATTATGCAACAAACATACGCAGACAAAATACACAAATAATAAGCAAATAATACCACCCCTATCAAAGATCATGTCCTAAGCTGCCCAGAGATAACCCCTATTTGAGCCATTCAAATCATTAAAAAAATACAAAACCCATAAAACCCAGAGACAAAGTTGGTTGATGCTACAACATTACTTTTAATCATGTCTCAGTGGTGGCAGCTGTCATGGGACACCTGCAAGGAATTCAGAGTTCATTAACACTACTGCAGTTCAACTTACCTTATTGCAAAAGAGACTTTCAGTGCCAAGCCAAAGCTTCTAAGAAGGGGTTGCAACTTATAAAAATATTTTTCAACACACAAATGTCTTGCAATATTGCCTATTTCTTGTTGAACAAAGTAGAGTGAAACTCTCTCAAGATGCTATTTGAAAAAACTCAAAAAATTCAGGCTCACTGAGTGGGACAACCTCTTGAAAGTGTTAATGTGAAAACTTCTATTATTTTGAAAACTCTTACATATTTATGCTGATTATGTGTAATATATGACAGTCTCAACACATTCTCACCTGCCTCTGACTGTCAAAGCATTTTATCAGTAACCTTTCTCACAGGAATGCCTTGTTCCTTAGCATTTTTGATGCAAGGAATATTCAGAACACCATTCACTTTATTTATCATGTTCAGCTTTTCAGATATTGAGAGTGGCTTGCTTCTTGTGCCCCTTCTTGAAGTGGACATGACCAAGGTATTTTATAAAATTAACCAAAAAAATTTAATAACAAATTTAATTCAACTTTCAACTCAATTCATTGAAGCATCCAGTTCACTATTAGCACTGACATGAAACAAATGCAACAAGTTCCAGATTAAAAACCAAGCTGCTCCATTGTGTAATTTTTCCCCATACTTTACAAGTCCACAATTTAATGTTGAAGTATTCAACAACACATGTTAAACACAGACTGTAATAATGACTTGCTAGCACACAGGTTTTTCCATGGACAGTATTAGCCATTTTGATCATGTTTTCAATAATTAATCAATTTACAGGACAAAAGCTTACAGTTTTCCCATACACACTGTCTGTCTGACACATGTCTCGTAATGCATGACGAGTGCCTGTCACACATTGTAGAACTTACAAAGACAAAAATGTTTTACACCCAGGAGCATGATTGAAGACAGACACTGTGTAAGTTCTGGAATGTTCAAACAGATCTTGAAAAGAAGGAACTGTTTATGGCACCTCTTGCTCCCATCCTTATGTCAGTAACATCTGACCACTATGCAAATACAGAATAAGCAAGAGCATACTTCCTTGTATAGTTAAATTTCCACAAAACTTATAGCTTCATCCTTAGTTATCTACTTTTCTTTGGTGCAAGTGATACAAATTGCTGGAAGTGGTATGTTTTCTCATCTTGTATATGACTTAAATAACATTCAGTAAACTACATCACATACATGTACTAAATATGAATTTCAACTTCAGAAATACAAGTCATACCTTTAAAGGTCCAAGTGAAATGAACTTAATATTTTATTCCAACTTATTCTACACTTCATGTCATACACAAGTAACTTGTTGCCTCTGGTGTTTTGTTGAGTGTATCCTAATACAATTCCACATTTCTGATTAAAAAATAAGTACCTTCTACTTCAAAGACAATCAAATGTGTGAAGTCCTGTTAAGAAAATTGTTAACAAAATTAAAGAATAGAATTCCTCTACAGCCATGCACTTTCATTAGCACTTCCAAAATTTTTTGAAGGCTTTTAATACAAAACCCCAACAATGGAAGTATGTCTCTATGCCTAAGCACCATGTCATGGAAGCATACAGGAGAACTGAAATGAAGTTGCACGCATTTCTAACCTCAGCATGTGATGACAGGACAACTTCACAATGCAGCCACTTTATTCTTATGAAGACAAGAACAACTGGTACTCAGTACACAGGATACTGTGTAGTCTGGACAGGGAGATAAGGAAAGAATCCCTTTACCAGCTATGACTTAAAAACTGCTGTTCTCACACACAGCCATTAATTACTTGGCTCAGCAGCAGTATGACAGGCTATCATAAGTTGAAAAACTGTAAGCATGAAAGCAGCAAGTTATATTTACGTGTCAAAGATTAAAAAATACTGTGATTACCCCATTATGTGTGAATGGGAAAACACTGTCCCAGGAATTAAAAGCCCTCCAACGGCCAAATGGGAAAACAATGTCCTCACAACAACAAGTCCTGTTTAAAATTGTCTGCATTTATAATTACACATCTCCATTCCACAATATTTGTCTAAAAGGCTTGTATAGGCATAAAGATTGTGTGAAGTTTAATTGTAGCCAAAATTATCGCTAATAAAATTTAATTTTTCTCACTAACAGCCTTACATTTTTCTCAGAATTCATGGATTACGTATGTATTTACATTTGTCTCCTGGCGTTCTCACAACCCCCACCCCCCCATCGTATTGGCAAAGTGAAGTATATACCACACACAAATGCTCCTCTGACAAGTCTCTGTTCTTTCATGAAGCCTCTTCTGTAAAATCCACACCCCATTCACCCCGATTATTTCATCAAGAAGATGCTACTGACCAATACCAATTCAGTCATTTCAATGGTAATATTTACTGACATTTGTGAGTTCTGCTTTTCTATTTTAGTGTCAGTTGATCCTCAGAAATGCAGTATGATGTGATATACCTCAAAACATGGGGTGGCACGCAACTTTATGTTGCATTCTTGACACTTTAATTTTGTTGTTGTTTCTTTGTTTTTTGTGAAACACTCACCCCACTGAATTGTCTTACATTATATAAGCCAGAGTCTGTTGTGGTTTGTGTCAAGTCTTTTTAGTTGGCTCATGGATGGAACTTGTCTTCCTTGTCTTGCAGTCAAAACACTAAGTGGGAAGGGGTCTGTATAGACGTGGCGTGGCTCTGTTTGTTGTAACCCACTCAGACCCCATGTAAACCTGTGGACTATGGGTACAGTAAATCGACAGTTTGCATTTTTAGTCTACTGTGTGAAGTTAGTGCCAGTATTATCATCTGCGTCACTGACAGTGTCAATGTCACTCTGAGCAGAAATATCTTAGTCTTCTGATAAACTTGCATCAGAGTCTGATTCTAATACCAGTTCCGTGACATCTTAGTCTGTAATATTTTCTCCTTATAGCCATACTGCTAAATGCTCTGTGACACAATTCCGCACACAACAAACCAAGCACCTTCCAACTCTGTGATTCAAGCATCAACAATGCCTGGCCTGTCAAATGTTACTGCTCTGAGAGGGAACATACTGCAGTGTTCAGTTGAAGACAGACATAAATATGAAAATATGAACCTACAGTTCACAAAAGTCACGAAGAAATCCCTACAGCAGAATAAAGTACATTTGCCTCTGGTCCAGTATTGCACTAACCAGAGAAATAAACATCTATATTCTTTCCTTTCCTCTCCCATGAATGCAAATGAACTAATTTGCCACAGCACACAGACAAGACGGCACTACCATGAAACCTGAACATCATTACAAGAATTCAGCTTAAACAACTGAGGATATATGAAGACATGTACAGTCAGCTCCAAATTTTACACCACAGAGTCTCAACATACAGCGGAAGCAATTTGAAAAGACTAAATCCATAAAATGAAAATTTGAGTGAGAAATAAACAAAATATACATGGCCCTCAACTATGTTTCATAAAAATAGGTGGATTTTCTTTCAACTAGCAGAAAGAGTAGATGGATTCACTGTTCAGCGCGTCTTATTTATTTGAACAAATTAACTTTAAAAATATATGAAATATAACAGATAATATCAGCAAGTGCAAAAATGGGCATTTAAATAGAAAGTACTCCAGCCGTTAGTAGCTACTTTGGGATTCAAATCTCTTGTATGTTAAAGTTTAAAAAGTGCTGAAGACATGTGCTGGTGGTTTTTTCTTGTAATAACTTACTGTAATTGGAAGATAAGATTAATTTAAGATCAAAATACAGGATTACAGTCCTCTTTTCCCTGTATATATCCTCTTTTCTGACATGAAAATTTCCATCCGGGCATGATTCTTTTACATGTTCTGATATTTCTGGGTTTTTGATTATTTGTTGTTTCTGAACAATGATAGGTTCACCAGTCTGCAAGCACACCAGAAGTCAACCAAATATTTTAAAAACAGCAATTGCCACTCTGAATTACTGAAGATTTCACTAGTCTTCTTTGCCATTCCCACTCATGATACAAATGAAGAATGAGTTTTCTCATTGATGCAAGCCAGGTGGACAAAGAATACGAACATACTGAACGCTGAATCAATCAGAGGGCTCTTATTCCCACAATACAATTTCAAACAAACGTAATGTACAAATTTACATACCCTCATGAAAAGCAGTGTACAATTTATGACTCGTGGTGAGTCTTGGTCTCATTAATACAAGGCAGAAATTTCTTTAATGGGGATCCTACACAGAAGTATGAATGGGCAAATAAAAAGTACAATGAATAGAGAACTGGCAACACAGAACATACTGTGTGTATACTGCACACAAATTTGAAGGATTTTTGTTTTTAATTTTATGAATTTTCTTGGAAATGACAATGCTGATTTCATTTTATAAAATTTTGAATATTTATACACCCTGTTTTCTAATTGCCTTCCTTTTTTTGCTGATACATCCTCTTTTTTTATGTTTGATAAATGGCAAATTTCCTCTTTTCTTGTGATGAATATACAGCAACCCTAATACAATGTCAAGTTTGGAACAGATTTCCACTTCATCCTCTCTCCTGCATTTCCTCACCTGCACTTTTACTCGGTTTGTTCTGTCCTCTTCAATTTTTTCCCTCACTTTCTTCCTTTTGTATTCTTCAAATGCAAATGGTTCTGCTACAGACTTTGCTTTCCTGTACAGTCGTATATCCACGAAGAATCCATGCATGTAGGCTCGCAGGAGATTTGTTCCTGAAACATTAAATTATTAATCACTGCAGATACATCACATTAACATAAATTACCACAATGAGGGGCCCAGAAATACACTCTCCTACCCCCACACACTCACACATGATGCAAGGTCAACAGTCGGTACATATTTAGCCTTAGCAAAATGAACTAAAATGTAGTCAACATACAATTTCAGAATGTTAAATTCACATTCCCACTCTGAATATTAAACTTTTGGAAGTCTCTTTACTTCTGGATAAATTAACTGCATTTTATATGTTTCTGACTACTGGATCACAGTTCATCAGTTCACACTGCACCACTACCTACAAAATCATGAACTGCAACATTCATGTACACCCAGGCCTTGTTTTATGCCTTTTTGGTTCAACACTCCATTACCAGCATTAGTATTCGCCAGTGTATACATATCTTATTTAATGTCAAGGAAGGTTTTAACCCTAGGGTAACCACAAAGTTTTAAAACCTGTAAAGTTGAACCATTTACATGTTTTTAACCATGGTGTAACTATTAAGCTTTTAAAATCATAGTTATAGTTTTGATAGCGTCTATGTTTACGACAAAACTGCTACAGCAAAAAGGACCCACAGGTAACAGCTTCATAATGGGCTTTGGTTCTAGAGAAACTGGCACTGTTTCTCCCCAAAGATGGTACATAAGTACGAAAACATGTAGGAGAAATTCATCTAATATATGTATTAATTAGAGATGGTGCATTTAGTTGGTATAATTAAAAAGATGTTTGCTGACATAACAATACCCCTAGTCATCCTACAACAATCCAAGAAATGTGTGGGAACATGAAATGGTGTTTATGCCTCCAAACTAAGGGTCTCTAATACCACGGATGGATCAAAAAGTGATATCAATAATTAAGACCTATTATTTTAGAAACTAATTGAAATGTTGGTAAAGATAGTGGGTGATAAAAACATGACTGTAAAATAATTTTGCAGAAGTTTCACCATCTCAGAGATGCAATAATGCTTTCTGAGTTTAGGCTGAAATTATGTGTTTGTTTATAAGCGGAGACTGGAAAACAATGTGCTCTTATTGGATATATAATTGTAAAGGTTGCAGTGTTGATGAGGATTTGAAACCATTGAGACAAATAATGGTACAACAGGCAAATGTAGTTGAGTTTAACAAGCTCAATTTAGATGTCACCGATTTCCTGATGTCTGAACAAGAGGAATCATTTGATGAAGATTAAATTCAACTAGAAAAAGAAAGTAGAGAGGAAGCAGGGGAGGAGAGTATGAAAGAGGATGAATTTGTTGGGAAGCTCACAAGCGAAAGGCTGTCCAAAGCACTGCAAATCATTGACAAAGCTCTAGCGATTTTTGAAGAAGAGGATCCAAACACAGAAAGAAGTTCTAAAGTGAAAAGAGATGTTATGGCATTAGTGAGAAGTTATTCTAATATACCGAAAAAAGTCCTAAGACATAATTGGATTCTTACTTTAAAATGACAGAAGGAAGTGTTTAACACCTCAACATCGCCATCAACCTCTGGCAAACCATCACTTACGCAGCTATCTGATGTGAGGGCAAAACTGTCCCCCTCCTTTGCATTACCACCATAATCATCACTTACTTCATCATCTGACCAGATGAGTCTCCCCCGATCCTGCAACTCTAACCCAGCGACCGTCACCATTGCTCACCTCATCCTCATTTGACCCATACTACCTCCTTACCCACCATCTTTAACACAGCTACCACCTGCAATGCCTGCTACCTCAAACCATCTTGTCTAGCATTTCACGTAACTTATGCATCTCGTTTCCGACTTCTTTTCAATTAACGTAGGCCAAAAATGAATATTGTTTATTTCTTTAGTAATGTCAGTAAAACAATAAAAATATAATATGTTTATACAATATAAACCAAAAAAAAATGTACTTTTTCTAAACTAGTATTTTAATTTATGATGTCTTCTATATGTTTCAAACCCGAGGAGTTGTCTTCAGGCAGACAGTTGTACATAAAGGTATGGTATAGAATGTTTAACATGCAGTCTTGTAGGTATAATTATATTACAATACACAGTGCTAAAAACATAAAATATATCTAATAATGTACATGCAAAGGTTGTCATTGGCTTGACTGCCCAAATCCCCTACCTATTCCATTATTTCTTATGGAAATATCATTTTTATTTACATCTTTCTGATTTATGCACACATTTTCAGAAACATAATTGGGCATAAAACAAGGCCTTGGTGTATTTACTTACAATTTCATTAATAATAATGTACCTAAGACAATGTAACACTGAATGACAGAATGAAAAGTTGCCATTCTTCAATTATCTCAAAAGTTGCCTAAAATCACACTTTCCAAGGACTGTCATACACAACTTATGCCCCTACAACATACTAATGTTTTTACAGATTAAATATGATACAATAAGCCTTCCCAAACAGCTAGTTCAATTTAAAAAATTTGTATAGCTGACTACATGTTCTGGCCTTATCAGGCCAGTTTCAAGTCATCCACCAGGTACTAGCTCTTACAATTGTAAAGACCTTTAATGTTAACTTTATGAGTTATGAAATTTCCTTAAAAAAAAAATGATATTATGGACATGCTCGTTCTAATCATTGCAGAAATCTTGTCCACACATACCAGCAACATTAGTTGTAAAACTGTATAGACACAATTTTAAGTTACAATAATATTTATAAAATAATGGTTTAGAAAGTTCATAATCATGTTTTATGAAATGATATTTCTTATAATATAAGATATGTGTGTGTGTGTGTACATGTGTGTGTGTGCGTGTTTGTGCCTATTATACAATTATTCATAGACCTCAGTAGTACAGAACCAGCCATAGCTAAATTGCTGATCAGTTTCTCTTTGATGATTCCTGAACAGTGTTCTGAAGTTCCATTTTCAGTCTCCTGTTCTTGTAGACTATGGGACACTTCTACTACTGCAAATTAATAAGCCTGACTCCAGTATGTGTGTATTAAATTTGGGAAAAATCTATCAAGGGTCAAGTGGTGGTATACTTATGATTCCTCTCCAATGTGTGCGCAGATTTTGATTGCCAGTTCTGTATGAAAAGGTCGGTGTCTCTTATTTGGCTATCTCATACACTATTTAGCCATCCTTACGCTATGAAATGTTTTTACCATGGTGCTTTGTTCCAACAAAATTTGTAGTCATTTTATCACTGCAAAACAGATAATGTTATCTTCAATGTTGAACTTCTTAACTGCATTTGCATCAGCATTCACAATAATGTCAGATGTTTCACCTTCAGTGAATAAACTTTCAAAAGCTTTACTAAGATTGCATGAATTGGATGAAAAATCGAACCCTTATTTGAATAATCTTAAAAGATTTTCCATTTGAAACATCTGATGACATTGATATAAAACTGGCATCATTTAAGTTCCTCTTCTGCAAATGGAGCCAACACATTAACAGCTACTGTTTCACTTTTTGTATGTGCACAGAAAACTTGGAATCCAAAATGAATGAAATTAATTTAGAAGAACAGTCACTTGACTGAAACGAACAGTTATGATTCACAGGATGATATGTCAGTGCACCTTCTGCAGCTGCACATGTTAGAATCATCATCTTCAGGCACCGTCGTGTTAAAATAACTACTAACTTTTGAAATAGATGCTGATGCTTTTTCAGCAGATTTGTGTTTTCTGGTTTTCATGTGGCCAGTGATATTTCCCACACATATTTCACATAAACCATCTATAATTTCCCATGTTTCCCACTGACCCTGCCAACTGGCTGGTACACCAAGTTGCCAGCAGTGGCAGCAGCATAAAATACTTCCCCCATCACTACCACCCAAGACCGGAAGGAGTTAGGAGAACTGTTCAATGCACATTAATCTCACACACTACTAGATGATACCATGGCAGAAACAAGAAGTACAAAATGGAGGTCTACCAAACCCATCCCAGCTTGTTTTAATGCAACCATTAATAATAATGCTTCATTAAAAAATGAAAAATCAAGGACAAATGCCAAACCAGATGCAACGCTGGAACAACAGGCACAAACTGGGACTGCCCTGGGAAAACTGGGTCATATGGTCACCCTACATATGCTCTGTAACTTTTTACACAGTGCTGAAATGAGAAGAAGTCATACCCATGAGATGATCCAATCCCAAATCTTGTAATTCTTTTCTTGTTACAAACTTGTAATCATCATACAGAGTGTCCATGTGTTTCTCCTCCAGTTCTTCTGTAAGACTATCTAGAAAGCTGCACCACTTGGGCGCTGGACCCAGGCTCTGCAATCATTTACACAACACAAAATGAATCAAAATGAAACATCATTACCACCATCCAAGCATGTAAAATATGAGATGTTTATTTCACTCATCACAGAGAGGGGACAGAAGCAACAAGAGAGGCAAAGGATATATACCATAACAGTAAGAGGCATTCATGTAACCACAGCAGCCGTGGAAAAGCAATAAATATTACACATTTTGAATGTGTGTTTATAGCCTTACTCTTCAAGCATGTAAAGTGCATGCCTCACATTATAATGTCACCTGCAGCCTGTCTGGCTGTAGTATATTTTTTCACATTATCTCATAAATGGCACAATTAAAAAAAAAAAGGTATTGAACATAAAATATGTTTCGATTTGCTCTACAACTTTTGTCTGAAACATTTCTCATTCCAAGAAGAATTCAGCATGATACTATCATTAAATGTATATAGCCCTGTTTGTAAAGTACCCATTATTTAATGTAGTCCTTATTCCATATAAACATGCTGAATATACAGCATTTAATCCAACAATTTGCACAAACAATAATAAATAATCACTTGTCATATATGATGTCCCTCCCACGTTTCAGCCTTTACAAGGCCATCATCCATGTACACAAACTTCATGACAACCATACCTAGTGGCACAAACACAGAAGCAGTACAGCAGTCCACCATGGCATAAACATCAACTGACAATATCAGCTATGTACATTTATTTCATGAATTTTTAAACACTGCAATGCAACTAACCTGTGTATGAAACTGTAAGTATCTTAATTGCTATTAATTATATGCAAGATAGTCCCTTCAAACAAATGTGACTAAACTGTCAGCAGTTAAGAGCGTAGAGTTTGTTAGTGACAGGATGTCACAAATGGTTCTAAGAGGTCACTGGTGTAATATTGTTTTGAATATGCATGCACCAAATGAGGAGAAAAGTGATGATTCAAAATACAGTTTTATGAAGAATTAGAGCAGGTTTTCAACCATTTTCCTAAGTACCACATGAAAAATTCTGTTAGGAGATTTCAATGCAAAAGTGGGAAGAGAGAATACTTTCAAATTGAAAAATTGGAATGGGAGTCTATATCAGGATAGTGATAATGGTGTTAGAATAACAAACTTTGCCACAACAAAAAATTGAGCTGTTAAGAGCACGATGTTCCCATACCGAAACATGTCACATTCGTGCCAAAATAAGTCAAACAGCTTTTACTACATTTGGGGCAACATGGTATTAAAGTTGCAAACAAAGCCACTGTCAAAACTCGTGAATAAAGCATATGAACTGCATTTTAGCTGTAAGGTCAGAGATCAAGAGAAAGTTTGTGCTACAAATATTTGCTGCAGCTCATGTTCATGGACTTTGGCAGGCGATGCATAAAGAAAGCAAAAGGGCTTTTGCTATTTAAAGCAAAAATTTCCATAAAAACTTGAGGCCAAGATGAATTAAAAGACCGTCGTCGGACTACAAATTAAACAACTATCCGAAGACAACGTCAGCCCCAAATTAAATGTTACAGAAAGAAGAAACTGGAAGGCATCTTAAAATGTCCGCAGAAACTTTCTAGACAATGAAAAAGCAGAAAATTATAGTGAAATTGTGTAAGAGCTAATTTCTTCATACAGTGCTATGGTGTGAAACGTGTCATTGAAACTTCATTTTTTGCATTCCCACATGGATGAATGTGGCGAAGGTTCCATCAGGACATTTCACACGTGGAAAGAAGGTACAGTGGAAACTACAGTCCAAATATGTTAGCTGACTACTGCTGGAGTCTTATAAGGGAGACACCAACTGATGAATCTTAGAGACAAGAGAAGGTGAAATGAGTGTTTGCAGACAAATTTTTTGTAGTTAGGATACCATATAAAGACACACTGTTCATTATTTGACACCATATAGTGTAATTAAAAACACATATAGTACTTTTTTACTATAAATATAGGTTTTGAATTTAATCCATTCTCCTTAACATTGGTGGGTGAAGGGGTAATTCGGTTGTCATATTTGGATCAGCAATGTAAAACTATCAGAAACACACTGAATTTTAACTGAGTTTTCTTTTTTCCTGCCAACCAGTGTAATTACTACAATCTGTTTAATCACCCTTCTCATAAATAGGTACAATGATTGAGTCCTTCCACTGCTCAGGCAAATCCTCCTTATTTCAAATAAAATTAATAAGCATATTAATCTAAGAATGAATTATCCTACCATCTGATTTAATCATTTCTGGTGGAATTGGTCAATAATTGGTGATTTGTGACCTTATAGCTTTTTAATAGCCATGTTAAATTCAAAGGAACTGGGCTTGGTCACTAGTGGTTCTGCTGTACATATTTTATTTACCTAATATCATTATCCCCATGTACATTCAATAGTTGAGAGAAATGGTTCCTTCGCCTAGCCAAAATACTGTGCGTGTCAGCAACCAGATCATGCTTCTCATCCTGTACGATACTAGTTCTAGGCTGGCAGCCCTTCTTAAATTCAATGACGCTCCTGTACAAATCCCTGATTTTTTTGTTTGTTTGTTTCAAGTTCATTAATTTTAACTTTTGAATAATCCCCCTTTTGGTTCTAGAATGTCTACCAGCTTCACATCTCACACTGATCACATTATCTACATTACTTTGGTTTGGATCCTGTAACCACTGTCTTTTAGCCAAAAATGTAAACTCACACAACATTTTAAATTTAACTGCATGAAGTACTTACAGGAATGTAATATGTTTGTATTTTTGTGTCCTCATTGGCAGCAAAAATCATCCCAGTGTTGGGAACCAGACAGAAACCATTAAAGTCTGCAGCAGCTTCAATTGATGTGAACAGCTTCCCCTGCATCATAAGACAATACATTCTACACTGTATTTGCTGCCATGCACCCACATGTCATCCTGTGCACACTGCTTCAACTACACAAATCACAACAGGTTTCAAGTGAAAGTTTCAAGAATAAATATGCCAAATAAATGACACAGAGACACCAAAGACAATATACAGAGATTATTTTGGGGGAAGATGTAAAAAACACTCTAAGGAGGAGCAAAACAATAGAGAAGGAATCACGTGTGGTGAAAAGAAAGAAGAAGGAAGAAAGGTTAAGCATTAAGATAATTTACTGTAGTGTAAACATCAAATGACGATAATGCTACTCCCATCACAAAGTTTCATACAAGCCACCTCCTCCCTCCCACTGCCATCAAGTCCATCTGGCATCCTATGTCTATGAGAAGAAAGCCTGAATTCCAGGACATGAGTACTGCCATGTGGATACAAAAATTACTTGATGTTGAGACATAAGTGTTTAGAGAGCAGCCACAGAGCCATTCTAGTATGGGACTCAAAAACACAGGAACTTGTCAAAATCTTACATAGCCAGAGTAGGATATAAAGCTTTTAAGGCTGCATTAATCTTAATGTAAAGGGGGTTGAAAAGCCAACACAGACACTGACGGCCAGACATTATCCATCATAATTCATACACTTTTAAACCTGACAATATCAAAGAGAAAGTAAACTCTTAATAATGTATCCATCTACCCATTCCCAAAGTTTTGAAAAAATTCACCTATTTTTCAGTAGCCTAGTTGAGGATCCTTTTTGCTGGTGTTCACTGTCACTTTATGTTTTATAGTCTGGAATAATTCATTTCAGATATGTGCAAGTATGGCTGGGTAGCTCAGTCGGTATAGCGACTGACTATGGGCCTGGATGGTCTGGGATCGAATCCCGGTGGGGGCGAGATTTTCCACCTGTCCAGACTGGCCCTGGGGCCCACCCAGCCGCCTGTAAAATGGGTACCGGGTCTTTCCCGGGGGTAAAGTGCGGCCAAGGCGTGCTGCTGACCACTCACCCCCTTCTAGTGCCGCGGTCATGGAAGAGGAAGAGTAGAGCTATAACTCTACCCACCCTCTGGGCCACACCGGGCCTGTAATGGGATCACTTTACTTCACTATGTGCAAGTATAAACAGGGCAGACCATGCAACAAAATTTGCAGACAATTGTAAATGAATATGCCTACATATTTTATCAGGAATTTCTTCACATTTCAATCTTGTGTTGATGTTTAGATTTCTTGATACAGTTCGCTTATGTGTGTGATGGGTTCATGTGCCTACTTGCAATCAATCAGAAAGGAAAAGAACATGTTTACTGAATTGTTTACTACAATATCAGAAGAAGGACCCATTTTACAAAGGGCTTCATAAACGAACAGATTTGTGAGAAGGGCCTTTATACATGTATCTGTTTAGTTCTGCCATTTTGAGAAAAAGGAAAATAAGAATGACTGCTTGGAGACATCAGTCAATAATTCGTGACTATGGCAAATATTGTACAGGAGTTAGTAAGAAAAATTAACCCACATAAATGATCATTTAAACTAGAACTAAAAGTAAGACAATATTTTGTACTTACACAAGCATTTTAAACAAATATGGTTAAAAAAACCTGTTTTTACAGACACAGAGAATTCTAAAAACATAATGGCATAGCAGGATAGTTTTTTTCCTTTTTGTGCTAGGACATTTACTTCAGTGGGATTTAATGGAAGAGATGTTTTCCAATTCAGCCTCTACAGTTTATGGGAAGAACAGTTTGAGGACAGGGAAAAACATGGTGTTGAGGAAGATATTTGAGCCTCAAGCAAAGAAGTAACAGGAGACTGGAGAAAATAGCATCCTGAAAAGCTTCAAGAATTGTACTTCTTACCAAATATTATTTGGATGATCAAATCAAGTAGAATAAGATAATAGGAATGTAGAAGGCATGGTAGAGATGAGGAATGGATACCGAGTGTTGGTGTAGAAAGATAAAACAAGGAGACTACTTGGAAAACCTAGGTGTAAATGGGAAGATATTATAAAGGATTTTAAAGAATATGGTTGGAAGGGCACAGACTGGATTGATCTATGTCTTCAGGGTTCTACCATGGTGTAAATAAACTCTTTGCTCTTCTGGAATGTTAGCAGCATTAATTGGTAGTTATTGACAGACATTTCAGGACAGCCTGTCAGTCCCATCTTCAAGGGTCAAGCACCTAAGACTAGGCTATTCTATGTCATGTCGAGAGATTCAAAAGCCTTTGAATTGAAAAAGCAGAACTTCCCGCATGGGGAGGCTACTGTATGTCACATCCAGAGAATCAAAAGACGTATGTCTTGATGTGACAGACAAGCTATAATTTGAAGATCGTGGAAATGGTTCAAGATAATGTATTTTGGCCATTTCTGGATGGTATAAGTTAGAACAAGTACTGATATAAATTTTTAAAATTACTTTACACTGAGGCCACAGTGCACTCCTTTAAGATCCATTTTAACCATATGGCACCTTACATGAATTATAACCATTACACAGTGTGCTACTCAAAATGCTGAATGTCAGGTACATATGATGGATACTTAAAATATGGACTTTCTTATGTAACTGCATTTAAATTCCAGTCTCCTGCACATCACACAGGGTATTTAATTCTGGCACCAAAGGGTTCATATTATTCTTACTTCTATATGTTTCTGTCTCCCAAGTGTTCTCTTCTCTTCCTAAACCTTTGTATGCATTTCGTCTATGTGTCACATACATACCACAAGAATCTAATTATATACTGAAATTATATCCAACTATGGCACAGCTTACAGTTTCTCTTAAGGTGATTCATTCCCATTGTGCTTTAGTGAAATGTTTGTTACAATACAGTCTTACACAACACATATACAAGTTTTCTAGGTTACCAGTTTCACCTCTGTTAACAGAGCACTACCAGACCTTTTTTTTGTCAAGGCCATCCAGTGAAACTTATATTTGCATGTAGGATTGAGATCTCATTCCTTTACATACATCAAAAAATGTATTAAAATAAATTTATATAACAAGGTTAAAATATGGAGTGTAGAAAGGTATTTTACTAATATAATTTTAGATATAAAAATAAATAAAAATGAATAAAAATGGTTGGTGTTACAACTGATGTGTTGAAGCACATGTCTATCTTTTTCTTCCAAGGCACTATGAGTAATATAGTAATTCTAGTTTTTATGCAAGAAGAGTCCTTAAAAATTTGTGTTATTTGGCAGTTAGAGTTATGTTATACAATGCTGATGTTTTTACCACATCTTTGTGTCTGTGGAAGGTCAATGTTTCGTAAATGTTTTGAGATTGAAGTTTGGTGTGTGTGTGTGTGTGTGTGTGTGTGTGGTATCAGGTACAAGTGCCTACTTACTTTAATAAATTTTGTGACATATGTAAAAGAATTACATCTCAATCCCACATGCAACGATAAGTTTTGCTGGATGGTCTTGATAAAAAAATGTCTGATAATGACTTGTTAACACAGCCAAAGCTAGTAACCTTGAAAACTTGTATATGTGTTGTGTAAGAATATATTTTAATAAATATTACAGTCTCTCACTTGTAGCACACAGCATTCCAAAATGATACAAAGAGCATATGCAGGAACATCAACATGAAATATTTTCTGAACACACTATCCACATCTGGCTACCTGTTCTTTCCCTCATTCTACTGCATGAGAGTCCCATGAAAATTTCTTCCTGCTATCTGATGCTGAAACAAGCATGGACCATGTAAATGGTCACACAGAATAGGTTCTGTTCCTTTCTACATAAGATAAATACAGCATCAGCTTATGAAATGTCTTACACATAATGAACCTTTAATAAAACACAATGACTAATGTCTAAATTAAACAATCTTATGGTATTACACAGCTATCACAAACTTTCAGCCATACAGACAGCGTGGTGAAAGAGTAAGAGGACCACTGGTTGTCTATCAGCAGGTCACTTTGTATTCTGCAGCCATTATATGTTTCCAGCATGTTTAGCTCAGTAAGCACTCATCATAGCTGACCACTTGCTATGACAAAGAAATGCAAAACATTTTTGTATGTGTAGGTAAAACTGCCAGACAAAAGTTCATAATAATGAAGGCATTACAGACTTTACTCTTGAATATGAAGGCACTACAGTCTTTCAAAATGTCAGGAACCTAACATGGCAACACAACATCACATACCAGAACACCTGAAGCCTCTGGAATAAGGCAAGCAAGAGTAACCTGGTATCATGACCAAAGACTGGTGGAAAATCAGTTAGTTTGCAGCAGGAATTTTCCTCTTTACCAGCATGCCTGTGTAAAAACAGACACATATTCAGCCAGAAAATGAAGATGATCACTACAGAGCTACAGTCACGAATTTATGTAACTTTATCTCATCACTCCCTTCTACCTCCATAGCATTGTGCTTAGGAAATGGGAAATTTTGTAGTCTCTTACCTTTAAATTAAGATAAGCATATCAAGGCATAAACAGCAAATTCTGAAGAGACGAAAATATATTTTACAAAAGTGGGTTTAATTTATGTATGACATTTGACACCTTCACAGTGACCAGTGTTCAATTTTACCACCATCTAGGAATAGAACTGTGTTAAAGAATGAAATTAGTACCATTTTGACACAGAAACTTCTTCATGTTCCTCAAATGCATGTAGTCAGTATTTACAGGCAGTACTTGACTTTCATACATACTTTGTTCCTGAAAACATGTACAAAAGCTGATATGTATGGAAGATGAGCACCAGACTTATGAGTTATAAGGGGGGTTTAGTTCCCATTCCTTAAAAGGACCTAAAATTCCCTATTTATGGGCAACAACAAAAATAAATAAATAAACAGTTGTATCAACAATGACAGAATGCATGAATTCAGTGACAGGCAAGTATTAATGTTCCTGCATCACACACGTGAATTCACCCCACACTTCTGATGGCTATATAATTGATGGCCATCAAAACACATATTTCATAACCTTAACAATGTTGCTGAAGAAAGTTGCCTTGTTTGTTTCTTTCCCCACATAATGCTTTTTGTTTGAAAACATTTATCCCTTAGTCCTTGAAATATTCAGGATTTTTGAAAAGCATGCGCAAAATTTAAATACCCACAGAATAATTTGACAAGCTGGGACTTAAGAGATGGGATTTAACTCAGAGTTTAAAGGGTTAAGTGACCAGGATAGCCAGCAACAAGGAGCATGCAGGCTCACCAAAATCAGCCAACATGGAAAATCAGTCACCCCCCACCAACATCAAAGTTGTCAGTCAGGTTAGAAAATTAAAAAAAAAATAAATTCTCTAAATTGTTTCTTATCTGAAATTATAATTATCTCACGTACATATTCTGGCAATTTTTATGGGTCAACAGCCCTAGTGTGCTGAGGTCACCCTATAGAGGTCACCCTATACTCAATGCGTCACATAAACATCCATACACACCACACTTGGTAGGACTCCTCTGGACAGGTGATCAGCCCATTGCACAGACCTCTACCTGACAACACACAACACTCAATAAAGACAGACATCCATGCCCCCTGGTAAGATTCAAATCTGCAATCCTAGCAAGCAAGTGGCAGCAAACCCACGCCCTACACCACGCAGCATGGGATCGACCTTTTTTGCATTTACTAGACACAAAATACAGATCAAGACTCAGTTTTACAGAGCCACTATGGGATAACTCAAAATTTCTGTCCATCAGCTGTGTATTCAAGACTGAATTCGGCATATGAAAGATAATTAGAGGGGAAAATTTGTAACATGTGGGTTGCACAAAAGTTGAATGTCTGAAAGCCTAGCACCACCTCTATGTTCAGTGAGACAGTAGAGTACTGCTTTATAAGTAGTTTTCATTTGATCTTTTCCTCAACCCTGCTATCCCCTCATCATCCATTTCAATAAACACATGACAAAGGAATGACAACTTCAAAAAGTGGTTACTGATTTCCACTACAGAAAAAAAGTGCCATGTTGTCTAAGTCATATGCTACAGACAAAAAAACTGTTTCAACATGCGGTTAAAATTCCCCATGCATTTGAAAACATGTAATATATTTGTACATATTTCCAGAACTTCAGATTTCCAGCATAAACAATGGCAAAGTCCGAAGCACTACACCACACAGATATTTCAGAACACAACATTATAAACACCATACATTCTGGTGTTTGACAGCTGATACAGGTTAGATATTAGAGTTGTTTTATATCCAAGGAAAGAGCTATTATTACTCACTAAATAAGAGGCTTGGCAAACCCCACAGCCAATCTAGATGTGTGACAGAAAAGGAAACCCCTACTGCTGCCTAAAATCAAGCCTCAAAATCAATTGCACATCTAGTCACTTTAATGGCCCAGCTACTGGTATCCACTTGTGAAAAACACACATCATGAATCCAATTATAAAAATTAGAATAAGAATCTGTGTGGTCAATTTGCATTCACAAAATTCCAGAAATGTACATACCGTCTCTTTTCGCCATATCTTAATGACAGAACTATCCATGGACAGAATCAAATCCTGAGCATCATGGAAGTCTACATCAAGGATTGGTAATCCATACATGTGGTCCTTAACTAGGAAAGGCCTACTGGACCTTATATCATACAGCAGCACCTGGCCTGTTGCAGTACCAACACCAAGAGTGAGACTTCCTTGAAACTTGAGTGCAGTCACTGACGGAAAGCCTTCCAGTCTGAAAACACAATATTTTATTTAAAAATGTTACAATCTGAGGACAGTATAATATTGTGTTATTTTCATAATCATAAGCAATGTTCTTTGTAACAGCATGAGTTTCTTTCTTTGGCAGTACATGCAACTTGGCCAAAATGTAATGTAAGGGGAATTCAAAGCTGGTCTGATGGCATCTTCTTAATAGCACTGGAAAAACAATAATTCTAAAAATTCCTGTTAGTATTAAAACAGACATGTACATCGCCCAATCTACTGTCCAAAGTGTGTTTTTGTGAAACAATCTCTTACTTCAGAAGAAGAACATGAATTACAAGCCTCTGAAATCAAAGTCCTCAAGCAAACACACATGCAGTATGTGTACAAAATTTAAATTGGAAAACCTCAAACGAAGAGACCACATGGAAGACCTAGCTACACATAGGTAATCTTAAAACAGATGTCTAAACATATAAGGTGTGAGACTATGGTCTGGATTCACACATATAAAGATAATGTCCAGTGACAGACAGTTGAAGATGCATATTAAAATAATAATACATTAAGTATATAAAGATTCAGTTCATACCTTGCAGAGAATACAGTGTGTTTCCATTACAATGACCAGTCAAAGAATGCTGTATAGGAAATAACTATCTTTTATTGTGAGAATAATACAGAACACATACACTGCTAAGCCAAGCTGCAGAGTTCTTAGTGTTAAACCTGGTTACCATGCTGTAAAGAGTTAATTTGCACGTTTCATACAAGGGATGGAATTTCTTGATCTGGTGATGCCTATTATGTTCTCAAAATGGATCTGGTTCATCAAGTTAATATATCTAACAGTCACAGCAGTGCAATGGATCTAAGAGAGTACTCACTGTGCATCTGTAATGCTAAGGGCACAGTCCAGGGTGCCAACTTTGCCTCTACTGCGAGGATCCCAGGCTTCCACTTTCCCTTCTTGTGTTCCACAAACAAACAACTGATGTACTGGATTTATAGCACATCGGTTCACCTCAGATGCATCAGTCACCAGTGAGTTAAGAAACTGACCCTGCTCCAAGTTCAGTCTATACACTTCTGGGCTGCCGAACAAAATATTGATGTTACTAATACATGAACCTGAGTCCACTTACACATAATACACTAACCAACACATGCATTTAATAAAATACAATTCATAACAAATATGAAATTCCTACATGTTTCAGGACTGGAGTGCCATCCCCAGGAAGTTTTATAACACAGGAATATAAGCCCAACATGTTAATCTAGGTATTACACTGCCCGTATTGGAATGTTTACAATGCTGAAATTCTAAAATATATAAAAAGCTGATGAGCAACATCATGACTGGCCTTTTAAGTATATCATAAGACTCAGTAGCTGGATGCCCAAGGTAAAAACGGAACTTTATGCAAATTCTCTATTCGATAAGGTCTGCTCTTTCACACTGGGCCACAGAAATCACAGAATGCACTCAACACACACACACACACAGGCATTGCACAAAAATGAAATATTTTGTTACAGAAACATTCAGCACCCTAATGCACAACATAATCAAGTGGTACCTAGCAGCACACAGCAACATTGCACCTGGTTAATGGTCCATGCAGCCAGACCAGAATCATTTGGCCCACATTTAAAATGGAAAAATGGAAAGAAATGGGGAGAATGTGTTCATGGAAAATTTCAAGATAGCCTCAGGCAGGATAGCAATATCTTGGTTAAAATAAAAAACAGACAGTCACAAAGTTAATACTGATCTAATCTGTTGTTACTTTAGTTTCTCTCATGAGTAGTACTGTGATTGTGAAACTAATTTATTTTCAGTTACTAAGAGGACAGCATACTTAAGCATACAACAGTACTTTCCAGATCGCCATTTACCTGAGTGATACTTGAAGCCTGGCACATATTTTGTATTACCCCAGACTGCCAACCTCACACATTTACTAAACACACTCCAAAATTTGTGCTACACAATCCATTTGTACTACTTTTTGGCAGAGAACACAACTAGTGTTGAGCTATTTTTATGAATGGGTAAAACTTAAAATCTTAGCTTTATCTTTTATTGTCTGAGTGTCTCAGTATGCAACAGTGCTACTAGAATCATGCATGCTGAGCAAAATTTTATGGAGAAAATGTGAAGCCCTGTTATTCTGAGGTAGCCTGTATATGTTTCTGCACTCAATATTTTGCTCACAGTACTGTACAAGACAGAAGAGAACCAATACAACAGATATACTGTAGCTTAATAATTTACAATATCTAGTCATCCACATGTCATTCCATTTGCTGTAAGTCCATCTCTTAATGTAATTTTGCTTAGCATTGGTACCTAAAGTCAGTAAAAATTAAAGTAGAAGTCTGCATGTGTATATGTACATATTTATTAGAATGTGACAGTTTTCCATGGATGATCTGCAATTAAATGAGTTCACTAAACAGACCTACGTAGGGATACACTTTAAGTCAGTGGCCAGGACAGCACAGTCTGTACAGTGACATGCCACAGACTGGATGGTCCAGGGATCAAATCCCAGGGATGGTGAGATTTTCTGTACCATCTGGACCAGCCCCAAGGCCCACTCAGCCTTCTGTACAACAGGTACTTGGCTTTCCCAAGGGTAATGCAGATGAAGCATGGTGCTGACCATCCACCACCTTCTAATGCTGGGTTGAAAAGGGTTGGATACCTCTGATTCCCCTCGGTGCCTGCAGTGGCATGTCTTGGGGGTGACCTTTATATGTAATTTTTGTGTAATTATTATACAAAAACTACAGTTTCCTTCTAAGAGAACAAACCTACTCAAAGTAGGTGTATCATTAATTATTTCACAGAAGTATTAAAATCTGAATACTGGCATTACTCATAATGCGACTAAACACACACATATATGAAGTGATACTTTACCCAGTTCCCACAACATACAGGTCACAAGTAATGGAATTATATTTCAGATCACGTCCAAATCTTGGTATTCGTAATCGGTAGTACCGTCCATATGCTGCATGAAATTCTACATATCGATCAGAGTGCAAGAAAACCACCTACAAGAAAAGCACATCTGAATATGGAACATTTAATGACTCTGGAGTTTACTTGTATAAGCAACAGAACATCATATTTCAAACTAACACAAAAGGTATTTAAAAGATTAAAAAATACTCCAGAGCACTTATTAAATTATCTGTTACATTCACCTTCCTCACATTGACACTTTATTATAGTTTTGAATCTATGTGATATGATTTTGTTGGAAACAGCCATGTTCTGGTACATTAAACAATCAAGTAAATTCTTCAGTGTGCCCAAGAGCTATAATGAGGAGGAAGTTCCTCAACAACACAGATACAACATACCAAAGTTTCTAATAGAAAAGCGTAGACTGAACAACTTACAAAAACGTAAATGTCGAAACTGAAAGTCAGAATACTGCTCATTTGCCTTGTCAATGTCAGAGAATTTATCCATTATGAATTTTTCTGCCTTCTCACATAGTATTTTCAGTAGAATGAATTTTTAAGATCAAATACCAGTGTTGGAACTTCCACCTGATATGGCCCTGTATCACTACCACATTTCTGACATTAAAAATCTCCTTCACAGATTTAATTTTATCACATGGCGACATTCACATATTCTGAGTAACACAATGACAGTATGTACTGAATGCCTTTCTATGAACAATTCCCAGCAATGTTACTGGACATGGCAGACACACTGAAATAAACATACCATGTCCTAAGAATATACATATATACAGACATACATATATATGTATATATGGTAAACACACTGAAATACACATACCATGTAAGAATAATATAAGCTTAAATCATATCAGAGCACGTATTTACTTAACACTATGACTATATCAGAGTAAAATCTTAAACATCCATTAATTAAATCGATTATTCCTCACACAATAAACAAAACATGAGTCTCTATGTCTAGAACCACTATATTCTGCTATATACAGGGGGTTTCTGCAGGAATCTGCCATAATTCAGGAGAATGCTCCTTAGGTTAATTTACATCAATGTAACCAACATTTCTATATCTGAAGCTCAATGGTTACAGATATGATGATGATGCAAGGAAAATGTGGTCTTCTTGTGGTTTTTTGCATTGTACGTGTTTAACAAGATGCATTATTCACACACTGCACAGTGACATCTTTAGGCTGACAGCCAAGCCAAGCCAAGACAAGCCTTGCAGAGGTAAGTATGGTATGTAAAGTACTAGGAAACCTAAACATGATTTTTACTAAACTAGTGTGAACATTTCTTATTTAACATCCATATGTCACTCAGATTTTAATGAGATGTTAAATAGGGGTGTTTAACATTACAAGAACTACAAATTCCCCCTTGTTTTAATATGTATTTGATAACCAATAAATGTAGAGCAGTTCTTATTCTTTACAACCTATCTCACCATTATCTACATATCCATTCAACTTTGGATATAACCATTTTTGGTAACACAGATGTAATTTAAGCTAAGAAATATTCTCTCAACTATGGCAAATTCCTCCTTCAACACCCTGTATAGTACAGCCCAGTATAAGACAATTCAAAAGACGACAGTAGCCCTATGAATAGATGTATTTTGCCAGCTGTCACATAGTCGGGGACAGCCCTTTCCTTCAAGCACAACCACACTGTAATAATGTAAAAACTCAGAAAACCATAACATGAATCTTCACTGCTGTAAACCTAAAGCAGCGGCAGCAACAGAGGAGGTGGCAGTGGTGGTGGTGACTACTGCTGAATTTACCAACTACCAGAACTACAATGAATACTACTGAAAAGGCTGTAAGATTTTCTTCCTATTTATAAGAAAACTAATGCAACTACACACCATTCAGCTTGCTTCCCAAGGGTACATATTTTCCTGAGCCACAACACTTACATGCCCTCCCTTCTCTGCTGACCTCAATCACATGCTTATCTATAGACAATTTTTTTTATCCCATACCAAGAAATCTCAAAACAGTAATCCCTAAATTCTTTTAGTCCAAACCCGGTAACATATATACAAAAAGTACAGCTAACAGATCTTGATGATATCTACGAAGTGCATTTTCTGTTTAATTTAACATTAAAATTAGGTCAGCATCCTTGTTATCAGCAAAGATTATTTTTGGGAGACCTTGGATAAAGCCTCATGGCCCCTGGAAAGATGCAGTTCACATTCTGGCAAATGTTGCTCCACAGGAACCACAACACAACAGACATACACAGAGAAGCATATAACATGACATTACATGAGAAAGTCCTACAAATATAATATAACATGGTAAAAAATTGTTGACAGAGTTAACATAACAGATTGGTTTCATATTTTTGGCTGCTATAATGGACAATACTTTATTTGAATAACTCAGTCACATCAACTACTAGTCACATTCAAGCTGCTACAATCAGTAGCTAAAAATATGAGGTGATGATGACACTAACCTTACTGTAGTCTTCTGACAATATTTCAAACGTCACAACCTCAGAATCAAAACATCTCTCAAACTTCATAGACAAGTTACTGACATCATAACAACGCACTCGGGGTTTGTAGATTCCAGTTGCCAGAATAAAGTTTCCATCTGCGGATACCTTCACAGCTGTGCTTACTCCAGGCATTTCAAAGTCCTGGATGAGTTCAATTCTTCTTCGGATATCTGCAAGTTCATATAAACGTTAATGTGTGCTCAGCAATAAAGCATGCAAATCTAGAATCTTCCCATTACTTTACATAGTTGTGAAAATCAGTCTCTCATTGTAAGGGAAAACACAGACTGAAGGAATTTTAAACCAGCGTAATAAGAATATTTGGACCTATGGAAAAGAAAAAGAACTGAGTGAGTTAGGATTATAAACGTACCCTGGTCTTCACGTAAAGCACCTGTTATTCTTGTCAGGTTTTATTGAGACCTGACTTTTCTTGACAAATTTTCTAAAAATATTTAAAATATCAAATCTCATGAAAATCTGTCCAGTGGTAGCCGAGCTGCTCAATGCAGACGGACGGATGGAAGAAGGGACAGACAGACAGACAGACAGACAGACAGACAGACAGACAGACAGACATGGTGAAGCCAACAGTCACTTTCTGCAAATTTGCGAATGTACCTAAACAGATATTGGTCAAGACAAGACTGTCTCTGAACACATCATGAAAGGACGTGGGAAAGTGGAAGTGTTTTATCTCTGTGGAAGCCATCCCATTATGTTTATTACTTAATAAACAATACTTATTCAGTTTAACATGACAAAGGTTTATTTTAAGTGAAATTGTTACCTTTACATGTGTGCTACATGTTTTGGCCTGTACTTAGGCCACCTTGAGGCAAATGCTTACAAGGAAGATATAATAAAAATGTAAGGGGCCACTTGTTTATAGTTACTATTTGTTATAACATTAAAACATACAATATAAAAGTATGGGACCTAAATAATTTAAAAAATGTATATATAAAGACTTCTCTTAGATTTTGGTCCTCGTGCAGTGTAGCAAAAACTAATATCAAAATTCTTCTATGATTCTGTGTATTTTAATTGGCACTGTATGGTCTCAAGTAGCACACTCTTTTATAAAAATCTTCTTTGAATTCTGTCTGCAGATTGGGGCCAGGATATAACTTGAGGTGGCAGGGGAACAATGGGGCAGAGCGATATTTACCTGTCACTACCCAGACATCCGCAGGTAAACACTGCTCGACCACAATCTCAATTTGCCAACAGAATTCAAAAAATAATTTATAAAACAGTACACTACATAAGACCACAGGATGCCAATTAAAATTACACAAAATTGTAGAAGAATTTTAATACAAACTCTTATTACAAAACATGAGGACCAAAATCTAAGTCTTTATACAAAAATTTTAAAAATTATTTATGCTTTATACTTTTATATTTTGTTTTAATGTTATGAAAAACAGTGACTGTAAACAAGGTGCCCCTTAGATTTTTCTTATATCTTCCTTGTAAGGTTTTCATGTTGACAAGCCTGAGGATGGCCTAAGTACAGGCCAGAACATTTAGTACACATGTAAAGGTAACAATTTTAATTAAAATAAACCTGTGTTGTGTCAAGACTGAATCATGTAGTTTATTAAGTGGAACTGTATTCCATTTATTGTTAACCTTGACACTACAGTCATGCATCGCTTGATGACGGGGATATGTTCTGAGAAATGTGTCATTAGGTGATTTTGTTGTTGTGTGAATGTTATAGAGTATACTTACACAAACCTACATAGTATAGCCTACAACACACCTAGGCTATATGGTATAGACTACTGCTCCTAGACTACAAACCTGTACAGCATGTTACTGTACTGAATACTGCAGGCAACTGTCACACAATGGTAAGTATTATATCATATTATAATATTATAACCTTATGGGACCACTGTCGTGTATGTGGTCCATCATTGACCAAAACTTTGTTATAAGGTGCATGAATGTACATGGAGATGAGTGGTCACCTTCATGACCTAGTCACTTTACCCTGGAGAAAAAACTACTGGTACCTACTTAATAGGACGCTAGGGGTGCTCCAGAGCTCATCTGGATGATCTATAGACAAGAACAGTTCTTGGCCCTGCTGGGACACAAACCTTAATTCCTTGGTCTTCCAGTTTGCAGCACAGTCACTTTACTGACCATGCCATCCTGGTAGTTAAACAAACCAAGTATCAAAACAATTAGAAAGCTCAAGAAGTAGATACCCAAGTAAAAAATGTGTCTGCACACTGCATTCTCATCCTTCAACAATACCTTCTTTGTTTATTCCAGGAAGAGAAATAATGTTACTTAAGACTTCTAATACTTCTTTACATTCAGAGAATATTATAAGATGAATACACATTGGGTATGGGCATAAAGACACCTGAAATTTCCAGTGTGGAAACTTTTGGTTACTTCATAAGTTATCTCAGTTGAAGAAGCCATTATCTCTTTTACCAAAGAAGATGTCATGTTCACTCCAATATAAAAAACCTTCTGGTTCCTTCTTTGACATTATGCAGTTGTGCACCACCAATTTCACCCCCAAGGAAAAATTTTCAACAAACATTACTATAATGCAAACATGTGGGATCAGCAACAACATGAATGGCAAAAACAAAATAAAATTGGAATTCAGGGCATTGATGTCTGTACCACAACAATGCAGCTACTCACCCTGCTTTGTCTGAGTCAATATCTAACAGAAAGCAAAATTACTCTCATTCCACACCATCCTTACTCACCATGTTGAGCACTAAACTTATCATCCAGGGAACTTCAAGCCCCTGCTGGCCAGAGATCTTTTCATTTTAAATGACCATATCTGTGCCTGCTTATATTATAAGCTGAATTTCACACACTTTTTAAACCTAAACATTTCAAATAAAAAGTACACTTTTCAAAATGGATCCATTGTACCATTCCCGAAGTGCTTAAACAGTCCACCAATTTTTATGCAGCTTGGGTCAAAATCCTTCTTAAATTTGTTTATTTTGACTTTCAGTTTTAGTTTCTGGACTTATTCATGTCAAATATCTACTTGTATAAGATCTGTACAACATGTTACCAAACTTGGAGCCTACTGTAAGCAAGTATGCCACGGTAGTGAGACTCAGGTAGTTGTTTATATTCATGGAACTGTGGCTTATCTGGTTGGCCATGGATACGTTCATATTACTCTTCAAATCAGTGGGATAAAAAAAAAACAACACAAATAGATATTCATCAAATTGGTTAGTGCTGTATGGGATCAAAGGCAAATTTACTTGCTTTTACTGTAAGGATTTGTACATGGTTTTTATGTAGGGCAGTTTCATGCTTATGTCTATCTTCAACTCAACAATTCAGTGCATTCCCTGTCAGGGAAATAATATATGTCAGGTCAGAATGCATAGATGTTTGAGTCATGCCTGGAAAATCATGTGCTGGTTGGGTTTGCTATGTGTCGAGTCATGCTCTTCCCAAGTGTTTTAGAATGGTTACAATGCAAAAACTTAATGAATGAGCCATAAATGAAGTGATACTAGAATTTGACGTTGATGCACATTCATCTGAAGATGAAGACATTTCTCCTCAGAGGACACCAACAATGGCAGTGACATGAAGACATTAGTGACACAAATCGCATATAGTGGACTGAGAATACACACTGTCAACTTTCTGTATCTATAGTCTACAGGAATACAGGGCACTGCAGTTGAATACAACACACAAATACACCCCATTTTGAGTACAGTACAGTATGAGAGGTAATTCAGTGACCCGGCACTTCGACTGTTTCCTGTCTCTTGTGCAACACTTTGTTTAAGCATTCAGCAGGTTCTACCCTGCTGACAGAAATGTCAACAGAGTCATCTGCTTTCAAGAAATGATGACCCAGGAACCTAAATCTTCATACTGCCATTGCCTCACAGTCATGAAAAACATGTGATGAAGTTTCCCTTGCATCTACCACACCTTGGAACATCTACTAGCCCCATTTTAAACAAATGTCCTTTTAAATGACAGTACCCTGTTAGCAGCCCTGTCATTATTCTTAGGTGGTTTCTGCTCGGGTCGAGTAAATCCCCAGCTTTTTTTAGCAGAAGGCCTTTGAAGAAAGCACTTGGCCTGACTTTGCCCACAAATGGACTGCCAATACTCATGTTCTCTGCTTGTCCAGTCCCTGATCACTCCCCTGGCAAACCTTTGCAGATATGAAACAGGCAGGATCAGGTCCTGGAGTGGAAGTGAAGAGCCATTCCTGACTAACTGATCAACTCTTTCATTTCCATCAATCCCCATGTGTCCTGGCACCCACATCAGTTGATCCTGTTACGTTCTGACAGTGTCCTTGGTGGCAACAGTGAAATCAAACATTGTGCACATTCCATAGGAAATTACTATTGCAAATGATTAACTCTTCAATGATGCTGGCTTTTAAATTTCAACTAATGCAGAGCAAGAAGATTTTTTTAACCCTTACAGACAGAATGAATAAGCTAGGCAGTAACACTGACGAAGACTTTTATGACTGCCACACATCATGCTGAATGGAATGAAAATCCTTGTTTCTTTATAAGTTTGATAAAATGGGCATATTTTAAAGATTTCTTGAGCTATCTGTCAGCAGTAAAAGTCAAATGAAGAATTATGAATGCATTAGTACATTTGTTATCTTTTGCATGTTTTACATGTTTCAAATACAAGCTAGAAGTAGGTAATGCAACCTGCAAATATTTGGTAAAAATGAACGCAGTTGTATAGCAGGACACATACGAGAATGAATCACTGAACCATACAGAGACTTCGGCGTTAACATGGCTGTGTGTTTTCCAGACCTTACATAATCTGGATGTAAAAACATAAGCAGCACTTTGCTCTGCACCATACCATGATCCAGACAGTTCAACTGAATAAACACTTTCATATGAATCTCTGTTATTATGACTTGATCTTACATATACTACAAGTGGCCCACATCAAAAGACCCCCACTGCTATGTCACATTTCACTAAGAGATATTCAACACTAGTGTTTTGTGTGTGATACAGTTTGAAGCACAGATACACAAGCCCTACATCACAGTCTAGATGTTTTGCCTTGCAAAGAATATATATTACACATCAGGAAATGAGCCTTGGCAAGCCAGTTACATGAACCCTTTAAGACTAGCCAAAAGTGGACAACTATGTGTGAAGGTGGCATGACGTTGAATGATGTGAGTCTGCATCCTGTGTGAAATGATTAAGAGCCTCTACAAGCTGTTCTCAGAACAGTTTATGTGAGTTCACCCCACATGATTTGTGAATTATTTGGGCAATCAGGACAGTTAGGTCAACTGGTTGGAAGAAGAGCTTTTTAAGCCATTTTCACACCTTACAGTAAAATTCTGTACCTGTCTGCCACCATTTCACTCAAACCCATAACACCCATACCCTTACTGGAACTCTCAAGACACAAATGACTTTACGCATTTTGTTCTTTATCCACAAAATGAACTCATGCTGGATAGTTGTGCACATTGGTGCGAAGGTAAACTTCCATCTTGCCTTTTCAGCCACAGCATTTGTGCCTCTTTTCACATTACAAACAATGTTCATTGGCACACTCTGTCTGTTGTATCAAACAGTGTCACAACCGTTTACGTTCCTGCTGCATAGGTCAGAAAACAGCTAAGTAAAGTAAAATCAAGTAAAGTAAAATAAAAGTAACATACAGTAAAGTAAGGTAAATTTCACACTACACGCTGCCATGATGGCACAAACAGGGGGTAGAGGTATAGATCTGATCTTTATTTAACCTCTGCGTAGATGGGGTAGGTGGTTAAAGCCACACCCCAGCCGCTTTACCCCAGGAATGGCCTGGTCCCACTCTACAGGTGGCTGAGTAGGAGGGCCAGTCTGGATGTGGATGGGTGTGGAAAATCTCACCCCCCATTGGAATTCAATCCCTCAACCATCAAGCCCATAGCGAGTTACAATACTGACTACACTATTCCAGACCACCTGAAAACAGTTAAGGCAATGCAAAATAATTATCCATCTAACACACCACAACTGAAATGTTGGAACACTGTGGTCAAAATCTTCTGATAGATCAACAAAATCAATATCACAGTAATGTGAAACCAACTGCTCCTAAAATATGGAATCACAGATCAACTCTTTAATCTCACTCACCACAATATAACACACACATTTTGCCACAGTGTTAAGACGCTGAACTTGTGATTTTGAGATGCATCAAATTGAAGCCCATTGGATTAAAGTATAAATCTTCCATCATAAATGAGCACCTATCGATTTATGAAGTAACATAAAGAGGATTCAGTTTGTGTGAAACAGAGAGAGAAGAATATGAAGTAATATCAGGCGGCTAGTACATTCACAACGCATGCAACTTAGCTCACAACACTGCTTAGAAATCCCGAATGCTTATCCAGTATAGTACCTTTAATATGCAGTCATTATACAAACTGCCAGTCCTTAAAGAGTTAAAGTTATACTATCCTTCATACTAGCTCCTTTTGTCACATGACTGCAAGTAAACACAGTATTTGCACTGCACAGCAGCACATACAGTCAGGCACTTCCTACATTACACTAAACATCCTGCTTTATCCAATATCCAGGCAACGTCCATGCACTGCGGCCTCAATATTACAGTTCCCACCACATATTTCTATGTTATACTAAAACTATCTTCACAGATACACCATTTGTTGGTGGCAATAAGCAAGCTGCTTATTAATAAAGTGCCTACTAAACCATGAATTAAAACAACAAAGAACAAAATACCTTAAATTTCAAAATATATCTCTGCAATTTTGGCACCAGAACAAACTATCTAGTCACTGTGGCAACATGGCACCCAGGATCTATTGAGACTCAACATAAACTTACGTTTCTGAACAAGAGTTTCAACAATGGCATATATACCTTCCACTGACATTTACTGGTGTTATATTCTGCTCTTTGTCATAAATATTTGCAACATATATAACTGATGAATGAAAAACACTGAAATTCTATATTTGTGAACTATGCTATATCACAGGCACACTTACAGAACACAAAACATGCACACACATTTCAACATTTCTTGTGAATCAAGCCTTCAAGCAATTCTTGTCAACAATGGTTCACATATATGTAAGAATATGATACTTATTACAGGCAAAAACTGAATTCTTACCAACATTCTTCTTCAGAAGTGCCCGTCTCTTGCGATCAGATAACCACTACAATAAAAATAAAATGACTGTAAACACCATAAGCTGGAAGTGCCAGAAGTGGTATACACATTTTTCACAATACTGTTAAACTTCAATTGTGAAATATTACATTACATTCTGATTTTATATGCTTGCACTCATGGCACTGGGTGCATTCACTGTTTGGGGTTAAATGAAATAAAAACTGAATACTTCACACGTATGGTAATTTTACATCAACATTTATTCACATTACGCATAATGATTTCGAATAAACCTGAAACCTTGAATTATATCTACAGACATGCATATGTGCAGTTAAATACTATCAATTTGTTTGCAATGTTGAAATCAATGTCAATGGACAGTCAAAGCAGAAACTATTAAAATTTCTGAATAAACGACCTTGGGTTCCTGCAATAGATCAGTAAGTCATATAACTGGATATCTGCTGGGCTTGTCACTAAGTCCATGAACGTGAGTAACATAAACACATAAGGGACAATCTAGCAGTATGGTCTCATGAGAAACGTAGAGTTGTGAGGTCGTCGCTCTTTTGGTTTTGTTACGCAGAGTACGTTGGTAGTTCACCGACGTTCGAGACAGCTAATCGGTCGCATCTTCAAGTGTCAACATTCTTTGACTGCTTAAACAAAGAATGTCCCGAAACGTTGGTAAGCAACTACCAACAAACGATGCGTAACAGCCCATCCCATCTATAACGCGTAAGACCTGAAATCTCACAAGACTGGAGTAGTGCTACAAATTACGAAGGTCATTTTGTGAGCTTTCTAAGACTCAAGTAGAATCTCCCGAAAAAAAACTTTTCAGATAGCTTGAAGCATCCACGTGTAACGACAACCTTAATTTGTAACCCTCGTTGCATCGACTTTGCTGGCAGGTTAGTGTATGAAGTTTTGCCATTCGCGATAATCTACAACAGAAATAAAAACATACCTCTGGAAGTGATTTTCCTGCACTCAAATTGTATATCTTCACATTATTTGGGTCTGACACTAACATGATAAATGCGATTAACCACTCTACCACCTCCTACCTTCCTCAAACGCACATGGCACTGTACACCACAGCTTATCTAGTATACCGCAGACCTATACTCAGTTCATATCCCATAATAGATGAACTGTGCCACAGAATATCTCCACCATGGATTACAGACAACCAAAGTTTGCCATGTAGACACCACATATCACGGATATATACATAATACACAACAGAGGGTAAAAATCAGGCCCGTGACAAGCCCGAGGTGCCCAGAGAGTTTCAGGAAGTTAATGTCCCGAGATTACGTGACAATGGCCCAGGATGGTGGTAAGGTTGTCAGCCTTACGCACCGACCGCTTTTTACCTTCAGGAAATACTCCAGGTACTCATTTCTGTTAAGAGGCTGAGTCGACCCCACGGTCATAGTGCGATCGGAAGGATTACATCAATGAAAAATTACAATGACACCATCTGGAATCGAACCAGCGACCTTATGATTTACATCACAGCACCTTAACCACTGTGCTGCTGCGGTCACCTAATGGAGGGTATTATATATAGGGCCTCAGTGACCCTCAGTTACGACTACAACTGCTACAAATCAAACTGAAAATCGGACGGGAAATATATAACGTAGCAGATTACGTAGTCCCTACAAGGTGTTAAACGTCTAGCCAATATGACCATAAAAACTATGAATACAAAGGAGAAGAAACCTGTCCTCACTGTACAGGCAAAAACAAAATGAAAGAATGTACAGCCGCGGCAAGTGAACAAAAACGCATCAACTGCATCACCTACAACAGATACAACAAGAAAGATAAGATAAATGAGAACCACTTGGCATTAGCCGTAGTTTACTAGCAGTAATCACAAGATACAGGAACAACATCGAATACTAGCATGGACGACCTATACAATCAAAATAATTTGGGATCATCTACAACGGATTGAAAACAAATCAGTTACCTGCAAATAAATCTGTAGCATTCAAGATCGGCAACATACAATCCGATGAAGATTATAGATACAGAGGAACCACATCTAATATTAATACAAGATCCATATGAATACCAAAACAGACCATCAGGAATTAATAAGAAGTACAGAATATTCACAGCAGCAAAAGGCAAACATAGAGCAGCCATTATAATTATAAACAGCAACATAGACGCTACACTTATTACAAAGCTATCAGACGAAGATACAGTATTAATAGAAATAATACACAAAAACCTAAAATTCTTTGCAGCCAGCATGTACTTTGATCTAGAAGATCAAATAGAAAACAAATTTACTAAACTGGATGAGTTAATGCGATTTGTCAAAGGTGGAAGAATCTTGATAGCCACGGAAAACAATTCACGATCAAAGACGTAGCACGATCTTAAAACAAACTCCAGAGGAAGAAAACTGGAAGAGTAACTAGCAAGCAAACACCTACACATACTAAATGAGGAAAGTGATAGGTCCACCTTCCTCAACAGCAGAGTTTAGAGCAATATAGATTTAACCATCACTAACAATAACCTAATAGAAGCCGTCAACGAATGGGAAATTAGTGAATAAGAGAGTTAGAGTACGCCATTAGGAGGGTTCAGGTAAAACAGGATGGCTTGAAACTAAATGGTACATATCAGCTTCTGGCTTATGCCGATTATGTTAATATACTGGGAGGAAGTATACATACGCTAAAGGAAAACGCAGAAGCTTTAGTAGCTGCTACTAGACAGATTGAACTGGAAATAATTGCGGATAAAACTAAGTATATGGTTATGTCTCGAGATCAGAATGCAGGACGAAATCACAATGTGAGGATTAATAATAGTACCTTCGAGAGGGTGGAAGAGTTTAAATATCTGGGAACAACTTTAACAAATCAAAATTTTATTTCGGAAGAAATTAAGAGCAGATTGAGGTTAGGAAATGCTTGCTATCATTCGGTGCAGAATCTTTTGTCTTCCAGGTTGCTATTCAAAAATTTAAAGATTAAGATATATAGAATTATAATTTTGCCGGTTGTTTTGTATGGGTGTGAAACTCGGTTGCTGATATTAAGGGAGGAAAGGAAGCTGAGGGTGTTTGAGAATATGGTGTTGAGGAGAATATTTAGACCTAGGAGGGACGAGGTAACGGGGGAATGGAGGAGATTGCATAAGGAGGAACTAAATGATCTGTACTCCTCACCCAATATTGTGCGGGTGATAAAATCGAGAAGAATGAGATGGGCTGGGCATGTGGCGCGTGTGGGTGAGGAGAGGGGGCGTATAGGGTCTTGGTGGGGAAACCGGAGGGAAAGAGACCACTGGGGAGACCTAGGTGTAGATGGGTGTATAATATTATGATGGATCTCCAGGAGGTGGAATGTGGGTATGTGGACTGGATTGGGCTGGCCCACGATAGGGATGAGTGGCGGAGGCTTGTGAGTGCGGTAATGAACCTTCGGGTTCCATAAAATGCGGGGAATTTCTTGACAAGCTGCAAAGCAGTTAGCTTCTCAAGAAGGACTCTGCACCATGGAGTAAGTAAGTAAGTAAGTAAGTGAACAAGAGAGCCTTTCTGACCACAACTGATTTCAGTGAAGGAGGAGCCAGCAAACAGAACGACTACACAAGCCAGGGTACTAGGTTCATTATAAAAGAGGAAAAATTATACTTTGTCGATCGAAAACCAGTCCAAGAAATGTGGAAAACGGCCAATAATGCACACTTTGAAGTAGGAACCGAGGAACTTGATAAGTACCTCTGCACAATGATAAAAACAGAAAATGATCTGGAGCAGCAGGTCGATTTATTTTCAGAAGCTGTACAATCAGCATGCTGGAGAACCTTTCAAAACACTACCACAAGGAAGAAGAACAACAAGAAATCTGTCCCATGGTGGTTGGGCAGCTTCATTTTAATGTGGAAACGAGTAAACGCTTGTATTAGACTATACCAGATAACTAGAAACGACGAGAAACTGAAGGAAAGCAGAAAACAAAAATATATTGAGGCTAAGAGAAAGTATTAAGCGGGAATAAAGAAGGAGAAATTGAACCCGGGAAAGGAATACTGTAATGTGACAGCTTCCACAAACCCATGGTCGCAAGTCTGAAAACTCTCGTCAGGGAAAATACGAGCGAATAGTATAATGACCAATCTAACAAAACTGGATGGATCAGAGATGACAAGCATACAAGAAACAATGGAAGTAATGTAAGACTACCTCTTCAAAGAAGATAGTGAAGAGGAAAACTCACACCAAAAAAAAAAACTAAGGAAGACAATTGAGGAACCAATAAGAACCAGTGACGATGTAGAGTTCTCTCAAGATGAAATAAAGCACGCGAGAGGAAGCTTCAATGACAAAAAAAGCACCTGGAATAGATGGGATCACAGGTGGTATCTACCTAAGAACATTTAATATATTCCTCAGACTAGTAACCACTATTTACAACCAATGTTTAAAAAGAGGGTGCTTTCCAAAAAGGTGGAAGATAGCTAAAATTATCCCAACAATTAAACCCGGGAAAGAAAATAGTATGGATCCATCCAAATACCGACCAATCAGCCTACTAAATATAGGAGGCAAGGTCCTAGAGAAACTCCTTATTAATGGTATCAACCATCACATGTACAAAAACAACTTCATGACAGACAGACAATTTGGATTCACGCCACAGAAGAGTACTACAGACGCGTCTATGGAGGCAAAGAATTTTATAGAACCGGTACTGGAGAATAGAGGTGTGGTCATAATGACCGACCTGAATGTAAAAGGAGCTTTTGATGCAGCCTTCTGGCCAAGCATCCTACACGGCTTGAAATAAGTAAGCTGCCCTAGGAACTTGTACAACCTTAGCAAGGGATATTTTAGCCACAGAACAGTAGTAATGACTACTAATGTCAGTATAAAGAGAAGAGTTACAAAAAGTTGTCCACAAGGTTCATGCTCTGGACCCAGCTTCTGGAATGTGCTTTACAACTCTCTAGTGAACTTGGATCTAACAAGTCACTCAAAAACCATAGCCTTCGCCGCCGACTTAATGATACTAACCAGAGGAGATACAGTCGTAGAGGCTGAAAATTACATGAACTTAGAAGTGAGGAAAATACTGGAATGGGCCATAAACAAAAAACTAAATTTAATGAAAACAAATCCAAAGTTATGCTTAAGTCTCGCAAGAGAAGAAGGGAAAAGAAGGAGATAGAAATTTATGTAAACAACAAAATACTAAAACATGTCAACAGTTTAAAATATCTTGGTATTATTTTTGATAGCAAATTGACTTTTAGAGACCATATTAACTACACAGAAGAAAAGTGCTCAAAATTAATATTTTCACTCTCCACATCGGCTAAGATAACTTGGAGAGTGAAACGAGGAGTTGAAAACCATATATACAGGAGGAATCTTCCCCCTGCTGCTATACGGAGCCCCAGTCTGAAAGTGTGTGTTGAACAGGATTTGCAACAAAACTAAACTAATTAGAATACAAAGAAATGTAAACCTTGGAATAGCCAAAGCCTACCGCACGGTTTCAAATGAGGAATTGTGTGTAATCAATGGCATAATACCTATCAACATAAAAATAGAAGAAACATGGAAATTCTGTGAAATTACAAAAGGAATAGAAACCCAGTATGATAGGGAAATGGAAAACTGGAACCATCCAGCAACACATGTCAAAATAATTGAAGGATATGAAGATAGCTCACACCCTATACATACACAGACAGCAGCAAGAATGACCTCAGTGTAGGAGCCGGAATAGCAATTTTCTTAGACAATAATCTAACAGCAAGTTTGAAATACAGCCTAAATGGACGATGCACCAACAATCAAGCGGAACAAATGGCTATCCTAAAAGCATTAGAATATATACAATAAACAGAATTGGGGGAAAAATCAGTACTAGTACATACAGCCGGATAACACTTCAATTGCTACAAAACCAGAAGAAACATACACGCCTCATTGAACAAATCAGAACTAAAGTCATAGAAATGGAACAGCACAAATGGAGGGTGGAATTCAGTTGGATAAAGGCACATGCGGGACACCGAGGAAATGAAATGGCAGACCAACTGGCAAAAGCAGCAGCAAATAACAAGAACATCGACGAGTGCTATACTAAAATACCAAAGAAAGCAGTATTGTGTGAATTAAAGGAACAAAGTGCTCAGTAGAGGCAAAATTAATGGAAACGATCCTCAAAAGGAGCAATAACCAAATCTTTCTTTCCCAAAATAGAGGATGGGCTGAAATTGAAATTAAAGGCAACCCCTAACTTTACTGCTATAGTAACTGGTCATGGAAAAATCAAATCTTATCTACAAGTACAAAATAATAGATAATCCAATGTGCCCTTGCAAAAAAGGTGATCAACAGTGGACCACATCCTATTCGATTGCACACTCCTAGAGCAAGAAAGGGATAAACTAAAAGCAGTGGTGACAAGGACAGAAAACTGGCCAGTGAGTTATAACAAACTAAGCATAAATTACTACAAAAACTTCAAAGAATACATAGACAAAATAATATGGAACAAAGAATAGAGTACAAATAGACAGTTAAGGTCCTAAACTGTACATAGAATAGATAGAAAATAATACATAAAAGTTACCATCAATGCATGTAGTATTACTCCATAGTAATGGAGCATGCAGGCTAATAAATGTTTATTAAAAAAAATAGCCCAAAGTAACAGAGGTCACAATATGAACATATGTCGGGCCACTGAGGACCGAAACAGGTAGTTGACGTATTAGAGTATTATTGTAATTCTAATGAATTATGTGCATTTGTTGGTTTACATTGTAACAACCTGTCACATTTACATCCACATTGTAAGCAATTCTCTGTGTGGCCTGTACACCATCATGTTTTCACTTCTCAACACCTCACAAAACTGTACCCACCAACTGACTAACCACTTAAGCTAGCTCCATCAACCATTGCCAAATTGAACCGCTTGGCCACATCTCTGTGCCAAATTTTTCCGCAGCGATAGGCCTGTACTAGGGTAGAGCCGAAACATGACGTGGTAAATCTATTACTGTCCTGGAACTGATGTATTAATGGGGTACATAACCTATGTGACTTTAAAAGTGCTAATTTAGAAAGAGGCTTAAAAGGCTGTGTAGGAGGATCATTTTTTTTGGGGGGGGGAGGGGGAGGGGAGGGGAGCCAGACGTAGCTGTTTGCTACCATGAACAGTCAGTGGTAGGACAAAATTTTGAGCCAAGATGGTTAGGGTCGGATCCAACCCATCGGTATATTATAGGCAGTGAATGGGATGAGATGCACGAATGGGAGCAGTGGACCAAAAGAAAAGTAAAATCTCCAAAACCGGAATTTTAGAGGCAACCAGATGTGTGCTACATAATGAATACATGATTCTGAAGGCCAGCCGGGCTTACTGGCCACATCACCACGACCAAAACGTGATACCCAAACTTGAAAGACTTTATTGCCCATGAGTTGAAGTTGCTACAAGACCCTCAGGATACAAAGGCAGCCTTGATTCAGCTAAAAGAAGAGTGGTTACATTACCCCGGAGCATCTGAGACAACACAAGAGTTCCTGACTCAGGTCTGTGAATGGCAAGACAATTGACAGTTCGAACGACAGATGTGCGTGAAAGCAGCAATTGGCAGGACAGCGTCACTACAGTGTGGATAGACGACATCGTGGAAAATCTCCTGTCCTTAGTGGACAGCCTTGAGGACGAGCTGTCACCGAGATTGGATCAGGCAACAACCACCGACAGCAGTAAAAAATGATCCGCAGGATGACAAATGGATACAGATTCTGCGACTCCTGTTGTTATAAGCAGATGCGAGCCAAGAAATTTTATTGTCCCCAAGGTTGACTACCTGCTGTGACTCTGTGAATAACTTTGTATGTTCTTGGCCGACAATTTTAGGTGCATCTGGTTTTGTTACTAACACACTGCATGTGAACTTGTGGCACCAAGCGGTTCATAAGCCAGTCTGTTCAATTTGTCTACAGTGTCTTTAGAGGGAACAGTGCAGTGTATGGTCTGTGGCCAGTGGAACTGTCAATAGGTAGCCTAGGAACGTCACTTTTGCATTGAGGGCATTGCATGTTTAGAGCAGTGTATTCTCTCGGACTCCGGAATTACAGTTCTTACATGTAGAACTGGGCCCCTGTATACTTGCTGTAATATATGTGGTGATAATCCCTAACAGGCAATTTTTATAAATAAGTAGTTCACTATTACACAGTCTTTATATTTCACCTTCTGTCATGTCACTATCACTTCTACTGCAACTGGTGCTGCTGTCCAGTCCATTGTCATTATACCTTCAATTCTGTTTATCCTTTAAAGCCTAGTGGCTACTTCCTGTACCATCAGGTGTAATAATAAACAGTTCTACATTGTGTCCACAGCAGGCATTTACATTTTTCATACATATCTCAGAAATAACAGTGACCTTTGAACTATAGAGAATAAACTGACTGGCTTTCATAACTGATACAGAGTGTTTACTGCACGATACGAAGGGGGCTTTTAAATAAAACATTATAGTTCATCCTTAAAGGGCTATTATACCTTTGTGTTAGTAATACTATTTGTGTAGTCTAAATGCTCACAAAGATGTTTGTCATTAATACTAAATGTTATGCTGTCTGCACCAACCTCCTCCCAGATTAATTATATAGGTTTGAGACCTGCATCATAAGGCAGAAACTTTGGTTTGTAAAAACTATTTCAAAAAGCTGTACTTTTAACATTGTTTTGCAAAAAGTAATGTTACTACCACATACTAAAAAGATTGAAACTTTTTAACCTTTTGTTGCTTATGTATTCACACTTTCACAAAACACACATGCGCATGTGTGTGGTTAAAGTGTGAATATATAAAAATGTCATATATATATATATATATATATGTGTGTGTGTGTGTGTGTGTGTGTGTATTAAGGCTTCTTGTGTTAAAACTCCCTCATTAAAAATGTTTAGATACATTTATAATGTTTTATACATAACGGTGGATATCTTGCAACTACTGCAGTGTTAAGTGTCTTTCTAATGTTCTTAGTAAGGGCCTGGTAATGGTTTAATAAGCCAAAACATGTAGCCTATTTTATCCTGTTTGGTATGTTGTGTATGATCGTTTTGAATAAACAGATTTATCTGCAATTTAATAACATGAAGGGGTGTGTCATCTAAAAAAAAATGTGTGTTGTCAAAACGGATATGATCATTAACATTTAGCTACCTAACTACAACATTCTACCGGAACATATGAAATGGAATATATCCCACTTTCTCTGAAGTTTGTAACTGCCTGGACATTCAGGAGTACCAATACACCACTTTAAAGAAGTTAACACATCTATATTTCACATTAAGAATGTACAGAGGCACATTGCTTCAAAACGTTAACAACATATAACAATGTACAAACTTGAGTATATATATATATATATATATAAAAATAATGTGGGATCTAAGTCTTAAAGACAACACAATCCCATATACACAGTAAAACTAGCATACTGTGACATGGAATATAGGTTCTGTAACAGGATTTTCCTGGAAGGAAATTTTAGTGCTATCTAGTTACTCATACTGTTCTTCTCTTGAAGGATCTGGTAATAGCAAGCCTGCAACAAATAATAACTGCATAAATTTCCATTAATCCTACTTATTTACACAGACTAATCCAGAAACCATACAACTCATTAAATTTTACTTCTGTGCAGCAAAACCTCACCATCTGCAGGGGTCACATTTTGGAAAACTGCAAATGGTCATACTATTGTGTGAATTCAAAACCTGATGGGAAAAATGGGGTTTAGGGAACTGAAGACATGAAACATGATTAAAATATGTACAAGGATAATTAATGATTAATAAAATGAGAACATAAGTGATGGTGTTGATTGGAATGATGTTGGCATTCCTGGTTGCAAGCTGTCAGGGTAATCAAACAATACAAAATGCATGGCAGAAGTGGAGCATGAAGACTCAGTGAAAAAAGAGGGGTGATTTTCGAATATTTTGTTTTCTGTATGTCCTGATACATCTTCTTGCATGTTACCATGACAGCCTCCACCTTGTGCTCAAATTTCAGGCACCTTCCATGAAATTGGTGACATCAAGGACAGGACTGAGTAAGTAATCTGTCACCTGGAGGCCTTCTTAAGATCAGCAATGGTCAAATGAGGCCTCTCCATAATGAATCAGATTTACCACTGTCTTGTGTTTCACTACGCACTATCAGCTATTCAAGACCCTCAGACAACTGCACTACGTGAGAGTAACGAATTTCCTTGATATCATCATCGTCCACACCTGGGAATATTTATCCTGAAATTCTATGGGCTAACATGATGGCTGCTTCAGGACAAAGCCATCCAGATGAAGCACTGGCCTTGATGTTTCCCCTCAGTTTGTTTTCATTTTTGTTGGCTAATAAATTACCAAATTATTTACAATATAATGGGATAAAAGTGCAACAGTGCTGTCTAACATATCCAACATGTCAGCTTCTGCCACAAGTGACACTGTCTTTTTTCCTTCAACTCTTACTCACCATATACATCACCTGTTCTGTACAATACTAAAACATAGTGGCAACATTAGTTCTACAAACTGTAACATGTGCATTCAAAATACATTCTTTATCACACATTATCTAGGTAGCTAGTATGACAGAAAGGTACAAAGACACAGCTTATTGTGTATTCAACCGCACACCTACACAAAAGAAAATGTAAATAAGTTAAGACCCCATTGCAATGCACAAATGGCAACAGTAATTCTTCCATGAATAGGCAAAATTATGAGTGAGGCAGGTCTGCTGTATGTGTATTTTACTGTCAGACACCATCAGTAACTCAGGCTATGTATAGCAACTATAACAGTGCTTATGTCCACTATATGAAGTCAGTCACACACATTCCTCATTTGTGAAACACATTCCTTCATTTCCTTTCATACATGCTGCAATTGTTATGTCAACCATTAACCCTGTATTTTATGTAAGGAGACTTCTTTCACCTCAGCTTAAATTGGTTATTGATGAAGTCATGATGTGACATTGGTTGTGGTGGTTTCCCATAACATGATGGAATCTATGATGTTATTATGAAAGACGTTAAATTTCTACTAAATGCAGTAACTTAAACAGCCCTAACTGTTGGGCCATGGACAGTGTCTTCTCCTGAGATGAATCCAGACTTTTTAGGTAAAGAAGAGAAGTTTGTGAATTAGATAGTAGTAATTTGTTGTGTATGTAGTGTAATAAACAAGGGTTTAATGGGAACTACCATGACAATTTAAGTAAATGCTACTATATTTCCACTCTCAATGAATGGGAGAGAATCCACACCAGTGTCCACTGTGGACTGGTAAAATGCTAAACAGCCTTAACAGCAAATTTCAGTGGTGATCATAGTTACCATGGCAGATTTCATTCAGAGACTCTCTTAATAGTCATTATACCAGTGTGAAATAATTGGATAACAGTAAATATTGAATTTGAAAGGAACATATATGAAAGTGGTTGTGACTAACATAAGGTATTACCCTGGAATTTTCCTGGAGGGACTGAGGGAAACCATGACTGTCAGGGTAATCAGTGTCCCAATCAACTTCCAAATAAGCCCCTCCTGAATACAAGTGAGAAGCATTGCTACTTATGCAACTTGTCTAATATTTTACTAAAGCCAGCTAATAATAACATGGAGAAAAATTCATTAGTAATTAAAATATGTGAATGATATGCATGCACAGACTTTTGGACAACTGTTAATACATTATAATGACAAACTCCAGTATATCTATCTGTATTAAAAAAGATCACTACTATATTACTGAGGCATCCGTAACTTTCCACAGACCAGAGATAGGGTCTTGAAATGTTTGTGGTAGCCCTAGGAAGATTAAAAGATGTGCCAACCAAACATAATCAAACCTGGTCCATGATTACATTAGATTGTTCTCTGAAAAGTACAAGCAGAGTCCAAAGAAATGGTTGAAAATTTACTTTAATGTTACTCATGCCATGCAATGGGATACATTTCCATTTAAAAAGTCAACATCTGCATAATATAATATGTGTAACATAAATATGTTCTATTTACTCTGACCTGTTTTGGTGTTCATATGCCATCACCATAAAGTTTAAATCACAGACAATAGTAGGGAACTGATGAAACCATGTGAAGAAGGATGGAGCTTAGACTGCTGGGAAAAAATTTTATGTATGGGATCACATACAGAAAGGACTATTAATCAATGAACAATATACCTTGAACCTTAATCCGCTATTCGTAATTGCACAAAATAAATGATAACAGGGCACATTCACTAGGCACTCAGACTGATGCATCTACATGCAGCCACATAACAGAACCAGTCATACAGTACTCCCTGAATACAACACTACTTTATTTCATACAAACCTTACATGGGGTATGTATTCATAATTTTTAATATATTATGATAAAATGTTGTCACTTATGATTTTAAGTAACACATTTTCGTATAGGCTGAAGAAATCGAATGAGATGCAACATTACGCATATATTCATTTACTGCTAAATTACTCAACGTGTTTCTGGCGTCCATCACGCCCATCATCAAGGGTACATAAAACTGTAGTTGCAACCTCTGGTACAGATCATACTATCTGGGGAGCAAGCTTCCTCACATAGTATGATCTGTACCAGAGGCTGCAACTAGTTTTATGTACCCCTGACGATGGACGTGATGGACGCCCGAAACACGTAGAGTAATTTAGCAGTAAATAAATATCTGCATACTGTTGCAACTTGTTGGATTTCTTCAACCTAGAATTATGATGCACGGAACCACGAATGTAGAATTCTCATATATTTAATGGATGGGATCAATACAGACCAGGATGTACGCAACAGATGTTCGTATGCCACTGTGAGACAACTGCACATAATTGTTTTAATGTTAAATACATTGTACAAATATAGTTTAAAAAACATTATGATACATTATATTTTTATAATGTAATTGCATTGTCATCCTGACAAGCAGGTGGATGATTCACCCTGTCTCTAATGTCACACGCCCTGACATATATGTTCTGGATAATTGAGAAAGGAACAGACAGCATGAAAGGTGAAGAAACCTCTGGAAAGTGCTGCATGCTATATAAACAGGTGGACCCACAGGTCAGGAATGAGCTGCGACAGCAGAAGCACACAGGGGTGAGTCAATGGTGAATCAGGCAAGCGAGACAGCGACTTGGGTGATCTAGTTAATGTAAGAGTTTCTTGGGAAGAGCTGATATCAGAGTCAGCGCCACTATGAGACAGTAAGGGACCAATCAATGATGGAATTGCAAGTGCGGACACAAAAGAATGGTTTTATTAAGTGTGCATGCCAGCTTGTGCAGTGATGTGAACAGTGAAGAATAATATAAGGCCATATTTGACCAAGAAGAACAGTACTACTGGAAGTTGAGAGTGCATCATAAACTATTGTACCTGATTCTGTTATTAACTGGAGTGAAAATACATTTTTGGAAAAGACAAGCATGTGTGGCACCCTCATTTACATTACAGTCTCATATACATAATGTTTTAAACACACTGGAATAAACTCCCTGAAGATGGCATATGAAGGCCGAAATGTCAGAATAAATATAGTACATTTATATTATACATACTGTGTTGTCAGTTTTTGGCTCCATAAATGGAAGTCAAACAATGAGTACATACTACATCAGATGGTGTGTTCTCTGTGAGATATGGTACGAGCTGAGGCTAAAGAAACCAAATGAGCATCATTCACATCAGACAACATAGTTAAATACATATGGCAGGACTCCCAATAGATCATGTTAACACCTGGGTTTCTCTAAGCGTAAGGAACAACAGATGAAGTCCAGACAGTCATCCATGACCATAAGGTTTGACTTTGCTAATATAGGAATAAAAAAAGTAAAGACTGCACCAATCTTGCTAGGCTACAGAAAAAAAAAAAAAGAAAGTCATGACTGTTTACAAAGCTGTTATAACAATACTGAGAAATATTTATGTGCCTATTGTGTAAAAACTGAAAGGCATATTAATATACATTTGTACTGAAATGATGTTAAAAGTGGCTTGTTAAGTTAGTACCGAGTCTACTTCCAGTAATCAAGGAGATATATTTTTTACTGACTGTTACTCCTGGTGGAGTTTGTCACTACAGATCAGTTTCGTGTACTGTTGTTTCATCAGGTACTGCTGCAGTTCTCTTGGAAGGGGGCAGAACTGCTCCAGAATTTTACATCTAGTAAGAAAACAAACCAGAGTCAAAATTTTGTAAGTCTGCAGTCTTGTTGTTCACTACAGAGTGTACAATCACATAAAGTAACAATGGCCTTCAACCACACATTGCAAGTTTCATAGACACAATTCAGCTAAGGGAGGAGTCATGGTTGTATCGGTTGGTGACTTTGGACAAATTCATCACATATATGGAGTGAAGTTCAGAAATGCTGCCTGTGAATAAATATGTGACTGCAAAGAGTCTGATACCCCTCTTTGTGAATTCATAAAAGATATCTTGAAATTACAGAACTGTGGCATAAATAAACATTTAGAAGAATTTACACCATTGCATAATATTTGAAATATGTCAGATAATTAAAAGATCAACAGAGCTCATTATTTACAAATACAATTTTACCACCTAGAAATTATGCTGTAAACAAGGCACTACTTGACAAAATACCAGCAGCTACAAAGAAATACAACTCAGGAGACACATGATGGATGTTGCGATGTAGTAAGTTATCCTACTGAATTATCAAAAGTCTCTGTAAAATTCGGGGTTGCTACACCACATATTTAAACTTGAAACTGGTGCAACAATAATGGTTTTAAAAAAACCTACATCTGCTGACACTCTGTAAGGGTACTAGACATGTAGTGAAGTGAATGTAATATTTCATCACCAAGTCTGCAGTGATTACTGGCCATGCAGCAGGACATGACTCACTCATTCGAAGGAGTACTTTAGGACAATACATTCAAATTTGATAAAAGCCAACTTCCAGTGAGATGTGGGCACTACTAATGGCAGCAGAGCCTGCATTGGCATCATGTATGCCACAACTGCCCCCCCCCCCCACACACACATGCACGCACGCACTCTCTCTCTCTCTCTCTCTCTGTCATCTGCTGCCTCCTAGCTAACAGCACAGAGACTCTTAGAGCTGTATGGTAAGAAGCAATTTTCATGGCGAAGAAGCTAGAAGTTGTCCCAGTAAAAAAAATGATAAACAGACTCTTTTGTTTAGTTTGAGTGGTTTAGCTGCCTTACTTCATTACTAGTAATACAACTGGACCAGCATGTGCTAGTCACATGACTGGCTGCCAGGATATTCCCACGCTACACCATGTACTCTTTAATTGTCCTTTATTCTTATGGGAACAAAGTGTTAATTCCATCAACTGGAGTGCTGCCTGCTTGTTGGGGTATGTTGTATCATATGCTCCATGACCAACTGTCTCATCACTGTCAGCACATAACACAGATTTCTCAACTGTCACCATGGCAATCAGGATATGACCCACCTAATCAACCTGACTCACTCACTCATACAAGTAATATAAAAGGGAGATTACTTTATACCATTATTCACCCAAAACATACTTATTTCAGACCAATTATGGATTAAATAGCTGTGGGCTACCTTGGGAATGGACTACCACATTTAACATTGTTACTACAAGAAATCAAGTTCCAAACAAAACATTACAGAGTGTAGATTGGTAGGTAGTTACTGATGTTTCATGACAAACTACAAGTCCCATACTCAAGGCTGCTTGACCCTTGAAGATGGCATTGGTAGTTGTCTTAAAACATTCATAACAAACAAACAAACAAACAAACAAACTAACTAACTAATCAACCAACCAACTAACCAAACAACCAACCAACCAACCAACTAACTAAATATCCTTCTAAACACCCTAGAAGAGTGAAGTTTTCATTTACACTCTGGCAGAAGCCTGAAATAATGCATTACAAACAAACTTCTGGAAAAAGGCCTTTTGTCATGTGGGTACATCCTGTATTGAAAGTACAATATTAAATTCAGTACTCTAGGCTACTTGTCTGACTGCACAGGGAAATACAGGCTTATGGTATTATTACATTCAATTTGTCTTTTCTGCCTAAACTGGTAAACCTACTGCTTTTCAAGAAGCTAGTATGATCATCACGGTATTGCACGTCCCGCCAAACTTCGTGCTTCCTAATTCTGAATTAATTTACAGCATATCTGACAAACTGAATACAAAATGGCACCAAGATGAAACAAATAATCAGTTAGTTGGAGAAGGTAAGCTGTTTTTAAGCCACTATGTTGACGTTTCTGTTTCCACCTAACTGATTCACTTCTTCAATGTGAAAATATCAACCACAAGCAGTTATCAAACTAAAGAAGATTTACAGGTAAAAACCCTAGCTTCCTGTTATTTGTTATTACCTTGAGAGTAGTAAACATGATACCAAGTTCTCCATTCTGCAAATATGGCTCCATGAAGTCCTCAATAAAATGTATCTCAGAACCAAGCTGCAGGATACGTGACCTCACCACCACAAAATTAAATACAGGAAACAAGTCATCCATTGTCCACAGGTATAAAGTTCCCAGTTCACGTTGCACTGCCTGAAACAATAAGTCCATGAAAGACTAACCACATCTGCACTTTACGTAACTAGACCATCCAGTTTCAAACAAAGTTTTTAGAATGTCACAGACTACAGATGAACACCAATTAGTGACAACTACATACTGAATGTGAATAATCATAAACTGAAGGATATTTTTTACAGGCTCAATTTTAAACACTCTGGTTATATGCGCAGGTGGATGTCATTAAGAAAAACATGATTATAGCTGGTTCCTTTTCAATGAAATAATACAGACACACACACACACATGCGCACGCGCGTGTATATATATATATAAATTAATATCAGTGCTTATAAAAAATAAGGATAACAAAAATAGGATTAAGGACATCGAGGATTAATGTGAGAAGGTGAAGGGATTAGTATTATCATCAGAAGAAATTCTGGGGGTATGAATTTGAATGTGTAACTGAGTAGCTATCTGTTTTATTTGCTGTACCTATTTCAAGATAGTAACAATTAAAGTCAAGGTTTCTTTTTCAGACAGTTCATCCCTACTGTGTTTTAGATAACACAAATCACAGTAGATGTAGTTGAACACAACAATTAATTTATTCAGTATTACCTCAACAACATGTTTTGGCCCAACGGGCCATCATCAGTTTGGCAAGAATGGAAGACTGAATAAACAGTTCAAGTTGGCAAGAATGGAAGACTGAATACATGGTCACTGTATATTCAATCTGCCATTCTTGCCAATCTGATGATGACCCAATGGGCCAAAACATGCTGTTGAGGTAATAATAAATAAATGAACTATTCTGTTTGACCAAATCTACTGTGCTTCTTTATGTAAGGTGTATGATCTCTGAAAACAAGACAGGGTAAGGAAAACAAATCGTGCACACACAGAAAGTCAGACACCCAAGATGTGTTTGCATGCCTGTGAATACATGTGTACAGGATCATTATTTATCTGAAAACTATTGTCTGTCACTTCCTGTTGTAAATCCAAATGTTTGGGCAGTGGACTGAGGAAATTATATTAATATGATCGATGAGCCAACAGGAAGTGACCAATGAGAGTTGTCAAATAAAAGAATGACCCTATATATATATATATATATATATAGGGTCACCCCTGTGTGTGTATATATATATATATATATATACACACACACAGGGATGCTGGTAAGTCCTTAGCCTGACCAGGAAGGACACAAGCTTGGAAGCATGTCAGGGATGTGCGCGATTTCAACAACACTGAGACGCAAGCTCTCATCAAGTTTTTTTTTCTTGCAAGGCGAGGCACTGAAGGAAATTCATGCCATTGTGACAGAAACATTAGCTTGTTTCCTTCTTGGTCATGCTAAGGACTTATCAGCAACCCTTTATATATATGTATACATTCCAGCTCAGTCATGGCAGTCCCCCTATGAGACCACTCGACAGTTAATATGTCATATGTTCGTATGACGTGGTTGTGTAGGACACAGAGCATTTTGTAATCAATGTATAAAGTAGCAGTATTACAAACATTTGAAATAATCACCCTACCTACTAAATTCTTTATTTACTGCAGTATTTTAGGATTCTAGATAATTATTAAAATCACTGACTGTAAGGTTTAGGCAAACATGCATGGATAATAAACACAGACATTTCTGGACCTGTATGATCTCAAACTTTACAACACAAAAAAATTCTGAACTTCAAATTTGCCTATTCATTTTTATTCTATGAAAAATTGAATGACAAGTGGTCTATTATAAAATACTCAGTACAACTAAAACAGTGTATAAGCTGGGCAATTAATATATAACTTTATATTAATGGATGGAGGAGTATCCATGTGGGGACATAATGTTGGCCCATGTCAAAAAGTGTCATCCTGAAACACTGTTTGTGTCACTATACTTATTTGAACCCTTAACCCTTCTGTGAAGTTATTTGGAAAGCTGCAAAAAATTATTTTGCAGGTACAACTCTCATGTCTCAGGATCATTATTCCAGTTTCAAAACACAAACTTCAGTAACAAATATTATACATGCACTAAAAATGCCCATGTTTTTAAGTATTAAAACTGACACCATAATAAACAAGACAAAGAATGGTCTACCTAAAAGAGTAATAAATATTACGGTCACTGAAATGTATGTGCTTGTTAAAATTGCTGACCGACACTAAAACTTCTTGAATGCAAAAAGACTGATGCCTTATTATAACAATACACAGAATTTCTAAGCTGCAAGTGTCAGCCCTTGTAGTGATGTTACAGGTTATAACCAGTTTCAGTCTTTGTCTAACTTTCCTGTTCTTCAGACACTATGTAATGTGCTTTTTTACTTTTATTGTGTTTTTAGCAATGGAAAAGCATTTTACATACAATGCCAAATTTTAAAAAAGTTACTTTGTGTGCCAAACAGATTAAGAATCATGCAGCCTCTACAAGGTATAGTGATGGAGACAAATGTACATCCTTGGCGTGTTATTGAAAACCTAGTCCTTTTCTTCCAAGAACAGTACAAATTCAATTTCTAGGACTGATGCTACTACTTTCGTGTATTTCACAGTCACAAAATAAAGGACTACTTGCACTGAGAGACATCTTAATGTTAAAAGCCAAAGAATGTGCAGGAAATGGTAATACTTCTTTCCAGGACATGCGTGGGTGGTGTGAGAAATTTATGCAAAGAGAAACTGTATCATTACAGCAAAGGACAATAATTGGTCAAAAACTGCAATCAGAATTTGAAACAAATCCTAATGAATATCATTACATTATTGGTCAAGGACAATAGAATCAATATTCCCCAATTCAAATCGATAAAAAAGATGAAACAGTACTTTTTTCAACATGCTGCACAACTGCACTACAAATTCCAAAGGAAAAAAATCACACATGATAATCAAAATGACTGGTTATAAAAAGTTAAAAAAGTTAGTGTCATGCTGCATGTAACTGAAGATGGAAATAAATTACCACTGTAAGTCACATTAAACAGAAAAACATTGCCAGAAGAAAATGTTTGTAAATATGTAACAGATCATGCACAAAAAAAATCATGAATGACATCAAACTTAATGGAAGACTGATTGGGACGTGCATGAAAACATTTCATGTCCATGTCTGCGATAAAATTAAGAGAAGGATAAGGGACAAAAACCATGATGTGGTGTTGATTCCTGGCAGACTTATTAGTCAGTGTCCATTAACAAGACATTCAAAGATTGTATCCATAAGCATGATGATGCTAGGCTGCATAAAGACAAACATGCTGTGACATCAAGTGGCAAAATATACAGTAAATCAGCATCAACAATAGTGGAGTGGATTTAAAAAGCATGGAAAGAAGTGCTGAACAACATTATAAAATTGTTTTTAAGATATTGCTTATCCAACACAGATGATGGAATGCAACTTGACTGTCTTTGGGACAACAGCGAATCAAGCGATCAGCATGCTTCAACTTCAGAACATGACAGGTCATATTCTGAAGTGAGTCAGAAGAAACATCAGAGGAGCATTTTGATAAAATGAAGAAAGCAGAAAGAAAGATTACTGTAATGAAAATTTCCAATTTCCTCTATGATTTATACATTTTATTATATTTAATTTTAAATACATGATTAACATTTTAAATTAATCAATTAACTCCTTTAAAACCTATTTACTCTTTTTTATTGATCATCCAAAAATATATATATATATATATATACACAGTAAAATGTTGCTGTAACGAACGCCAGTATAACGAAATGTTCAGAATTGCGAAATTATTTTTAGGCCCCTTCCCCTTTCCCTATTTAATGTGTGTTAAAACATTTCATTTTAACGAATTTAGAACTTTCAGTATAACGAATTAAAATTTTGCCTTTTGCATATGTTTAACTTTATTTTTTCAAAATATAATTGCAATT
>Ga0123354_10000172_pt1 | contig 53414 bp, 32 predicted proteins | sample TergutLab28metaG_2_FD_97872 | JGI IMG/M metagenome (GOLD analysis project Ga0123354, IMG submission 97872) | Labiotermes labralis P4 segment gut microbial communities from Petit-Saut dam, French Guiana - Lab288 P4 | ecosystem: Host-associated > Arthropoda: Insects > Digestive system > Gut ... | reverse complement strand
CTGAGTGGACCCCGTTCCAGACCCACTACTACTCAGAAAATCTGGTAGCGCCGGGGATCGAACCCGGGACCTCTGTATCTGTAGCCAGAAACTCTGACCACTAGACCACAGAGGCGGTCTGACCCACGTCGCAAAAATTTATCTTGCGAAAATAGCACTCTGGGTTCAAACCCCAGACAGCCAGAAAAATTATGCCCCCAAAATAGTTGTGTGCTCCTTGAGCACTAGTCTTTAGTATGTGCAAGACGAGATTTTCAACCGAGACGGGCAATGGATAGCGTAAGTAAAATTCCTGGTCATTATATAAGGTATATGTTACTGAGGGCAGCGATGCGGTCAAATGTAGTAATTGCTAAACAGCCCAAGTGACGTCGACCTGCGGGTAGCGCAAGGCACCGCCCTTAGTTATTTCTTTGGTTGGTTGGTTGGTTGGTTGGTTGGTTGTTTGGTTGGTCGGTTAGTAGGTTGTTTGGTCGGTTGGTCGCTCTGTTGACGGGAACTGCAATTCAATCATCCTTCATAAACTCACCGAGCCACCCCGGTTGTAAGTGGAATGACTGGGCAAATATCAGACTTGTCTTGAAGGGAACCGATGGACAAGGCCCTGGAGGAACTGGCCAACGAAATCCTAGAAGCGACAGCAGTATCCACCCCCCCCCCTCCATGTGTCGACCCGTGTCCCCTATACCGTCCTATTTTCAGGATAAAATACGCCCGAAGAACAAGCTGAGGAGGCTGTGGCGATCCACTAGGTCCTCGCTCTGAAACCTCAGGTTAACGGCCTCAATTTTTCGGTGATCCACCAGCTGAACGAGTGAAGGAAGGAACAGTTGAGCAGTGCTTAGGAGTATCTTGGTACCGACGATCATTCGCTGTGGAAGATGATTAAGTAAGTGATAGAATTCCCCACTCCATATCCTCTGGTCACCCTGGCGAGAATCGCTCTCTCAGACTCCGAGAAAGCAGAAGCCCTGGCCGACAGTTTGGAGCTCAGTTTCAGTCGGTAGACGAATTGTCGGAGCTGGAAACCTTTGAGATGGTCAACAAGGCGTTGCCAGCGTACTCCTACGCTCCAGCAAACGCCCCTCATTTAACCAACGCCGCCGAGATTCGATGTCTCAAGGTTGGCAAGGCTCTCATCCGAAACGGAATACCGAATATGGCTCTGCAACATTCTCCCCAGCATGCGTTGCTCTTCCACTTATTGTTATTAAGCGCGGTCCTACGCACATAACACTTCCCACTGGCTTGGAATCTTGACCGAATGCTTCCTATTCCGAAGCCCGGAAAGTACCCAGCGCTGCCTTTGTCCCATTGGCCAATAAGTCTGCTCGACGATTGGAAAGCTCTTTAAAAATTCGTACTCACTGGCATCTTAAGTGTCGTAAGCGGAAGCTGGCTAATGCGCGATGAGCAGTTCGGTTTCCGACCCATGCATAGCACACCCCTGCAACTCGCCTGCTCCGTCGAATGAGTGACCAGGAACCTTGGCGACAAGAGGCTAACAGGCTCTGTTTTCCTGGTTGTGGCTAAGGCTTTCTTTGTCGTATAGGTCAATGGTCTCCTGTAGACTCTACCAGTCCCTAATTTTCCTTCTTACCTGGTAAAACGCATTTCATCCTTCCTGCGTGACTGGGATTTCTAAATGCTCTACCACATCCACTTGCCGTTGCACGCGGGCTGGCGTGGCACAAAATAGACTGATGCCCCCGTCCTGTTCGGCCTGTATGACAAGGACATGCCTACGCCACTTCACCACGTTGAATTAACACTCCAGACGGATGTCGCGGCCATTGTAACTAATGCTTCTTGTCAACTATTTGGAATCTAAGTCTGCGACCTTTGAGCGGTATCTATAGGAATGAAGAATGCTATCAACTTCTCAAATAGCTTCGCGAGGCTCTGTGTTAGGGCTGGTAGGCGCATGCTGAAGCCCTTTCCTTTACATCTTGTCCGTGAACAGATCTGTTGGATCGACACACCCGTCGTCTTGTGGTGGTCCTTGATACACGGCTGAACTGGTCGGCTCATGTGGATCAGTTTAGGAAGAAAGCCTCCCAGAGGCTCTGCGCGCTGGGTGAGTTCTCCCTAACAGAAGAAATTACCTGTCAGTAAGAAACAAGTGTTCTGCTCTTCAAAGCAGCTCATCCACCCGATAATGGACTACGCATGCTCCGTCTGCAGGTCCGCTGCCCTTACCTGTGTCAGGACATAGCAAGTGCTTTAATCCGAGCGTCTTCGCATTGCCAGCTCTGCACCTTGGTACGATGGTGACATGCATATTTGCGAGGATTTGGGTGTTCCATACTTTGTCGACCACATCAGGGCCCGTACCTAGAGTACTGACTCAAATTTAGCTGGCGTGTTGAACCTCCTATTTCGGTAACTCATCAGGTACCTTAGCTGGCCGAAGGCTGACCCTAGTCGCAAGCTAATGACAACCGCGTTCAGCAGGCCAGTCAAGGCCGCCCATAAAACGACGGCCATTTCGACGAAACATAATGTTTGTCTGGTCACTTTTCGGCTACCCTGAGAATGGTTTTTCGTAGTTTTCCTCTGTTGTAAGGCTATTGCCAGGGTATAATGCAAAGAAGGAGCGCGCCCCGCATTCCTTCAGGCACGGCGGCCTTGCAAAAGTGTTAGCTCATCAGTGCAGGCCTTCAGCCCAAGCGACCGAACAACTCTAGGTTTAGTTCTCAGAAAGCCATCCTACCAAAGTATCATGCATGAAAATAATAAAGTGAAATTAAAAATAAGTAAAAAATAAGAAAATTCGTGCACCTTAAATGACTAGTCCTTAGTGTGAAAATTTGGAGGCCCACATCCAAGATGAAACCCCTTTTCTTAGGTGCAACTTCCCGTTACAAGTACATGGTGTCTGCCATTTAGTCTACCAGTGCGGATAGGCGCAGAAATTGCAAACATGACAAGGGACTCCGACTTGCCCACCACGCAAGCTTCTGTCCTTAGATAGGTCTTGTGTTGGTGGGCTGGTTGGTGAGAACTGCAGTACGGACCCTAAAAAGGGCTGTCACTGATTTTTGTCGTGTTCGAGTGCTGATGAGAAGTACTGCTGCTGCCTGGGCACTGAGAAGTGCCGTTGGCGGAGTATGGTGGGAGTCCCCCCACAAGACATACTGTTGACTTCGGGATTAAAGTCGGGCAGTACTGGGATCCGGAGGAAACAAATCCTTTTTATGGGTGTTAGTTCCTGCCAATGATATACCTAAGCCTACAATATTCGAATTTGGAGTTTGAACGAGCGTTCAGCCAATTACATATTGTGAAGTCAAAATTGCAAAGTATAATGAACGACACTGCTAAAGCAGTTCTCCTTGTGGGCAGTTGGCATTGCCGTTTAAGAGTGAGTTGTTGCCTTAATGAAGCACCGAAGATATAGTAATTTTTTTCCATTCAGATCATTCTTACTCAATTTATAGCACCAACTACGATTTGGAGAGTTAAATATAGATAAATATTAAAGGTATATTTCTGACATGTTTCGATACAAGTGTATCACATCTAGGGAGCATAAAAAGCCACGTTTAAAACCAGTTGCCAATGGTATGCTGCATTTACAAGGTTCTACAGTCTGTAGCAGCTCCAGTGTTGGTGTCACTTTTTTATACATAATTGACATCAGCAGGATCGATTGTGTGAGCTGCAGAAACTGGCTGCACAATTTCTGTTCTGCAAACAACGACAAACGCGTCGATTATAGAAATATAATGTGAGAGAAAAACGGCAAGATCCAGAAGAGAATCGAGAAATTTTCGTTCACTACGGCTTCGACTCTTGAGTACATTGGGTTATAATATTTTCTACTTGCGATACATTCTTTATTATATAGTTGACATTGCTTCATCACTTTTAATAAATTTCAACAGTTTTCATTTACTTAGTATGATTCTTGAATCCACAGGATATTTTCAGAGCGCGGCACCTCTCCCTACATAGCGGTGTCTACACCAGCTACGTCTCTCCCACGCGGCGAAGACAACTTCTCGTCGCCCTATACCGCGAAGACTTTCATTTCTGCAGCTATTTTGCATACAGCTGAGTAAAACAGAAAACTTAAATGTAATTTCTGTGAATTTGAAGCGAGTAGTGGTAATTTCATACTGACTTTTCGAGACAACCTATCGCTCCCATCTTTAGGGAAGAAGAATCCTTTTGGATGGGACCGATAGGTGGTCCGTATACGTCGGTAAGACGTTACCAGTACTCGCTGCGTAATGCACCAGAAGAGCGCAGTTCTCAGCATAGGTCATTCCGTCGTGTTTAGCATATTAGGCACAAAGTGTGAAGCAGACAATAACTGGTTTTATTGTAAAATATTATTTCTTTTATGTAAAATTGCTGCCGAATATGTCAACCCATAACAACAGTCATGAAGCAAGAACCTGTAAAGACTGCAGGAGAAGGCTTAAAATTCTTATTTTATGGAGGGGATGTCTGTCATACAAAATATATTTTTTAGAATTTTATTATTTATTAAAACCCACTTGACAACAGCCTAAATTATGTATTGTTTCACACACACACACACGTATATATATGCACATACATATATATATACATACACACACAGACACACACACACACACACACACGTATATATAACAAAAATTGCACTATAATTTAAGCGGTTAGTTTTACAGCTTACTGTGTTTTAAATATGTGGCAAGCAAACAAGTCCACAAATATATCTGTACTACGTTTCCAGAAAAATTTTAACACTGCTGCCTTGCGCAATTTACATTATTTGAAAGTGGTTGTTATATCATTAATCAGATAGAGAGATTTTCTCATATTAAAAATATTTGATACAGCATGTTTTCCGTCTTACAATTGGAAGAAAAAATAATCCCGTGAAATTGCTGTCTAGGCCTCGCGGACCGCACACTAACAGTAACTGACTCCGAGTTTCGCATACGTCAGCAGTAGCAGCGGTTCTTGTTTTATCACAGACTGATTAAAACGAACTTTGCTATTTAATCTGTGATAAGCACTTACAGATACATATCTGGCCTTAAAATTGTCTTGTACTCTCTCTGTCAGGCTTACCGAATATCCAAAGAGCTTTCTTCCTGCAAGTTCCTTAGCTGTCTGTTACAAAGATACAGGTGGATAATGCGTTAGATATTCAGTGAAGATCCTGACTTTCTATTCCACAAGTCAGTACGTCGTTCTTACTTTAATCCCAGATATTAAATGATTACCCTCATTCCCAGGAGGAAAGGGTATCTCTCAACAAATGAGGAGCCTTGACAGCTCAGTCGATGTAGTAACTAGGTTGTAGGACAAAAAAGTTGCGGGTACGTGGTTCGATTACCGACAAGGGCAGGAGATTTCACTCTTCCCCGAAGTGTTCAGGCCGGTTCTGGAGCCCACGCGTCCTCCTGTTCAATGTGCACCGTGGTTTCCTTCCCCGGGATGAAGCGGCCGGGGGATGAATTTGACCATTCACCTACTTCCATTACCACGATTAATCATGAGTGGAGCTACGCTCCATTCCACCCCATACATGGGATAATTTCAATGTTTTCTGTGAGTGACTACAGGGCGTATCATACGCTGCGGATTTTCTCAATCATTTTTCTTTAGGTGAATCCATGCTTATAAACATTCTGCCGTCTTGCAATGATCCTTAAAATGCATAAAAGCCGAAGCGATATTTCGTCATGGCTGCACTGCCACGTGTGTCCTATGATGCAAGTCAGACCGCCGAACTTGTAATATTTGCAGTGTTGTCAAAATAAACGTTGTTATCAGAAATGAGAATGAGATTGTTGTGACTCTTAACACACAGGTTGTCTTTATTAAAGTTGCCATTCCTTGCATTTGTATATAAAAGAACGCCATCTAAATACTCAACCTTAATTAATACTAATATTAAAGGAGCATCTGCAACACGTTTCGGTACGAATGTGCTATCTTAAGGAACAACAGAATGAACAGTTTAAACAACAGCCTCTGGAAAGTTGTTATGTGTAAGATTCTTCGGTCTGTAGCCGCTTCGTTGTTGAAGTTCTTTAAATATAAAAGGGAAAACTGGACGAGTGATTACCCCCGACGGTGAGACCTCTACCTGACAACACACAACACTCACAGCAGACAAACATCAATGCCCACGGCAGATTTGGAACCCACAATCCCAGCTTGCGAACGGCCGCAGACCCACGCCTGAGACCGCTCGGCCACTGGGATCGGCGAAACAAGACAATAACCGTAAAAACCACGAAGTGGCGATGAGATCTGGCGACTTTGGTTAATACTACAAGGCTCCTAAATGAAGACGAGGGAGAATGTAACGTAATTGAATGAGAGGGTAACTTTACCGATAAAACTCGGCTGTGGGAAAAATAAGTAAAATATAAACATTTCGTAAACATGCAAAATTCTTGTGATTTCAGAAAAAAACTGTTTAAATGCCGATAAGAAATATACTGGTTTGTCGAGAATACAATTTGGAAACTTATGTAAAGATTTAAAAATGAAATTGTGTTCCCTGCAGAATATAATTTTAAGTTTGATAAAGGAGGCATATGCAAACGGATGTTGAACAATTGCAGTGTGTTTCAGTTCTAAAAGGGAAGTTTAGTAGCAATGGAATGCTAAGTGTTAGAGGTTTCGAAATTTTATGCAATTTACTTTGCCAAATGTGTGTTATGTTAGGTAGAACACATTTATGTGAACAATACCTCTCTGCAAGCGATACAAATGTTCAGAGAGGTCACGATTAACAGATTAAGAAATTTGTCACCCATAATGAGGGCAAAACCAAAGCTGAGTTTTAGATATGATGGTGATGATGATGATGATGGTAATAATAATAATAATAATAATAATGTGTACACAAAATGAAAATGTCAACTTTCTGTAAAGTTTTCTGCTTAGGCCTAGGATAATTGATCTTACATGTTTTACATTGAAATTCAGAAATACAGAAGATTATTTTATTTACGTTATCTGTGGCATCTTGTTATTTCTATATTTTTAAAACATCAATGCTTATTTTTAAAATGTTGTGGTCCAAGTTTATGTCTCGTAGCTGGTGCGGCCTATTTAAAGCTTATGTAAGTCTGGCATGTCTGATTTAAATCAGCAGCTTTTGATAAAACCTTTGCAACCCATCGGCACATCCTTGGCGACCAATGACTCGCATGAAGGACAGAATGAACTTCATTACATTTCTCGAAAAGGCAAGTCTGAATGAATGACTTAAGGTATAGACGTCTTTAAAATCTGAAAACTTAGTTTTGTACTTTAATCAACACAGAGAGGCAAACAAATACCGGACTGCATGCGTAATGCTGTCTGTTTTAAAACAGTTGCTTGGCACGTTTAGTACTCGCAAATGACCAATGCATACGAAATCCTGTAGTACAGAACATATATTTGGCAAGTGTGTACTGCGTCAGTAGGCATTTCCATTTATTCTATTTTGCTTTTGCACAGAGTAGCCTTGAAACCCAATAAGTCATTGCTGGTGCATCCCATGTTACCATTCCACTGCCAGTTTTTTCGTGACATGTATGAGAATGATATATGTAGGTAGGAATTCTTGCACAGTCCACACCCGTCGAATGGCAACGTGCCGGCTGGGCTGGACCGGGACGTGGGGTTCAAAATATGCTCTGTATTTGACACAGTAGGATTATGTTAGTTGATCGCATATGTTGTTGTACACCGTTGTTAATGTAGGCAACTTCGATTTCTTGTCACGCGTTATCGTGCTGGAATGACTAAGACATCCTTTCTGCCTGTCCATTCAAGACAGGTAGAAGTCATATCCGTGGCGGTGAAACGTTAACGCCGAGAACTGCATGAGACTGAGTGCCAGTGGACAATAGAATGTTTTGCGTTTGTGAATTAGCAAAATGGTACATGTGCAAGCCAACTTGGAAAGATCTTGTCGCTTTTTTTTTTTCGCATGAAGCAAGTTCCAAACAAGGATGAGGTAATAATGATAGGAAAAGAAAGGATTGCCATTGGTTGAAAATTACGTAAAACAGAAGGGAACAGTCACTGGGCCACGGTTCTTGGAGGCCACACTTCTGTGTGTAGGATTTGGATGACGTAACCTTGTATCAGCCTTATTGTTAGATGCGCCTACATATGTACGGGTACTCTTCAGCATGACGGGCCAGCTGGAAGACACGGGATGGTCCTCTGCTATTAGCACCTGGTTCTCCGCAGTTAATGCCTTTTAACCGTGTTCCTGTGAGTGTATGAACGACAAATCAGCACCTCTTGAAATGTAATGTGTCGCAGTTACTATGTTTTTCTGTATTGTCACTGCGGCTAGAGAGTGAGCAGACGTCTTAGAGGTCAGCAAAAACCACTTGTAACCAAACCTGTCCTGAAGTGGCAGACATTTACTGCTGCAGTTTTACAGAAAACCTTCGAGTAAATTGTTTCTTCTGCTAATGAGGGATATTGAGTGCAAAGAATAATCTGGAGCAGAAAACAGGTATAACAGCTGATTTTTGTGTTTGTTACATTCAAGGGTTAGAAAATGAAAGTGTGGGAGATACTGTAGCCATGTTAGCAGCAAACACACAAGTTGCGCCTCTTCAGGCTGTGATAGCATATAGAAGAAGCAGAGTTCCACTCATTTTTAACCTCGGCACTAGGTTGAGTTGAACCTGTAATGTTACGCCCGGACCACCTTTCCCCGCGGGCAAAGACTTGCGATACCCGTTGACTAGGAGGCTGGGTGGGCCCAAGAGCCAGTCGAGACATTTTTGGGAAGAGAAAATTCCATTCCCTCGACACAGAATCAAACCACGTATCGTCCACCCTACACTGACTACGTTCTTCCGGCTTTTCTTTTAGCAGCTAAAAGGTGTATTTACCACGCGCACTTTGGCGGGTGGTGGGGTCATGTACCTGGTTTCATACTTGTGGAAAACCATACCTACAAGTAAGAGAGAATAATGTAGTGCCGTTTGTAGCATAACGGCGGGAAGTCTTTTGTGTGCCTCTAAACATCAGCATGACTGTATTTATATTAACGGAGGACACTTCCTCAATGGGCGAGATGTGAAGTACGGTGTTTAATATTTGGATGTGGTCTTATGTGGTTTACTCTGCATGTAAAGTAGAGATGTTTATTTGAATTTGCAGTACCTTCTCTTTTTACGGCTATGGGGCGCACCCACCGCCTTTCAATGGATACCATGTTTTGAAGGGCCGAGGCGAGAAACTTAAACGCCCACCTCGATCGAATCCCGAGGCTAAGAAAGAGTGAATCTCTACCTCTGCTACCACATATTCCTTCGTGGCGTGGACAAAGAGAGCTGTAATTTACTTTACATTTATTTCTATTGTAAACATCAGTTCCTGCTCATTTCATTGCCTTTTATATCGTGTACAAAACGGCCAGATAATCCCTTGATTTCTGTTTTCATAATTCGCATGCCTGCTGGTGTATGAGTGACAAATTAAACATGTTCCTCATTTCGTAATGGAGTCTTTGTACATACTTCTGTTCAGTTAGAAGTCCTTGGAAACTGATCTCGCTTTGAACGAACGTATTAACGTTGAAGTATTGCTTTGCACACGCTTAGTTAGTAACCAACATTCCAAGCAGTAACGGTGCCGTGACCGCGTTCTTCTTCTAGGAACATGTCTTGATTTTAAACGTATTGCGGGAACCCCCCCCCCCCACCTAGTCCCCCAAGTCTTTCGATTAACCCTTTCCTTACGCGGCGTAACGCTGCGTAAAAAGACATTCTAATTTATTTGATTTTTCAAATATGTGACTACTGTAGATAAAAAGAGTACAGAAAAATAACATAATTTCGTATGATGTCATCACAATTTAATCATGCTTGTATCAATGTCGAATAGGACCCAGCAGACACGAGACGTGTCCTGCCATGTTCCCGAACATTTAATATCTTAAGGTTGTCATAGGAAATATTTCGCTGGATTCTTTGGGTTTGCGTTGTGGAGAAGGGATTCATTATGTATGTTGCGGTAGACCTTTAGTTAATTTCTCAAATTTTGCATTTTTCTTTATCTCACGCTACACGAGTCCGTGATTGGGCCGTGATAGGCAGCTTATCGACCACTGCGGAAGAAAGGATATTGATAGTCATTTATAGGCGCGATCTTTTCAAGATTTTAGTTCATCTTGAATCAGAAGACATCTCTTTACTTTCACCCCATTTAAACCCTCATAAGTTTCCTAATTTTTCTGAAAATATCCGACCAGTATGAACCACCCCGGTGCAATTTTGTTTTATGTATAAACACAAAGGAAATGGAAGGAGGTTTCGTCTTCCTTCAGAGTAATCCCCTGTCACTGCAGCGCACTCTTATACACGTCTTTCTAAAAGCCACACAAAACACTCGTCGAAGAGTTTGAAAGGAATTGAAATTAATTTGGCCCTTACAGTCTTCAGGGCTCGACAAACTTCGACGGCGGTTTTGACTTTAGTACTAGAATGAAGTTAGCTGGGCCGAGGTCCGTTGATTAAGGTGGGTGGCTGATACCAATCACGACGATTCATTAACAAGCGCCTCACTATTACGGCAGGATCAAGGGCATTATCATTAAAGGGAAACCAAATGCTTTCTCTAGAAATCCGCTTCAATAATATTGCCAGCACCTCTTCATAGAATCGCTGTTCACTGTTTTTTTTTAGACCAAAATTCTTGATGAATCTTGTACGGCAAGATTCATATCACAGGTGTGATCAACGCCGTTTTTAATCCGGGCTTTTGCAAAAGAAACTTTCTAGACGTCGATGATAGTTTTGAGCCCCACGTCATGTTCCGGCGTTTTGTTCCATGACCGTTCTGAAAAGTACAAGAGTTATCTAAAGTAACGATGCATTTCAAAAAATGCGATTTAGTTCGAGTCTGGACGAAGTCTTCGATGGGTTTTGGCTGTGTGCTTCTGTTGCTCCTCCTTGAGACTCTGTGGAACGAACATCGCGGAGATAATCCTCTTTTCCCAAATATTCATGAAGAAATTTACGAATCTTTCCCAAGATAATATGCTTTTAATTCTCCATCAATTTTAGGTCATTTGACGATCTCTCGCCCCCAATTCACAACTTATTTTAAGTGATTTCTGATATAGAGTAGTTGAAGGCCACCCGGTACTTAGATCAACTTCAAGGTCCTCACGCTTAACTCTGAATGTTTCAAAACATTCGAATACGCGCGTAGGGTTATAGTTTATTTTTAGGCTTGTTCGCAAGACTGCGAAGAGCAACTACTAGCTTTGCCATCTGTCCGTCTGTCCATCTTTCCGTCTTTTTGCCCGCATGGAACAATTCGGCTCTTACTGGGCGGATTTTCATTAAATTTGATATTTGAGTATATTTCGAAATTCTCTCGTGAAAAAATTCAAGTCTCATTAAACTCCGACAAGAATATCGGGCATTTTACGTGAAGACCTGCGTTCATTTCGTCATAATATCTCGCTGCATTCTTCATAAAATGAGAAATGTTTTAGTCAAATATTGTTGCTCTATTTATTGTTCAATAACTTTTTCACGAAAATTGTGCCGTTTATGAAAAGTGCGGTACAGCCAGAAAGGCTACAGATGAAAATATAATAGGACCCATACACTTCAAATTTTGGGATAACTAAGGCTGCAAACAGGCACTCAGAATGTGTAATCGCCTAATTACTGGTTTTCTACGGCAGCAGTGGTTACGAGAACGCTCCTCAATATTTCATTATATGTACATTGCCTCTCTTGTTGTGTACAGTTTTAAGCATTTTGTATGTTTGTGTAGATGTTTTTTCGGGTTTGAAAACAAAAATTGATTGTAGTTCGCTGTTACATGACAACAAAAAAAAAAAAACCTACGCCCTCTGCTGCTACGGAAACTGAACTGAACTGAACTGAACTGAACTGAACCGAACGGATTGTTACAACTTTCTTTACATTAATTCCTGGCGGCTACAATTGATTTGTGCGCCATGGCTGATGGCATCATTCCCTAAATTTTACTCTTCGTCGTCGTAATTAATCTACTTATTAATCTGGGCATTAATAGATTAAGATAAAGTTTTTAATCCCCAAAAGATAAGGCAGTTTAACTCCTCAAATTCCAATGATAATACTGTATAAACACCACCTGTTGTTATCATTACAAGTCTCCAAATTTTATAGTGCATTTGTGTGTGCTATACACGTAATTCATAATTCGCAATATATTAACTGACTATTGCCCCCAGAAGCACTAATTAATTGGCCTCTAAAATGTACAATAATTACTTTATTGTGATGTAGAATGTAATGTAATTTGGATAGCCATTTTTTTTCGAGAGATTTTGCGAATCTTCATGTATGGTGTTCGCAGTTTGTAAGTGTAAAGTTAACATAACTTTCCACACACATGAATTTTAAGAGCAGTTGATGTTTTTAGATTGGTTAGCACTGCTAATTAGATCGGCTGATCCTATTGTATACTTGGTAGGCCTGTCGTCCTTTTATGGTCTGTCTCCCTGAACTTTTGAACCAATTAACACGATCACATTATTAGGTTTATTAAACTGCTTTGACGATGGTACGTTGCACTTAGAATTGTTTCCTGGAATTTCACCAATTTTTCCTATTCCAAAAAGAACTACTTGCTGAAGAGAATAGGTTGACCGAAAGGTAGGGGCACACTGCAAGCGTGTCGTTCAGCAATATCAGGTGCATGGCGGAAATGTGAATTTTATCAACCAAATGAAATTCATTTTGGCGGCGGCCGCACTGACCCGCCGCTTTCTATGTGATCCCTACCCCACCCGCTAGCAGAATGAACATGTTCGCTCCAGTCGCTCACTGCCAGTGAAATGCTGTAAGCTTCAGCAGTGCGTCGGCTCGTTTTGTGCTGATGTAAGGCGAAGTAACCAGTGCTGAGTTTCGTCGAAGACGAATGTGGGGCCCGACCATGATTTGCATCAATGTGCTGCGATTTTGAGGACAGTATGGCAGAACGTTGCTAAAGACACAGGGAAGAATCATGAGCTTGTAAGTTTGTTAAATAAATCTATACAAACCAATCATTCGATTTGCATTGTGACTACATAATAATTCATAACAGTTAAGCCAAATGTTTGTCAAGCGAAGGTATGATCTGGTGTTGTATAACATTTTGAGGCAAATCATAATAATTTTGCCATGACACAGATCTCACACTGGTAAAGTACGAGTAAATCTGAAAATTTTCTCTGACAGTTTGGGGCAGGAATTCAGAAAGGATGCTGTGGTGTTCGAGAGTGAACTGTCATAGTCCGCCTACTGAATTAGAGTCAGGTCCTTCGTGTTCCAGAATGAATTTGTGAAGACTGCATAGGGTTTTGAAAAATGAAGTTGCAATGCACTCGTTTGTCTCGATGCGTTTAAGTGAAGTCTGCCATTTAGCTCATAGTATGCTGCAAGTACATTTTACACTCCTTCGATCACAACCTGTAATTGAAAACAAGTTTTTTGTCTACCAAATTTGTAGCTCAGTACGGCCTCTTCAAGTAAGGCTACAACAGTTCTCCTTCGTCTCCCCACAACACAAACAGCACTTTTGAAATCATACGAGGTAGCTCTGAATCTGACGGAATATGTAGTTATTTTCTTTCCAGCAATCTATACAGGGAAGAACTTCCGAAATTTCCTCGTCACTTTGACGGCCCACATAAACTAAGTCAGCCGCAATCCGTTCGAATTTACTGTCAGTTACTGCCCGTAGCAATTCATAGAAAATGTGTTTGTTTATAAAAACATTGAACCACCATGGGCAGGGCAGTTAATTGCAGTGTGTTTGCCATCTGTGCACCGAACACAGTTCGGGAAATTCCACCGATTCGCAGTAATCTCAACTGTATTAATCCATATTTCTGTGTCTGCGATATCTTATGTAGCTCGACAGGTGTTTCTGTTTCTGAAACAGCTGCGTTATCCACTCGAAAATGCAGAGCTGGAGAGCGGAATGATTAACCAGAATCAAGGAACTTACAACATGCAAAAACGAATCGTTTAATATTTTGGTATTCGGAGTTTCGTCTAAAATATGCCAGTTTTTTTTCTCTGTTATAAAACCTCTACGAATAAAATTAATTAAGAATTTTGAGAGAATGTGAGGTCCACTCATTGACTAGAAATCGCTGTATTTACTCTACACTTCCATCAACAATAATTTTTGTGTTGAAACGTTTTAGTTAAAATAGTAAAAGCAAGATGGAAGAAACTGAGATATTAGGGTACTACGGAGAAGAGCTAAGAATTTGGAGAAACTAAAATCAGGCAGCGAAGCTGATGAAGCGACTGTGACTAGCTTATGGCCGCATTTTACTGTTACGTTCGTCCGTAAGGGTATTCTGAAGTCGGAGACGAGGTGTTCGAAATTAGGTGAGGAGGTATATACTCAGAACACCGAGTGCGAATTTAACCCTGTATGAAGCTGATGGTTCACAACTGACTACAATAGAATCTGATCCTTCAAAAGAGCCAAACCGCCCAACCTGGAGTGCGTCAGCCATTGAGATGTCTGCTCCCAGAAACAGGCATCTAGGCCTAGAAACAGTGAGTAATATTATGACGAATGAAGAACTTATTTCTTTCGAGACGTAGAATTTTGAAATTTTGAAAAAAGAAGGAGCAGCCGAAAAAGATGAAGATTTATTGCATTTGAAAAGCCTATTATCGCACATAAATTTTCTTAAGAAGAATTGGCCTGCGCTTGAAATTTCAAGAAATAATCATTCAGGACCTGACAGAAATGGAGAAGTCCACACGTCTTCCAGCCCAGTCAATGTATCCAAATTTAATTTCCAGACGAAAGACATGGCTTACAGTAATTGGGACTACGTGTCCTCGACATGGTTATATGGAGTGAAATGTAATGAAACTTAAGCAGTTTCTTAATACAAGTAGTGTACGTAGAGGGGACAACCCGGTGTTAATCTTCGGGGCGATCCAACAGTGTGTGTAAGTTTCAACCAGTCGTTCTTCAGCAGTTACCAGTTTCCGAAGATTGTTTTCCTTTCTTGACAGATTATCCTTTAGTCTCTCCAACAGAAGATCAAATGTGACTGTTCAGATAAGTCAGTATTCAAAAAACTCTTCACCAAATTTTCATGCGTCTTTGTATGGATGAAACAATTGTCCAAAAGAATTCCTACAATCATTTAATTCATGCACAAAATACAAGCCAGCAAATAGAAGGCAAACTTTAAGTCTGCTTTCAAACAGTACATACTTCTTCGATAGTTTCGTGAGAGATATCCCGTCTCGTTACACGCAAGCTAACCAACACGTTACTCGCGATATGCGGTGTGCAGTCACCAGCTTCCCGCTACCTGCTGTGTGTACCTCCAAGCACCTAATGCACAAGCAACACGCTTGTAGGCGGCTTTACTCTATGGAAGGTAATGAAACCTTGGAATAGAGACAATTCTACAGCCATCATTGCATTGTGGGCAGATGATGGATGAAGGGGTGGGGATATGTGCCACTTCCGGTTTGATGAGAATTGCTTCCAATATGCAGTTTGAAGACCTAAAGGGACCATAAGGGAACCTTTATGTAGATTAATTATAAAGAAGTAGATTTTCAGGATAGCCGGATTCAAGTGACTAAGGGTATGATCCGGCTCTTGTGATTACTTTTGCATCCTTAAAAGTTTGGGATTCTCGTGACCAGCTCAGCAACTACAAGCTTCTCAATAAGGATCTTTCTTCTGGGAGTTGGAACTTTGGATGGGAGTAAACTTATATTTTCTTCAGCTAACTACCCGAACAAAATGAAGCAACCTGCCATGGGAACTGAAAAGTTGGTAGCCTGTAGAGGGTCCTGGAACTTTGTTTGGTGCGATGATATATTCCCAACGAGCATTTAGCTGTCATTAAGACCATTTGTTTTGTAGTCTAAAATGCCATGCTATGGTGCAGTTTCTGTACTTTTCCCTTTCACGAAACCTTGTGACTGAGTTTATTTGCAGATTACTGAGCGTTCCGCAAAGCAATGGCCAGTAATGAGGACTGTATTCTGTAGGTCATTTAGAGAAGTCTGATAAACCGTAGTTCGTTTAGATAACATTATCAATTAAGCATTGACTTAGAGTAGCGCCTATTAAACATTTTCTCGTCAGCTGATCTTTATTATCTTCATAAGAAATATTACAACACTGTAACTTCAAGTTTATTAAGCACATGTTCCGAAAGCTCACCATCAAACTGCATGACTTTACGCGACTGAATGTTGCCACTTCATGCGGCCCAGCTCGTTCAGATAACAACGGAGATACCATTTGTAATCTCTACTAACTGGTCCTTTTTCGACCATATCGCAGTGATACACGACCTACGTCATGCAAGTGGACAGAAAGAATTCTAATGGCTTCAAACTGGGGACCGAGCAGGCCATTTATTCCGATCCTTCTTTCAAAATTTTCTTTCAACCTTTGTTACCTCTTTTCCGAAGCATGGAGGTGCCTGACCATTTTGTAGCCACATTCGTTCTCGTGTTATAAGAGGTACGTCCTCTAAATGCAGAGGTAGCATATGTTCCGGATAGTTTCTATAGTGCTGATCTGTTAAATGTCCCTCGATAACGTGGTCCAGTCAGGTTACTAGCCAATACATGGGTCTCCAACCTTCGGCCCGCGGCTACATTTAAAAGTTATGTACATAATATAAGAATTACACAAACATTTAGGCGGTTGGGTATACCAGTTATTGTTATTTTTCCGCGCGAGGACCACGAACCATCCCAAAAGAACGGGTATGGCCCTGCGCCATAAAATTTTGGGCGTCCATGGCCTAATACTTCTCATCACACGTTAACTAAAAATCTCTGTTGGAAATGGCATTATGTTACCTCATGTGGAGTTTCGTGTGTCCAGCCGTGCGAATTCCTTGTGTTTGTAATATTAACCCTGGTAATTTGAGCCTCATCTGTGAACAGTATTACTGACAAAACAACTCCATAAGGAAGAGTATTTCTTGAGAAGCTAACAGGTGCTTAGCTAGTCAAGAAATTCCCCACATACTGTGGAACCCAAAGGTTAATTTCCGCATTCATAAGAGCCCGCCTCCTGTCTCTATCCTGAGCCAGATCAATCCAGTCCACGCCCTCAATCCCTCTTCCTGAAGATCTATTTTAATATTTTCCTGCCATCTACGCCTGAGTCTTCAAAGTGGCCTCTTTCCCCGGGTTTCCCGCCAAAACCCTGTCTGCACCTCTTCTGTCGTCCATACGTGCTACTGGCGCTTTCCATGTCATTCTTCTCGGCCTTATTACCCGAATAAATAAGCTCCTCGTTACGTAGTCTTCACCAATCCCGTGTTACCTCTTCTCTCTTAGGCCAAAATATCCCCCTCAGTACCCTATTCTCAAATACCCTCAGCCTCCGTTCCTCCCTCAATGTGACCGACCAAGTTTAACACCACACAAAACGACAGGCAAAATTATTGTTCCGTATATCTTAATCTTTAAATTTTTGGATAGCAAACTGGAAGACAAAATATTCTGCACCGTATGATAGCAAGCAATCCCTCACTTCAGTTTGCTCTTAATTCCTTCCTGACTGGAACTGTGATTCGTTAAAATTGTTCCCAAATATTTCAACTGTTCCACCTTTTGAAAGGATTTATTTCGTATCTTTATGTTGTGATTTTGTCCTACATTCTGCTCTCGGGACATGACCATATACTTAGTTTACTTAGTACTTACTGCGATCGCTGTACTACAAATCGGAAGGTCGCTGGTTCTATTCCAGATGGTGTCACTGGAATTTTTCATTGACATAATCTTTCCGATCGCACCATGACCCTGGTGTCGACTCAGCCTGTAACAGAAATGAGTACCAGGAGTATTTCCTGGGGGTAAAAAGCGGCCGGTGCATAAGGCTGACAATCTTACCACCATCCTGGGCCATTGTCACGTAATCTGGGAACCTTAACTTCCTGGAACCCTCTGGGCACTTCGGACCTATAATGGGACTGATTTACCTTTACTTACTGCGAGACCATTCTGCTTACTACCGACTAACAAAGCTTCTGTGTTTTTAATTTTAGCATGGACGCTTCCTCCCAGTATATTAACATCATCAGCTTAATCTAGAAAGAGATGTGTATTATTTAATCTCCAACCCTCCTGGTTTACCTGAACCCTCCTAATGACGCACTCAAAAGAAAAGTTTAAAAACAATGGCGATAAAGCATCTCCTTGTTTCAAATAATTCTGAATAGGAAACGTGTCCCACAAATGTTTGTCTACTCGGACTCTGCTATAGATTTCATTTAGACACATTTTTATTGGCTTTACTAGTTTGATGGGAATACCAAACTCATTTAGAATATTATGCAAGACCTTCTTCCTAACTGAATCTGGCTGTATTGATGTTTTGAAATAGCTGACATGCTGCCTCTTTATATTCCCCCCTTTTTTTCTGTCTCTCAAGTATTTGACGAATGCAGATATATGATCAGTTGCTGACTTACTACGTCGAAATCCACACCAGAGTTCCCCACTAATTTCCTCTGCATAAGGAATTAATCTTGACAGCAAGATGTGGATAAAATTTTGTATGTAGTTGGCAGAGTGATATGCCTTTATAATTACTACAGTCACCCTTCTTATAAATAGGCAATTCCTTTTTTCCAATAGAATTAATAAGTTTATGAAACTCGGAATGATTTGTCCTGCCTCCTGCTTTAATCATTTCTGCTGGAATTTGATCAGTACCTGGTGATTTGTGTCTTTTTTTAGCTTTTCAATAGCCATCTAAATATCAAAGTCACTGGGCTCGAGCACTAGTGGCTCTGCTGTCTGTATTTCAGTCTGACTAACATCATTAACTCCATGTATATTCAATACCTGAGAGAAATATTTTCTCCGCCTAGCCGAAATACTGTGGGCATCTGTAACCAAGCTTTCTCATTGTTACTATATCATTTCGAGACCGGTAGCCCTAAATAAAATCATTGACACCCCTATAAAATCTCTGATATTCTTGATCTTAACGTTAGTTTCAAGTTCGTCGATTTTATCTTTCAGATATTCCTTCTTTTTGTTCCTGAAATGTTTACAAGCTTTAGGCCTTACATTGTTTAGATTATCTATTTTGCTTTGTTTTGGATCCTGTAATGCCTGCGGTTTAGTCCGCTTCCTTTGGCCTAAAAATCGTAAACAATCTCCATCAAGTCATGGTTTATGCTGCTTCAATTCTTACGGATCTAGACTCTATATAGCTGAGGTTTTGATGTTCTCTTTAATGTTTTCTCAAGCCCTATTTATGCCCTTGCAATCATTTAAGTACTCCAAAGCTGCAAACCTATTTGAGATCTTAATCTGATACTGCTTCCTAGCCTCCAGTTCCCGTAGCTTTTTGAGATTCAATCTGCCCACATCATAGTACTGTGCTATTTGTTTACTTACCTCCAGTCTTTCCCTAACTTTTGCAACCACCAGCTAGCGATCAGTATCACAGTCAGCTCCCCTGAAAGTGATTATGCAATGACAGCTGGCATTGCATAATTCTTTGTTGAAACACAGCGGAACATTCAACTTTAAAATGACCCTTTGAAAGATCGTACATCAAGTATACTGGGATGTTATCTCATGTTTACCAATACGTGATCAATCTGATTGTGAGTCTTTCCATTAAGAGGGGTCCAGGTGTATTTATGAATGTTTCGGTGCGGGAACATCGTGCTATTAACAACTAGTTTTTGTCATGTGTTCACTATTCTCACATCATTATCATTACTATCCTGACGTGGACACTCTTTCCTAACTATCGGTTTGAAAATATTCTCTCTCCAAAGTTTAGCATGAAAATCTCCTAACAGAATTTTCATATTGTGCTTAGGAAATTAATGGAAACCCTGCTGTAATTCCATGTAAAATCTGTCGTTTGAATCATCACTTTTCGCCCCAGTTGGTACATGCGCATTCAGAACAAGCGACATCTCAGAACTATATATGACATACTATGGCTAACAAACTCTACTCGCTTAACTGCTGATGCTATTCTACCTTGTACATAATATCCTGGTCCCAATTGATGATTTCCATTTCATTTCCATGAAAAAAAAGTATAATCCACTGGTCTTACCGTAACCCATTTGTCTCTTTAGACCTATTATATCTAATTTATGCCTTGCTAATTCCCTGTCTACTCTCGTGACCCTGACGTCTACAGGCTTCTCACATTCCACATGCCAAAACTCATTTCCTCTTTACATTGCTAAGGTTGCACCAAAGGATCAGTGCAAGCCCAAGCAAATGTGAACGTTTCGTAACGTGGCAAATTTTTACGGTGTAGTCCGCCCAACCCCCCATGCTGGAGGACCACCCCTTGTCGGATGTCCGCGACTGCTTTTTAACTAGATTCTCATCTACTCTCCATATTGGAGGCCGTTCCTCCATTCGCAACCTGAGGACGTGCCATGTTATGGGGACGGATTCATTTGCAATTGCCGTGAACGGAATATCGGCAGAATTTGTAGCCGTGGTTGCGAACTTTCATAAAATTGAATGTGGTTAGCGTAATTTTTCCGGTAAAAATCGTTGTAAGCTTGGAAAGTGATGCGAATAGAAACCTTCATGGTATAGACTTCTCCATACCTGTGTCTGTGCTACAGGAGTCGTCTGAAAATTCTGCATGTACGTGTACTTGTGCTTCTTTGCACTCCTGCCAGAACGTCACCTGCTAACCGCCGTTGTTCACTTCCTGCATTGTTCGCGGGAAGGAACCAGAATCTCTAATAAATCTGTGTGGGGTTCAGAATTTTAGAGATGTGGAATTCTGCGATGTGAGTTAACTCGTCGATAGTCCACAATAGCAGGCTGTCCTTTCAGTTACAGAAGCCATATTCGAAACGCATGACGCCATATACTTCATTTTTAAGTGTCCGCACTTCGACTACCCCATCGTCCTGCACTGCCACTTTGTACACGCAGGAACTCGATCGAGTAACAGCAGTGCCAGCTCCTTGTGCTAACGCGTGACTTGATAACGGCGATGCAACGAAACATAGTTTTAAAAGCTTTTTGCTCCAAATAACCCATAGATTACGTTTTTCTGCTTCTGTGCCCGATAATGCACCAAGAGGGGGTCCAGCGCCCCAGGCGAGCCCATGTATGTGTGCCCCCAGGAAGTCATGAGAGGGGATTTATGTCTTCCGAGATACGATCCGGTGTCGACTGATAAGATTTCCAACATTTCAGAGGATCTTACTGCTTTCTTCTTACGGGTGTAAGTGATCCGAAGGCCACTTGGGCTCCGAAAATAATGATGGTATGCCTGTCCGAAATATTAGTGACCGTTGCATGGAATTTCTGGTGCCCGATGGCTTTCAGGCGAACGTCTAATTCTCCTAAAGAGTAGCGCCGGCCCTAACCAAAATATTTCCATTTGTTTCCATCCCTGGAGGAGAGAGCCATATGGGGACGAAAATAAATAAATTAAAAAGGAAGAGAAATGATTCTAAAACGTGAACGGCCGTACAGGCCAAATTTCTACATTTTATTCTTCTAGCCTTGAAAGTGAGTGAATTACAAGTGTCTTAAGGGAAGGTTCTTAGGAAGATGCTTAAACTTACGGAGGCGAAATGAGCAGTTAGGACATTACGAAATAGTATTTTATATAGAGCGCCTGTGCATTGTACCAGCGGTGAATTTAATAAGCTACTTTGAGCGGGGCTTAGCCTGTAGCCGAGGCGAGACAAGGAATTTGTAGGGAAATTTGGTGGAGATAATTGTTGGAATACCAGGCTGAAATGTGAGTACAAGAAGTGGTTTTAACTAGTTCAGAACTGTATCTAACATCGGAGTTTGTGTTTAAAACTTTGCGTTTGTCTCAGTCATATCATATATATATGTTCCACTATTTGTTGACATGTAGACACGTGTCTTTCGCGCTGTGTTAAGAAAGAAACGTGTTTTTAAATACCTGTAATAATTTACCTTTTAGTGAAGTATGTTTTGTTGGGACACACTTTTTAAAAATCTTTGTGTGATACATTGACTATTACTGGCAGCTGTAACATTGCGCGGTGAAGTATCATTTGTGTGCAGTCCATCAGTTCCCTGCTAGCCCAACTTGACATAGCCAACAGGCATTTTCATAGGCCGTTGTTCTTACTCAAAAGTGTAATTTGTGTTTCAGGTTACTTCAAGACTGATGTGTGATAGTCCGAATGCAGTCGGAAATGCTGAACGCAGCGTGACATTCATGGATGTTATGTGATATACATACTGACAGCATTTTCGTGCAGCAAGATAATCTTTGATATTGCCGAGCGAAAATTTTTCGGTCTTGATAACAAAACAGCTGTTTATTTTACTTCCTTTTGATACATCCAAATCCTTGCACGTAAAGGTGACTGTGAAATTTAGTCCATCTCGTAATAAGTAATTACCTCGTAAAACCTTACACTGTGTGGTACTAGAACACTTGGATGGCGTTCTGTGGCTTCGCCTGACAGTGCTGTGCCTGTCCTCCGGAATGCGTTTGAACGGTCGACATGGAACTTCTGGAGCGACAGAAACAATTTCTGAAAGTCGAGACGAATTTGCTTCATCTTCAGGAGTAGGTGAGTGTATTTGAGTCCTGTTCATGGTATTGTATCTGGACACTTTTGGAAGTGCATGTTATATGTTTAAAAACTTCATTAAAACAGGTATTGTCGTGCGGAAAGCAAGTGGGTTGATATTGAGGTGCTGCCTACAGCAGGTTGATAGAACAGTAAGGATGGTTTATTGACTGCTCGCAACTTTGTCAACGATTCAGACAAAACTTGCGTCTATGAATACAAACATGAAAGTGCCCCTGAGGCTTGGAAAATAAATAATCTTATGTAACGTTATAACCACTTGATCGTAAAACCTCAAATGCCAGCGTGGCTTAAACATATTTTTTAAATGAGACAGTGCGACTCCTTCAACAACTGTATCTCCCGCACTGCGTTCAGGGTTAAGCAGTCACTTAAGATTATACACATATGCACTCGGTTACCATCACTAGACTTCACTGATATTAATGTTAATTAGTTATGTTGTTATGGCAACGTATTTCAACCAATCATGATCATTTTGAGGTCACCCAGTGTCACAAAATGTGGAAATATTACTGTTTTATTAAAATACTAATTAAGTAGATCGATATTTCAATCTTGATAGTATACATCTTCCGTGCAATAGATATACACCAGTAAGTTCTTTTACCAAAAAAGTGCACAACATATTTCACATACCAACACACACACACACACACACACACACACACACATATATATATATATATATATATATATATATATGGGAAATTAATCCTACAGGTTTCTGTTAGTTTTTATAACCATCTTCAGGGAGCAGTCAACTTCAGGAAGCACTGATATACAACGGATATATATGGAGTCAAAATGTTATTTTGTCAGTGTTTATTGGTAAGATACATTGTAAGTATGTCATTACAATATGTGTGGTGTTGGTAATATACACCGATTAAAATTATACGACTCGTATTCAAATGAATTGCATCCAAACGTGAAACTAATAAATTCACTTCTAACGTGTCGAGTGGTAATTCATCATACCGTCAGGCTGTGTACGGAATGAACGGGCACCCTGTACAGAGTATCATGCTGATGGTGACATTGTGTACAGTAGCAAAACCTGTTTTTACCAATTGTAAGTACAGTACATAACAAATACGTGAACTGTGTTATACAGCAAATAACACATTGGGACTCGCCAAATATACACGAATTTGGAATATTTTCCACGTGTAATTTCACCTACCGAAAACTAATAATAAAATATAATGATTATTAACGGATATTACCTCTATACCACACGTCACTACGAACTAAAGGAATCCTCCAGGGTTGTCTGTAAGAAACTATTTAAAACTACATTATATTAATATACATATTTTAACATTATGAGTAATATATCATATTTTATTAATAGTCTTGTTAGCAGTAACAGAGTGACAAGCAACATGTACTATATAAATTATAAGATTGAGATCTGAATCTATTTAACACATGTTTCATGCATTGCCATATTTCCACTTCTTTGTGATTCTGGTTGGCCTGGAGGTGACCATAATTGGTTCAAACGTGTTGTCTTATTAATATGTCTAATTATTATTAATATAAATAAAGTTGTGTTGGCGGTAAACGAGAACTTCTTGGTAGAATTGTACAACACAACGGGATTCGTAACATTAAATATGTCGCGATACATTTGATAGTGTTTTGTTCCTTCGTGTTCTGAGCGTAACACGTGGCTGTCACCTGCCTAGTCAACATCTTAAACTCTTGCGTATGAGTGCACGGGAAAAATTGTAATATTCATATGGTGTAAATAATATCAGTTTGTTAATTTACTGATGTGACCTACCTGAATACTAATTGCTACCACCGTCACGTAACATTATCTGCATATAAACTACCTGTCCTACTGGTGTTGTTTTGTTCTCTGTGGCGCAACTGCACTTTTCGGCCAAGGTCGTCTCATGGTTCAGGTTTCTAGATCACGCACAGACACATCACACTCGGTAGGACTCCTCTGGATAAATGATCGGCTCCTCGAAGAGACCTCTTGTCTGACAAAACCCAACATCCACGAGAGACAGACATTCATGCCCCCGCGGGATTCGAACTCGCAATCCCAGCAAGCAAACAGCGACCGGGATCGGCTGTCGTACGAATACATCTGTATACAACTTCGGTTAGACATTCCAGCATAGTGACCTTTGAGACAGTTTATGTGCATATAACGCCATGAACTGATTTTATAATCAGTGTCCCTGGCTGGCATTGATGACCGGTTTCTCCTGTAACACAGGATGTGGGTGTGGGAGGAATGGTTTTTAATTTACCACAGGCCAGTAAGTTACCAGAAAAGTTATATACGTAGCTATAATTGATCCAAAATAGGATTCCGAGGCCTCATGATAAGTGGAAGCATATTCCGCTTGGGTAGGAATGAAAGGTGTAAAATGGAAACTCAAACATTCAGCGAAACAGCACACGTATAGAGCGAGTCTAAATTTGGTTACAACGACATCGGTTGATGTCTAGAGCGTCGTGTGCTGGGTGGTACGAATTAATTAATATAATGAAATGTTTAATCTAAAGGCGTCGGGAGATTCACAATTATAGCAGAGAAAGTTGTGTTTGTTCTTCCTGAATATTAATTGTAATCAAAGTTTAAAATAAAACATGATGTGGGTTTTAAATTATATGCCTCCGGGACTGTATTTTATCTTCAGGTATTTTTCCTCGACTGTTACTGTACTGTTAATTATTTAGAACCCTTAGGCTGCGTTAGTATTAACCCCCCCCCACAAAGGATTAACTTTAGAGTTTCTCTGGACAGTTTCTGCATATGAACTATTAGTATTATTCTGGCATCAATAAACATCAGCAGCTGTTCTCATGACTTTAGCAGTTCTCATCAAACCGTATTTTTGTTAATTTGCCCATTAATATATCACTATTAATGACTGTATATTCATTTATTCATAAAGATCACTAGGACGTGTTTCAGCCAGTAATTGCGGCCATTATCAGGTAGTGCTACAGTTATATAAAGAGAGGAACTGAGGTAGAGACACCTCTTGTGGTACTAAGGTACCACAAGGTACCACTGACCTCAGTTCTCCCTTTTTATATAACTGTAGCACTATCCGATAATGGCCGCAATTACCGGCTGAAACACGTCCTAGTGATCTTTATGAATAAATTAATATACAGTCATTAATAGTGATATATTAATGGGCAAATCACCAAACTTACATTGATTGAACAAACAAATCGGGATTACATTATCCAAAAAAAAAAACCTCAGCAGTAATTATCCACTGAACAATCATCAGTAACTGTCTCTTGTGTCAACAACTTCTGCACAATAACCTTCAGCACTGAAAGGTACCACACTACATTATCGACGTAATACCTTTGTACAATGTACGAAAAGAATAGAAAAGGTAGTGTTAAAAACAAACACATAAACATTAAATCGTAGGAAATCATTCGTGGTTAGCACAGGAGAACAGGCCTTCTCTGGACTGCCTCTAGAACGTACCACGTTGCAGTCTTTTAGGCGCGTTGGCAAAATTGCGAAAAGCGACTATTAGCTTCCGTTATGTCTTTCCGTCCGTCGCATCGAACAACTGGGCTCCCACTGGACGGATTTTCGTGAAATTTTATATTTTAGTGGTTTTTTTAAATCTGTCATGAAAATTCAAGTTTAATTAAAATCGGACAAGAATAAAGGGTACTTAACATGAGGACAAATAGACATTTTTTATAATATCTGGCTCAGTTATTCTTAGAATAAAAAATATTTCAGGCAAACGTTGTAGAGAAATTCGAAACACGCATTTTAAGTTCTGAAATCTTTTTCGAAAATCGTTCCTTTTATGACATAATGTGGAAAAATAATGTCGAGGTGGGCAGGCCACAATGACATGGTGCATACGCATTGCATGCTGGATACCTAAGGCTACAAATACACACTCAGGTTGTGTAATACACATTGGTCTTCCACGGCAACAATGGTTGCATGAACGCACCTCATTGTTACATTATACATACATTGCATGTCTTGTTCATTAACTGGTATGATACGTCCATCACTTCACAACAACACACACTGTCCCACTATCTCTCGTACAACATCCCAGGCAGAAATGAAATGAAAGTACTGTGTTCCATTAAAAACATCACTGCCATTGACTCAAAACAAGTTCAACATAAGTGGCCTACTCAGCTCAACATAAGTTGCCTACTCAGCTCAACAAAGCCCTTGTTAGCAAGAATTATTATTACATCAACTGTATTACTCGTCACAGTGCCTTTCTGTAACCCATAACCTCGGCACATGCCAAATACCGTGAAATAAAATACCCATTAATTACATTAAACCGACTCTCTTGAATGCATGTAAAATGCTCTAGTCGCGTAAGGGACCTCTGGCCTTTACAGTGCACAGCAGGGTAAAGTCAAACATTTCCAATGTTTTCAGTGCTCCTTCGCTCCGTCATCTACTTAAATGATGGCTTCCAACGCGACTGATCCGATCGAACTGTTCGCTCAGTGGAATGCAGTCCACTCCCCGAGTCGCAAGCGCCAATCTGGCACTGAATCACTGTTTCTTGAAACTTGGCACGGCCCCGGCATACACCGGTGAAAGGTACAGGGCTTCATCACCACCAGAGTTACCAGTTACACAACGCAGTTCACACTGAGCACCATGTCGCACAACTGCCTGCAGTGCATTGGCCCTTTTCTATGTCACCCATTACAGACAACACGCGTCTTCTTTCTTATCGGTGTTTGACGCACACCTGCATTAACGACCATAAAAAACCCAGGGCACTTGCCCCTGCGTGCACGCAAACACACACACACACACGCACGCACGCACATCTTACGGGTTGTCATATCACTGGACATCAACTACACCACAGCAACTACGCGCCAGCGGTCTTACCCTCTCTGTAGCTAGAAGTGTCTAACAAAACTGTCTCGTTCTGCCAGTGGCTTAATTCTTCTCCTGCTAACCCCCAGTCCGTAGTGCTTAACAGCACTCACACTGGCAATACTGAATGGCGTAGTTGGGCATTGTGACGCCCGGGACGAGAAATCACAATGGTCTCCGGTGACAGAAATTACGAATATGACAAAATTCACAATTATATATTGAGTCTCCTTTTGTTTGTCTCAGTAACTTAAGTTGATGCGGAAAATAAAAGGTTTTCATTTAAAATATTCATTGTAACGCCCATTTTGCTCCTTCTTCCCGTTTGAACTCTGTTGCCCAGGAGGGCCGCAACACTTTCCCTCCCCCAGCTACACTCGTGCTGACACGAACTTAGATGGACCGCTTCCTAACGAAAAGTAACAATACATTGGCATGTGGTCGGACCAACCACGTAACTTGTGACGGAAGGAAACTAAAAGAATACTGCAGAATACGGTTGGACGAGAAGTCACCGTACGACTATGCAAAGGAAAATAAAACGACTTAATGTTCTGGTTTTAAAGGTTTTAACGGATCATGTCGCTCATTTGCGACAACAGTGTCACAGCTCCAAATGTATGATTTTTTAGGTGAGACTTTTAAAGGGTTTGAAGTCCTATAATTTTCTAAGAGTGCAACGACGTCACAACTGCTCTCCAGCGGCGAGTTTTGCAAACTGCGTTATGACACTCTACCTGTTAAAAGTGGACGTGCAAACTTTTCTTTCTATACGAACAACTCAAAAATGTCAAATTTTGAATTGTGACATTCTTGTCGCAAATTGGCTATGTATGATACAGAGAAATCATTGGAGGTTTGATAATATCAGACACCGGCAGCTACTCCACTGAAGAACGGTTGATGCGTAAAAATATAATTTAATAAAATGTCCAATTCTGTGTGCTTTTGAATAGGGGTAGATAATTTCTGGCCCGCAGGTAGTATGTATTACGAACAACTCGCTTACGTTGCTGACAAAATGAAAACAATTTATTCTGTGTTGGCGGATTCTGTTGTCTTTTAAACGAGGAGAGAAATATTTAAAATTGTGAGTGTTACTTTCACACGAGAATTCGTAGTTCAGTTACAAATACAAAACTGAGCAATTTGAAAGACATGGTGCTATCCGTTACTTTAGACATTTCTGGAAACTGTCGTTATGCGGGAAATGAATGAACGTGTGAACAGCACGTAGTCATGCGTGATGCCAGGTTTCCGCCGCGAAGTACGCGTACCAACATACGCAGAGTAATATCCCACAAGAGCGCACACCTCAGCAGATGGCGGCTGACAAGTAATCAGCGACTTGGCTACTTGCACAGTGCGTGTCTTCGGTGTTCCATAGAATCCGTGACGGACGTAAACTAGCAAAACTGCTAATATCACTGCAACAATCCAGTGGCGAATTCTGATTCGGAGGGGCCCCCCCCCCCGCGACAAGAAAATAAAAGTTGATCATTCAGAATTGTCTAAGCATGAGTAGCAAATAATAATATATACAGATATTGCCTTTTGTTTTTTATGGGTGTGAAACATGGTGGCTCACATTGAGCGAGGAAAGTAGGCTGAAGGTGTCTGAGAATAGGGTGCTGAGGAGATTATTTGGGCCTAAGAGGGACGAGGTAACAGAGGAGTGGGGGAAACTACATAATGAAGAGCTGAATAATTTATACTCCTCACCCCATATGTTCGGGTGATCAAATCGCGAAGAATGAGATGGGCCGGTTATGTAGCACACATAAGGGAGAGGAGAGGTGTACACAGTGTTCTGGTGGGGAAACGTGATGGAAAGATACCACTTGGGAGACCTAGGCGTAGATGGGAAGATAATTTTAAGATGTATGTTCGGGAAGTTGTATGTGGGAGCATGGACTGGGTCTAGCTGGCTCAGGATTGATACAGGTGGCAGGCACTTGTGAATGCGGTAATGAAATTTCGGGTTCCATAAAATGCGGGGAATTCTTGACTAGCTGAGAACCGGTTAGATTCTCAAGAAGGACTGTGCTCCATGGAGTAATTAATAATAATAATAATGAAGATGAAGAATATAATAACAAAGTCAACAGACAATGGTCCCAAAAAGCCTTGCATGGCCGCCATCCGTATGACCTCAGCCAACAATAAGTTGACACAGAAACGTCGAACATATGGCTGACAAATGCGCATTTGTTCGCCGAAACAGAGGGCTTTTTAACAGCAATACAGAACCAAGTCATACTAACACGAAACTACAAGAAATACGTCGTATATCTTGGAGTGGCCGCACACCGGTGAGCTGTGCAGAAGTTGTGGAAAAGTATCGGAGACAAACCAACACATTACTGCAGCATGTGTGCAACTAGCACCTACCGTGTGTGTAAAGAGACGTGATGGACTAGCCAAAATTATCCATCAGAAACTAACAGAAGCAGCCGAATTGATTGACGATAAAAGTCCATATTATAAGTACACACCAGCCAATGTATTGGAGAATGAAAATTTCAAGCTGTACTGGATTCGCAGCTTACTTACAAACAAAACAATATATTTTAATCGACCTAATATAACGTTTATGCATAAGAGAACAAAGAACGCCTTTTTGATACACATAGTTGTCCCAAATACACATAATCTCGCCAAGACAATAACTGGCAAACAAAATAAGTACCAAGTACTAGTGAATGAAATATGTGCTATGTGGAAGCAAAAGGCAGCACAAGTATTCCAATAGTAATATCATCTACGGGAGTAATTCCAAAGTCACTATCACAAAGTCTAACAGGACTTAACTTGCATCCGAATACATATATACAACTACAAAAATCAGTAATTCTTGGCAAGAAACTTTTTAAAATACAAAAAAGACCACCGAGCCTAATCCTGTTGATTACTACATCCCAGGATAGGTGAATATTTCCCAGTCAAAGTTGTGAAGTGAGAAATTCGATAATAATATAATTGTAGTTACGAGAAATAGTAGTGCTTGCTCAGGACCGAAACGTGGGAAAGGAAACAGTGTTATGTGTTCGACTTATGGCGTGGCAATTTACTAAACTCTGTGTTTCGGCGAATAACAAAAGAGATAAATTATTAAATATTACATAAATATATAATATTATTTATGACCTCAGATCTGACATTTCGTTTAAAAGGTGTCTTAAAATTTTAATTGCATTCGTGCAAAAAATAAATGTCTAATGTTGCATTCCTTCTATTGGTTGAATCCCCGGGGTATGAAGTTTATATGCCGACGTTTCGGAGCACTCTTTATAGGCGGTCTAAGCAGGGAGAATAATTGCGATGAGGTTGTTGGGGTATTTATACGGGAAAAGTTTTAGCTCGAAAGTAGCCTGAGCGAATTGAAGGAGGACCGGGGGTGTCCGAGTATAGAAACAGGCTGTGAAGGGCAAAGACCCCCAAGTCAGGGGCCAGTAGTACGTATGTGAGGGAGAAACGGCGTTGTGTCGGAGGAAGGAAGGGCAGCCATGGGGTGGTGGAGATCAAACTATTGGGTTTCAGGTGGCTGTCACTTTTATTTAAGTGTGTGAAAAAGGGGCTTCCAGGATTTACAAAAATTCAGGCCACCTTCTTGTTAATGTTGCGTGAGTGCATTTCGACTTCAATAGGTTTCCTAATGAGTCGCTCCATGTATCCGGTTTTACATGGACCGACGGAACGTCGACATATAAAACTCAGAACCGGAAATCACCCAAAAGAAAGCACATACCATGCAGAACAGCGAAATTTTGAAACCAAGAATAAATTTCTATTGCCTACATATTTGGTATATGTAATTAGGGAGCCAGAGTACTGGAGTAATTTTAAAGAACCCGCTACCAGGGAAGACAAGACACTGACCAGATCGCAGAAAACTAAAACACACGGGTATGTGGTGAAATAGATATAAATCACCTAACACGAAAAATGAATAAATACACTGCGCCTTTTTATTTGTGTACCTTGCATTTTGTAGATTTTATTATATTCTTCCAACAAATGCACAATGTAAATTAACAATTGCCCCTTCCTTATAATTCTCCTACATGTTTCGATGTTTACACATCACCCTTAGTGAGTTTCTTGCAAAGTATGCTAAAGTTAAAAATTAATAAAATGGAAACAGTTACACAAGTAGGTCGTTGTAAGGAATTGATGTATTAAAATTATTTTAACATCGTCAGATAAGACAGGTTGCATATAACTCCTAAAATGTATGTTTAATGACAGTTAACTTATAATGTAGTTATATAGATGGTGGCGGTAACTACAATCAACTGTATCTGGAATTTATTCCTTGTGGGCTCAATCTTGCTGCGAATTATAATGCATAAATGGAGTGATAAAACTAAAGAATGTAAACTTCATGTTGGTAAGTTGTTAATCCAGACACACCACAGGATGCTCCACAAACAGAGTAGGATTAACACATAATGCAAACTTTACGTATTCTAGTTCTATCACTGTGTTGATACATGAACATTTATTGTAGGATTAGGCGCGCAAGGGATAAAATTATAGATACAATTTATTGTATGTACAGCCATCAGATACAAACGACACTTCGAATTAAATGTAATTAAGCGTACTATGAAGGAATTAGGAGCAACCTCACATACCTCACGATGTTTCAATGATTTCAGTTATTAATTCCTTTTATCAACTAACCTGTATAACTGTTTCATTTCATTCATTGTAACTTTGGTATATATAATAAGAAACAACCTGAGGGTAATGTGTAAACATAGAAACATGTAGGAGTGTTACAAGGAACAGATATTTTTAACACACTTTGCGCATTTGTTGCACAAATATTTCTAAAAAATACACTTATTTCTACCTGGTTTGAAATATTGGTATATGCTTTCGTGTTAGCGAACACTTAGCCCCGTGTCTCATACTGCAATACTAAAACGATAAAACGATAGCGTTGGATCACTAAAATAATATCGTCTAAACCTGCTCTGCCGAGTGAACATGGATTTTGATGCTCGACTGGTCGGCATGCCGGCTAGCCATATCTCGCAAAGCGACCGGAATTAGTGGCGACATGGCACGTTATTCATTGACGTCAGCCACATCACTTCCCTCTAGAGACAGCTGCACCACCAGACAGTGCGCAAATCCCACCCGATTTCATGAACGAGTTGTGGTACCGGATGGAATGGCTGGTTGTGAAGTGGTTTCGATGTTGAAATGCATGACGTGCGCTGAGTTCAAGCGGTTATTGGACATTTTCTGCGCGACACCGTGAACTTCGACCATCTACATCTTATCGACCCTGTGGAGGACCATGTATGAGGCTACAAACAGGACTTCCAAGGATCCCCGGAGTGCATCTTGCTGTAGAAAGTCGTGGAAGTTGATTGCCAAGTCCGTAAATATGAGGGTGAATGACACGGCATGCTGGGATGTTGGTAAGGGTAGAAGCTTCCGAGATGAGGCGCCGCAACCCACCAACGACGTCAGCAGTGTCGTGGGGTCAGAAGTGGAAGCGCGAAAAATTCTCCCGGTAACCTCAGGGTTTCATCTATACTACTTTCTTGGTGAAGCTTGTAAGTCCTCCTTCCACATGTTGCAGAATTCCTAACTGAATCAATGCTACAGCCTGGGCCCAGTGCTCATCATCATAGCATTCAGGGCGGCCTTCAGCTGCCATTGTAAATTATCGATCATGCCGTTCGAAGCGCGTTAGCACACAGAAGTCCTCGATAAGAGGATCCGCTGATCGTGGACAGCGTCGTGAAGATACGGCCCTCGAATTGCCTCCCATAGTTGTTGCTGATTTGCTGGGGGCAGTTGAAAAGAGCAACCCAGAGAGCGACCAAAGCCTTGAGACTGTATCGGCGGTGATCTCGAAGAGTGCCTCAGGCGAACGCGTGTGTCCATGGCCGTGCGGCAGTAACAGATCCAGACGAGACAGACAGCGCCCCATTCATGAAGATATGCACGTGCGAAAAAATCTAATGGAATTCCGAAGCTCTCGAAGGGGTCCGGAACTTGTAGACATACCTTGCAACGTTGGCGAAGTCAATAGCGCATGTACACGCTCGGCAATCTTTCCCCAATCGAGACCATAAAAAACTCTCTTGGACCAGCCTGACGGTGGCGTTGACATTGGGGTGGCTAGGACTGTGGAAGGCGACAGAGACATGGTGGGTAAAAGAGAATGTAAATGAAAAGACGCGGTTGTGGAATGGGTGTATCGCAGTTGAGTCTGACGTCCGTCCAAAAAATTGGTAACCGTTCTAACCGGAAACGGCGAGCCATATTTCAAGAAGTCTTGTAAATCTGCGTGCTGTCCCTGAAAAAACGTCAGAGCGTGATAAACAAGAGGCGTCGTGACGGATTGTGCTCGGGTTGGGACGTCTGTTACAACGATATCTTGCCGTGAGACATTCTTTATTTCGGTAGAGGTCCTGTAAGCTGGACTTGACGGAACTGCTTTGGGGAGCACGTAACTCTAAGATGACGAAAGGCATGTGCGGGTGGTTTGTGACCGGTATACATAACAAATAGACGGCCCTGGATCATGTGTCGAATTTACTTTATTGCTGCATATACTAGGAGCCAGCGCTCGCAGGCATTATATTTTTGAGCGTTGCTGAGTATTAAAATATAGCCAGCATAGCTGAGGGGTTCCGATGAGCGAATTGTTGGCACGGGAGAGGCTAGACAAAGATGAATGACTAGTTCTCCGGTTGGTCCCTTAAACTTAGGACTAGGTAAGTCTGCATGAAGGGTAGCTTGTATTTTGGTGGCGTGTGGCAGAAATCGGTGAAGTAAAGCATGCCGAGTAAACCATAGAGGTCTTTGACTGAGACACGCTGTTGGAAACGGTTTGTCGCCGAACGGACGAGTACCTTTAGCTAAAACTTTTTAGCTCAGGAAGGTCACTTCCTTCGCTCCGAGGAGCGTTTGACTTCGTTGAGCAAGACACCGTACTCGCTACAGAATTTACTCGTCCTCTGAAGGCACGTTATGGATTTATGATTGACAGAAATCCTGGTCGCAAGGATTTTATCGATGAACGCTGGAGACATTGTGCGACGTTTCGTCGACCTAGGACATATACGGGAACTAAAGAACTCTGAAATGCTTCATCCTGCGAATTCGTCGGAATGAGCTTGAACTGATGGTAAACCATCAGCAAATATACAGTGGAGAAGTCTTGACGGCCTGGAAGTTGGTATGTAAGATAGGCAATGTACCGAACAGGGTGTTGGTTGCGGAAAGTACTGGCGTTAATGGCATGATAGTCAACACAGGGTCCATCGCCGCCTTCTATCTTAGGGACGGGTTGGGAAGGGGGGGGCCTAGTGGGTGGTGCCTTTTTGAAGCATCTCCACCAACTAGACTTCCGCGATACGGAGGCTGTCTTTGCCAGCCGCCGTGGGCGCGAATTGACTGGCGCAACAGGTGTGGTGCGAATATGATGGAATGTAGAATACCAAATTTTTCGGGGTTCGCCTGCTGGGCTGATTATATCCTGGGGTCCTGGAGGAAAGCGTGATAACGGAAGTTTGGCCATGACTTTAAGGTAGCCGCCGTGCTTTTCTACATAGACGCAATTTACTGCATAACGGGTGATTTATTGATAATGCGTCGGTTTCGAACGTTGACGAAGAGTCTCTACATTCAGAGAAATTCAGAACCGACGATAGGTATCGTTACTCCGCGACGACAAAGCGCCAAGATAATTCCCGTCGTAAGTCAAAATCCTGTCGCAGGTTTATTCAGCCCCAGATGGATCGGTCGTGGCAGTACCATTAACTGGCCACCAAGATCTCCAGACTTAGCCCCGTTAGATTTTTGTTTATGGGGTTTGATGAAGAGTTAAGCGTACAGAAAAAAAGTGGGTACACGAGACGAACTGCTCGTTAACATACTTGATGTTATCGACTACATAAAGGAACGTCGAGACGCACTGAGACGAACAACACGCCATGTCTTCACACGAGTTGCAAAGTGCCTTGATGTTGACGGTGGAATTTTCGAACATTTATTATAAACTGTACCAACTCTGTTACTTGAACAATAAATACCGGTATTAGAAACAGTACGTACACGCAATATCTCTTTCTTATCGACAATTTTGCGGTTGTACATTCAAATAGCTCTAGCTCGGAAACCGTTCGGAATAGGACACATGTTCATATACATATTTTTGCTTAGAATGACCGATACTATATATATATATATGTGTGTGTGTGTGTGTGTGCGTTGTGGATGCGTCATGCTTTGTGGCATGTTGTTGGTGGCAACGGCCCTTTTATCTGCACAATAGACTGCTTCTGTATTAAGTGAAATGCACTATTGACTGACTTCAACAGTTAGCAGATAGCACCTTGTTGATCACTGAAAAGTATTAAAGTTCTCTTCAATATAAAATCTAAAAATGTTACGAAAGTGTGTTTAATGCTCATAGAAGTGGACTGTTTTTAGTTCAGCATGTGGATTGTGGGTCTCATCGCTACCACATAATCATTACTGTACTCAGCTACACACTGCCTGAACAGCCTAAGAAAAGGCAGTGGAAAAAAAGGGGGAAAGTGTCACTTCAACCAATGCACAAAACAATGTGTTGCCAACAAGGAAAATGAAGGCTTAAACAGAGTGAGAAACTTGGTTTCAAAAAATAACCTCATGATAAACATTGAACAAACAAGAGCAATGTTGTTTCATACTGAGCAGAACAGACTTCCTTTCAGACCACAAGTCACCTTTAAAAATACAAATATGGCCCATAAAACAGATGTGTGATTCTTAGACACCTGCATCACAGACAATCCGAAATTGGATAACCAAGCTCAATTATTAACTCCAAAACTCATCAAAGTATCATGCATTATTAAATCATTAAAAGAAGTAATGAGTTCATATATGATAAGCAGTACTTTATACAGAAATTTTCAAGCACTTCTGAGGTATGGTATAATTTCTTGGGTGGGGATAATTAAAGTAATAACATATTTAAACTGAAAAAAAGGCCATTTGAATAATGATTGGTGTTAGTATACATACGTCCTGTTGCCTGTCATAGTCACTTCTTTGTACATACCTGAAATAGTTTGTTACATTAAAAAGTAAAAAGATTCACTGCAGCAAAATGTACACACTAATAATACACAAGAAAAATTGGATAATGTGAAATTTTGCAATCCCTACCTCTTCAGAAAATTTGTGGTGAATATGGGAATCAGATTCTACAACAATGTGCCCGATCATATAAAATGCAACTAGATCGAATCTTTTAAATGAGAACCGAGATCTTTCTGCTACAACACATATTTTATTCAGTGGGTGCATTTATGTCATACTGATTGCATGTGGATTAGAACAGGTGAGTTTGGTAAGTCATCATACATATCTGTTTTAATTGGTATTGATATTATTACATTTCACTATATTTGTGTTTTATTGTCTTTTATGTTGAAGTATTGGGTTTCAGTCATGTGATATATACATTATAACAGAATTGCAAATGTCCAATATCGCAAGTTGTCACTAAGTGGATTGAATAAAAAAACCTAAAACATGCTAATGTTATGATATGTACCAGCTATTATCATGTCTATGGATACAATTATGGAAGACCAATGTCACATTAAATGAAGTGTCAGTTATTAATCTTCATTGCTATCAACTTACATAATACTGAGCCTGTATCAAATCATCTGAAATTTATTATAGATCTAGAACACATATAGAATCAACACAGTACACAAATACAGAACACAAGATGACAGTACAAATTCTTGGGCTTGGTTGGTAAAAATAATAGGATGATGCTTGTTTCAACATTACAAACGTTGTCAAGTTACCTGTAGTTACAGAATCTGGAAGTTCAATTCCATGCAGCGGGGTCCTCAGAAGCCAATAATTACTTAGCTCTCAAGAAAATGCCCTCCTTTTATGGAACCCTGATGTTCAGTACTGTTATTCACATTTAAATTATAAGTTCATTATTGCATTTATGAGATCTTCAGTAAAACCTACTAACAACCAGAAGAATCCACTCCATATCTTCAAACCTGTTCCTGTGCCATCAATTTTGTCATCCTAGCTGTGTAGGTGCCAAAACACCCCTAATATTTTAATTATGAAGTCACCAAAGAATCACCCTTATTTTCAGTGTAATCTGCCTGCCAAAACTCCACCAGTTAACATGGAATGTTTCCACACTGTATTAAGAAATACTCCCTTTGTCTCAGTTTGCAGTATGGAATGACAGCACAGTGAGGTAGATGGGACATGGAATACATGCAGAGAGAGAAAACATACAAATTGTGGTATTGAAACAGGGGAGGAAGAAGAAGCCACTTGGAAACCTAAACGCAGATGAGAAAACTTTATTAGAATGGGTCTTAAGCAATGAGCACACAGACTGGGTTTGCATGACTCAGAAAAGGCCCAGTAGCAGGCTCAAATGAACACTGTACTAAACAGTTCCATAATACATGTGGGAATTTCTTGAACAGCTAAGCAAATACCATCTTCTTACAAAGAGATAGTGCCATGAAGACTGTGACCATCCTCTTCAGACTGTTGCTTTCTGGGTTGTGGCAAGTGTAGTCTTGTACATGGATAACAACATTTTGTAGAAATGGTGCCTCCAACTTCAGTCACTTCAACAAGGATGGACTAGACAACATCACAGCTCGTGAGACAATGCGAATATTCATTAGCACAAAAACTTGAAACCTCATAATGGTCTCAATTTGCAGCTTAATTTACTTGATAAATCTCTGCAAATCAAAATGGAATATGTTCTAAAAAAAATACTTGAAATGCACTGTCCTCTCAAGAAAAGTGTTTATAAGCACAGTGTCACCTTACATGAACATCCTTTCACACCAGTACTTCAGAGCTATGGATGACCCTAGTTTCAACAGGATATATAAAAAGTCAGGAGTGGTTAGATGAGGGGATTAACTGTTCCACCTCTCATACAATGGAATCAGTTTATGAACCAAATCTTGATTCATGTAAGTAATATATTTGTATTTATAAAGTGAAATGTTGTTTATTTACAAATAAAAGGCATTCTTTTCCTTCTTTTCTTTGAAAACCTTACAAAAGTTTTGTACAATATTTAAACTGTACAACATGGTATTGTACCACCATCTTGTTCTGAGACATCAGGAGAAAAAAGAATGTATGTACATATATATGTATATATACAAAGTGGACCAGAATTAGCTTTACAATTTAAATTATTTGTACTGTTCTGTAGGAAGATTTAAACAAGATGAAACCTATGTTATATATATACATACAAAAAAAGAAATTACTTTCATTTTGTTACTGGTACCAGGAGTTGCATCACTGACCATTTCTGACAACATGGCTGCATTTTGCAGCTCTGAACATAAGTATTGCCATTCCATGTTTCAAAGTTTATACCTATGTTATCAACAGGAAGGAAGGAAGGATGTTTCTGGTATGTATGTATATGTGACCCACTTAATCACACTACCACTTCAAACTGTTCCAATTCAGTTCCTGAGGATATGATACAGTTTAAACCTCTTTCATTCCAGCCATGATCAGTACATGACAATGAGAGTCCCTGTCTGAGGGAATGACCTGTTTCAGTTGCCCTAAACATGTAAACAAAATGAAGTACCAATAACTGTAATGTTAATCTTGGTCCCTCATGTATATATACTCCAGCTCAATAGGTCAGCAGTTCTCAAATGCTTATTACTGACTGAGAGGGTAACTGCTTATAAGCCAGCAGCATTAATGCACATTCTTAGAATAAAGGGCCTGGATAGATACCATATATTAAATACAAGGTACACAGTAGTCGATAAATGAAAATCATGGAAAACAAGACAACATATTTAGGACTGAAATGTACCAAAAACTTGGTAAGATAATGGTAAGGTTAACCACGTATGTGCTGAAATGAACAGTCCTGAATAACATCCACACAGGGTAAAAGCTATGCTATCTTTAGCTTAGTGTCCATACCATTTTGGTTATTCATATTCATAAATAAAACCATTAAACACAACCTATGTATTGTATCTTACATAATAACACAACTCACCTTTGACAGGTGAGCTTTTTAAGCTTGTGCACCAGTGAAATTAAAGTCTGTTCTTCCAGAATGCAGCAGTGCCATCACCTGGTGACTGATGTCCCAATGATATGAGACAACACAGTGGTCTCAAAATGATGGACACTGGTCACAGCACCACATCCCAGAAAAAAAGAGACCTCATCCTTCATATGTTTTGCTCCACAAAGTGGTCATCTTCAAGAGGGAACTTTGATTAACTTATGTGTTACACGAGTTGAAAAGCCTCAACAGTACCCAGGACTACAAAGTAACACCGTTACTCTATATAACAAACTAAGCATACCCAATTCTACGCATTGGCAACAGAAAATGTGGTCTAGCCTAAAGTTTCAATAAACACATTAATCATAAAATTTTAGTACTTTGTTATGTGCTGAATTCACTCTAATTCACTTTTAATTGTATACCAGCAGTACTACTACAGGGTCTGGCAGAAAAACCTAACAATTTGGCATTACAGCTCTGAGCAGAACCATTAATGTGGGGATGTTGCCCTTGAGGGCACTTTTAGTATGACTCAAGGCATTTCAGTCATCACAGAGTGCTGGTCACCATCCCACCTTCTCTGTGGAGACCTATTTCAAAAACAACAATTCAGCTGTCGTGACTTAGTGGATATTTTTTTCAGCACCTCAACATCACTGCTAGTTGCAATAATCTACTGCTGTGGGTGACAGAGAAATGTCAGAGAAACATCATCTGCCACAAAAAAAAAATATCCAGGAAGACAGTCTCCTGCTAGAACTCTTGAGATTATGAAATGAGTGCATCAGGCCTCTAAGTCCTTGGCTTTCAGCAAGCAGAAATACCCTTGCATTAAGTACATCTGATCATACAGTGCACCTAATATTGCATCAAATCTTAAATTTTCATCCATAAAAAATGGATGGTTCAAGCATTCAATAATCAGGACAATGTAAAACAAAAAACTGTTTGTGAGGATATTTGGAAAGCTCAAGGTAACATTATCGACATTCTCATGACAGATGAAGCAAATTTTCAACTATTTGGCTATTCCAATTCCCAGAACGGTCACTACTGGGTAATTGAGAATACATGTGGCATTCATCAGGAAACTTTACTTTTTGAGAAGAGTATTTGTTTGGTGTGGTGTAGCATCTTTTGGGTTGATTGGTAGATATTTCTTAGAAAACTAGACATGTGGGGCAGTGACAGTAAATTCAACCTGCTACCTTGAGACGCTTCGCGCATATCTGAAACCAAATCTCCACAGATTTGGTGTTGAAATCCAGATTCTCTGGTTTCAGCAAGATGGGGCAACAGCTCATACTGCGAGTCCTCGGCATATTTCCAGATCACATGAACTCAGGAAGAGGGAATACTGAATGGCCTACTAGATCGTCCGATCTCCATGCCTTCAACTTGTTTGTCTGGGGCTATCTTAAGAGAACCTCAGGGACAAATTGGCAGCAGTTTCTCCCATCGTGCTGCAATGAGTGATGCAGAACTTTCAGAAAGAAGTATGGGAATGTGTTAACAACAATGGACACTACCTCAAACATACTGTATTCAAAAACTAAATACTAAAATTCAAATGCTTTGAGATGAAATTAAAAATTTGGTATAAATTTCAAACAGAAAAATCATTTACTTCTTATTTTATTTCAACTTAAAAAGCATCAGGACCCTACATTTACTGTAGACTTGCTTTTCATCTCATATATACCTCATGAGTTGGTAGAAGTTTCCTCCTGAAGTTAACACTATAAGACGATAAATCATGTCATGGATGAGTTGTGTTTTTATCTGACAGTCAAAATAAATAAGCTTTGTTTGATAGTTTTATTCTGTTTTATTATGTTATGCTAGCTCATTTTCTGCGCAGAACCTTCCAGTTTCATAGAAATTTTTCCCACAAAAAAATATTCTATATGTGATACTTCATTCTGTGAAGACTAGTTTTTTCTTTCTGGTCTAGTAAACACCACAACATGAAAATCTTTCTGCAGGACCAGGCACATGTTTGTGTGCATGTTTTACGCGCGGTACTAACAGGTATTCCAATGTACTGAAGAAAGTTGTAAATGTGTTACATTCATTCATAATATGCTCACAGTGGGAACGTTTACACTTTTGTTAAATATCAACACAAACGTGTATGCAGGAAATACAGTCATATTTAACTTGTGATCATTGGAAATATATTTTAAAACGTGAAAAAAGACGAATAGAAAAATATAAAAAGAAGCTAAAATTGTGATCTCAGACATGATGCAGTACAGTCTGGTAGACTAGGTGACAGGTACCAATGCTTCAAAGGACACTGGTGCTTCCATCTTCTTCTACCCTGAAGATGGAGATATCAGGCTCCTACAAAACATCAGTATCAACTGAAGGACTACACAGTGTTATGTCCCTTAATTATTCACTGATGTGACAATTTTGCATATCATGCAAAATTTCTAAGGAAACCAATGTAAGGGACCTCATCAACACTACAAACATGGCAGTAACTGCATGTTAAATTCATGAAGCTTACCCTGGAGAAAATGAAGTAGTTATATGCTTACCGTATTTACTCAAATACAAGATAAGGTTCTTCCATTAATCTTAAATCAGTTCATATAATTGTGATTATAACAACAAAGATATAGAAAAATCCGTCAATCACAACACAGGGGGTGTGATCGACAGATTTTTTTCTGTATCTTTTTTCTTTGCTTAAGTGTTTAAATATGTGAGGTGATCTGAAATTCACAAATGAAGCATCAAACTGGACTGTGCCAAGCCAAACCAATGGCTCTACTGACAAACTGTCATGTATGGACAAAACAGAGAACACAGCATGTTGTTGCTATATTAGTGCTCATTCTTGAGTGTTGTAAGTCACTTGTAATGCCATTAAAATGTTAGGCCACATATAGAAGAGGGCTAGAAGTGTGATACGCATTCTGAATAGAATCAGGCAAAGTTATGATACCAGATTTAAACTAATGGGGATTAACCACGCCCAGAAAACAACCACAATGCACCAAAAATTTTAATGTTGCAGAAGAAAATGTATGATGATAAAGAAAACAAAACCAGAAGTTGATAAATACAAACTCCACCCCAAAAATCCTTCATTGGCCCCAAGCGTGGATGTTTACAATAATCAGAGCAGCCAATCATTGAGTCTGAGGTCTTGAAGAGAAAAAACTGGAGTGCTTATTATAAGACAATGAAATACAGAGCACAGGAACTTGCCAGATCACACGTGTGACACCATATCAAGGCCACCACAGGATGGGGTGGGCATGATGCGAACAAATGGGTTCATTGTTCACAGCAGAACTTTGATTTGCCAGAAACTGCCAGCAGATTTTGAAGAAAGCTTGTTGTTTTACAACAACAAATGATTCAACTCAGAAAAAGCACAATTACCTCCTGAGCTGAACAGAAAATACCGACAAAATGCCACTGTACTTTCATCTACCATCCAGTTACACTGTCAATGACAATGGGGCAAAATCTGTGGTGATAAAAACATTGAGTTATGAAAACGTGTGTAACTGTCATGTTGGCTGTATTAGCAGATCATAGCAAGTTGCCACCATACGTGATTCTAAATCACAATAGTGCCCAAGGAGCAACTGCCTAGAGGTATCATTTTCAGATGCCAACCTGAATGTTGGCTGACGAACTTACGAAGCAATGGTTGTCAATGGTGTGGAATGAATGAGCCAGGGGTGCTCGGAAGAAAATGGGGAATGCTGATCAAGGATGAATTTAAGGGACATATAACTCCAGAAACGAAAGCCACAATTACTGCTAGTTCCATGAACACAGATGTTGTGGTCATACCTGGGGGGGTGGCCTCACAACTGCAGGTGCTAGATGTTGTGGTGAACAAACCATTCCAAGACCACGTAAAGCAGCTGTATAATGTGTGGCTCCTGATAAGAGATCATGCTTTGGCCCCAGGTGGTAGAATCATGAAGCACACTGTGTGACTCCTCTTTTTCAGTGGATCACAACAGTCAGAAAGTGCTGTATATCCTATGCAATGGCATGACCATGAAGAAGCTGGTAATGTTCGCAGTTAATGTGAGGATGATTAAGGCACTGACTGACTGACTGTGATGGAACAGTGGCACTGATTGGTAAAGGCAGATAGAATCTGAAATGCTTTGTGTATTATGCGTATGAAATTAATAGCAGAATATTTTTTCCTTGCAGAAGTTGCATTTGGGGGGGGGGGGGTCATCTCTGTATCAGGGTTGTTTTGCATTCCGGTAAATATGGTATTTTTCACAATTACTGCATCCCATTTCTTCATAAGATTTACACTTGATTTCCTCTTCCTAACACTTTCACCAATTATGGGAACTGGAAAAATGAAGGTCACATTTTTTATCTCATATAGCACACAAAGTGAAAGTCAAAATTACAAGAAGTCCATTATAATGACAGTTAAACATTGTGCTGACCAAGTCTTCTGTTACTGTGAGCACTCTGAAAGTCAATGTTTATCTTGAAACCACTCTTTGTGCAGCCTCATACCCTTCTGTTAGCTGCAGTCTATCATGTTTACACAGTAAAAGTGGTGGTGGGAGGTTAATAAGGCATTGCCATAGCATGACACACAAGGCAAAAGCCAGAGGAGGTGAGAAGCAAAGTACAACAATTTCTATGACAGGGCTCACTACTACAGATAAAAGCATTCACGTTACAGGCCTGGTGTGGCCCAGAGGGTTCCAGAAAGTTAAGGTTCCCAGATTACATGACAACGGCACAGGATGATGGTAAGGTTGTCAGCCTTACGCACTGGCTGCTTTACCCCCAGGAAATGCTCCTGGTACTCATTTCTTTTAGCAGCTGAGTTGACCCCAGGGCCATAGCGCGGCCAGAAGGATTGTGTCAATGAAAAATTCCAATGACACCAACTGGAATTGAACCAGTGACCTTCCGAATTGTAGCACAGCACCTTAACCACTGTGCCACCATGGTCCCCCCTCACTACTACTGATTTGTTATATTTTTATTTCATTCCACATTGAATTGCAGTTCCTGTTGTTTTGCAGAAGTTGTCAACACACATGCAGTTCCCTTTCCTTTCAAAGTTACTTGAATTGAAACTGACAAGAGGTCAGGAGTAATGGTGTTGTCATGTGCATAGCTTGGGTGAAGCAAAATTCTTGTTAACTGGTGTGAAACTCTCAAGACAGTCACCTGTCATGTTTCTCATTTCAAGATTTTGAAAGCACACCCAGTAAACAATGTAACAATCAGAAGCACAATAAGTGCAGTCACAAATGATACATCTTCATACATCCCTAGAGTCACCAGGTCAGTTACTAGTATCAGCAATGTCAGACCTATTTGCTCTATCATGTTTGTCATGTACCACACAGAAGTTCTCAATAATATGAAACCACGTGGTAGTTTTTCACTGTGACACATTGCTCTGTTTTGCCAGCATAATGCACCTGCCATTTCTGTCTTGCATAATATTTCATAATCCCTCTACGAGTGTCAGTACTTATGAGATACGCATAAAACTCAGCATATGATTCAGAATGCAATACTTACGGTTCAAAATACAAATTCAGCTATAATGAGTATTCACTATAATTACAATTTTTTATGATAGTACAAACTTGTATTATAACAGACTTTCACTGTAGTCTCAATGCTTACCATTGAATGTAGTGACAAATACATTCAATTAACAGAATATTATGATATTGCAATATGAATGCTGGTCCCTTGAACTTCATTATTATTTATATGTATGGTACATACACCATACACAGATGTCAGAATCAAGATGAAACTGCATGTTGCACATTGTAACTTTCAACATTCTAATAACTTTGAACTCTACTGGAGGAACACAGACCCAATTAGAAGAAATGGACGCACTGTCTAGTGAACTAGTGACTTGGCTAGAACCCAGTCACTGGAAAATGTCTCCACAATGCATCACGAAGTAAACAGATACAGCTCTAACTTAATACACTACAATCAGTAACTTTATGGGTTACGTTTACAAGTGTTGATGATGGTTTGTTTTGGCAGTGTTGCCATAATGAAAAATTAAAATTACATTAACAACAAAATGAAGATACTGAGAATTTCTGCTACAGAAATAAGAATCGCATCTTTTTTTTTTGTCACTCTGTACATCATTCTTAGATCTTAATAACACTTTATGGTATATCAACAAAAGACTCTTCACAACCTTAGTTAGCAATAACTCATATACATGTCTGTCAGAAATTCCAGGCCCTCATTTGAGAACCACTGCACATGTCCATTACCTTTGAGCAATCCTCATTCTCATATGGAAGCACCTACTGATTACACCTCAGCCCATGGGTTATGTATGAGAGTATTACTGGGTATCTCACTACCTGTATGTACATATTAGAGTAACATAACAAACTGATTCGATGCTACATCTTAATATTTCACAATAAGCAATTCTTCTTAATGATGTGAAGCATCGAAACAGCATAACAGAACAAGCAGTCAACTAAGTACAGTCTGCAGTAAGAAAGGAGTATGCAGGGCAGAGGGGAGTCAAAACAGCTAAAAACTGGAACAGCATGTTCACATCACGTTCAATCACCTGATAACTTCTAATGTGTACTACATCTTTCTCAAAAGGGTTGGGGAACACCTACACAATAACAACAGCTCTAAAACTGAAACACAACTCAACTCTCACAAGTTGGAAAAATTAAAATATTAAAACATGTAAAAACCAAGTGATGTTGATTTGTACTGCAGGAGTTAATCTAATGCTTGCCATCATGTAAGAAACCTACACCAAAAGAAAATACTGAAAAATGATGACAGCTAATTTGGTTTATTTTTTTAATTAACAGGTAGTAATCATAATAATTAAAACGTTAAGTGGATCCTGCAACAGCAATGGTCCAGTCAGGGCACAATAACAATGTTATCAAAATGTTCATTAAGGCCACTATATAAGATAGCAACGTCATATATACAAGTGTGTGTGTGTGTAGGCACACGTGTGTAACATACAGGTTAAGTGGCAATGGCAATACACACACACACACACAAACACACACAAACAGGCATGGACTCCCTGTACCAAGTCAAGAGGGGGAAAGAAGGGTAGGTTATATTTGTCTGCCATACCAGCCATGTGCACATATTAGGCTACACTTTTCTAGTAAGGAGTAAAAAAAAAAAAATAGCACCAAACTGTTCTCAACACTCAAACCAGCCGGCTACTTGCTGTAAAACATCCAGCAAGAATTGGTACCCTTTCATCAAGATACTACCATAAAGTCCAGCCAGTGTCTGCATAATTTCCTACTTTTTACATAAAGACGTTCAATATGCACAAGATTAAAATGACACCTCAAACTGTATCAAGCAAATATTAGAATATACATGATCTCCATGATTATTATGATAAAAATCATAGGACTCATTATCTGATTATGCTTATCAAAAGGCTGAGCGCTACAGTTTACAGAAGCCATTATAAAAATTATTTTATCAGCAAAAATAAGTGGGATTATTCTCTCTGGAGGAAGTTGGACCACACACACTTCACTTGTATAGAAGCTCTTCCCTTGCAACACATCCAGAAGGCAATGTTGGCACTTGGACTGCGGATAAAACATACTGCATTATACAGGCAACCGCCAATGAGAAAACCTGAACTGGTGACAATAAATACCACCATGGACACACACATGCACCCATGTTCTGATACACACACATACAGAAAAAACACAAGATGGCATCCCACTAGGACACCACTCTCATATTCACACAACAGCATCCTAATAAGGATGCAAATGTCACTCACATCCTAGGCTAGCGGAATCCCTGATGTGGCTATGAGCCAGCATTGAGCGTTGCATGATTGTTCACCTGTAGGTTGTTATGTTGTTGCTGAGGTGGTGGTGACTGGTTTATCATGCTGGATGTTGTACTGATGTTGTATGGATGGTTTGAGTTGCACAGAAGTGTGTAAACATTGTCCACTTTACTCAGCTTTTCAAAGAAAGGGATCAAATCCAGCAATTCTGAGTCAGTCATATCATCAAACCACGAGGCAACAGGCACCTGCAACATTGTCACTTCAGATCAGTACAAAACAATCCTGATAATTATATATAACAAGTGATTATGATCAAATAAATAAATAAATAAATAAATCTTTCTTGAAAAGCTTATATTTTTAAGCTGGTAATGAAATATTCTGCTTGCAGGGAATGAAAAGGTGTTGAATGAGTTTAATGAAGTCTGCCATAGGACTCTGCAGAGAAACCTGGATTAAGTTCATATGCTAACAAATGTTGTAACCCAAAATACCATGTATCTAAATCTTCACAACCATACAATTCTCATCTGTCATAAAATATTTATTTAGGACGTGATTATAATTATTAAACAAAACAGGAAATACACATATAACATCCAAATGTGTTCAGGCCCTTGTACCCTGGACTCTTCTCAAACAACAGGGACATATAATCTACTGAGGTCATATGGTATATACACAAGCTATCTACATACCAAATTTCACATCCTAGGAACAGGCAATACTACATCTTACAGTTGAGCATTTTTAATTTTCCTTAATTATGCAAAAAACAAATGAAAAGAAAAAATCAGTACCTGTATAGGACTGTTACATAACAGCACGATCCCTGTCATTCATTATTACATCACACCACAACACATTTCAATATACTGAATGTCAGAACATTACATAATCATGTGCAAAGCTATCCTAAATATTACAGTGTACATCTCCCTTAATTATTCATCAAGCAAAATGAATAGTGACCTTGAAGTTTCACCTGGTCAAAAGGAGGAGGTATTATTTATTTACCAAATATAAGACTCTCATGTACACAATTCTGTATTAATTACTCACTAGGCAAATTCATCCTTTTTGTAACATATCTATGGCCTGTCTGGTCCTACAATATTTTTTTAAATTGTCTCATAAATTGCAAGATTTTGGGGAAAAATGTATTTGGAATGAAATGTGAGTTTTGATTCTCTCTATGGCTGTTATCCAAAGCTCTTCTCATTTGAAGAAGAATTCAATGAGACATTATCATATACTGACTTAAGTCTTCATGTACAGTGCCTGTTATTTTTGACATTAACCACAATCTTACAATTACTTGACAGATTTTAGCAGAATCACCCATTACAAAATTTCATGAAAACTGGTACATGGAAGGCAAGCTGCTCCATGCACACAGACATGACAAAGTTAACACTAACTTTCTGCAACTTCACAAATGCAACTTACATACCAAACCAAACGTTACAATACTCCAATGCAATATACATATCTAAGTTAGTCAGAAGTAATGCTTTTGACTTTTATGTCATGCTACTTATAAATTATACATGTGAAAATTTCACGGAACTTTGTTACAACTTTCCTGAGAGCATTGTTATTTCCAGTGTAGTCTCCATCTCTATCAACGGACTTCTTCGACTTTAGAACAAAAGCATGCATTCTGGTGTCCAGTAAAAGTTTCTCTACTGCCTCTGCAGCCACTCATATGCAACAGTCTGCAATGCCTCACCATCCCTGTAATGGTATCTTTACAAACTTATCTTTCAGAAGACCAAACAGTTGAAAATCTGACAGTGCAAGATCCAGACATTTTGGTGGATATGGCAACACTCTCTGTCCAAATTCTGTGATGGCCTCAGTGGTGTGCACACTTGTGAGCGGCTTGCCACTATCATGAAGGAGAAACACTTCTGACATTTTTCTTGCAGAACAAGCTGAACATGATAATTCAGACATCCTAGTGTGTAATACAACGTTCAGAATCCACAGTTGTTCCTCTACACAATATATTCTCACAGTAACACTTTTCTCATTCCTGCTTCCGTAATTTTCTTGAATTCCTTCCCCTTGAGAATGTTGTATGGTGCCATTCCAAAAACTGCTGCTTGGATTTGGGTTAAAAATGGTGGAGCCAGGTTTCAATGCCCATGACAACCTGTGGCAGGAAGCCCCCATGTCCTGTATCTTATGGATGCAAGATTAGTGGTGACTGCCTTTCTTGCCTCTTTGTGTGCATCTGTGGCATGCCACCAGCACAGACCAACGAACAGTCAAGATCTTCAATAACTACGCTGCCCTTACCAGTGAAGAGGGTAGAAGATAATTCCTCAATTGTTATATGATGGCTGCCATGTATCAGTTCATCAAAACCAGCAGTTGCTGTCAGACACTCCGGCATGGCAAGAGCAACCACTCCATAGTTTGTCATGGAATCCTGCTCCTTCTGTTTCAGCTCCTTTGTCAGTACTCATAATTGTTTTACCAAAAATTTTCAGGAATATAAGTCAGACTATCTATCACGTGCAGCAACCAAAAACTCATTGCTCATTGCTTCAAAAACATATTAATGTCTGCCATGCCATAATCAACTGTGGTGGGCCACCTGTTAGGCATAATGGTGCAATTACTAGAAAATAAGTGAGAATGTTCAAGGACTTCAGTGTGGCAGTGGTTATTCCCATAAGAGAGAAATTTAAGGACACAGAATTAAGAAGCATTTCTTTTTGACTGCCCCTCATAAATCCCAAATGTTTTGTCACTATGCATGCCTGCAATGACATTTTGGTTTACTGCAGATAAAACACCTGTTGTGGTAATGCCAATGTTGCTCAAACTCAGGAATCACTATTCACTGCATCCAAATCATCTTCCAAGTAAAAACTGCACAGCCTCAAGAACAGCAATTCTATGTCACGTGCCCATGTTTTTAAAAACGTGACCTCTCTTACAAACACAAAATATTTCAATTTTGTGTTGAATAAACCAAAGCAAAATGCATCACCCAACAAATTTAGCGTAGAAAATCAATACCAAATTTCATAAAATTGTTTAGTAAATCTGGAAAGGACAGATGGATGGCAACAACTCCCCCCATATAACATTAACTTTGTGCACTGTAACTAAAGAACTTGCATTCAAATACATGTCATAAGTGGCACACATTTGTTGTTGCAGCATAACAGGACCCCCCAATGACCACTAACACTGCTTATAGTAAAACACATTGTAAAAAACAGCATGAATGGAGTAAAGGTAATCCAGGTCTCTTTAAATTATTTATGCATACAGCTCACCATCAGCTAGCATAGACAAGACCATATGATAAAGAGGTAAACCAGTAATCAACACCACTGCTGGGTGAAAAAGCTATCCATTCTTGCATGGCTTCAAGAGCCTCATATTTTTAGCCTTCTTACTTATTTCATACAAAGAGTTAGGCTTATGGTACCCAGCGGCAAAACAAGTAATATTTACTCATGACAACTGCCACAAGTGTCAGCTTCTGTTCCATTTACTCTGGCAACTTAAGACAAAAACAAAACGGGCAAAATGTGACAAATAAGCCTGTATGTGATACCAGCCACTGTGACATCATACAAACGTGTGGGAAAAGAAACAAAGGAATAAGAATAAAAATTAAAAAAAATAAAAATAAAAAAAGGGGGGGTTCTCACAATAGTAATTAGTAGCCTATGATGTAATTGTTAATTTTCAAAGCTTTACTTGACAACACAAATTAAGCAATCATAATGAATACAACATTAATAGAAAAAAAAACATAAACTGAGGTTTTACAGACAACACCAAAGTAATGAAATAATTTTGATTGAAAAGATGCACAATACATAACGAATATGACCAATTGCTACATGCACTTTTGACTAAAGAAACACAATAACCACTGAACGCAGTCCACATGACCATCTGGAGCTGCTAGAAAGTGATCTACAGGTGATGTCCCCACACTGTTATTGTTGGGCGTCCCTTAGTCAATGACGTCGCTGGTAGTTTGAGGCAGACATACCTTAGTGATAAGCCTCTTATGCCCTCCTGAATCTGTTTTCACACATTTCCACAGTTATGGTCCTAACTATACCATCACTACCTAAGTAAGTGGCTGTAACCATGACAAGTTTCCATTGTTGTGGTAGAAGCTGATCTTCATACAGGCAGAATACATTGTTCACTTGCAGATTCTGCCTAATCCACTTCCATTTGGGTTGATGTTGTAACTGTCCCAAGTACTGTCTACATTTTTCACTCTGCGCATTGCGATATAATTGTTACAAAACAGATCAATAAAATGCACACACTATAATGTTTTAATTTACAAAACTCCTACATGTTTCATGCCTCACTGGCCCATCATGGAGTCCAGTTGTAAAAGCAAAACTTGTTTTGCCTGTTGGGCATTAATGAACTTTATATTTTTGACTCTGTGCATTGTAATATAATTGTCACAAATTTTACCAACACAATGCACACATTATAATGTTGTAATTTACAAAACTCCTACATATTTTGGGCCAGTGTGGTATATGTTTTGGGCCACTGGAGTTTTTTAAATTTAAACATTATGGTGCATGCATTTTGTTGGTCTAATTTATAACAGTCCTAAGTATTTTTCAGACCATCTCTTCCAAAACTGTTGAACCTGCTATTGGGTGAGCTGCCATCTAGTTAGCCTGTTTGCTGCAGTATCTAAGGAACATGGTTCCGGAACAGCATCTAATGATTCTCCAATGCCCTGCAGTTAACACTAAGATCATTTGGATTAGGTGAAATGGCTGTCAATGGCCAAGAATTCAAGCAAGTTTCAATATGTGGCAAGACTGCAATTCTCCACAGTTCATCAAGAATGTAACATATTCCCTGCAGTTTGGAGTACTGGTTCCTAAAACCCCTTTCAAATGGTACTTCAGCATTAGATTATTGCTTCCCACAACTTGGTATGACGTTGGGCAGATGGTACATGAAATGCCATTCATATCTTGGATTGTCTATGAGATCCTTAACAGTTCAGTATGCTTTTAGGAAATGCTTCTTGTAGTATCTTCCTTAGAGGAAATATTTCTTATAGTTCTTTCCTTAGTTCCTTATTTGCATGAACAAAGCTGGTTCCACAATCACTGTACATGTGGGATGGTTGCCCATGTCTACTTGTTAATCTCTAATGCAGCAAGAAAGGTTTCTGCATTGGCATCATTAACTAGTTACAAATGAGTTGCTGGAGTAAAAAGCATACAAATAACACTATATAACCTTTGAAGATTCGATGACTCCCTCCCATCACTGGCTTGATGTTGACAGAGCTAGTACAATCCACTCCAAAATGAGAAAATGGTTTTGGATGCTAGAAATCCATCATTTGTTGGTCATTCACTTGTTTCCTGTGGCAGTGGCAAATCACACACTTGTATACTAGTGAGCATATGGCATTTCTTGCTCACATAACCCAAAACTGTTGCTGTAATATGGTGTGCAGCAGCTGCGGACCTGAAGATAATCATTTGTGTGCTCTTGCTGCATCAATAATTTTGTGAATCTGCTGTGATTATACAGGGCATTTCATAATGTACTCTGGGATTACAAAAATTTATTATAGGAAACCCGTAGGTCATGTATTTATGAAACCTGTACAGATAGAAGGAACTCAAAATTTTTTTTCCAAGTAAGTTGTTTTTCATCATAGCTCACATTTCTGCCACTAGGCGATGTGAGTGTACGTAGTGAGAAAATGGCTGCTCTGGGAGAGAAGTTGTTTTGTGTGTTGGAATATCACATGAGTAAGTCTGTGGTTACTGTGCAATGTGCATTTCATGCAAAGTACGCAAATGACCCGCCTACAAGACCTTGCTGACCTAAAGCCACAGTTCATTGCAGCAGTGAAGAATATCGATGCACACATGTTGACGCATGTGTGGCAAGAACTTGAATATCGCATCGATGTGTGCTGTGTCACCCATGGTGCACCCCTCGGACATCCCCAGTTGTCTTCCCTCCCCCCCCCCGACCCCGCCCCCGCTTACCATCGCCT
>Ga0123354_10000171_pt1 | contig 53614 bp, 20 predicted proteins | sample TergutLab28metaG_2_FD_97872 | JGI IMG/M metagenome (GOLD analysis project Ga0123354, IMG submission 97872) | Labiotermes labralis P4 segment gut microbial communities from Petit-Saut dam, French Guiana - Lab288 P4 | ecosystem: Host-associated > Arthropoda: Insects > Digestive system > Gut ... | reverse complement strand
AGAGAGAGAGAGAGAGAGAGAGAGATAGCTTAGAGTTGCTAAGAAATCTTCTATCAAATGCGATAAAATTAACATTGCTAAAATTGGATACACATGTTGGGCTTAATTTAGCATAAGATAATAAACCTATCTGCAGTAAACCAGTTCAAGAACAGTTCGAAATTATAGGAATTTTAGAAATATACAATAAATAACGATTTGCAATTTTGGCACACCTTCAACAAAGGGTCATGTTTTCGAACATCAATTATAGTGTTACAAACTTCGAAAAGTGGCAAGGATTTCCAAGCCAGCACTTCTGAAGTCCGAATTATTTTTCACATTCAGTAAAATTTTATTAATCGACTTCACTTCTGTGCTACTTTAAGGCCACATTACAGTATTTCCTAAAGCATTTTATTTGAAACGTTGTAAATTTTACTCTACATGGATTCTCCTTGAAATTCCAGCAAACGAATAAACGGCAAGTCTTATTGTGTGAGCGGGAAGAAATTGTCATTTATTCGTATATTACAAATTAATATACTGCACACTGTCAGGTGAACTGACCAAACGGCCTATTCTGCAACTACAGTTCACCGAACAGGGAGGGTAATTGAAGAGACTAGCTTTGTTCAGATAATTAAAATCCAGATGACAGAATAACTTTTGTCTCGTCTTAAGATAATAACACATGCTTTCATCTTACGTTCGAAATATAGGCTTTAAACATATTTTAATTTGTTGTATCACGTTATTTCCATATTTCATCTCTGCTTGTTTTCAGCATCATTTAGCCTTGCCATGCAGTTCCTCTCCACACTCAGCTTTACGATGTTGTTCCTATTGCCGGAACGTTCAGCCTTTTATTATCTTTTATAAATCCGATACCCCTTAACCTTTTCAAGCAGGTTTCTACTGCCTGTAGCAGTGGGCTTTTCATGCCGTTCCAATTACCGGAATCAGTCAGTTTTTCCATGCAGTATTTTACGAGTGTATGCAGATTATATTCCCATTATCAGTCAGCCGTCTTGTGTGCACTTTTGCCAGATCACAGTTATAATTTAATTTATCAATTAACAAATTTTCTCAGCAATTTTTTTCGTACAAAATAAAATGACCAAGAATAAACATAAGAGACAAACGTAGTTTAAATATCTGCATCATCCACTTCCTTTGGTGGTATAAGATGGAATTTATAGTATGAAATATGCTATGTTTTATAAAATGATTCCACGAGGTCACGTCTCGATAGAAAATAAATTGCTTTTCACAAAAAGTTTAAAATCGGTACACAATTTTAAGTATAAAAAATATAGTCTAAAACTTTCATTACAGCATTTAAAAGACAAATAATTATGCCTCTACTCGCATTAGAAAAATTTAAAACCCTCTTGCTGTCCTACTGAGCGTCTGCGAGTGACTATTCTGCACAGACCAACAGATCCACTTCGTGTACACAGTAGGTTTGTACTGGGAGCAAGGTGTTTTAATACTCAGTGAAGAGTATCAAGTTGGAATCGCAACTATTACACAAGTTGAAAGACGTGATGATTTTGCTTTGCCTTCTCGCTAATTTACAGGTAGGACTTGACATATATTAAAACTTCTTCCTCCTACATTCCCTCGTCCGATGTTGGCTCTCTTTTGAATTAGGTAGTCAAATGCATAACTCCCAAAACTAGTAGTGGAAAGTGTATAAAGTTGCGTGAATTAATGTAACAAGCCCCTGCTACTAAAATGCAGATAAACTGAAATACAGTTTCCTCTGAAGAAGCTAGTCACGAAAACAGGTACTTACCTTACTTTTCCTTAAAGCTTAAGGGGTTTTGGCCATATGGAAGTTCACATGTCACGGCTGTGTGTGGTGTTAGCATGTAGCATTGAATCAGAATTGCAGGTGTTGCTAAAGGTTTCAACATTCAGTTTCCAAAAAAAATGAGTATTTTAGTCAACGCTCCTTCACAGCTCCACCAACTATAAGCAAAAGACCATATTTGGAGCGATTTTGTGACAAAAAGTAGCGCACCCTTCAGGTTTCCAGAACTTTTGGGTGTGGGTTTTACTTGTATCTAGGAAAAAAATTTTACGAAAAATATCCACCTCTACTCTTGCTGAAAGTATTCTATAAAGACATAAAGAAGTGAAAAAATATATATCTATATTATACATTTTTGTCTGCATAAAAGCTCTTTCTAAGATATTGACTAATCAGCATAAATGATAATCCTGCTAATATTTCTACAGCAATTGCTACATGTGTGGCCTGATTTACTGCCCGTGTCGTTAAATAAACCACAAGTAAATAAATAAACACAGTGCATATGTAATAGTAAAAATTTATATTGTGTTCTTTTGGATTACGGCACTACACTACCAGCCCACACAGTATGATAAGCCGTGAAATTAAATTTATAAAAAATTCTCAACAACTTCCATTTTAATACCATTTTTCAGGGGAACTGTTGATTGGGCTTCCGCCTATGTCGTACTAGAATGTGACAAAGACTGTGTATTTTCAATATGCATGCATCATGAATGGAGTCCCACTTATTTGAAGTAACTGCAACTCTCCTTTCTGTCTTGAATGTTTTGCATCTTTTGTTGTAAAAGTCTGAAATTCTGTGGTGCAAGAAGCGCGTGCATTTCACATGCCGTGTTGCTAAGATGGTAACGATTTCTTACCTAACCTCACAATGTGTAGAGTTAAAGGCACATAACTGCCGTTAATATTGCCTTACGAAGTACTTCTAAATTTCCCTTCCTTTTCGTTCCTTCCATTTTAATTTCCTCTTAACCGTTTTCATTATACCTAGCTATACCTGCTTACTCTTTAAATATCTTTTTTGTGGCGCTGCGGCCCAACGCGGGCCATTGGCCTCCTCATTCTTGAGGTTTCTAGATCACACATAACGACGCATCACAGTCGGTAGTACTTCTCTGGACGAGTGATCAGCCCGTCGCAGGGACCTCTACCTGACAAGACACAACATTCAGCACATACAGAGATCCAAGCCCCTGGCGGGATTCGAACCCACAATCCCAGCAAGCGAGCTGCAGTAGACCCACACCTTAGACCGCGCGGCCACTGAGATCGGCTTTTTTATGTATAGTCTTTCACATTTCGATTAATTTTCTCGGCCCGTGACACAACTTAATTATGATTCTTCACCCTTTTCTTTCCTCAAAATAAGTTATACTTCCGTGTAAAAGTTAGTGAATTGCCATTGCTTTGTACGTGTCATATAAAAACCCGTATCTTCCACAAATTAATCCAGACATACACTTTATCCAAAGTTTCAAAAAGAATTTAAAATTGGCTCTTTCATTTAACTTCAACCCGGCAAATCAAATTACCTGTAGCAGTATCATATACCACCTAGTGTATTCGTACGTTACTTACGACATTTGTGCACGGAAGAGATGCCTCTGTCGGACACGGCGTGAAATTAAACCCAGCGATTCAATCAACCCGGCTGTAAGAAGACTCGTGTTCAACTCTGCTGCTACAAAGGCCTCTCTCTAGATGCTAAACTCTTGATGGGGTTACGTTAATCCTTTGTGCCGTGTTGTCACCAAGCGCAATATTACTCTTACGAAACCAGCTACTTTGCATGGACGCTTGTTCGACTTTTTCAGACCTCACGTGCAGAATATGTTTCACCTTGTATTACATCAATTCATTATCAGAAAATATGAAGGTTAATTATTTATTTAATTATTTACGAAAATATATGATTCATTACGTACTAGTTACTATACACATTTCCCATGCTATAGACTTAAAGCGCTATATGCACGTTGACAGTTGGCTCTAGTTACATACTTAATTTGCAATTACGCTGATAGACGAATTTCATGTCTTATTATATTAATCATAGTGATCGGACCGAAATGTCTTTAAATGATAAATTTTGTTATGTTCACCAGATCACTTATTATATGTCAGTATAAATTCAGCCATTCACATGATTATGTATGGATAGCTGGTCCGAAACGTAATGTATTTCACACGAAGAACTGTAAGATTACGCATGTTGTGTTGTCATTAAAGTGAAGTCAAGCAATCGGTCTTGTCCGGGCTGTTCCTGTTTCTACGATTCAAATCACAAGAACTCCTCAGTATACTCCACTGCGGCAAAGGAAAAGTTTTCTGTCTACTTCGCCCTCTTAAAGTGTAGATATCGATGTTTCACATTAAATTTGTTGCGTTTTGGTACTACCTGTACTTGGTGTATTTAAAATATGCTGGAAACTAATTTTCCAGTACCCGGAAACGCGGGCTGGCTAGGTAGAGTTATCTACGCGGTTACTGTCGAAAACTCATGACCTAGTAAAGGTAAGCCCCACTCATTTACGTAGTTACAATGGAAATATGAAGAATGTACGCATATTATACCTTTGTAGTGGTGCCCGTGGTTAACGTGGAAACCCGAATAATGCATTTGTAAGTATCGTATGCTAGAGTACAGTATTATTGCCCGATGACGCTTTGCGTAGTTACCGTGGACACCTCAGTTAGTTGTGTACGTTTTGTATCATTTGTGATTTCGTGAGACTTAACCCTTTAAACGCCGAGTTAAATCCCATCTGCCATCTGCTGGCATTATTAGGAGCTCACCATATTTTCCACGTTAGCGGGTTAAGGGTTAAACCTGTGAAGTGTCTACTTTTGTCATCTGGTGGCGGCCGGTGAACTACAATGTGGAAATGTGACAGGGAGTGAAGTTTTTAAAAAATATATAAGATAATATCAAGTTTGTTGTGGGTATAATGCTATAATGCTATAATGCTATAATGCTATAATCTCCCTGCTTGCTGTGACACAAGCTGCGTCTGAACAAAAAAATGACGGCTGTCTCTGGGAATATTCAGGAAAAATACTGAGATCAATGTTTGAAACTCTTCGCCTTTCATGGTATTAGTTTGAAAAATAGTGTATTCGCGCTTTGTAGTAGAACACTTCCTTATATTCACAGTTACTGAATTGTACGTCCCTTGCTATGGGTGAAATCTCTTATGTCAAGAGTATATGAAAATAATTACGATTCATAGGCCTATATGTTTTTCTACTTTTAGAAGCAAAAGTAATTTTTTAAATATTTTGTACCACAGTTTTCTTTAGAATGATATATGGAATTGCGAACTCAGAATATGTAAACACCCGAAAATTGCTACAGAAGTAATTACACGTTTTTTCATCGAATACCTGACTCCCAATGTCGGTTCACTTTTAGACATCCAAAGAAGGAATTGTACGTTCACTCGACCTGGACCACAGAACCTTATAATAATATGTTCGCTCTTTGCCGAACTAGGTAAAATAAATTACCCATCCTTAGGACTACAGTAGACAAGGCAGGCATGTACATATATTTAACAGATTAAATAAGGGTGATAGCAGCATATGAAAATTCGTTATTTAGGTTGAAATAGAGGCTGATTAATCAAGGTCTTTTTTTAAGTTTAGCATTTAGTGTTTATAATTTGGTTTATGTACAGTACAAAGTTATAATACGTAGAAGTTGGTTAAATTTGTTATTTCTATCGTTTGTGATATATGAAACTGGCGAGAAATGCAGGCTGTTACAAAGTTGGGCGAAGTAAAACAAATATTTCTATTAAAAATAAAATAGAACCAGCCACATAGAAATTAGTGGTTCACGAACTGAAAATTTAGTGATCGAAGAATGAAAACGGTAAAGAAGTTGTTAAATATTATATTTTACTTGGTGCTTTCTATAGAGAAATATATTAATAATTATATATATATACACGCAGTGTAGTTAAATTACAGTGTCCAATAGTCACTCGTTATAATTTATTTTACAACAGAGTGGAATATTGTTAGATTAATCGAACAGTAACCCCAGCCTCAGCAATTTACAAGTTACCGTACGTTGTTGTTGGCATTTTGTGCATATTACCAACAGACCACTCTCTCACGTTAGGATATTTTATGTAAACGTTTAGTTAAAAATGTAGGGGAAAATAAATGACTAAATTCTCAAACATTTCTCGAGTATTTTAAAGATAAATGGGATGCCAGCCGTGACTAATATTACCTTCACGTCACTTGCTAGACCTTCATAATGTCAACGGACAATATCAAATGAAGGGACTGAATGTTATAAACTATTGATTTTATTTTTTATCGAACCGCTTGTTCTAATGTTTTTATACTTCCCTAAAGTAATGATAAGAGGGTATTTTGAGAGCATTAGTCGCGATATAGCGTTGTCTGGGGAAACCGGAGGGAAGGATACCACCGGGAAGACCTAAGCGTAGATGGGTGGATAATATTAGGATGGATCTCCAGGAGGTAGGATGTGGGTATATGGACTGGATTGGGCTGGCCTAGGATAGAGACAGGTGGCAGACGCTTGTGAGTGCGGTAATGAACTTTCGGGTTCCGTGAAATGCGGGGAATTTCTTGAGTAGCTGCAAACCAGTTAGCTTCTCAAGAAGGATTCTGCATCATGGAGTGAGTAAGTAAGTGTAGCGTTTACTGCTGAAGAGAAAGCTTCAAAAATTGAAATGTTTTTAAAGGTGAAAGTGTCGTGTAAGTGAAATTAAATTACTGGAATTTTTATATTTTTTATCTTTAAAAAAATTATGTAATTAGATTAACACTTAAATTTGAAAACCCTTCTTCTGACTAGTAATCTCAAAGATGTTTTTAGACGAAAAACAACAGTGAGGAGTGATTGAATCAATAAACGTACAAAGAAATCGGTATTATGTAATCCAGTAACTCTTTTTTTTTTCCTCCCCTATAGTTTTGCATCAGTGCTGCGGCAGCACGCACAGTTTTTAGACGCTACGTAAATATGTTCCCTTAGAGTGTATAAGTTTTTCCGACATTGAATGACAAAGAAATATATTGCTAGTCTAGTCCAGTTGCTGTTATCTTTGAAACAAATGCTGGGTTCTGAATATACGGTATATAGAGCAGTCCATAATTTAGTTGAACGAGATTATTGACAAAAAAGAACTGATGGTCATCATCATATATCTGTCATGGAGTTGGGCCACTTGTTGACCCGTTCCGGTCTCACGTATCCAGAAGCCTCTTCAAAGGTCTACCATGCTTCCTTCTGCCCGCTGGGGGAGTAGTGTTTCATTGCACTGGGTAATCTATTTGGAGGCATTCTATTTATATGTTGTATCCAGTTTCTCTTGTATTCCAGTAATTTGTCCAAAATTGGTGTTATTTTTAACCCCTTTGCAATTTGCCCATTTGTTTTTTAATCTGGCCAAGTGTATCCTGCTGTTCTTCTCATGTACGAGTATTTTATCTCTGCTGCTGTTATTCTTCTGGCGTCCCTTGCTTTAGCAGCCGAAGTTTCGCTGCCATATAACAAAACTGAAAGGGCTAATGTTGATGATAAGGAGAATAGACATCTGAGACCTTTATGAAGTTGGTCTGTTTCTTCCATTGAATAAAGGACAGAGTACAGCTTAGAGTGCTTTGTCGGCCGTTGATATTACACTCATAGTAAAATTGAGGGGACTACGATCTCCGAATATAATATAATTCTGGAAGTGAAAATCCTTATTCTTTACGAGGAATGGTTTGTGGTTTTAGTAAAAAATTTAAAAATGTCCAGCACGGCCGCGCATGCTATTAGTGTTAATGTTAGTTTTTCTGCAATCGAGTGATTTCTATCAGCTACCTCGGTGGATTTGTGGAGTACTAGGTTTTACTGGGATATTATACGCTTCTAATATAATTAATAATTTGAATCAATTAAGGAATTCACCAAGGATTTTGACTGCAAAATTTTTCTGAATATATCGCAGATCTGAAGTTCGAATTGTACGGAGTACTAACAATGTAGGCAATCATGTTTTAAAGTAGAGAATTCGAAATTTTCTTGTGTGTAAACTCAGCGTAGCGAGTGGGGAGGAGGACTTTTTAAAGACGTTCTGAAATAATGTCCATTTTTACAGGCTCGTTATTTTATTCAAGAATGACTACACGTTTCTGTCTAAAAGACCATCATCAGGCCACCATTACAAAATCTTTAAAATAAGTTACAATATTGTGCAAATCGTGTATAATTCGCAATGTATTATATTTTATTTTCACATAATTTACACCGTACTACACTTTATTTTAAAGTTTTTGTAATAGTGGCCTCTTGATGGTCTTTCAGATCGAAACATGTAGACATTCTTGAATAAAATAATGTGCTTTGTGTTTGATGGAATTATAAAGTGCTTGTTTTAAATTCCGTTTTATTAGTGAATTTGGTGAATATCTACTTTACAATTCCTGAAGTTTATATAACTGACTGTGGTGCACAATTTATGTTTGGGCTGCTTAAACAAAATCTTTTTGAACTTGAACCCACCCATGTTTTGACGATTCTATATATTCGACAATTCGTAAAGAGTCCAAATTCCTTTGCGCACCGCAATTGTATTGGGTATGTTAAATATACAAATAAATCGCGTTTTTTAAATAATGGAAATCATTGCAATTGGGACGGAATTCTTACAGGTATATAGACGGAGAGACAACCATTTTTAGGCTACGATGAGAAGATAACGGTTTGGAAAGCTTTGTTATAAAGAAGTTTACTGACATAACCTCTACTTTGTACATCCTTTGCAAAGGCTGTGTAGTGCGAAAGATGAGAGAGAAAACTGTCCTGCTGTGTTCACAGCTTTTATAATTTTCAACGCTGCTCATTTCGGACTTTTGAACGCTGATTAAACTCAATACCTATAAAAAAAAGTAAAGCAGTCCCGTTACAGGCCTGGAGTGGCCCAGAGGGTTCCAGGAAGCTATGGTTCCCAAATTTCATGACAACGGCACAGGATGGTTATAAGTTTGTCAACCTTACGTACCGGCTGCTTTTAGCCCCAAGAAATACTCCTGGTACTCATTTCTGTTAGAGGCTGCGTCGATCCCAGGGCCATAGTGCGATCGGAAGGATTTTATGTTAACGAAAAATCCACTGACACCAGCTGGGATTTCTTTTACTTGTTCTTGTTTCATTCATATATGACTATAGTACAGCAGCACATAGTTTCAGTATACATTATATCAGTGAGATTATGAGTAAGATACGATGCTGACAATGGGAATAAATGATCGTATTAATATTATTCCAGTACTACAGATGACTACAGTAGGACCCTCCGGATCCATTATTGGTCTGAGTCCCGTTTGCATCGAGACAGACAGTGAACATCTGCATCAGCTAAGAAATGGTACAAGATTCTATTTCATTACTCCCAAACACAAATTGTGCCCCCACCATTCACATAGTACCTCCACACTGTGATGGGACTATTTGCCCACGGTATCCCACACATCTACTATGTAGAGACTCTCCTATAACAGGAGGCAATATTTATAACATCGGACACAAAATCCCGGCTCACTGGATATATGTACTTAAACACCGTATGCCACTTCCAAAGGGTCGATGCACTGATGTATGGTTATATATTTTATGCCTGGTTGAGAAAGTACACAAAGGACGTGATGTCTAATTACATTTCTAAAGATTATGTGAAAGAAAAAAAACCGTCCATTCATTGCTCTATGGCATGTCCAAGACACAGGGGTAGTTTGTCACAAGAAGTCTCCGTTTCACTGTATGGTACAATTTTTCTTTATTTACCTGCATGAATGCAATGAAGTCACCTAGCGTGAGTTCCTGGTTGGGTCGTGTTCTGAAAAGTACTACGTTAGCCAGTATCCACGTGACGGCTCGTTGTCGCGTAGGAGGCCACAGTGCACATTGTGGACGTAAGAGTCATTCGCTCGGTATTCGAGTTGGGATTGCCCTGAGAATGAGGGCAAGTTTCTGTGTTGTCCATTGCCAGAACTGTGGTCCTTCACATTCGATGAGGCGGTGTTGTTTCGTGCATGCCACAATTACTACACTTATCAGTAGGAGACATTCATATGTTGTAGAGACGAACATTGGTGGGATCGATGACTTGTATTACCTTATATCATTCAGCTTTCGTCCCTTCAGGTACAGGAGTGCAGTGAATGTTCTTCCACACGGTGTTCCAGTCTGTAGTTGGCCATATTTTGTTGATGCGCATATCCTGTATACCTGTTTTACCTCTACTTATGTGGTACAAAGTATTGTATAATCTTTTGTATGCACGCTTGGTTTCCATAAGCCCTTGTTCGTCCACATACGCCGAATCCATCGCAAAACGCCGCAGATATTATATATTTTCGGGAAGGACATTCCGAAATGGTGCGTTGGCTCCTTTCACATTTAGGCCCCATGTCCGCATCCACGCCGAAGTTATTGTTGCTTGCTTCATCACTTGTTGTTGTCGCATTCGATATAAGAGCAATGCACGACTTTTTGCAGGCAAATTCGTTAAGTCCCAGCCTCCCTCTTCCCTAGGCCGATATAGGGTTGACAGAGGCACACGAAATATGTCGCCCTTTCATACAAACCAAGAGATTGTGATATTCAGTTAACGCACACATACATCAGGCGGGGTTTAGATTTGAGACACACACCATGCACGCGCCACGAGGTATTCATGGACAAATTGTATTCTCTTGTCCAAAGTCAGCATTCGACAGTGAGCTTCTTGAGCCTGTGCTCGTATTTTCGCGGTTGTCTTCGTCCAACTAGCAAGGGCAGATTCCCCGAGAGTATTCTTTATCTGGAAGCCCAAGATTGTTGCAATGTCATGGTATGAAATGTTCATACTTTCAATAGATTTGTCCCATTTCCCAAAGGCTACTGCCGTGATTTTTGAATATTCACTCTTACCCCGATGCAGCTTCATAACAATGTATCGTCTCCTGTAGCTTTGGTATGTCAGTAGGAGTTGTCACACATATTTTACCATTGTCAGCATAAGCTACAACCGAGGTCCTTGCACGATGTCGCCCTATCCGTAGACCGTGGAGAGCGTTTTCCAGGGTACAGAGGAGAGGTTTTAAGCACATTGTATACAAAATCATGCTTACAGGACACCCCTGACGGATGGAGCTCTTGATTGGAAAGGGACAGGATCTGTAACCATTTATTTGTACCGACGATGTCGAGTTGTTGTGGATATTCCATATGCGTTTCTTGAAACGTTCACTGAAGTCATACTTACACAGTACCTCGAACAGGTATTAGTGGGAAAGGTTGTCAAATGCACCTTGGAAGTCAATCGTTAGGACGCACAGTGGGGATCTCGTAACTTCCGCATAGGCAATTGCGTCTCTTATAGTGGCAGTGGCTTCAAATACTGAGTTGCCCATTAGGCCGGAATGTTGGCTGCTCTAAAGCAGGTCCTGCATCCATGGTCGGAGACGATTAGCAATGATTCTTGTCACTAGCTTGAAGTCAGTATTAAGAATTGTTAGGGGCCTGTAGTGTTCAACGCGTGTGGCATGTGGTTGCTTCGGTAAAGAATTATCCCGAATTTCTGATAGTTCGAAATGAGCTCGTCACTGTACATTTCATTTACTATTTGCAGGAGGTCTTCTTTGGTCATCTCCCATGTTTTCTTCAGGAATTCCAGGCATATGCCGTCATATCCAGGGGCCTTACGGGGTTTCCCTGTTTTATTGCATGATAAATCTCTTTCAGCGTGACAGGCTCCTCCAAAGCTAAGTTCGCTGTATCAGGAACCGTCGACAGGTTAAATCCATTCGACGCTTCATGCACTCGCCACTCACGGGTATATTGTCGTACTTACGTTTGAAGTGTTTCGCAAAGACACGCAGTATGTCTAGTGAAGACGTCTAAGGGGAACCATATTTGTCATGAATGATGTGGACCGTTCTCTGTACTTGCCATTTCCTCTCCTTTATTAGGTGGTGTAGGGATGGATCTTCTTCTCCAAAACGGTCTTGTACTCCACTGTCCACCCACACCGATCGGTAGTATGTACTATTCAATCGTGTGATCTTCGCCTTTAAGCTCTTTAATGCAAGTGCTTTGTCACCACTGTCTCTCTTATGCTGCAGGACATCATACAATGCACTGTAGTAGAAGTGTTCCATAATCTCACGTTCTCTGCAGCGTTCCACGCCGGCACGGCTGAAGAAGAGGCGGATCTTTCGCTTCATGAGTCTACACCACCACATCACGCGGGACGGGTAGTAGTGTGCATTTTTCCTCCACACTTCCCAGTGTTTTTTTGAAAGTTTGGAGAAAGTGTTGGTCATCCAGGTAGGTCGGATTCATCCGCCAGTATCCTTTACCTCGTGTCGTGCAAGGGGCAGAAAGTGAAACTCATAAGATGACGGCCAGGGGGTCCGTGAAAGCAGCAGCTATCGACTCCACTCCCTGTTTTGACTTCAACAGTTGTCGCGATAATTATATCCTGTCTATTTGCGACGCTTCCTGCGCCGTATAATGCGTGTATATCATTCGCCCCTGGTTCATGTCCCAGACGTCCACCAAGTCCAAACCTGTTACCAGTCTTGCGAGTGCTCGGCTGACATTTAATGAACCCGTACAATCGGAGGGCGTTAGAACACAATTCTCCTGCCAGAACCATGTCGCTAGAATGCATAAGCAGGCGTGCAACATCGCCATTGTAGAATTCTTCTCTTTCACGCTTCTTTTCAGAACCGGACGGGGCATGAATGTTTATATCCTGATTCCATTGAAATGTGCTAATATTCCTTGTCCCGTAGGTATGCGTTGTATGTTGGTAAGTAAGTAGCTATCCTTTGCAAGTATAACGGTCCCACGACCCTCTGCCCTTATATTGATATATGACGCGTATCTTCCAAACATAGTTATCTTAAAATTTGTGAATTCCTGTAACAAGGCCAGGTATATGTCATGTTTATATATAAATTCCTCGGGCATGTGAATTCTTGTTGGCGCTGATATTCCATTGATATTTAATATTTAAATTTGATATGTGTAATCCATTCTGTAGGGAGTAGTAGCAGGGATGTACTGTGTGGTGGGTGGGAATCTTCTTCTATTGAATTTTGTGTCTATTTCTACTTCGTGGTCTGTCCCTCGGAGTGGAAATATTCCCGTCCGTTTTGAGTTTCTTCAGACGTTTCGGACTCATTACAGGGGGTGGAATTGGTGGGTCTCCGTCTGTCACAGGAGGTTTCTTCGTCATTCGGTATTTGGAGGCATGTTGGATGTTGTGGATATAGTCCCGTTTTTTACGGTCTCCTGTTGTTGGTGGGTTGGAGTCCCTCCGCTGGCTTATGTCAGGAGTCATTTCTTCAACCTCATCCTCAGTCTCCATTCCATCGCTGTCCTTCCGAGTGTCCTCTCTTCCACTTTCCACTAATTCGTGTGGTTGGGTACCCTCTCCATCCAGTACTTGGGTGATAATGGCGGGCAGAGTTTCTTTTGTTGAAAGCTGTGTCAAGTCACACTGGCTATGTGTACCAACTACTCCGCCTGGAGTGGGGTGTCCTTTGCAGGAGATTCTATGCCAGGTTCAACAGACATGTGTGTTATGTCTCGTCCTCCCTCTTCTTGTTGTTGTCTTGATGTGCCATGTTTCACCATATGCGCCCACGATTCTACCCTATTTGACGTGTAGGAGGGGTTGACGACCTCCGATAGGGACATTCGACAGAGTGATGAACTTGCTCGTTACATTTATAGCAAGTAGGAGGTTGTCCTTCATAGGTAGTGAGCATTCTGTGACCCGCTATTAACTTATGAGAAGGCACGTGTGTTTTACGATTCAATTCCACAATTTTGATTCCATTCGATACCTTGTACCTATATTGACTAGGCCATTGTTCTTTCTGAATGTCCTTTACATCGCCATATTTTGACATTGCGTCACGCAAGACAGGCTCCGTTACCTCTGGAGGTATGTTCGCCACTCTGACTCGTCTCACACCCATGGCAGCTAATTCTGTTTTCACTATGGATATCTCACCATTGTCTTGCTTGTATTCCTGTTGTCCCTGTATGTTCTGAAGTATCGACTGCATTCTCTCTGCCGTGGCGAATTTTATACATACTCGCCTACGAGGACCATATATCTGAATCATTCGGATATCGTCTTGCAGACGCAGTTGTGCGTATATCCATTCATGTACGTTGAAGGCGGTTATCCTCAGACTTCGCATGTCAAAAATACAGACGATCGTATTCTGTCGTTCTCCCATTTCCATGTGATGCTGTCGAAAAGTAACTCACTCACTTGCACTCAACGAGGTATGTAAACAAACGTTTACACAAAACACAAAACAACACTCCTCGCGCGTGGCACGTTCACTACAAATCGACCACACTCTACCACTGCTAACAGCAGACTGAGGGATCGAACCAACGACCTTCCGGTTTGTAGCACAGCACTTTAACCACTGTGCCACTGCGGTCCCCAAACTGTATAGCTATAGAAGGCAGAAATTACATTTTCGAATATCGCTCTCAGCAGGGCGAAAATAACTGTTTCCAGTAGGCATAAAATTTATGTCTGGTAACCGTAACGTAATTGCGATTCTTGCATTTAGTCAGGTCACTAATAAAGTCGAGTTGTTGTTTTGAAAGGTTACCTTGACTTAAATTTATGTTTTCCTGAGTACTGAATTTATACCAACATAAAAGTCAGTATACAGATGCAAATTCTGGAAAACCTCTTTTGAGATATCTCTGTGCTGATTGGACAAGAGAAGGAGACTCGAGTTCGATGTATGTCATCCAGGGGTTTGAAGCGTATCACAGGAAGGAAGTCTGTGTCTTGGTGCAGAACAATGCCATATTTATGACATGCGATAGACTAGAAGCGAACGACAATCAAACGAGTCGGTTGTAATAAATATTGAATGATACAAGAAGAAACATCAGTACAAATAAATACATTGACTTTAAGAGTGGAAAACAACAAGAAACACAGAATTTCTAAAAAAAATTCCAGCACTCAAAAGACTGCGAAGAAGCCAGGATCCAATATCGGTGGACTGTCAAATAAATGCCAGTCACATGTCTTTGGATGTCAGACCACTGAAAGCTTGCTGATGTGTAGGTAGTTGCAACACAATTTCTGTGTCTTTGGAATAAGTCGTGTCTGCTGACAATTTCGCGAAGTCGGGATTGAGTTCGGCTCTGCGAAGACTGCGTATTTCGATAATGGATCGCTCATTACTTAGTAGCTTTACGTACTGAATCACATGCTTAATTAAAGTAGGCATACATTTTATGTACTAACAGAAACGTCGTTGAAATTATTTATCTAGTGATGCTTTTTAAAGTGCATCTCTTTATATGTGGAACTGAACATGAATGGTTAGCGCACGGGTACGCTCGTGCTTATTTTGACGTGCTATGCCGAGTGCTTCTTGGACACAATGCAGAGATCTCTGGGAATTGTCAGTTAGGATCGAAGTTCGAAGTGAGGTAATATTGAGTAATGAACGTAATATGTGAAGGTTACATCGACATGTTAAGTTTGTAAGTCATGGCCAGGTGTTGTGAGCCACCCAGAAGTATGGACTGAGCTTGGTAGTGGTTGCGCAGGGGAAGTCAGACACTTAGATATTTATGAAGAGTAACCCATATATTCCAGTTAAAAACACATTGGCTGAACTGTAGTCGAGTCTTGTGAGGGTGAGTTAATTCTATCATTTTTTGTTGTGTTCTATCCGTTTAAAGCTGTGCATAAATATTACTTACTTTTCTTGCAGAGTCTGTACGTTTTCTCTGCAAGATTTCCCCACCAAGTATAACGCACTGCCTTCCTCATTGTCAAGGCCTCAGCCTTCTTTCTGAGGAGACAGCAATAAGGATATGAGAGGAAGCAGTGAGATTATACCCTATGATTTCACTGGATGAATTACAGAAAACCGCGATGAGCATTAATTAGTACACCCTGTTTCCGAGCAAGAGACTACCCATGACACAATCATCATTGTGTGGTTCAGGCAGTAAAATGTTTTTATACGATTGACACTCCGTTTTACGTTCCTTTAATAAAGAATAATTTCTCTATACTTGGGTTTATGGAGACAGAAGTGGTAATAATTAACACCGCCTAGTGTAGTGCTTTGTCTTAATGTCATAGTCGCTGAAAAGGGTAAGACCCGTCTGATGTGACTAAGGCTAGAGAAGCATATGGAGCCCTTCAGATTTCAGTAATGAACACTTCGGACAGCAAGAACCGCGAAATTTCTTTGCCAGTTAGACAACCCTTGAGTATTCAAAACCTCTGCTGCACGGAATTAGAAATATTTCAATTCCCTTCCCTTTTGGGAAATTTCTGAAAAAAGTTTAGTATTTTATGATTCAAGACTTCTGTGGTGTGATGTTCTGTGTCTGTGTTTGTGTTGCCAGAACGTTCAAAGAAGCGTAATGACTTCACTGTTAAGTGCTTAAAGGTCATGGAAGAATATTTTAATTTGTTTCGATTTTTATGTTAGTCCTTCATTGATCATCTCTCAGTCCATGTTTAGTTCATCATCCAATGACAGTTACTGGGTTTCTCTCGTTTCTTGTTCCATCGTCTTCTTTCATCACCCATTGCGTTTGGCCAGTTGGGACTGCCACTCTTTCCCAAAATTTCATGTGTAACTCTCCTGGTGCCTTCTCTTTTAAGGGTCAATTAAAAAATACACGCAACATTACCCTCCGGTCTGCTATTTGAGCAAACTTTTTTCTCAACGCAGCGAAACCATCCACAGTTTGAACCAAAAAAATGATCACAATTGTCATCATGTTCCCAGTAATATTTTTAAACACATTAAACTCCTATGTGTTCGAACTTTACTCGTTTGTTACCATTGATTACATTGTTTTGCACAATAACAAATTGTTTTATACAATAACAACTAATATACTCCCCATTGATGAACCAGTGAAGGCCGAAACATGTAGAAGTTCGATGTTTTTAAAAATGTTTTTGTGAACTTATTGATAATTGTGTGTGTTTGTCGGTTAAAACTGTAGACATTACATCACAATGCACGGAATGGAAAATACGAGAAACTGCGAAACCATATTTCAGGTGCTATGTGGTAAAAATACAGATCACTGGTCTTGAGGATGAATCAGTTACAGACAGTGTTCGGATTTACTGCCAAGAATATTTATTTTGGAAGGGATAACCTGTCAGCCGTGTTGTATAGAATTAGCATTTCGATGCGCATCACACCGGATGTCACAGTTATGCTGGCTGTCTGATTACTGCTTGCCAGCATACAGCAGATTTTTGGTTGCGGAAAGAAAAGTACACTTTCTGAATTGAAAACCTCCTTTCGTTCCTGACCAACCTTCTAGTTGTCGTGTTGACCGCTCTGACGAAAAGTGCCTCAGCCATTCTGCTCATCTGTACCGAATATTTAGGTTGAGAGGTTAACAGTAGTGTTTACTCAGGATGTCCTAGGCTCGAATATTGATCCCAAGACTTGTCTTCGTGAAGGAGTATTTCGTAGTTCCCCTCTGACGCATCACCCACTATCTGAGATGGCGCCATTGAAAAGGCCATTGCCATACAATTCGGATTCTTATTCTCTAAACCTTCACACAACCAACCTGAGCCCACTTGATCCTACGAGAGCCGCTCAGCGAATAAAATTACAATATTTATATTTTGGCCAGTTAAATTCATCTCTGATAATTGCAGGTCAGATTTAATTGTACTGCTACACCGCTCCTCTTCCACACAGTCTTTGCCACAACTGGGGCATTTATCATTTCAAAGGACGAACTTCCCTCTTCCATGTTGATAAAAGTTTGTGTTCTGTGTTATCAGTCACTGTGTCTTAACTATTTACAGATTGCAGGCAACTTTAAGTTTGTAGCCCCTAAGATCTGGCTTCAGCGTCGGAAACAGATTAACATCCTTTATTGATGATTACAGCTGACTTAGGTTACGTATAAATAAAATCAGCGAAGGTTTATGTAATAGGGTAATAAAACCAAGAAGTGCACATGTATACAATTAATATACATTATCCGTGCAACTATGTTACACATGTAATATTCAACACCAACTTGTTAAACAACACTGCCAAGTTTGAGACGTCTACTATAAAGTTGAGCGGTTCCAGTTATACAATTTTGCAGTGTGTTGCGTTCTTAGCACTATTGTAAAGCTACCCTGGTGATGATCGCGAAAGCAATTGAAATACGTTCGTGAAACCTTAAAATATTTAAGGTATGTCTTTCCCTCGCAGATGTAATAGTACGAGGGAGTCACATGAACACCTTAAAATATTTAAAGGTTTTCGTGTGACTCACCCTGTACATAATAATATGTGACACAACAAATCGTGTATTTTTGTTGGTTTTATTACGTACGTTTAAATATCCTGTAATGCACTGATGTGGAACGTATTAAGATTAGCGAAGGCTCTGTAATTATATTATTAATTAATTTATTTATTTATAATTACGAAACTGTATTCCATGTGAACTTACTGACTGACCGATGTCATAACATAACCAATAAGAAGTAACATCATTTCTAGGTACAAAACAGTAAATAAATCAACCAGCCTTTATCCATCTATCACTAATTCTATTCATCCACCCACTTATCAGACAATCTCTCCACTAACATCTTGCCATGTTGACAACTTCCTACGTATGGTCTTAGGTAAAGCTGATGCAGGTTACCCTATTTTCGGCCGGATGAATTTGATCTTCACCCTGAACCTACTTGCTTCAGTTTCATTTTACATCATCATTATCTCTTCCAATTTGTCCCTTTCCTTCGGGATTTTCGGCTGATACTTTACGAGTGCATTTACGTAGCTTATCAATTTTATCCTACTTGATTCGATCACCGAATTTATAATTGGCTATGAACTGTGTATTTTCTTTTTACAGTTCTGCTTCTTCCACTCTTTTCCTTTTTCATTCTCTTAATTTCAAGTATTTTTCCTGAGAACCTTTTGCTCAGGCATGCTCATTTTATGCTGTTCTGCTGGGGTAACGAAACACTTCCTACACCTACTTTAAACAAATTTCTTATATGTAGTGTCATATGAGATATTGTACTGTTGAGTTACGAAGAGTTTGTTTCAGGGAAGGTGTCCACGTTTCGTCGCTAGGAACTACACAGAACGATTCTATTTCTGGATATTTTAAGCGACTATATTTAGCCGCTCAAATGTCCTTTACATGTGTCTGAAATGAAAATAACTAAAATATTCAACTTCCGCTACAGTTTTCTAAATTTTTATTTACCTTCTGGTTGTGATAGAACACGAGACATTTGAGAGCATGAGAGCAGGTTTGTTTTATGTTCTCTCTTACGTTGATAATAAAAAAACAGTGCTTTTGTCTATAGGGTGTGTGTGATTTCTATGATACACGGAAAAATACAGACAGTTAATGTTTATTATGCGATAGGAACTGAGCTCTCTCTCTCTCTATATATATATGTGTTATAAAAACAGCCTTCATATTATTAACTTCAAATTCCACCCAAATGCATCACCCTCACCCTCATCAAAATTTCGCCATAACGCAGACATTTCATTACAAACACCACAGAACGGCCTGCATTGTTTCTTTCATTTGCTATTTACTCTGACGCATGCGCAAAGCTTCGCGTTTCCCGTCATTAAACTTTCTTCACTCTCGGCACTCATATGTTGCCTCACTGCTTCTTTTGTACGGTAGACGAGCTGGTAGGACCTGGGACTTTTCAGGGTCGTTAAATTTGCCTTAAACGTAAAATACATATGGCAAAATTAAAGTACAGAATATCCATTCTAGACACAACTATTTATTTCGCAAAGAAATCAACTACATGTTTCGGCTAAAATATGTAGCAACCATCAGGCTGACTACGAAAATAAAAAAGAAAAAAAATCACTTCTTCATGGGTTTGAGCTCTCAAAACCAAAAACGTAATTTTGTAATATATATATATATATATATACTACATAACATGAAGGTATATACAACCTCAGGAATAAAGTCGTACATACATGTGGTGTCTCCCGCCACCGCCCTTCCCACAAATTTCTCACCTTTTTGTCTTTAAGAAAACTTTCCAAGTTCGAAATTGCTGCTGCCTGCTCCTCAAGTAGTCATACCGATTACAATTCCTCAAAATTGTAAGTGTAGATTACATAAAATTACCTTTCCAAATCATAAAATTCTTCTTTTTATGAATATCCAGTGTTCTTATTACAACGCTGTAATTCATAATAGAGCTTTATGTCGTTAGACGGCCTTGAATGAATAAACAGGCAACTGTCTTGTACATCAATTGCAGCGCCGTTTATCATGTCCTGGACAACACCCATTTTCGAAAATGACCTACTGTATACCATGATAACAGAAACAGTAGGATGCTCTGAAGGATCAGTGTATGTCGATCAGACTGCACTGCGTCATATCTCACAAAACAGCAAGAAATCTTTACTGACATTGTGTGTCATGACGATCTCAAATCTCCGGGCGCAGCAAGTCACCTTTGTGATACATTCTCTTTTATTCTCGCTTTCTTCCTTCTTCTTCTGTGATTCATCCAGTCTGACCAAACATGCACAAGGTGACGTGTGCGTTCTAAAATATTATTTTTACAGTACTAAATTACTGTACGTACCGTGCTTGCTGTACATAACTACTTTACGCACCAAAACGATTTTGTGTCCTACAAAGTGTTCATATTCATGCATTTGTTACATGTACTTCCAAATTTTGAACTCTGTTTTGTATAGAATAAAATTTACAGTGGTCTGTATTATTAAAACTAATTATTTAACGTGGATGCAAGCCGGAATTCTTGTTTCGCAGGACATAATTTCGAGAAAAATAATGATGTTTCAGTCGATCACAACTTACATTCTCAGTCACTAATCCGAAAATTATAGCCTATGCCTCTGATTGAGAATGTAATTTGTGTTCTGTTGGAATTTTATTATTCTTAGCGAGTGAGCCGTGACAAAACAGGATGTGTTCTATTAAGTTAGGACATATTTCTTTTGACCCAAGTCAATGTTATTCCCTTGATGAGGCTGTGTATTCTTTCTTATGAAGATAAAATAATATCCACAACATCGTGATATTAATTTGAATATGTGTGCCTCAGTACTGTCAGGGACAATATTGCTTCTGGCAGAAAATCCGTAGGTAGTAGAATTATCTGGGAATTTAAGCCATTTAACCCTTTAAATACCAAACATACCTGTTTTACGTAATGCATCAGTGCGTACCGCGCAGTAAACACTCTCCACCTCGGTTATAAAAGACAATCTGTTACAGTTATATAAGACAAATTTGTTTTTTTTATTATGAGATCCCTACAAAGGAAATAAATACAAAGTGAACACAACACGTAGAATTTTTTAATGTTAAACCTTGTGGTATGTAAAGTTACCGCTAGGATTTGATAGATTAAAGCGGAAAATTCTAACTCTGGTTCTCAACATAAACTTTGGTTACAAGAGCTTCTTGTTTAGTCACGAATTCTAAAAATAATTCAAGTTTTTGTTTCATGGATTAAAAAAATTTGGCATTATCGGGAAAAAGAAAAATTGGAGGTAGTTCAGGAATTGTCCCTCAGTTTTATCCAAAATGTTCTTGTGTATGGTATTGTGATATAATTATGCGGCAACTTGGTGGAATGTTACGTTACGTTACTATTTAGGTCCCCAGAACACTGAAAAAAAATTGCGAAAAATTATTTAAAGTAGACTGGTGTGGACTTAGTAACCGTTTAAACTAATAATATTACCCGTACAATGATATGGTACTCTGTTATAATTAAAAGTATTACTTTTAGTAGTATTATGGAATATAGAATATTTCTTCACCTTCATGAATTACAGGCAGCAAAATTAATTTTACGTCAAAGACACAAGCATTCCTAGTTTCTTGTGTTGTGGCGTTCTGCTTGGTTACAAAGTCTTTGGTGGAAATTCACACCATCTGTCAACAGAATACCGAACGAGTACGTTTCATTGTTCATTGTGTAATACCTAAATGACTCTGGTAGTACATGTTTACCACATTAGAGTTCATTTATAGCTTTTGGTCGCTAGCGGACCGAGGAAAACGCAAAATAAAAATCATCTGTCACATTCACAGGTTTGAATTGTTGAATGTGACCGACCGAATGTTTGTTAAACACAAGCAATTGAAGCTATGCACATTGTTACTGTGAAAATAAAGCCGGACGCAGCCACTACCGCTCAGCGCAACTACAAACAACAGTACAGCGTCAATAGTAGAAGCGAATACCTTATGGATTTCACTACTCGCACCACCCATGCGTGCTGTGAACCAAACAACTGATCAGTTTGAAACTGGTTATAAGAGGATATAAACAAATAAATAAATAAATAAATATATATATATATATGTTCTGTGCTGTCATTTATTACTGAATTATGCAATAGTGACACGGGTTCATAAACACTGCTGAGGTCAGTAAATTGAATGGACTGTTTTCACTTCCATATTACCTTAATGCTGAATTATTCAAATAATGTCGCTGCCTCAGTGGCTGAAGGGCATAAATCACAAGTGACACACCGCAAAATATTTGGGTATTTCTAATTGCTAATTACAAACAACGACCACCATGTTAGCAGAAGGAGAATTCAAACATTACGAATGCCAAAATCCGGCTTTGAGTATTATCTTAAGCTGCTCCGTTTATCTGCTATTGTATATCATATTTCCATGCGAACGTATTAAGCTTAACCTCGTACCTCGTTTGTGGTGTCTCAGGTACACGTTTCCCTATTGAATTTTTGTACATATTTTTTGTTTCCGTATCCTACATATATGTCAGTACAAAGAAATGAGTTTATTTTCGTCACTCCAATGACCGCCGTTTGTGCTACGCAATGCATGATACAAAATTTATAGACTGGAAACTCATACGGGATTATTACTAGGCCGTTGGTTACAAACCGAGGTATTGTTTCGACTTCCGACAGGATTAACGGTTTTTGTTCTCTTGCAACCTGCCACTTAGCTGCAATTAGTGCTCAAGTCAGTTTTGAGTGGATTTATAACTCCACACTTCAATATTGCTTCATTAAGTGTACGAGGACAATCTTACCTTACCAAAATCTCTTCCTCCAAAGATGAACTTCCTGGGAAGTAAAGCCGATTCGTGCATCTTGTCTGATACGGCATGTCAGAAAGTGAAGACTAGGAAGTTCTTAAAGTAAATTCAAATTCACGTACATCGTATATGTATACAAACAAAAATACTATTTTCGAAGTTGGGGTTTTAGGTATCTCACACACGCCCTGTTATGCAAGGAAACGTTTCGACAAATTAACTAGTATTTGTTTTGACTTAAGATAAAGTGACGTGTAGTTTGATAGCCAGTCATCGTTTTCTTACGATGAGTGTAGAAGGATTGTTCTTTCTAAAACCCCAACGTTTTACTCTGTATATGTTTAGTATTCAGCACTTTATTAATTGGTATAAATGAAACGATCAACCGGACATTAAATTTGACATTATTTAGACAGAAATTTTTAAAGAATCTTATCTAAACCATATGGGAACTGCAAAGATGAACAAGAATGCTGAAACAAATTGTAGTTAATCTTTTCTTACAAGTCATTAGATATTTTCGAAAAAAACAACAGGCACTGAAAGGAAAAGCCTATCATGAATTAGCATCCTTGCAATATCAAACGGTCTGACAATAAAACAGAGAATAATTTGTTCTGTGGAACAATTCAAACAACATTTGATAGTGTGTATAAACACACACCGAATTGCGTCATTGACTGAACGTTAGATTCTTCAACCAAATAAGAGCCTTGAATTAAGTGCGGAAGTATATACCTGCAGACTGCCCACAAATCTGTCTTTAGCTCAGTCAACGTGACTAATGTCGTATCGGTATCACCTCACACTCTACAGCAATTAACCACTGCCCTTCACTAACAAGATATGTTTCGTTAATACATTGTGCAACTAAATGGAAGGCAGTGAACTCTTAGGTTATGTAAGGGTGAGTATTAGTTAATAGGGCAATTAATTTGATTTGTGGGTAGCTATTCCCCCAAATTTTGGGATTTTTAGTAAGATTGCTATCAGTTTGGAATCCTGTTGTTGCGCAGACCCCCATATCTACAGACAAAATAACAGAGATCATGAAATAATTCCTTTAGGACACCTACAAAACCGTTACTCCTTCCTCCTGTATCGTTGCATGTCTATATGTATTGACATAAAACAGTGCAATACATATATTTTATCTCATTATTTTAAACTCTCCACCAAACTTCTTTTGCAATACGTTAGACAACTCTGCGTCTTATCTGCTTCGATTAACACTGTATGATTCAGTGTAATAAAATGCTACGTAACACAGGGACGTAAAATTAATTCGTACACGCGTCAATAAAAATAACATGTAGTGGAATTTTAAAAAATAGGGAAAATATGAAGATTTTGAAGATAGGTAAGTTGACACAATTTAGTGTATTGAAAAAATGAATTATTGGAATCATGCTGCAGGAAGATACGTAAAGCGTTAATGATGGCTGATAATTAGCAATTTATTAGGTGTCATTACACGATTAATAACCCAGGAAAAGAGCTTTTTATGTGACAAGAATACTTTCTTTATCGAAGCTAAATCTTCCCTAAGTCTGAAAAGAATAATTAGATAATAAATTGACTTCAAAGGTTTTCTTTGTATATTTGTGCACTGGATATGATTTAGAGACATTCTAGCAAAATGGCGAGCCAACTTACCTGCATAATAAGAGTAATTTCTTCAGTAAATTTATTGAGCCATGAAATATATTATCAGAACAAGTACACTTAAAGACTTTTGTTGAGAGAAAGCTCACAAAATATTTTTAAGTATTCCCTCTCATTATACGTTAATACTAACTTCAAGATGGCGCAGTTTCTCTTTCCCTAACGACAAAGTTTCTCTCTGTAAAAATTGTATACTTGTATGGTTAAAACTTTTGAGGTTTTCACAACGGTGTAAATAGAGCTGAAAGCCTTCTAGGATATGTCGCTGTGTATATCTGTGGCCAGCTACCGCCTACTTCGGAGGAACTTGCTGCTTCCATGTTTAAGGCGTTTTTAAGGGTTTTAACTCCTAGATTTACACTGAAGATGGGAACCAAGTGCTCCTGCGAAAAGGTTGCTAACTATTTACCAATCAAAGAGATGTTTCGTAGATTACATAAACCAATCGTACATCTTTTATGCGTGTACATAGGGAAGGTAATAAATGTCGTATTTCAGTATGAAATGGAGATAAATATTTTCTCACAAGATCAGTTGTAGGACTTAGCATGTGCCACAACGTGTCCTGCTTTACCATAGCCATTTCAGAACTGAAGCTTGTTGTATCGATCCCATGATAATTAGCCTAGTAGTGTACATGGAGCCTTGGTAGTCACGTAATATTTGGAAATTGAGCTGCTTTTGTATTCGGCCTGTATAATGCGAGGCGAAACACGAGATGGCAGCAGCAGCTATTACTGAATTAAACCACCAGAACTCGCTTTCCATTTGCCATTCGAAACACCATGTTCGTTAGCGCGGTTTTGTTCTAGGGGGGGAAAGAAATTAAACTTTTGTGCAAGCAAAACACAACCGCAACATCCACAAGCGTTCCTGCTTAATATTTGTGTGTAGCCTCAAATTCCCTGTGGCTTTTCAATTGAAATTTACTATATTAATGCTCATTAGATCTCGATTAACTGTTGGAGCTCTTTTGCAGGAGTCAACCCAACATTAATGGCAGTCACTTTCTTCCCTCCTATGGATTTAGTCCGAAAATTTCTATCCTCCCAAAAGTAAAACAAAAATAATTTCATATTGGTTTTTACATCCTGTACATGCATGTAAATAACTCGTTACCTTAAACAATACAATATTTCGGGTATCGTGTTACAGGCTACTAGAGAAGTAGAGAAGTGAAGGTAATACTTCTGAAACTAGAATCTTATCTACCTGGATAAAATACACGTATATATATATATATATATATATCAAAAACCTTAATTATCAGAATTTCTTAATAAAAAGATTATCCAAGATTTTGAAAGAGAGAGAGAAAGAGAGAGAAAACTACTGTATTTAACGATTCTGTCAGTTACTAATATTATTTGAGGACACCGGCAGCACAGTGGTTAAGGCGATGTGCTACAAATCGGAAGGTCGCTGTTTCGATTCCAGATGGTGTCATTGGAATTTTTCATTGACATAATCCTTTCGATCGCACTGTGGCCCTGCGGTCGACTCAATATCTAAGAGAAATGTGTACCAGGAGTATTTCCGGGAGTAAAAAGCGGCCGGTGCGTAAGGCTGACAACCTTACCACCATTCTGGGCCATTGTCACGTAATCTGGGAACCTTAACTTCCTGGAATCCTCTGGGCACCTCGGACCTGTAATGGGACTGATTTACCTTTACTGATATTGTTTAGAGTCTGGGGTAAACGAAAGAAAAAAGGGCATGGGATTTTGGTGAATTGATGTAAGCGAAGAAAATCCTGTCCCAGTACCATGTTTTCCACCACACGTCTAATATATGTGGGCCTAGTACCGAACCCGGACCTTTGTGAAGATATGTCGGCGATTTTGTGTTCGATTCCAGGCTAAACAGTGTGGGAGTTTTGGAATCAGCGACGGAAGGAGGAATGGATGTCGGTGTAGTAACGAGAAAGACAGTCTGAAACTCTGCACTGTGTGGCGGATACATAGAAAGCTGAGAGTTGTTTGACCGTGCACCTTCCTCATGAAATAAAGTGAAATGCCAACTTGATGCAACTAGATAATTTTATTGATGTATTCTTAACTCGACATGTTTCGGGTACATACGCCCATCATCAGGAGCATTAGATGTTGAGTTTCAGCATATGGCTTTCTGAACCGAGTATGTGGATGGGTAGTGGTCTTGAGAGCCGCTGCATAGGTCGTGTGTGCGGTGCGGATGGTGCCGTGCACGGCACCATCCGCACCGCACACACGACCTATGCAGCGGCTCTCAAGACCACTACCCATCCACATACTCGGTTCAGAAAGCCATATGCTGAAACTCAACATCTAATGCTCCTGATGATGGGCGTATGTACCCGAAACATGTCGAGTTAAGAATACATCAATAAAATTATCTAGTTGCATCAAGTTGGCATTTCACTTTATTTCATGAGGAAGGTGCACGGTCAAACAACTCTCAGCTTTCTATGTATCCGCCACACAGTGCAGAGTTTCAGACTGTCTTTCTCGTTACTACACCGACATCCATTCCTCCTTCCGTCGCTGATTCCAAAACTCCCACACTGTTTAGCCTGGAATCGAACACAAAATCGCCGACATATCTTCACAAAGGTCCGGGTTCGGTACTAGGCCCACATATATTAGACGTGTGGTGGAAAACATGGTACTGGGACAGGATTTTCTTCGCTTACATCAATTCACCAAAATCCCATGCCCTTTTTTCTTTCGTTTACCCCAGACTCTAAACAATATCAGTAAAGGTAAATCAGTCCCATTACAGGTCCGAGGTGCCCAGAGGATTCCAGGAAGTTAAGGTTCCCAGATTACGTGACAATGGCCCAGAATGGTGGTAAGGTTGTCAGCCTTACGCACCGGCCGCTTTTTACTCCCGGAAATACTCCTGGTACACATTTCTCTTAGATATTGAGTCGACCGCAGGGCCACAGTGCGATCGAAAGGATTATGTCAATGAAAAATTCCAATGACACCATCTGGAATCGAAACAGCGACCTTCCGATTTGTAGCACATCGCCTTAACCACTGTGCTGCCGGTGTCCTCAAATAATATTAGTAACTGACAGAATCGTTAAATACAGTAGTTTTCTCTCTCTTTCTCTCTCTCTTTCAAAATCTTGGATAATCTTTTTATTAAGAAATTCTGATAATTAAGGTTTTTGATATATATATATATATATATATACGTGTATTTTATCCAGGTAGATAAGATTCTAGTTTCAGAAGTATTACCTTCACTTCTCTACTTCTCTAGTAGCCTGTAACACGATACCCGAAATATTGTATTGTTTAAGGTAACGAGTTATTTACATGCATGTACAGGATGTAAAAACCAATATGAAATTATTTTTGTTTTACTTTTGGGAGGATAGAAATTTTCGGACTAAATCCATAGGAGGGAAGAAAGTGACTGCCATTAATGTTGGGTTGACTCCTGCAAAAGAGCTCCAACAGTTAATCGAGATCTAATGAGCATTAATATAGTAAATTTCAATTGAAAAGCCACAGGGAATTTGAGGCTACACACAAATATTAAGCAGGAACGCTTGTGGATGTTGCGGTTGTGTTTTGCTTGCACAAAAGTTTAATTTCTTTCCCCCCCTAGAACAAAACCGCGCTAACGAACATGGTGTTTCGAATGGCAAATGGAAAGCGAGTTCTGGTGGTTTAATTCAGTAATAGCTGCTGCTGCCATCTCGTGTTTCGCCTCGCATTATACAGGCCGAATACAAAAGCAGCTCAATTTCCAAATATTACGTGACTACCAAGGCTCCATGTACACTACTAGGCTAATTATCATGGGATCGATACAACAAGCTTCAGTTCTGAAATGGCTATGGTAAAGCAGGACACGTTGTGGCACATGCTAAGTCCTACAACTGATCTTGTGAGAAAATATTTATCTCCATTTCATACTGAAATACGACATTTATTACCTTCCCTATGTACACGCATAAAAGATGTACGATTGGTTTATGTAATCTACGAAACATCTCTTTGATTGGTAAATAGTTAGCAACCTTTTCGCAGGAGCACTTGGTTCCCATCTTCAGTGTAAATCTAGGAGTTAAAACCCTTAAAAACGCCTTAAACATGGAAGCAGCAAGTTCCTCCGAAGTAGGCGGTAGCTGGCCACAGATATACACAGCGACATATCCTAGAAGGCTTTCAGCTCTATTTACACCGTTGTGAAAACCTCAAAAGTTTTAACCATACAAGTATACAATTTTTACAGAGAGAAACTTTGTCGTTAGGGAAAGAGAAACTGCGCCATCTTGAAGTTAGTATTAACGTATAATGAGAGGGAATACTTAAAAATATTTTGTGAGCTTTCTCTCAACAAAAGTCTTTAAGTGTACTTGTTCTGATAATATATTTCATGGCTCAATAAATTTACTGAAGAAATTACTCTTATTATGCAGGTAAGTTGGCTCGCCATTTTGCTAGAATGTCTCTAAATCATATCCAGTGCACAAATATACAAAGAAAACCTTTGAAGTCAATTTATTATCTAATTATTCTTTTCAGACTTAGGGAAGATTTAGCTTCGATAAAGAAAGTATTCTTGTCACATAAAAAGCTCTTTTCCTGGGTTATTAATCGTGTAATGACACCTAATAAATTGCTAATTATCAGCCATCATTAACGCTTTACGTATCTTCCTGCAGCATGATTCCAATAATTCATTTTTTCAATACACTAAATTGTGTCAACTTACCTATCTTCAAAATCTTCATATTTTCCCTATTTTTTAAAATTCCACTACATGTTATTTTTATTGACGCGTGTACGAATTAATTTTACGTCCCTGTGTTACGTAGCATTTTATTACACTGAATCATACAGTGTTAATCGAAGCAGATAAGACGCAGAGTTGTCTAACGTATTGCAAAAGAAGTTTGGTGGAGAGTTTAAAATAATGAGATAAAATATATGTATTGCACTGTTTTATGTCAATACATATAGACATGCAACGATACAGGAGGAAGGAGTAACGGTTTTGTAGGTGTCCTAAAGGAATTATTTCATGATCTCTGTTATTTTGTCTGTAGATATGGGGGTCTGCGCAACAACAGGATTCCAAACTGATAGCAATCTTACTAAAAATCCCAAAATTTGGGGGAATAGCTACCCACAAATCAAATTAATTGCCCTATTAACTAATACTCACCCTTACATAACCTAAGAGTTCACTGCCTTCCATTTAGTTGCACAATGTATTAACGAAACATATCTTGTTAGTGAAGGGCAGTGGTTAATTGCTGTAGAGTGTGAGGTGATACCGATACGACATTAGTCACGTTGACTGAGCTAAAGACAGATTTGTGGGCAGTCTGCAGGTATATACTTCCGCACTTAATTCAAGGCTCTTATTTGGTTGAAGAATCTAACGTTCAGTCAATGACGCAATTCGGTGTGTGTTTATACACACTATCAAATGTTGTTTGAATTGTTCCACAGAACAAATTATTCTCTGTTTTATTGTCAGACCGTTTGATATTGCAAGGATGCTAATTCATGATAGGCTTTTCCTTTCAGTGCCTGTTGTTTTTTTCGAAAATATCTAATGACTTGTAAGAAAAGATTAACTACAATTTGTTTCAGCATTCTTGTTCATCTTTGCAGTTCCCATATGGTTTAGATAAGATTCTTTAAAAATTTCTGTCTAAATAATGTCAAATTTAATGTCCGGTTGATCGTTTCATTTATACCAATTAATAAAGTGCTGAATACTAAACATATACAGAGTAAAACGTTGGGGTTTTAGAAAGAACAATCCTTCTACACTCATCGTAAGAAAACGATGACTGGCTATCAAACTACACGTCACTTTATCTTAAGTCAAAACAAATACTAGTTAATTTGTCGAAACGTTTCCTTGCATAACAGGGCGTGTGTGAGATACCTAAAACCCCAACTTCGAAAATAGTATTTTTGTTTGTATACATATACGATGTACGTGAATTTGAATTTACTTTAAGAACTTCCTAGTCTTCACTTTCTGACATGCCGTATCAGACAAGATGCACGAATCGGCTTTACTTCCCAGGAAGTTCATCTTTGGAGGAAGAGATTTTGGTAAGGTAAGATTGTCCTCGTACACTTAATGAAGCAATATTGAAGTGTGGAGTTATAAATCCACTCAAAACTGACTTGAGCACTAATTGCAGCTAAGTGGCAGGTTGCAAGAGAACAAAAACCGTTAATCCTGTCGGAAGTCGAAACAATACCTCGGTTTGTAACCAACGGCCTAGTAATAATCCCGTATGAGTTTCCAGTCTATAAATTTTGTATCATGCATTGCGTAGCACAAACGGCGGTCATTGGAGTGACGAAAATAAACTCATTTCTTTGTACTGACATATATGTAGGATACGGAAACAAAAAATATGTACAAAAATTCAATAGGGAAACGTGTACCTGAGACACCACAAACGAGGTACGAGGTTAAGCTTAATACGTTCGCATGGAAATATGATATACAATAGCAGATAAACGGAGCAGCTTAAGATAATACTCAAAGCCGGATTTTGGCATTCGTAATGTTTGAATTCTCCTTCTGCTAACATGGTGGTCGTTGTTTGTAATTAGCAATTAGAAATACCCAAATATTTTGCGGTGTGTCACTTGTGATTTATGCCCTTCAGCCACTGAGGCAGCGACATTATTTGAATAATTCAGCATTAAGGTAATATGGAAGTGAAAACAGTCCATTCAATTTACTGACCTCAGCAGTGTTTATGAACCCGTGTCACTATTGCATAATTCAGTAATAAATGACAGCACAGAACATATATATATATATATTTATTTATTTATTTATTTGTTTATATCCTCTTATAACCAGTTTCAAACTGATCAGTTGTTTGGTTCACAGCACGCATGGGTGGTGCGAGTAGTGAAATCCATAAGGTATTCGCTTCTACTATTGACGCTGTACTGTTGTTTGTAGTTGCGCTGAGCGGTAGTGGCTGCGTCCGGCTTTATTTTCACAGTAACAATGTGCATAGCTTCAATTGCTTGTGTTTAACAAACATTCGGTCGGTCACATTCAACAATTCAAACCTGTGAATGTGACAGATGATTTTTATTTTGCGTTTTCCTCGGTCCGCTAGCGACCAAAAGCTATAAATGAACTCTAATGTGGTAAACATGTACTACCAGAGTCATTTAGGTATTACACAATGAACAATGAAACGTACTCGTTCGGTATTCTGTTGACAGATGGTGTGAATTTCCACCAAAGACTTTGTAACCAAGCAGAACGCCACAACACAAGAAACTAGGAATGCTTGTGTCTTTGACGTAAAATTAATTTTGCTGCCTGTAATTCATGAAGGTGAAGAAATATTCTATATTCCATAATACTACTAAAAGTAATACTTTTAATTATAACAGAGTACCATATCATTGTACGGGTAATATTATTAGTTTAAACGGTTACTAAGTCCACACCAGTCTACTTTAAATAATTTTTCGCAATTTTTTTTCAGTGTTCTGGGGACCTAAATAGTAACGTAACGTAACATTCCACCAAGTTGCCGCATAATTATATCACAATACCATACACAAGAACATTTTGGATAAAACTGAGGGACAATTCCTGAACTACCTCCAATTTTTCTTTTTCCCGATAATGCCAAATTTTTTTAATCCATGAAACAAAAACTTGAATTATTTTTAGAATTCGTGACTAAACAAGAAGCTCTTGTAACCAAAGTTTATGTTGAGAACCAGAGTTAGAATTTTCCGCTTTAATCTATCAAATCCTAGCGGTAACTTTACATACCACAAGGTTTAACATTAAAAAATTCTACGTGTTGTGTTCACTTTGTATTTATTTCCTTTGTAGGGATCTCATAATAAAAAAAACAAATTTGTCTTATATAACTGTAACAGATTGTCTTTTATAACCGAGGTGGAGAGTGTTTACTGCGCGGTACGCACTGATGCATTACGTAAAACAGGTATGTTTGGTATTTAAAGGGTTAAATGGCTTAAATTCCCAGATAATTCTACTACCTACGGATTTTCTGCCAGAAGCAATATTGTCCCTGACAGTACTGAGGCACACATATTCAAATTAATATCACGATGTTGTGGATATTATTTTATCTTCATAAGAAAGAATACACAGCCTCATCAAGGGAATAACATTGACTTGGGTCAAAAGAAATATGTCCTAACTTAATAGAACACATCCTGTTTTGTCACGGCTCACTCGCTAAGAATAATAAAATTCCAACAGAACACAAATTACATTCTCAATCAGAGGCATAGGCTATAATTTTCGGATTAGTGACTGAGAATGTAAGTTGTGATCGACTGAAACATCATTATTTTTCTCGAAATTATGTCCTGCGAAACAAGAATTCCGGCTTGCATCCACGTTAAATAATTAGTTTTAATAATACAGACCACTGTAAATTTTATTCTATACAAAACAGAGTTCAAAATTTGGAAGTACATGTAACAAATGCATGAATATGAACACTTTGTAGGACACAAAATCGTTTTGGTGCGTAAAGTAGTTATGTACAGCAAGCACGGTACGTACAGTAATTTAGTACTGTAAAAATAATATTTTAGAACGCACACGTCACCTTGTGCATGTTTGGTCAGACTGGATGAATCACAGAAGAAGAAGGAAGAAAGCGAGAATAAAAGAGAATGTATCACAAAGGTGACTTGCTGCGCCCGGAGATTTGAGATCGTCATGACACACAATGTCAGTAAAGATTTCTTGCTGTTTTGTGAGATATGACGCAGTGCAGTCTGATCGACATACACTGATCCTTCAGAGCATCCTACTGTTTCTGTTATCATGGTATACAGTAGGTCATTTTCGAAAATGGGTGTTGTCCAGGACATGATAAACGGCGCTGCAATTGATGTACAAGACAGTTGCCTGTTTATTCATTCAAGGCCGTCTAACGACATAAAGCTCTATTATGAATTACAGCGTTGTAATAAGAACACTGGATATTCATAAAAAGAAGAATTTTATGATTTGGAAAGGTAATTTTATGTAATCTACACTTACAATTTTGAGGAATTGTAATCGGTATGACTACTTGAGGAGCAGGCAGCAGCAATTTCGAACTTGGAAAGTTTTCTTAAAGACAAAAAGGTGAGAAATTTGTGGGAAGGGCGGTGGCGGGAGACACCACATGTATGTACGACTTTATTCCTGAGGTTGTATATACCTTCATGTTATGTAGTATATATATATATATATATATTACAAAATTACGTTTTTGGTTTTGAGAGCTCAAACCCATGAAGAAGTGATTTTTTTTCTTTTTTATTTTCGTAGTCAGCCTGATGGTTGCTACATATTTTAGCCGAAACATGTAGTTGATTTCTTTGCGAAATAAATAGTTGTGTCTAGAATGGATATTCTGTACTTTAATTTTGCCATATGTATTTTACGTTTAAGGCAAATTTAACGACCCTGAAAAGTCCCAGGTCCTACCAGCTCGTCTACCGTACAAAAGAAGCAGTGAGGCAACATATGAGTGCCGAGAGTGAAGAAAGTTTAATGACGGGAAACGCGAAGCTTTGCGCATGCGTCAGAGTAAATAGCAAATGAAAGAAACAATGCAGGCCGTTCTGTGGTGTTTGTAATGAAATGTCTGCGTTATGGCGAAATTTTGATGAGGGTGAGGGTGATGCATTTGGGTGGAATTTGAAGTTAATAATATGAAGGCTGTTTTTATAACACATATATATATAGAGAGAGAGAGAGCTCAGTTCCTATCGCATAATAAACATTAACTGTCTGTATTTTTCCGTGTATCATAGAAATCACACACACCCTATAGACAAAAGCACTGTTTTTTTATTATCAACGTAAGAGAGAACATAAAACAAACCTGCTCTCATGCTCTCAAATGTCTCGTGTTCTATCACAACCAGAAGGTAAATAAAAATTTAGAAAACTGTAGCGGAAGTTGAATATTTTAGTTATTTTCATTTCAGACACATGTAAAGGACATTTGAGCGGCTAAATATAGTCGCTTAAAATATCCAGAAATAGAATCGTTCTGTGTAGTTCCTAGCGACGAAACGTGGACACCTTCCCTGAAACAAACTCTTCGTAACTCAACAGTACAATATCTCATATGACACTACATATAAGAAATTTGTTTAAAGTAGGTGTAGGAAGTGTTTCGTTACCCCAGCAGAACAGCATAAAATGAGCATGCCTGAGCAAAAGGTTCTCAGGAAAAATACTTGAAATTAAGAGAATGAAAAAGGAAAAGAGTGGAAGAAGCAGAACTGTAAAAAGAAAATACACAGTTCATAGCCAATTATAAATTCGGTGATCGAATCAAGTAGGATAAAATTGATAAGCTACGTAAATGCACTCGTAAAGTATCAGCCGAAAATCCCGAAGGAAAGGGACAAATTGGAAGAGATAATGATGATGTAAAATGAAACTGAAGCAAGTAGGTTCAGGGTGAAGATCAAATTCATCCGGCCGAAAATAGGGTAACCTGCATCAGCTTTACCTAAGACCATACGTAGGAAGTTGTCAACATGGCAAGATGTTAGTGGAGAGATTGTCTGATAAGTGGGTGGATGAATAGAATTAGTGATAGATGGATAAAGGCTGGTTGATTTATTTACTGTTTTGTACCTAGAAATGATGTTACTTCTTATTGGTTATGTTATGACATCGGTCAGTCAGTAAGTTCACATGGAATACAGTTTCGTAATTATAAATAAATAAATTAATTAATAATATAATTACAGAGCCTTCGCTAATCTTAATACGTTCCACATCAGTGCATTACAGGATATTTAAACGTACGTAATAAAACCAACAAAAATACACGATTTGTTGTGTCACATATTATTATGTACAGGGTGAGTCACACGAAAACCTTTAAATATTTTAAGGTGTTCATGTGACTCCCTCGTACTATTACATCTGCGAGGGAAAGACATACCTTAAATATTTTAAGGTTTCACGAACGTATTTCAATTGCTTTCGCGATCATCACCAGGGTAGCTTTACAATAGTGCTAAGAACGCAACACACTGCAAAATTGTATAACTGGAACCGCTCAACTTTATAGTAGACGTCTCAAACTTGGCAGTGTTGTTTAACAAGTTGGTGTTGAATATTACATGTGTAACATAGTTGCACGGATAATGTATATTAATTGTATACATGTGCACTTCTTGGTTTTATTACCCTATTACATAAACCTTCGCTGATTTTATTTATACGTAACCTAAGTCAGCTGTAATCATCAATAAAGGATGTTAATCTGTTTCCGACGCTGAAGCCAGATCTTAGGGGCTACAAACTTAAAGTTGCCTGCAATCTGTAAATAGTTAAGACACAGTGACTGATAACACAGAACACAAACTTTTATCAACATGGAAGAGGGAAGTTCGTCCTTTGAAATGATAAATGCCCCAGTTGTGGCAAAGACTGTGTGGAAGAGGAGCGGTGTAGCAGTACAATTAAATCTGACCTGCAATTATCAGAGATGAATTTAACTGGCCAAAATATAAATATTGTAATTTTATTCGCTGAGCGGCTCTCGTAGGATCAAGTGGGCTCAGGTTGGTTGTGTGAAGGTTTAGAGAATAAGAATCCGAATTGTATGGCAATGGCCTTTTCAATGGCGCCATCTCAGATAGTGGGTGATGCGTCAGAGGGGAACTACGAAATACTCCTTCACGAAGACAAGTCTTGGGATCAATATTCGAGCCTAGGACATCCTGAGTAAACACTACTGTTAACCTCTCAACCTAAATATTCGGTACAGATGAGCAGAATGGCTGAGGCACTTTTCGTCAGAGCGGTCAACACGACAACTAGAAGGTTGGTCAGGAACGAAAGGAGGTTTTCAATTCAGAAAGTGTACTTTTCTTTCCGCAACCAAAAATCTGCTGTATGCTGGCAAGCAGTAATCAGACAGCCAGCATAACTGTGACATCCGGTGTGATGCGCATCGAAATGCTAATTCTATACAACACGGCTGACAGGTTATCCCTTCCAAAATAAATATTCTTGGCAGTAAATCCGAACACTGTCTGTAACTGATTCATCCTCAAGACCAGTGATCTGTATTTTTACCACATAGCACCTGAAATATGGTTTCGCAGTTTCTCGTATTTTCCATTCCGTGCATTGTGATGTAATGTCTACAGTTTTAACCGACAAACACACACAATTATCAATAAGTTCACAAAAACATTTTTAAAAACATCGAACTTCTACATGTTTCGGCCTTCACTGGTTCATCAATGGGGAGTATATTAGTTGTTATTGTATAAAACAATTTGTTATTGTGCAAAACAATGTAATCAATGGTAACAAACGAGTAAAGTTCGAACACATAGGAGTTTAATGTGTTTAAAAATATTACTGGGAACATGATGACAATTGTGATCATTTTTTTGGTTCAAACTGTGGATGGTTTCGCTGCGTTGAGAAAAAAGTTTGCTCAAATAGCAGACCGGAGGGTAATGTTGCGTGTATTTTTTAATTGACCCTTAAAAGAGAAGGCACCAGGAGAGTTACACATGAAATTTTGGGAAAGAGTGGCAGTCCCAACTGGCCAAACGCAATGGGTGATGAAAGAAGACGATGGAACAAGAAACGAGAGAAACCCAGTAACTGTCATTGGATGATGAACTAAACATGGACTGAGAGATGATCAATGAAGGACTAACATAAAAATCGAAACAAATTAAAATATTCTTCCATGACCTTTAAGCACTTAACAGTGAAGTCATTACGCTTCTTTGAACGTTCTGGCAACACAAACACAGACACAGAACATCACACCACAGAAGTCTTGAATCATAAAATACTAAACTTTTTTCAGAAATTTCCCAAAAGGGAAGGGAATTGAAATATTTCTAATTCCGTGCAGCAGAGGTTTTGAATACTCAAGGGTTGTCTAACTGGCAAAGAAATTTCGCGGTTCTTGCTGTCCGAAGTGTTCATTACTGAAATCTGAAGGGCTCCATATGCTTCTCTAGCCTTAGTCACATCAGACGGGTCTTACCCTTTTCAGCGACTATGACATTAAGACAAAGCACTACACTAGGCGGTGTTAATTATTACCACTTCTGTCTCCATAAACCCAAGTATAGAGAAATTATTCTTTATTAAAGGAACGTAAAACGGAGTGTCAATCGTATAAAAACATTTTACTGCCTGAACCACACAATGATGATTGTGTCATGGGTAGTCTCTTGCTCGGAAACAGGGTGTACTAATTAATGCTCATCGCGGTTTTCTGTAATTCATCCAGTGAAATCATAGGGTATAATCTCACTGCTTCCTCTCATATCCTTATTGCTGTCTCCTCAGAAAGAAGGCTGAGGCCTTGACAATGAGGAAGGCAGTGCGTTATACTTGGTGGGGAAATCTTGCAGAGAAAACGTACAGACTCTGCAAGAAAAGTAAGTAATATTTATGCACAGCTTTAAACGGATAGAACACAACAAAAAATGATAGAATTAACTCACCCTCACAAGACTCGACTACAGTTCAGCCAATGTGTTTTTAACTGGAATATATGGGTTACTCTTCATAAATATCTAAGTGTCTGACTTCCCCTGCGCAACCACTACCAAGCTCAGTCCATACTTCTGGGTGGCTCACAACACCTGGCCATGACTTACAAACTTAACATGTCGATGTAACCTTCACATATTACGTTCATTACTCAATATTACCTCACTTCGAACTTCGATCCTAACTGACAATTCCCAGAGATCTCTGCATTGTGTCCAAGAAGCACTCGGCATAGCACGTCAAAATAAGCACGAGCGTACCCGTGCGCTAACCATTCATGTTCAGTTCCACATATAAAGAGATGCACTTTAAAAAGCATCACTAGATAAATAATTTCAACGACGTTTCTGTTAGTACATAAAATGTATGCCTACTTTAATTAAGCATGTGATTCAGTACGTAAAGCTACTAAGTAATGAGCGATCCATTATCGAAATACGCAGTCTTCGCAGAGCCGAACTCAATCCCGACTTCGCGAAATTGTCAGCAGACACGACTTATTCCAAAGACACAGAAATTGTGTTGCAACTACCTACACATCAGCAAGCTTTCAGTGGTCTGACATCCAAAGACATGTGACTGGCATTTATTTGACAGTCCACCGATATTGGATCCTGGCTTCTTCGCAGTCTTTTGAGTGCTGGAATTTTTTTTAGAAATTCTGTGTTTCTTGTTGTTTTCCACTCTTAAAGTCAATGTATTTATTTGTACTGATGTTTCTTCTTGTATCATTCAATATTTATTACAACCGACTCGTTTGATTGTCGTTCGCTTCTAGTCTATCGCATGTCATAAATATGGCATTGTTCTGCACCAAGACACAGACTTCCTTCCTGTGATACGCTTCAAACCCCTGGATGACATACATCGAACTCGAGTCTCCTTCTCTTGTCCAATCAGCACAGAGATATCTCAAAAGAGGTTTTCCAGAATTTGCATCTGTATACTGACTTTTATGTTGGTATAAATTCAGTACTCAGGAAAACATAAATTTAAGTCAAGGTAACCTTTCAAAACAACAACTCGACTTTATTAGTGACCTGACTAAATGCAAGAATCGCAATTACGTTACGGTTACCAGACATAAATTTTATGCCTACTGGAAACAGTTATTTTCGCCCTGCTGAGAGCGATATTCGAAAATGTAATTTCTGCCTTCTATAGCTATACAGTTTGGGGACCGCAGTGGCACAGTGGTTAAAGTGCTGTGCTACAAACCGGAAGGTCGTTGGTTCGATCCCTCAGTCTGCTGTTAGCAGTGGTAGAGTGTGGTCGATTTGTAGTGAACGTGCCACGCGCGAGGAGTGTTGTTTTGTGTTTTGTGTAAACGTTTGTTTACATACCTCGTTGAGTGCAAGTGAGTGAGTTACTTTTCGACAGCATCACATGGAAATGGGAGAACGACAGAATACGATCGTCTGTATTTTTGACATGCGAAGTCTGAGGATAACCGCCTTCAACGTACATGAATGGATATACGCACAACTGCGTCTGCAAGACGATATCCGAATGATTCAGATATATGGTCCTCGTAGGCGAGTATGTATAAAATTCGCCACGGCAGAGAGAATGCAGTCGATACTTCAGAACATACAGGGACAACAGGAATACAAGCAAGACAATGGTGAGATATCCATAGTGAAAACAGAATTAGCTGCCATGGGTGTGAGACGAGTCAGAGTGGCGAACATACCTCCAGAGGTAACGGAGCCTGTCTTGCGTGACGCAATGTCAAAATATGGCGATGTAAAGGACATTCAGAAAGAACAATGGCCTAGTCAATATAGGTACAAGGTATCGAATGGAATCAAAATTGTGGAATTGAATCGTAAAACACACGTGCCTTCTCATAAGTTAATAGCGGGTCACAGAATGCTCACTACCTATGAAGGACAACCTCCTACTTGCTATAAATGTAACGAGCAAGTTCATCACTCTGTCGAATGTCCCTATCGGAGGTCGTCAACCCCTCCTACACGTCAAATAGGGTAGAATCGTGGGCGCATATGGTGAAACATGGCACATCAAGACAACAACAAGAAGAGGGAGGACGAGACATAACACACATGTCTGTTGAACCTGGCATAGAATCTCCTGCAAAGGACACCCCACTCCAGGCGGAGTAGTTGGTACACATAGCCAGTGTGACTTGACACAGCTTTCAACAAAAGAAACTCTGCCCGCCATTATCACCCAAGTACTGGATGGAGAGGGTACCCAACCACACGAATTAGTGGAAAGTGGAAGAGAGGACACTCGGAAGGACAGCGATGGAATGGAGACTGAGGATGAGGTTGAAGAAATGACTCCTGACATAAGCCAGCGGAGGGACTCCAACCCACCAACAACAGGAGACCGTAAAAAACGGGACTATATCCACAACATCCAACATGCCTCCAAATACCGAATGACGAAGAAACCTCCTGTGACAGACGGAGACCCACCAATTCCACCCCCTGTAATGAGTCCGAAACGTCTGAAGAAACTCAAAACGGACGGGAATATTTCCACTCCGAGGGACAGACCACGAAGTAGAAATAGACACAAAATTCAATAGAAGAAGATTCCCACCCACCACACAGTACATCCCTGCTACTACTCCCTACAGAATGGATTACACATATCAAATTTAAATATTAAATATCAATGGAATATCAGCGCCAACAAGAATTCACATGCCCGAGGAATTTATATATAAACATGACATATACCTGGCCTTGTTACAGGAATTCACAAATTTTAAGATAACTATGTTTGGAAGATACGCGTCATATATCAATATAAGGGCAGAGGGTCGTGGGACCGTTATACTTGCAAAGGATAGCTACTTACTTACCAACATACAACGCATACCTACGGGACAAGGAATATTAGCACATTTCAATGGAATCAGGATATAAACATTCATGCCCCGTCCGGTTCTGAAAAGAAGCGTGAAAGAGAAGAATTCTACAATGGCGATGTTGCACGCCTGCTTATGCATTCTAGCGACATGGTTCTGGCAGGAGAATTGTGTTCTAACGCCCTCCGATTGTACGGGTTCATTAAATGTCAGCCGAGCACTCGCAAGACTGGTAACAGGTTTGGACTTGGTGGACGTCTGGGACATGAACCAGGGGCGAATGATATACACGCATTATACGGCGCAGGAAGCGTCGCAAATAGACAGGATATAATTATCGCGACAACTGTTGAAGTCAAAACAGGGAGTGGAGTCGATAGCTGCTGCTTTCACGGACCCCCTGGCCGTCATCTTATGAGTTTCACTTTCTGCCCCTTGCACGACACGAGGTAAAGGATACTGGCGGATGAATCCGACCTACCTGGATGACCAACACTTTCTCCAAACTTTCAAAAAAACACTGGGAAGTGTGGAGGAAAAATGCACACTACTACCCGTCCCGCGTGATGTGGTGGTGTAGACTCATGAAGCGAAAGATCCGCCTCTTCTTCAGCCGTGCCGGCGTGGAACGCTGCAGAGAACGTGAGATTATGGAACACTTCTACTACAGTGCATTGTATGATGTCCTGCAGCATAAGAGAGACAGTGGTGACAAAGCACTTGCATTAAAGAGCTTAAAGGCGAAGATCACACGATTGAATAGTACATACTACCGATCGGTGTGGGTGGACAGTGGAGTACAAGACCGTTTTGGAGAAGAAGATCCATCCCTACACCACCTAATAAAGGAGAGGAAATGGCAAGTACAGAGAACGGTCCACATCATTCATGACAAATATGGTTCCCCTTAGACGTCTTCACTAGACATACTGCGTGTCTTTGCGAAACACTTCAAACGTAAGTACGACAATATACCCGTGAGTGGCGAGTGCATGAAGCGTCGAATGGATTTAACCTGTCGACGGTTCCTGATACAGCGAACTTAGCTTTGGAGGAGCCTGTCACGCTGAAAGAGATTTATCATGCAATAAAACAGGGAAACCCCGTAAGGCCCCTGGATATGACGGCATATGCCTGGAATTCCTGAAGAAAACATGGGAGATGACCAAAGAAGACCTCCTGCAAATAGTAAATGAAATGTACAGTGACGAGCTCATTTCGAACTATCAGAAATTCGGGATAATTCTTTACCGAAGCAACCACATGCCACACGCGTTGAACACTACAGGCCCCTAACAATTCTTAATACTGACTTCAAGCTAGTGACAAGAATCATTGCTAATCGTCTCCGACCATGGATGCAGGACCTGCTTTAGAGCAGCCAACATTCCGGCCTAATGGGCAACTCAGTATTTGAAGCCACTGCCACTATAAGAGACGCAATTGCCTATGCGGAAGTTACGAGATCCCCACTGTGCGTCCTAACGATTGACTTCCAAGGTGCATTTGACAACCTTTCCCACTAATACCTGTTCGAGGTACTGTGTAAGTATGACTTCAGTGAACGTTTCAAGAAACGCATATGGAATATCCACAACAACTCGACATCGTCGGTACAAATAAATGGTTACAGATCCTGTCCCTTTCCAATCAAGAGCTCCATCCGTCAGGGGTGTCCTGTAAGCATGATTTTGTATACAATGTGCTTAAAACCTCTCCTCTGTACCCTGGAAAACGCTCTCCACGGTCTACGGATAGGGCGACATCGTGCAAGGACCTCGGTTGTAGCTTATGCTGACAATGGTAAAATATGTGTGACAACTCCTACTGACATACCAAAGCTACAGGAGACGATACATTGTTATGAAGCTGCATCGGGGTAAGAGTGAATATTCAAAAATCACGGCAGTAGCCTTTGGGAAATGGGACAAATCTATTGAAAGTATGAACATTTCATACCATGACATTGCAACAATCTTGGGCTTCCAGATAAAGAATACTCTCGGGGAATCTGCCCTTGCTAGTTGGACGAAGACAACCGCGAAAATACGAGCACAGGCTCAAGAAGCTCACTGTCGAATGCTGACTTTGGACAAGAGAATACAATTTGTCCATGAATACCTCGTGGCGCGTGCATGGTGTGTGTCTCAAATCTAAACCCCGCCTGATGTATGTGTGCGTTAACTGAATATCACAATCTCTTGGTTTGTATGAAAGGGCGACATATTTCGTGTGCCTCTGTCAACCCTATATCGGCCTAGGGAAGAGGGAGGCTGGGACTTAACGAATTTGCCTGCAAAAAGTCGTGCATTGCTCTTATATCGAATGCGACAACAACAAGTGATGAAGCAAGCAACAATAACTTCGGCGTGGATGCGGACATGGGGCCTAAATGTGAAAGGAGCCAACGCACCATTTCGGAATGTCCTTCCCGAAAATATATAATATCTGCGGCGTTTTGCGATGGATTCGGCGTATGTGGACGAACAAGGGCTTATGGAAACCAAGCGTGCATACAAAAGATTATACAATACTTTGTACCACATAAGTAGAGGTAAAACAGGTATACAGGATATGCGCATCAACAAAATATGGCCAACTACAGACTGGAACACCGTGTGGAAGAACATTCACTGCACTCCTGTACCTGAAGGGACGAAAGCTGAATGATATAAGGTAATACAAGTCATCGATCCCACCAATGTTCGTCTCTACAACATATGAATGTCTCCTACTGATAAGTGTAGTAATTGTGGCATGCACGAAACAACACCGCCTCATCGAATGTGAAGGACCACAGTTCTGGCAATGGACAACACAGAAACTTGCCCTCATTCTCAGGGCAATCCCAACTCGAATACCGAGCGAATGACTCTTACGTCCACAATGTGCACTGTGGCCTCCTACGCGACAACGAGCCGTCACGTGGATACTGGCTAACGTAGTACTTTTCAGAACACGACCCAACCAGGAACTCACGCTAGGTGACTTCATTGCATTCATGCAGGTAAATAAAGAAAAATTGTACCATACAGTGAAACGGAGACTTCTTGTGACAAACTACCCCTGTGTCTTGGACATGCCATAGAGCAATGAATGGACGGTTTTTTTTCTTTCACATAATCTTTAGAAATGTAATTAGACATCACGTCCTTTGTGTACTTTCTCAACCAGGCATAAAATATATAACCATACATCAGTGCATCGACCCTTTGGAAGTGGCATACGGTGTTTAAGTACATATATCCAGTGAGCCGGGATTTTGTGTCCGATGTTATAAATATTGCCTCCTGTTATAGGAGAGTCTCTACATAGTAGATGTGTGGGATACCGTGGGCAAATAGTCCCATCACAGTGTGGAGGTACTATGTGAATGGTGGGGGCACAATTTGTGTTTGGGAGTAATGAAATAGAATCTTGTACCATTTCTTAGCTGATGCAGATGTTCACTGTCTGTCTCGATGCAAACGGGACTCAGACCAATAATGGATCCGGAGGGTCCTACTGTAGTCATCTGTAGTACTGGAATAATATTAATACGATCATTTATTCCCATTGTCAGCATCGTATCTTACTCATAATCTCACTGATATAATGTATACTGAAACTATGTGCTGCTGTACTATAGTCATATATGAATGAAACAAGAACAAGTAAAAGAAATCCCAGCTGGTGTCAGTGGATTTTTCGTTAACATAAAATCCTTCCGATCGCACTATGGCCCTGGGATCGACGCAGCCTCTAACAGAAATGAGTACCAGGAGTATTTCTTGGGGCTAAAAGCAGCCGGTACGTAAGGTTGACAAACTTATAACCATCCTGTGCCGTTGTCATGAAATTTGGGAACCATAGCTTCCTGGAACCCTCTGGGCCACTCCAGGCCTGTAACGGGACTGCTTTACTTTTTTTTATAGGTATTGAGTTTAATCAGCGTTCAAAAGTCCGAAATGAGCAGCGTTGAAAATTATAAAAGCTGTGAACACAGCAGGACAGTTTTCTCTCTCATCTTTCGCACTACACAGCCTTTGCAAAGGATGTACAAAGTAGAGGTTATGTCAGTAAACTTCTTTATAACAAAGCTTTCCAAACCGTTATCTTCTCATCGTAGCCTAAAAATGGTTGTCTCTCCGTCTATATACCTGTAAGAATTCCGTCCCAATTGCAATGATTTCCATTATTTAAAAAACGCGATTTATTTGTATATTTAACATACCCAATACAATTGCGGTGCGCAAAGGAATTTGGACTCTTTACGAATTGTCGAATATATAGAATCGTCAAAACATGGGTGGGTTCAAGTTCAAAAAGATTTTGTTTAAGCAGCCCAAACATAAATTGTGCACCACAGTCAGTTATATAAACTTCAGGAATTGTAAAGTAGATATTCACCAAATTCACTAATAAAACGGAATTTAAAACAAGCACTTTATAATTCCATCAAACACAAAGCACATTATTTTATTCAAGAATGTCTACATGTTTCGATCTGAAAGACCATCAAGAGGCCACTATTACAAAAACTTTAAAATAAAGTGTAGTACGGTGTAAATTATGTGAAAATAAAATATAATACATTGCGAATTATACACGATTTGCACAATATTGTAACTTATTTTAAAGATTTTGTAATGGTGGCCTGATGATGGTCTTTTAGACAGAAACGTGTAGTCATTCTTGAATAAAATAACGAGCCTGTAAAAATGGACATTATTTCAGAACGTCTTTAAAAAGTCCTCCTCCCCACTCGCTACGCTGAGTTTACACACAAGAAAATTTCGAATTCTCTACTTTAAAACATGATTGCCTACATTGTTAGTACTCCGTACAATTCGAACTTCAGATCTGCGATATATTCAGAAAAATTTTGCAGTCAAAATCCTTGGTGAATTCCTTAATTGATTCAAATTATTAATTATATTAGAAGCGTATAATATCCCAGTAAAACCTAGTACTCCACAAATCCACCGAGGTAGCTGATAGAAATCACTCGATTGCAGAAAAACTAACATTAACACTAATAGCATGCGCGGCCGTGCTGGACATTTTTAAATTTTTTACTAAAACCACAAACCATTCCTCGTAAAGAATAAGGATTTTCACTTCCAGAATTATATTATATTCGGAGATCGTAGTCCCCTCAATTTTACTATGAGTGTAATATCAACGGCCGACAAAGCACTCTAAGCTGTACTCTGTCCTTTATTCAATGGAAGAAACAGACCAACTTCATAAAGGTCTCAGATGTCTATTCTCCTTATCATCAACATTAGCCCTTTCAGTTTTGTTATATGGCAGCGAAACTTCGGCTGCTAAAGCAAGGGACGCCAGAAGAATAACAGCAGCAGAGATAAAATACTCGTACATGAGAAGAACAGCAGGATACACTTGGCCAGATTAAAAAACAAATGGGCAAATTGCAAAGGGGTTAAAAATAACACCAATTTTGGACAAATTACTGGAATACAAGAGAAACTGGATACAACATATAAATAGAATGCCTCCAAATAGATTACCCAGTGCAATGAAACACTACTCCCCCAGCGGGCAGAAGGAAGCATGGTAGACCTTTGAAGAGGCTTCTGGATACGTGAGACCGGAACGGGTCAACAAGTGGCCCAACTCCATGACAGATATATGATGATGACCATCAGTTCTTTTTTGTCAATAATCTCGTTCAACTAAATTATGGACTGCTCTATATACCGTATATTCAGAACCCAGCATTTGTTTCAAAGATAACAGCAACTGGACTAGACTAGCAATATATTTCTTTGTCATTCAATGTCGGAAAAACTTATACACTCTAAGGGAACATATTTACGTAGCGTCTAAAAACTGTGCGTGCTGCCGCAGCACTGATGCAAAACTATAGGGGAGGAAAAAAAAAAGAGTTACTGGATTACATAATACCGATTTCTTTGTACGTTTATTGATTCAATCACTCCTCACTGTTGTTTTTCGTCTAAAAACATCTTTGAGATTACTAGTCAGAAGAAGGGTTTTCAAATTTAAGTGTTAATCTAATTACATAATTTTTTTAAAGATAAAAAATATAAAAATTCCAGTAATTTAATTTCACTTACACGACACTTTCACCTTTAAAAACATTTCAATTTTTGAAGCTTTCTCTTCAGCAGTAAACGCTACACTTACTTACTCACTCCATGATGCAGAATCCTTCTTGAGAAGCTAACTGGTTTGCAGCTACTCAAGAAATTCCCCGCATTTCACGGAACCCGAAAGTTCATTACCGCACTCACAAGCGTCTGCCACCTGTCTCTATCCTAGGCCAGCCCAATCCAGTCCATATACCCACATCCTACCTCCTGGAGATCCATCCTAATATTATCCACCCATCTACGCTTAGGTCTTCCCGGTGGTATCCTTCCCTCCGGTTTCCCCAGACAACGCTATATCGCGACTAATGCTCTCAAAATACCCTCTTATCATTACTTTAGGGAAGTATAAAAACATTAGAACAAGCGGTTCGATAAAAAATAAAATCAATAGTTTATAACATTCAGTCCCTTCATTTGATATTGTCCGTTGACATTATGAAGGTCTAGCAAGTGACGTGAAGGTAATATTAGTCACGGCTGGCATCCCATTTATCTTTAAAATACTCGAGAAATGTTTGAGAATTTAGTCATTTATTTTCCCCTACATTTTTAACTAAACGTTTACATAAAATATCCTAACGTGAGAGAGTGGTCTGTTGGTAATATGCACAAAATGCCAACAACAACGTACGGTAACTTGTAAATTGCTGAGGCTGGGGTTACTGTTCGATTAATCTAACAATATTCCACTCTGTTGTAAAATAAATTATAACGAGTGACTATTGGACACTGTAATTTAACTACACTGCGTGTATATATATATAATTATTAATATATTTCTCTATAGAAAGCACCAAGTAAAATATAATATTTAACAACTTCTTTACCGTTTTCATTCTTCGATCACTAAATTTTCAGTTCGTGAACCACTAATTTCTATGTGGCTGGTTCTATTTTATTTTTAATAGAAATATTTGTTTTACTTCGCCCAACTTTGTAACAGCCTGCATTTCTCGCCAGTTTCATATATCACAAACGATAGAAATAACAAATTTAACCAACTTCTACGTATTATAACTTTGTACTGTACATAAACCAAATTATAAACACTAAATGCTAAACTTAAAAAAAGACCTTGATTAATCAGCCTCTATTTCAACCTAAATAACGAATTTTCATATGCTGCTATCACCCTTATTTAATCTGTTAAATATATGTACATGCCTGCCTTGTCTACTGTAGTCCTAAGGATGGGTAATTTATTTTACCTAGTTCGGCAAAGAGCGAACATATTATTATAAGGTTCTGTGGTCCAGGTCGAGTGAACGTACAATTCCTTCTTTGGATGTCTAAAAGTGAACCGACATTGGGAGTCAGGTATTCGATGAAAAAACGTGTAATTACTTCTGTAGCAATTTTCGGGTGTTTACATATTCTGAGTTCGCAATTCCATATATCATTCTAAAGAAAACTGTGGTACAAAATATTTAAAAAATTACTTTTGCTTCTAAAAGTAGAAAAACATATAGGCCTATGAATCGTAATTATTTTCATATACTCTTGACATAAGAGATTTCACCCATAGCAAGGGACGTACAATTCAGTAACTGTGAATATAAGGAAGTGTTCTACTACAAAGCGCGAATACACTATTTTTCAAACTAATACCATGAAAGGCGAAGAGTTTCAAACATTGATCTCAGTATTTTTCCTGAATATTCCCAGAGACAGCCGTCATTTTTTTGTTCAGACGCAGCTTGTGTCACAGCAAGCAGGGAGATTATAGCATTATAGCATTATAGCATTATAGCATTATACCCACAACAAACTTGATATTATCTTATATATTTTTTAAAAACTTCACTCCCTGTCACATTTCCACATTGTAGTTCACCGGCCGCCACCAGATGACAAAAGTAGACACTTCACAGGTTTAACCCTTAACCCGCTAACGTGGAAAATATGGTGAGCTCCTAATAATGCCAGCAGATGGCAGATGGGATTTAACTCGGCGTTTAAAGGGTTAAGTCTCACGAAATCACAAATGATACAAAACGTACACAACTAACTGAGGTGTCCACGGTAACTACGCAAAGCGTCATCGGGCAATAATACTGTACTCTAGCATACGATACTTACAAATGCATTATTCGGGTTTCCACGTTAACCACGGGCACCACTACAAAGGTATAATATGCGTACATTCTTCATATTTCCATTGTAACTACGTAAATGAGTGGGGCTTACCTTTACTAGGTCATGAGTTTTCGACAGTAACCGCGTAGATAACTCTACCTAGCCAGCCCGCGTTTCCGGGTACTGGAAAATTAGTTTCCAGCATATTTTAAATACACCAAGTACAGGTAGTACCAAAACGCAACAAATTTAATGTGAAACATCGATATCTACACTTTAAGAGGGCGAAGTAGACAGAAAACTTTTCCTTTGCCGCAGTGGAGTATACTGAGGAGTTCTTGTGATTTGAATCGTAGAAACAGGAACAGCCCGGACAAGACCGATTGCTTGACTTCACTTTAATGACAACACAACATGCGTAATCTTACAGTTCTTCGTGTGAAATACATTACGTTTCGGACCAGCTATCCATACATAATCATGTGAATGGCTGAATTTATACTGACATATAATAAGTGATCTGGTGAACATAACAAAATTTATCATTTAAAGACATTTCGGTCCGATCACTATGATTAATATAATAAGACATGAAATTCGTCTATCAGCGTAATTGCAAATTAAGTATGTAACTAGAGCCAACTGTCAACGTGCATATAGCGCTTTAAGTCTATAGCATGGGAAATGTGTATAGTAACTAGTACGTAATGAATCATATATTTTCGTAAATAATTAAATAAATAATTAACCTTCATATTTTCTGATAATGAATTGATGTAATACAAGGTGAAACATATTCTGCACGTGAGGTCTGAAAAAGTCGAACAAGCGTCCATGCAAAGTAGCTGGTTTCGTAAGAGTAATATTGCGCTTGGTGACAACACGGCACAAAGGATTAACGTAACCCCATCAAGAGTTTAGCATCTAGAGAGAGGCCTTTGTAGCAGCAGAGTTGAACACGAGTCTTCTTACAGCCGGGTTGATTGAATCGCTGGGTTTAATTTCACGCCGTGTCCGACAGAGGCATCTCTTCCGTGCACAAATGTCGTAAGTAACGTACGAATACACTAGGTGGTATATGATACTGCTACAGGTAATTTGATTTGCCGGGTTGAAGTTAAATGAAAGAGCCAATTTTAAATTCTTTTTGAAACTTTGGATAAAGTGTATGTCTGGATTAATTTGTGGAAGATACGGGTTTTTATATGACACGTACAAAGCAATGGCAATTCACTAACTTTTACACGGAAGTATAACTTATTTTGAGGAAAGAAAAGGGTGAAGAATCATAATTAAGTTGTGTCACGGGCCGAGAAAATTAATCGAAATGTGAAAGACTATACATAAAAAAGCCGATCTCAGTGGCCGCGCGGTCTAAGGTGTGGGTCTACTGCAGCTCGCTTGCTGGGATTGTGGGTTCGAATCCCGCCAGGGGCTTGGATCTCTGTATGTGCTGAATGTTGTGTCTTGTCAGGTAGAGGTCCCTGCGACGGGCTGATCACTCGTCCAGAGAAGTACTACCGACTGTGATGCGTCGTTATGTGTGATCTAGAAACCTCAAGAATGAGGAGGCCAATGGCCCGCGTTGGGCCGCAGCGCCACAAAAAAGATATTTAAAGAGTAAGCAGGTATAGCTAGGTATAATGAAAACGGTTAAGAGGAAATTAAAATGGAAGGAACGAAAAGGAAGGGAAATTTAGAAGTACTTCGTAAGGCAATATTAACGGCAGTTATGTGCCTTTAACTCTACACATTGTGAGGTTAGGTAAGAAATCGTTACCATCTTAGCAACACGGCATGTGAAATGCACGCGCTTCTTGCACCACAGAATTTCAGACTTTTACAACAAAAGATGCAAAACATTCAAGACAGAAAGGAGAGTTGCAGTTACTTCAAATAAGTGGGACTCCATTCATGATGCATGCATATTGAAAATACACAGTCTTTGTCACATTCTAGTACGACATAGGCGGAAGCCCAATCAACAGTTCCCCTGAAAAATGGTATTAAAATGGAAGTTGTTGAGAATTTTTTATAAATTTAATTTCACGGCTTATCATACTGTGTGGGCTGGTAGTGTAGTGCCGTAATCCAAAAGAACACAATATAAATTTTTACTATTACATATGCACTGTGTTTATTTATTTACTTGTGGTTTATTTAACGACACGGGCAGTAAATCAGGCCACACATGTAGCAATTGCTGTAGAAATATTAGCAGGATTATCATTTATGCTGATTAGTCAATATCTTAGAAAGAGCTTTTATGCAGACAAAAATGTATAATATAGATATATATTTTTTCACTTCTTTATGTCTTTATAGAATACTTTCAGCAAGAGTAGAGGTGGATATTTTTCGTAAAATTTTTTTCCTAGATACAAGTAAAACCCACACCCAAAAGTTCTGGAAACCTGAAGGGTGCGCTACTTTTTGTCACAAAATCGCTCCAAATATGGTCTTTTGCTTATAGTTGGTGGAGCTGTGAAGGAGCGTTGACTAAAATACTCATTTTTTTTGGAAACTGAATGTTGAAACCTTTAGCAACACCTGCAATTCTGATTCAATGCTACATGCTAACACCACACACAGCCGTGACATGTGAACTTCCATATGGCCAAAACCCCTTAAGCTTTAAGGAAAAGTAAGGTAAGTACCTGTTTTCGTGACTAGCTTCTTCAGAGGAAACTGTATTTCAGTTTATCTGCATTTTAGTAGCAGGGGCTTGTTACATTAATTCACGCAACTTTATACACTTTCCACTACTAGTTTTGGGAGTTATGCATTTGACTACCTAATTCAAAAGAGAGCCAACATCGGACGAGGGAATGTAGGAGGAAGAAGTTTTAATATATGTCAAGTCCTACCTGTAAATTAGCGAGAAGGCAAAGCAAAATCATCACGTCTTTCAACTTGTGTAATAGTTGCGATTCCAACTTGATACTCTTCACTGAGTATTAAAACACCTTGCTCCCAGTACAAACCTACTGTGTACACGAAGTGGATCTGTTGGTCTGTGCAGAATAGTCACTCGCAGACGCTCAGTAGGACAGCAAGAGGGTTTTAAATTTTTCTAATGCGAGTAGAGGCATAATTATTTGTCTTTTAAATGCTGTAATGAAAGTTTTAGACTATATTTTTTATACTTAAAATTGTGTACCGATTTTAAACTTTTTGTGAAAAGCAATTTATTTTCTATCGAGACGTGACCTCGTGGAATCATTTTATAAAACATAGCATATTTCATACTATAAATTCCATCTTATACCACCAAAGGAAGTGGATGATGCAGATATTTAAACTACGTTTGTCTCTTATGTTTATTCTTGGTCATTTTATTTTGTACGAAAAAAATTGCTGAGAAAATTTGTTAATTGATAAATTAAATTATAACTGTGATCTGGCAAAAGTGCACACAAGACGGCTGACTGATAATGGGAATATAATCTGCATACACTCGTAAAATACTGCATGGAAAAACTGACTGATTCCGGTAATTGGAACGGCATGAAAAGCCCACTGCTACAGGCAGTAGAAACCTGCTTGAAAAGGTTAAGGGGTATCGGATTTATAAAAGATAATAAAAGGCTGAACGTTCCGGCAATAGGAACAACATCGTAAAGCTGAGTGTGGAGAGGAACTGCATGGCAAGGCTAAATGATGCTGAAAACAAGCAGAGATGAAATATGGAAATAACGTGATACAACAAATTAAAATATGTTTAAAGCCTATATTTCGAACGTAAGATGAAAGCATGTGTTATTATCTTAAGACGAGACAAAAGTTATTCTGTCATCTGGATTTTAATTATCTGAACAAAGCTAGTCTCTTCAATTACCCTCCCTGTTCGGTGAACTGTAGTTGCAGAATAGGCCGTTTGGTCAGTTCACCTGACAGTGTGCAGTATATTAATTTGTAATATACGAATAAATGACAATTTCTTCCCGCTCACACAATAAGACTTGCCGTTTATTCGTTTGCTGGAATTTCAAGGAGAATCCATGTAGAGTAAAATTTACAACGTTTCAAATAAAATGCTTTAGGAAATACTGTAATGTGGCCTTAAAGTAGCACAGAAGTGAAGTCGATTAATAAAATTTTACTGAATGTGAAAAATAATTCGGACTTCAGAAGTGCTGGCTTGGAAATCCTTGCCACTTTTCGAAGTTTGTAACACTATAATTGATGTTCGAAAACATGACCCTTTGTTGAAGGTGTGCCAAAATTGCAAATCGTTATTTATTGTATATTTCTAAAATTCCTATAATTTCGAACTGTTCTTGAACTGGTTTACTGCAGATAGGTTTATTATCTTATGCTAAATTAAGCCCAACATGTGTATCCAATTTTAGCAATGTTAATTTTATCGCATTTGATAGAAGATTTCTTAGCAACTCTAAGCTATCTCTCTCTCTCTCTCTCTCTCTCT